>Ga0351870_1005_pt2 | contig 155481 bp, 111 predicted proteins | sample TotcelFGM3001M11_FD_206785 | JGI IMG/M metagenome (GOLD analysis project Ga0351870, IMG submission 206785) | Enriched cells from coal bed in the Powder River Basin, Montana, United States - Total cells FGM rep2 HSBNCT.FGM.300.1.M11 ... | reverse complement strand
TACGCCCTGCTCGAACATTGCTTCGGATTCGGCGCCGGGGTCGAGCAAGGGACCGTGTGGTTCAACGGCGCAAACGCAACGTTCCTGGTCGTCTTACTCTACGGGCTGTTCCCCCTCCACGCCAGCCGTTCTCGCCAGTTCCCGCTCGATGATCGCTACAACCTCCGAGGCGTCCGGTTTCGTACTGGAACCGAAGCGCGCGACCACCGCTCCGTGGCGGTCGATCAGGAATTTCTCAAAGTTCCAGCCGATCTTGCCGGCCCCTTGAGGCTTCGTGTCCAGTGACGTGAGGAACTTGTACAGGTCGCAGGCGTTCTCGCCATTTACCTCCACCTTGGCAAACATGTCGAACGTCACGCCGTAGTTCTTCCGGCAGAACGCTGCGATCTCCCCCGCGGAACCGGGTTCCTGGCCGAGGAACTGGTTGCACGGAAAGCCGAGGACCGCCAATCCTTGTCCTGCGTACTTTTCGTGCAGCGTCTGGAGTTGCTCGTACTGCCCCGTGTAACCACACTTGCTGGCGACGTTCACGATCAGGACGACCTGGCCTTGATACTTGGCTAGATCCACTTCTTTCCCATCCAACGATTTCATTTTGAACTTCAACACCGTACCCTCCTGTTTCACGCCTTTCACGGGCGGAGCGCAACCATCGCTTGCGAACACACCCGCCATCACGACAAGCAGCAACATGCCTGAACGATTCATACTCTGATCTCCGTTTGAAAAACACGGCACGGCTCAATGGTGGCCTTCAAGTGCGGCTTTGGACCGAACCCAATCCGCCGTCGACACCGACGACTTGCCCGGTGACCCAGGAGTTCGACGGATCGAGGAGCCAAGTGATCAGCGAGGCAACATCGTCGGGCTCACCCAGGCGGCCCAAAGCATGCATGGCTTGGGACATCTCGGCGGACTTGGCGTTATCCCAGATACGTCGGGTCATGGGTGTGCGAACCAAGCCCGGAGCAACCGCGTTGACACGTATTCCCTTCGAAGCGTAGGTCGCGGCGGCAGAAAGCGTCAGCCCGATCACGCCGGCTTTGGCCGCCGCGATCGCCTCGTGATTCGCGAGTCCAATGCGGGCCGCTGCCGACGACACCAGAACGATCGAGCCGCCGTGCTGCTGCATCGCCTTGGCGGCCGAGCGAACCACCGCGAACGCCGAAGTCAGGTTGGCCGAAATGACCCCGTGCCACTCCTCAAAGCTGGTCAGGTGAGCCGGCTTGAGCAGCAGCGAGCCGATGCAATTTGCCACACCGTCCAGGCGGCCGAATCGCTGCTGCACCTCCGCTACCACGGATTCCACGCGAGTCGGCTCGCTGACATCCAGGTCCCACTTCACGGCCCCGAGTTCGCGGGCAAGCTCGTCCAGTCGGTCCGACGGCCTGCCGGCCAAGGCGACGGTGGCGCCCCCGGCGGCCAGGCGGCGACACACAGCCGATCCGATGCCTCCCGCGGCTCCCAGAATCAGGTGTACGACGGAATGCTCTGCGCTACTCATGGGTTGTTCCTCGCTGACCGCTGCGACGCTGGTGATCGTCCGACTGGTGGTCCCTGTCGATCGGGTCTCGCGCGCGTGCCTGTGCCTCCCGAAAAAGGGCGTCGCATTCCCTTTCCAGTACTCCACCAACCACTTCGCATGTTGCGTTCGGGGTGCGGCGGACCACTTCCGCGGCAGAGATATCGATCTGCCTCCAGCCCAACTCCTGCAAGGTTCTGATCGTTGTCCCGAAAACGACCCGCCGGATCCCGGCCCACAGGATCGCACCTTGACACATGCAGCAGGGTTCGGCCGTGGTGTATAGCCACAGTTTCGACCAGTCCACCTCCGGTTGCTCCGCCGCGCAACGCTCGATCGCCTCGATCTCGCCATGCCGAACCGGACTGGCCTGTGAACGATTGTGGCCCTCGGCAACGACCTCCCGCGTGTCGGCGTCTACGAGGACGGCTCCGAAGGGACGCGCGGGATTTCCCCTGGCGACCTCGATGGCTCTCCGCAGGAAAGCCTCGTCTTGTTCTCGGAACATGGATCACACCTCGCAGTCCACGTGGCCCATCGAGGCCAGCACCCTTCCGGCCATCGCTGCTCCGCTGAGAAACGCTCCCTCGACGCGAGGCCCGGAACACCAATCCCCGCAAGCCCCGATCCGCAAGTCGCTGTCGAACAGATACCGGTCAGGTAGCGGTTCCGTGGGCAGCGCATGGCGCCAGCGGTGGGTGACGAGGTAACCGGGCGGCACCGCCCCCACGCCAGTCGCATCCCAGAAGGCATCCAAAAGCCGCTCCTGGATCGCCTCGGGTGACTCTTCGAGATGGCACTGAGTCCAATCCCCGGAGGCATGCAAAATCCAGGTTTCCGTGTCCGGATTGCGGCCGGGCTTGCTGCTGTTTCTGGCGATCCACGAAAGCGCCGAATCCTGAACGAAGGCGCCGTCGTAGTTGACATCGATCCGAGCGGGAAACTGGACCAGCAACGCCCAGCAGCCGGCGATCCTGACGGACGACGCCAGGCGGGCCAGGGGGGGTGATCCCTGAAGAAGCTCTCCAGCTTGAGGGCCCGGGGCAGATACGATCAGGAGGTCATACTGGCCCAATTCGTTGCCCGCCACGTCGGAAACAAGCCACTTGCGCTGGCATCGCGTCGGCGGCACCACGCGCGTGTTCATGCGGACTTCCAAGTTCTCGGCCAAGTGTTTGCAAATGGCGTTCATGCCGGGACAGGCGACGAACCGCGGTGTCGACGTCTTGTCTCGTTCGGCGCGCTGATCGTGAAGCGAGACGATCCGTCCGGTCCAAGGCTGCACGAGATCGGCGTGCTGCCAGGAATCCACGCAACTCTGAAATCGTTCGTCACGAACCGTGAAATACTGCGCACCATGATCGAACGCAGCGCCGTTCTCGTTGCGGCGTGTGGCCATGCGCCCACCCACACCGCGGCTCTTCTCGAACACGGTCACCGGAACGTCGTGGTCGGCCAGAGTCCGAGCGCAAGTCAGACCGGAGATGCCTGCACCGATCACCGCCACGGTGGGCTGAAATCGGCACTTCAGGCCGTTGGTTTGCATGACAGTCGTCCAGATATAAATGGAAGCGGCCGTCCGCTTCCCACGGACAGCGTCGAAGTCGCTATAACAATCTAGGCGCTGGGGAAGAGGAGGCAGGTCGGGACACCTGTTCCACCGTCAAGCAGTCTACGCTTCATGCGGCCCCTTGCCTAGCAGCGTCGCTGTGAAAGGTGGATGGGATGGGAGACAGCAACATGGTTGATGCAGAAGTGTTGATCGTCGGCGGAGGCTTGGCGGGCCTCTGCTGCGCTCGGCGGCTGTGTGGGGCGGGCCTCACGTGCCGCGTGCTTGAAGCTTCGGACGCAGTCGGCGGGCGAGCAAGGACGGATCGCATGGATGGCTTTCTCCTTGATCGCGGTTTTCAGGTCCTGCTGACGGCGTATCCGGAAGCGCAGCAGGTGCTGGACTATGGGGCCTTGGATCTGCAACCGTTTGAGCCTGGGGCGCTCGTTCGCTGCGGCGGCAAGTTCCAGCGTCTGGTTGATCCGTGGCGGCGCCCGCAGCATCTCCTGGCCACCGCATTTTCCTCCGTCGGCACGCTGGGCGACAAGCTGCGGATCGCGGGCCTGCGGCGGCGCGTGGGCCGGTTAACGCTGGAAGAGCTGTACGAGCAGCCGGAGCAGACCACCGCCGAACGACTTCGAGACGAAGGTTTCTCGACCAGGATCATCGAACGGTTCTTCCGGCCGTTTCTCGGCGGTGTGTTCCTCGATCGTGATCTGGAGACCTCCAGCCGGTTGTTCGCGTTTGTGTTCCGGATGTTCGCCAGCGGTGACGCGGTCCTGCCGTCCCAGGGCATGGGTGCCATCGCCCAACAATTGGCCGAGCGATTGCCACCGGGCACGGTCTGCACGAATTCAGCCGTGGCGCGTTTGGAAGAGCGTGGCGTGCGTCTGACTGACGGCCGTCAACTCAGCGGCAGAGCGATCGTCGTCGCCACGGAAAGCCCGACCGCCGCGAGACTGGTCGGCGAGGCTCAACCACCTGCCGGCCGGAGCGTTACGTGCCTGTATTTTGCAGCGGAACGGCCTCCCGTGGACGAACCGATTCTCGTGCTCAACGGTGAAGGGCTGGGAGTCGTCAACAACCTCTGTGTGCCGAGCCGGGTGGCTCCCGCGTACGCACCGCCGGGTGCGGCTCTGGTCTCGGCGACGGTGCTGGGCAGCCCTGCGATCGCTGATCATCCGTTGGAATCCTCCGTCCGCCAGGAATTGCAGGAGTGGTTTGGCAACCAGGTTAAAACGTGGCGGCACTTGCGGACTTATCACATCCCATTCGCCCTGCCCGTCCAGACTCCCCCGGCGCTCTCGCCCGTGGCCAAGTCGCCGCGCAGACAAGACGGGCCTTGGCTCTGTGGCGACTATTTGGACACCGCGTCCATCCAGGGCGCTATGGTTTCCGGACGGCGAGCTGCGGACGACGTGCTGCGACGGCTCTGAGCCGCAGTGCTGTGAAAATTCGGCCGAGTGCCTGGTTATGGGGCTCTGCGCTGTCACCCACTGGCCGCCTGCATCAGCCTCGCATCCGGTTGGCAGACCCGGCAAGGCAGTGCGTTCGCGGGAGGAGCCGGGGAAGGAGGAACCGGTGCGGCCGGAAAACGGATAAACCCGGCGGCGCAACGAAAAGGGGGACGCGGTGGCCCCCTCTCCCCTAGCTTTCCTGCTGGCAGACTAATTGGGAAGAATGAGCATCCCGCCACGACGTTCGACCACGACCGCGGCCAGCGGGACGCATCTTGCCTGTCTTTGTCGGCTGACAGGTTGGAAGCCCGTCCCACGGGTGAATGCACAATCCGGACTAACGCCGCCCGGCACCGGCGAACCATCTGTTCACGGTCTGCGTTCGTTCTTCCTCGTTCTTGAAGCCCAGCGACGAGGGCGAGTACACCGTGACGGGATCTGCTTTCAGATAGCTGAAACCGAACTTTGCGGGATCCTCCCCCGCACGGTAAATCGTCGCCGCCAGGGCTACGTCACGTAGCTGAGATTTGATGACAGCTCCCCGGGAGAAAAGGGTGTCCAGTGGCGACGAATCCTTCAGGGCCTTTTGAATCCATTCCTCGTCCTCGGAATTCTTCGTCTTCGCCAGGGCCAGCAGCGCGTATTGCCGCTGGGTAGCGGGAATGCGTGCATCGGCCAGCATGGCGCGGGCGATGTCTCGGGCTTGAGGCCGCTGGTTTTGCAGGGCCGCCAACAGCCGATCCAGGGCCGGGCCCTCGCTCTGGGTGGCCTTGGCCCACAGGTCCCACAAGTCGCCGAGGGCGTCGTTGTCCTTGAGTGCCTGCTGACACCGTCCCACGCGCAGCAGGTCGTCCACACGTTCGAGTTCTTGCTGGGGCTTCGCCTGCTTGGCCAGCACGCCGAAGTAGAACGCATTGGCGAGCGATCCTTCCATGATCCAGGTGGAGACTTGTCCTTGCTGAAGCGTCTGTTGAAGCTGCGCTCTCCGCTCGGGAAACAGGCCTTCGAGCGATCGGGGATTTTCGGCGAGTTCGTACCAGAACTCAGGGTCGGCCAAGAACATGTTGTCGTACAACGCGCAAGCCTGCGGCGAGTCACCGATCATGCCGCGCACCTGCTGCCAACCGGCCAGGGCGCGCACTTCGTCCCACAAGCGGCGGCATTGCTGGGAAATCTCAAGATCAAGATGCCGCATGCCGCCCTGCAGGGCCGCCTTCGCTTCCAGGCCGATGTCTCGCAACTGCTGGCTCGCACGTTCGCGCTGCTGGTAGGAATCATCCCCAAGCTGCTGCACGAGCTGTTCGGCCGTGGCTCGAGGGGCATCCGTTGCCGGTTCTTCGGCACTCGCCGCCGTGGCGAGGCAACACCACGCGGCGACGGTCAAGACCTCAGCAAGACGGCAGGGTAGGCTGAACATCAGGCAGACTCCGTAAGGCGGCTGGTGGCCGCAGCTGAAGTAGGCTGGGCACTGACCAGTCGGTTGCGGACACTCCTGCCCGTCCACCCAGCCGTGACGGGCACGCGTGCCCGTCCTACTCAGTCGCCGTCCGATAATGCTACGGACGAACACTCGATTCCGGCAGAACATACACTGATTCGAGCGGGGGTGTTTGGATCGACTTCGCCTCCTTCAAGACCGCCAGCACTTCTGGCGTGGCGGCTCGCAGTCGCGGGAGTTGTACTCCTGGCTGGGATTGGGACAGCGCTCGTGCAACCGCGAGCGAATCAAGCACGGTCAATCCCAAATAGATTGACTTCGAGCCGGCGGCAAGGATCTCCGCCGCTTCCGGTGTGAGGGTTGTGAGCGCCGGGAGCGTGATTCCACCCGATGAAGGATCTGCGACGAATCGACGAGCCAGTTCGGGCGATTCCAGCACCGTCAGCGCCCGGAGGTAGAAGAATTGTTTGTACTGGCTCAAAGCCGGAGCAGCTTCCTTGGAGACAATCTCGAGGTTGGACAACGTCCAGTTGATCTGCCGGGCAAACCGCTGGGCGAGCGGCACCGAGTCGAGTTCCCTCAATTGAATCTGCAAAACTCCGGGGACTTTGGCCAACGACGCGGCCGCTTCCGGCGAGAGTTTCTCCGCGGCGGGACCGGACAGAATCAGGTAGGGACCAGGGAACGAGGCGAGCGCGGCGGCTGATTCGGCCGGCAATTCGCCAAGACCTTGAATCGCGAGGATCCCCTCATACTTTGCTAGTTCAACAGCCAGCGCCGGAGAAAGAGTGGGGAACCCTCTGGCGGGGAAGCCAAAGTCGCCTCCAAAGTACAGCTTCGGCGACTTGCTGAGCCTGGTGTAGCCGAGATCTTCAACGCCTCGGTTGAGCGATCGAACCAGAATCCGGGCTGCTTCGGGGGACAGGTCGTTCAAGCAGGGAAACAAGATGTAACCGCCACCCATAGTCGCGTCGGTCGGAGTCTCTTGGAACGCGTCGGCAAATTCCGGAGGTAGCGCGGGGATGCCCAGGTTCAAGCGAAACGTCTGTCGCGCCATGAGGCGGACGGTTTCCAGCGAGACGTCCTGAAGCGCCGGGAGCGAGATTGACAACCAACGTTTCTTCAGCACCAGCCGAGCCGTCTCGGGCGAAAATTCTTCCAGACTCGGAAAATTCAGATCCCCGCTTGGGCGAATTCCGACCGTACCGTCGGGACCCCTAAATTCTTGGTCCGGGAGGCGGCCCAACGCCGCGGCGGCCTCCGGCAAGATCTCCGTGACGCCGGGAAAATTGAACCCGGTGGCCTTGACGAGCGTTTCCGCGAGCAGCGCCGAGTCCAGCTTCTGCAGTCTGGGCAGGCTCAATCGAGCGAATCCCAACACCCCCGGACGAAACGTCGTGCCGACCAACGCTTCGGCTACGATGCGGATCTGTTCGGGGGTTAGGTCCTCCACATCCTGCAGCGTGAGATTCAAGCGGGACATCAACAGCGTTCTCAGGACCGCCTCGGGAATGGGACCGGTGCCGACCAACGTCAGGTTGACGGGACTTGAGTTCGCGGCCAGCACATTGGCCACTTCCGGTGTCACCGCGGCCAGGGACAAGTAGATACCACCAAAGAAACTTCCTTGGAATCTTGCCCCTAGTAACAGCTCCGCCTGTTCAGCAGACAGCTTCTTGACCTCAGGAAGCAGCACGACGCTCGCGGCCAGTTTCTTCGCCAGCGGCAGCGAGTCGAGCGACGTCAGGTTCGGCAGGGAGAGGCCACCGACGGTGTCGGCCAGCTTTTCCTGGACACCAAGCGATACATCGGTCAAGCCGGCCAGTGTCAGGCTTCGCTCGTTCTTGGCCAACGCCGCCGCGATCTCCGGCGAGATCGTTGTCAGGTAGGGAAACGATAAGGCGCCCGGTCGGGCAGCCAGTTTCTCGGCCAGCGGAACCGAATCGAGTTCCGCCAAGCTGGTCAGAAACAGATGCCCAGGCAGCTTGACGATCGCCTCCGCAGCCTCCGGTGAAACGGAGGTCACCGAGTGCAGCCAGACGTTCGCGGCCTGACTCTTGGCCAGCGCGGTGGCCACTTCGGGCGAGAGCGACCTTATGCCGAGGATGAGCAGCTCGCCCCGGAACTCCGCGAGCGTCTCGGCCAATTCCGGAGTGAGCTCGTAGGTTCTGCTGAGTTGAAGGGTGCCAAACCGCGATTCCACCTCAACCTTTTGAACCAGGTTTCGGGCCTGCTGGACCGTGACATTCTCGGAGACCCTGGCGAGGACTTCCGGGAGCGGGGGATCTTGGCTCGCCAGAGAACTTGGCGGGAACCGACCCCGCTGGAACAACTCGCCGAATGTGGGCGAATTGGCCAACAAGGGATTCTCCGAAACTGGTACAGATCCACATGGATCGGCGGATGCAGCAGGCCGCGTTCATTTCGATTCACTCCTTGGAGCTTGCGTTTCAGTTACCGATAACGACGGATTCAAGCCAAACGATTTCCTCTCGAATCATCGGGACGCCGTTCCTGGGATCCCTCCATGAATCTGAGAATACCCCGCAGATGTTCGCAAAGTAGCCAGCTTATCCGGTCCGCAGTTATCACCCTCGACGAGCCCCCGGGTATGCGCGCAACAGAAAAGAGGGCCGAGATGGCCCCCTCACCACGAATCTTGGCCAAGTCTGACTACTTGGGCAGAAGCACCGAGTCGATCACATGAATCACGCCGTTCGACGTAGCGATGTCGGTCTTCACGACGTTCGCGTCATCGACCTTCACCTTGCCGCCCGCGACCGTGATCTCGACTTTCGACCCTTCAACGGTTTTGGCGCTCGACAGCTTCACCACGTCCGCCGCCATCACTTTGCCCGCCACGACGTGGTAGGTGAGGATCTTCACCAGCTTCGCCTTGTTTTCCGGCTTCAGCAGATCCTCGACCGTTCCCTTCGGCAGCTTGGCGAACGCCTCGTCTGTCGGCGCGAAGACGGTAAAGGGGCCCTTCGACTTGAGGGTCTCAACCAGTCCGCCCGCGCCCAAGGCCGCCGCGAGCGTCTTGAAGCTACCGGCCGCCACCGCCGTGTCCACAATGTCTTTGCCTGCTGCCGGGCACGTGTCTGCAGCTCGTACCGTGGAAACGCTCAGAACAGCCAAAACAACCAGAGTCGATGCAAAACGAACCTTCATGCGAATCTCCTTAACGTGAGTGACTTGAGGCTTGGTAAACGCCCCACAAATTTTCTTGCACAAAGGATGATTCGCCGGCCGATGCAAATCGGATTCAAACCGGCAGGAATTTGGGACATTTTATTTTGGCCGTCAGGCGCAGTGCCCGCTTCCCCAGCACCAGCCCGTCTTGCCGCCGCTGCGTCGGATCGGCGGCGAACGCGGCCTGCGCAGTGGTTCGGCGGTTGTCCGGAGTGCCGAACCGCAACGGCGTAGCATCGTTCGAGAAATAAGCGTCAGGGTGCCAAGTGAGCGGCAAGCCGCTAGCCGCCGCTGAAGGCTGGCCGCGTTTTATCGCCCAAGACCCGCGGCCAGCGCCTGGCGGCTCACCTTGTCCGGGTACACCGTCTCCGCCAGTTCCGAGTCCAATTTGGGCGAGACTGGTTTTCAGTGCGGTTCCGGCAGACATCGATTTAAGGTCGTCGGATGACTAGGTGAAGAGCAACTTGGCTGTGCCGGGGGGCTCGTTAAAGAGTAAGCCGACGTGGTCGAACGCTTTCGAGTGTTCGACCGCGTCGGTTTTTTTCGTTCTTGGCCACGCGTGTTTCAACTTCCCAACGGGGTTTTTTCAAAGGAGTCTGAGAGATGAAGAGAGTTACATTCGTGTTGTCGCTCGCCGCTGTCGTGGGCTTGGTGGCGATTGCGACTGGCTTTGCTGCAGAAGGCAAGGCGAAATGGAAGAAGGGTAAGGACATTGTTGACACGGCGGTGGCGGCCGGGAACTTCAAGACGCTGGCCACGGCGCTGACGGCTGCCGACCTTGTCGAAACGTTGAAGGGAAAAGGTCCCTTCACCGTCTTCGCGCCGACGGACGAGGCGTTTGCGAAGCTTCCGAAGGGCACGGTCGAGGACCTGCTGAAGCCGGAAAACAAGGAGAAGCTGGCGGGCATCCTCACGTACCACGTGGTTGCCGGAAAAGTCATGGCCGCGGATGTGGTCAAGCTGACCGAGGCGACAACGGTCCAAGGGTCGAAGGTCTCGATCAAGGTTACCGATGGGAAAGTCACGGTTGATGCCGCGAACGTTGTGAAGACCGATATCGGTTGCTCCAACGGCGTCATCCACGTCATCGACGCGGTGATTTTGCCCAAGTAACTGTTCCGCTGGAAACTGGGCAGGGCCCGCTCTGGGCCCTGCCCGTTCTGACTCGGAACTTGATTCGCAGGGACCGTCGGACGAGTGCATCGGGGGGGGCGAGGACTGAAACCCCGATCAGCGGTCCGAATGGCCGCAGAGGCCGGGTATTCGCAGCGGTCGAGCAACACTGGGACGCAGCGCTCAAGTGACCGCTCCTGCAACCTTACCGCCCAGTTGACAAGATTCCCCGATCTCTACAATGCGACAGTGAACCTGAATTTAACCTGCTCGAATGAAAGGAACCCACATGAATCTACTTCGGAAAGCCGCGATTTCACATTACGCAGCGAAACGAGACGAGGCGTTGGCGACGCTCGAAGTCTACTTCCAAAGGCCGGCAGGGATCGGGGAGCATTCGGATTTGCTTGCCGAAGTCACCAAATGGACGGATGTGCTCGCCAACGCAGATGACTGCCTGCAGGCTCTCGCCGACCATTTCGACGACGACGGACGAGTCGTCGGCTAGTGACGCAGGCCACGGCGATCAGCGATGCTGACAAGTTCTTCAGGAGTGTCAAAAACGGCCAGTGATCTGGGGCGGTTTCCCTCTTGGGACAGATTTCAGGCACGTTAGGAAACCTGCCCCACGTACACTGTGGTGAATGAGTCCGCAAGTCTCGGGGCTGGTGTCGAATGTCCGTTAATTTCGACCAAATTATCGACCGACGAAACTCAGACAGCCTGAAATGGTCCGGTTCCCACGGCAATTGCGTTATCCCCATGTGGGTGGCGGACATGGATTTTGCCGCTCCCGAGTGCGTGAGTCGAGCGCTGCGGGAGCGCGTCGATCAGGGCGTGTTCGGCTACCCGGTTGTTGCCGACGAAGTGACTCGAGCGGTCGTTGCCTGGGCTGAGAGCCACTACGGGTGGCGGATCGACCCGGAGTGGATTGTGTGGCTGCCGGGATTGGTGCCGGGCATCCACGTCGCGTGTCGAGCCCTGCTGGGCTCTGGGGACGAAGCCCTCACGCTCGTGCCAGCATATCCACCGTTCCTGTCAGCACCCCGCATGGCGGGACAAACGTTGAAGACGGTCCCGCTCGTGCGGGCGAGGGCCCGCTGGACGTTGGATGTCGATGCGTTTCGCAGGGCGATCACTTCGCGAACCAAGCTGCTGCTGTTCTGCAACCCGCACAATCCCGTCGGCAGGGTCTTCGGACGCGAGGAGCTGTCCATTGTCGCCGAGATCTGCGAACGTCACGGCCTGCTGATCTGCTCCGATGAAATCCATTGCGATCTTCTGCTGGACCCAGGCAGGCATGTTCCGGTCGCCTCGCTGAGTGCAGCGGTTGCCGATCGCACGGTGACGCTCATGTCTCCGTCCAAGACGTTCAACCTGTCCGGCCTGAGTTGCGGATTTGCGGTGATTCCCAACCGGGAGCTACGGCGCCGCTTTGAAACGGCTGCCCGTGACTTGGTGCCGCCGCCGAATGTTCTGGGATATGTGGCCTGTCGGGCGGCCTACGAAGGAGGTGAAGCCTGGCGAGCGGCGCTAATCGCTTACCTGCGGGGTAACCGCGATTTGCTGGAGTCTTTTTTCGTTGAGCAGTTGCCCCAATTCGACGTGTCCCATGTCGAGGCAACCTACTTGGCGTGGATCGATGCTCGATGGCTTGGCGAGCGAGGCGGAGCGAATTTCTTCGACGCAGCGGGCATCCGTTTGTCCGACGGCGGTCCGTTTCAGGGTTCGGGTTTCGTGCGGCTGAACTTCGCGTGTCCACGCCAGACACTTCGAGACGCCCTCGAACGGATTGCGACGGCGGTCCGCGCCGGCCTAGACGGCCCTTAGCATGACCAGCACCAAGATCCCACGTCCTGTCCAGCCCACCGTGCGAAGCCAGTTCGAGAGGACCAGCCGTCGGTGGGTCACGGCATCAAATCCCTTGGCCAGCCTCGCGTGCAGGGGCACTTGTGCAAAGAAAGTTGACAGCCAGATCACCGCCAGCAGGCAGATTCCCACCACCGGCAGGAAGAGTCCCATGCCGGGCGGCGGAAGGGCGATAATCCATGCCGCCGTGGTGGCTTCAACCAGCATCGTGGGTGCCACCACCAAGGTGGTTCGATTCTGGTGCTCGCGTTCGTAGGCGGCGAACTCGCCGGCGGACACCCTTGCCATGAGCGGGTAGTGGACGATTTGTACGAACCAAATCACGCCCGCCATGACGAGGGTGGCTGCAGCGTGCGTAAGCAACACAATTTCGATCATGGTTGGCAATTCGCGAGAAAAGAACCGATTTCTTTTTCCAGTTCCACGCGGCTTTGCAGGCCCTGGATCCAGCGCTCGGGAATCGCTTGATACCCCAGTGCCGCCCCGAGGATCGCGCCCAGCACCGCACCGCGGTGACAGTTGTCGCCGCCGACGTTCGCATTCGCGACCAGGGCGGCCTCGAAGTCGTCCGCGTGGCGGGCGGCCAGGTACAGCACGGCCGGGAAGGAATGCTCGATGTAACAGGCCGGGCTGAGCAGGCCACCGATGACGTCCAGGTCGGAAAGCCCTTTACGCGTGATCCGCTCGACCACCTGCGTGGCCGGGAACCCGAGCGACTCAGCTACCTCGCAGGCGAGGCGTTCGACGCGTGCTTCGGGGTCTTGCAACAACCGAGGCAGCAGCCGGCCCAACGCCAGCGCATATCGTTCCAGTTTCGCGGACCGATGGGTCAATCGCAGGTGCGCCAGCAGCGTGCGTTCGACCGCGGCCGCGTCGTTCTCCCGCAAGGCTGCCATCATCACGGGAGGCAACGCGACCAACCCGCCGATCGAGGCCGTGTCATGGCTCTCCGCCCCTGCGCAGCGCTCCGGCGCAACTCCCCGCGCGTAGTTGGCAAAGAAATCGCGATGGTACGACTCGGCATACGTGTCGCGATGGCTGTCCGGAGTCGTCATAAAGGCGATGTACTCGCGCAGAGAATCGCCCGGATCGTAGCGTCCTGTCTTGTTGATCGACCGCAGCAGTACGCCAGCGCACAGCAGGTTCAGGGTGTTATCCCCGCTCCGCAGGCCATTGTGGTAGTGTTGGTTCGACCGACCCCAGAGGTGCTTTTTGCCGTGCAGAATGATGCTACCGACCACTTCACCCTCGTGGGAGCCGCGTCCGGCGCCCCCGGTGCTCGCCAGCGGCATGATCGAACTGGGGTGGAAGTCGCGCGGCGGCTGAAAGTCGCGGACGACACCGAAATCACGCTGCAGAGCCGCCACGTCGTAGTACCAGTGGACGGGCATGGCCAGCGCATCGCCGACGAACATGCCCCACAGTGCGCCCCGCCAACGGTCGTGACTGTCGGATTCTCCCACGATACGAACCTCGCTGACGCTTCGGGTTACTTGCCTGCCTCCCGTTGCCTAGCACCCAACGGTTGGAACGGTGGTCCTTGTTCTGCTTCACATGTTGCGCATTTGCCACCCCACCGGTCCCGCACCGGTGGAGGGGCGGGACATCGCGGGGCCGCTATCCGTGTTGGTTTCCAAACCCGTTCCCACCGGCGCGGGGCCGGTGGGGACGAAAACCGTTCGATTCAAGAATGAACGTCGTGGGTCCGCCTTTCCGTTTGGCGCTAGGACTTACGCCCCCAGGCCGTTAGTTCCGAAACCGTGTGCTGGAATTTCCGTCGCGTTTCACGGATCACGAATTCCACGTTTTGCGGTTCATCCAGCATCGTGAAATGCGGACGCAGCAACTCGCGGAGGGCGTCGAGTGTGAAGTAGGGCTCGCCGCCGCGGCGGACGCCGCCCAGCCAGTTCTCCTTCTTCGTAAACTCCTCCAGCCAAGTATAGGGCGAGGCAATCACGAGCACACCCCCCGGATTCAGCCTCTCGTGGATCGTCTCTAGGAATCGCCGGGGGGCGCTCAGCCGATCGATCAGATTGGCGGCCAGGATCAGATCGTAGCCGGTGAATTGCGGCTTGAGATTCGTCGCGTCACCTTGGGAGAATTCTACACGGTCCGCGATCCCGTTCAGTCCCAACTCGGACAAACGGGCTTCGTAGTAAGAAACGACCTCCCCCTCCTCGACCAGTTCAAAGTGCGCAACGCCTTTTTCCTTCAGTTGCAGCGCCACGCGGATGAACCGGGCCGAGAAATCGATCCCCGTGACGAGATCGAATTCCTTGGCCAGTTCGAACGTGGCCCGTCCCACGGCGCAACCCAGATCCAGGGCTGTGCGCCGCGGTCGTTCTCGCGTGTATTGGAAGCAGGCCGCAACGCATTGCGAGGGGAAATTGGGAACCGTGAAATACGTCTTGCCGTAATGGAATTCGCAGTACTGCGACACGGCAGAATCGGTTTCGTACATCGCTTCGGGCATGGTTAACGGTTGCTCCGACTGCACGTATCGCAGCCCTGCGTGTTGGAAAAAGTGTCTGCGGAACGCGTACCGCGAGTCGCGGGTCGCCTCGTTGCCCGTCGAAATCCACGAGCCGCCTTTGATCAGATTGTGCTGCGTGTCGAACGTGGGTGTCGAGAAGTCATCATAGTATGGGTGAATCTGAAACCCGTCAAAGCCCGTAATCGGCGTTTCGGTCCACTGCCAAACGTTGCCGATGATATCGAAGAATTCACCGAATCGGAAATGGTTCACCGGGCAAGACGAAGCCCAATGCTCCAGATTGATGTTTCCCGGCGCCTTCTGCCAATACGGTTGGTCCGGAATGTCGTGCAGGTCCCGCAGCCGGTACCATTCGGCCTCGGTGGGCAGCCGGATGGGCTTTCCGGTCTTGTTCGCCAGCCAGTTGCAGAAAGCCTTGGCTTCCAGATAGTTCACCTCGACAGGCCAATCCCAAGGCATGTCGATGATCTGGGCCATCGTCCGGAAGCGGAAGCCGTCCGGCGAATCGATCCAGAATAGCGGATGCCTGGCATTGGAGAACCCGACCCATTTCCAGCCCTCGTGCGTCCAGAACTGCTCCTGTTCGTAGCCGCGGTCTTCGACGAAGCCCAGATATTCTTGGTTGGAGACCAGATATCGGCTGGCGGCGAAGTCCCAGACCTCGTTTTCCTGTCGGCCGAATTCGTTGTCCCAGCCGTACATCGGATGGTCCTTGGACTTGCCCAGCACGACCCGGCCTCCGGCAACCGGCAGCAGTTCGTTCGCCGGCGCCTCGCCCGCCAGCGGGCAAATGCTCCACCGCGGGAGTTGCCGGACCAGTTCGATCGGCAGACGCCGGATGATGACCGACGACGTCTCGATGTGGATCCGCTGGTGCTCGATGCCCATCAGGATCACCCAGAACGGATGGTCCCAGTCGATGGGCATCGTCAAGGGCATGGTCCGGATCGTCTCGTCGACAACCGCCCGCACGGTGTCGCGGTATGCTTTGACCTCGGCCAGCGTCGGCCAGTCGTAATTCGCCGCGTTCAGATCATCCCAGGACATCTCGTCGACGCCAACCGCGAACATGGATTCAAACCGCGGATTGATCCTCTGGTTCGTGATCTTGGCCACGATCAGTTTGTTGATGTAGAAAGTTGCCGTATGTCCGAGATAAAAAATTAGGGGGTGCCGCAGCGGCTCCGGCCGCAGGTAGAACGCAGCTTCCGAAGCCAGGGTCTCGTAAAGCTGTTCGTCCAGGCTGTACGTGGCGTGGAAGTACTGCCGGATTTCCTCGCGCTTTGCGCTGGCATCCCCGGCGCTGAGGATGATCGTCCTGGTGTTTTTGAGATCCATAAATTCCTCGCTACGACACGGCATTTCAAGGCAAGATTCACCACAAGGATGCCCTCGCCGCGGTCCAAGACTGAGCCGGATGGCGGACACGCTTCAACCCGCAACTTTGCGTCAGACTACGCGTTAACCACTCGAAACGCAATTAGACGTGGCCATCGACCATGTCGTTGAATCCCTGAAGCCAGACAAAGCCCCCGAGTTCGAAGCCCTGTGCGGCATCGTAATTCGGATAGACCCGCTTGACATCGTGCAGCACCTTTCTCACACGCTCGATCATCAGGCGGTAGTAGTGGCCGGTCGCCTTCGCCTTATCGGCTTTCCACTGCTCGAAATCCTTCGGGATGCCATGCCCTTCCTGCTTGGGGTAGTTCTCCCGCTGGAACGAACTCAGTTGATACGGCCCCGCGCTCGGCGGGCGGAAATCCGTGTGCAGGCTCTTGCCGCCCCACGCCGCCTTGATGATAAGCACCGGCTCGTCGAACGGAATACTCGTATCGAATGTGGCGAGCTTGCCGCCGCAGCGGTGCGCCAACCCGGCGAGATATAGGTCGGTAATGAATAGTGCGACTAAGACGTTAATGTCCAGCAAGTACGTCACGGCGTTTCGTCACGAAGTTTGTTGACCAGATCAAGTCCTGGAACAGGCCCGCCTGCAATCCGCGGAAAGATCGGAACGCCATTGCGAATGCTCGCAGGGTAATTGACGGGGCTGCGGGGCGGAGGTTCTGCTGCCACGGGCTCGACCGTCACGTCTAGCTCCTCGGGCAACTGAATCCCCGCCTGAAGAACGACCACGCCATTACGCACCTTGCCTCGGTAGATCATCGGACACCTCCAGCAAACACTCGATTCCTCGCCGCCGATAGATTCTATCGTGAATCCTTCGACGCGTCCAATGCTCCGACGGGCAGCATGCCAGACGGGCGACCGAGACCCGCACCTGGTTCGTTCTCCGTAACGCCCAGTTCGAGACGGAATTCCGGCGGTCCAAACGTCACGATGCCCAGGTAGCCGTCGACGGTCACGCGGTTGCCATCCTGGAGCAGGTCGACGACGTTCGTGTCTTGGCGATTGGTCTTCGTCGTGGTTTCCAGCCGGAAACCAGCAGTCGCGGGAAAAGTGCCGCGATGGGGATTCGGGTTTAGCGTGATCGCCCACGCGACGGATTCCATCTCGTCGGATTGACTGGTATGTTGTGGAATTGTGCGAACCGGCGGCAGGGCCTCCAACAAACAGCTTGGGACTCCGGCCGGACCGGGTCGAAACGGAGTCCCGACCTACAAAGTGCGCGAAATGGCAGCACACAGGCGGATAACTGATCGAGGGAAGGAGAAGCACATGGCTGCTATCGCTGTTGGAGACCGCGCCCCCGAGTTCACTTTGCTCTCGCAGACCGGTGCGCAGGTTTCCCTGGCCCAGTATCAGGGCAAGCAGGCGGTTGTGCTTTTCTTTTACCCCAAAGACGGAACCGCGGTCTGTACCAAGGAAGCCTGCAGCTTCCGCGATGCCTACGAGGATTTCGTCCAGGCGGGGGCGGTCGTTATCGGGGTGAGTTCAGACGCGGTGGAGAGCCACCAGGCCTTTGCGAGCGGCCAGCGGTTGCCTTTCGTGCTTCTGTCCGACGTGGATGGTTTCCTGCGAAAGGCGTTCGGCGTGCCCAAGACCTTGGGGCTCTTGCCGGGGCGGGTCACTTACGTCATCGACAAAGAGGGGGTTGTCCGGCACGTGTTCAGTTCGCAGTTCTCGGCGGATCGGCATGTTGCGGAAGCTCTGGCCGTGGTTCGACAACTCGCCCAGAGTTGAACGCTTGCCGACCCCGATGGCTTCGAAAGAGTGGAACATGAAAATTGCCGTCATTGGTTCCGGCATCAGCGGCCTGCTCGCGGCCCGGCTGTTGGCCGACGAACACGAGGTCCACGTCTTCGAGGCCAACCACTACGCCGGCGGGCACGTACATTCGGTAAGATTGGCCCTGTCGAGACGAGCGACCTCTTTCTGCCTCAGTTGCCAAAGGTGATTTGCGTGTTTTGGATGGACTGGATAAATTGTTGCGTATGTCATCGAGGTTTTCTTTGACGGCGGCTGCCCGCTGTGCCGACGCGAAATCAGTTTTCTGCGACGGTGGGACCGGCGGGGAAAGATCCGCTTTACGGACATCCGTTCTCCCGATTTCCAGGCCGCCGAAGTCGGTCAGATGGACGATGTTCTGATGGCCCAGATGCACGGGCGTCTGCCCGACGGGACGTGGTTGCAGGGAGTCGAGGTATTTCGCCGCCTGTACGCGGCGGTCGGATTTGGTCCGCTGGTCCTTCTCAGTCGCTTGCCCCTGATCTCGCAGCTACGGGATTGGGGCTACGCCGTGTTTGCCCGCAACCGCCTCCGCCTTACGGGCCGTTGCACGGCGACGAGTTGCTCGGCAAAACCGGATTCGGTGCCCTTGAGTTTTTCAAAGAAGGGGTCCGCCTGAACCATCATGCGTGCCGCGTTGATTTACCCGCAGCAGTTGTTTCCCGAGCACCCCGCGCTGCGCGGGGCCGATGTCTGCGTGCTGGTCGAGGAACCGCTGCTGCTGACGCAGTATCGGTTTCATCGCCAGAAGCTGATCCTGCATTGCGCGTCGATGCAGCACTTCGCTGACCGGCTCCGGCGGCAGAAGCGGCAAGTTCGCTATGTCGAGTGTGGCGAACTCGACTCGACCGGCGACATGGCCGGCGTGCTGACGCAGCTCGGCGTCCAGCACGCCCAGTTTGTCGATCCTTGCGACGACTGGCTCCAGCAGCGGCTGACGGCGGCGCTGACGGCGGCGCGCATCGACTTCACGATTCTCGACGATCCGCACTTCCTCACCCCCGGGCCCCTTTTCGAGGAATTCGCTGTCGGCCGCAAGCGGCTGTTCTTCACCGATTTCTACGTGCTCCAGCGGAAGCGGCTGGGCGTGCTGCTCGACGAGCGCGGGCGGCCCATCGGCGGGAAATGGAGCTACGACCCGGAGAACCGCAAGAAGCTGCCTCGCGACGTAGCGATTCCGCCCGTCGCTTGGCCAAAGTCCAGCGCCGACGTGCGGAAGGCTCGAGACCGCGTGCGAACGCAGTTTCCCCAGGCGGTCGGAGAGGACGAGGCGTTCTCCTACCCGGTGACCCCGGAGCAGGCCCGCGCGGCGCTCGACGATTTCCTGGATCATCGCTTCGCCCAGTTCGGCCAGTACGAAGATGCGATCCATGCCGACGAGACGTTCCTGTTCCACTCGGTGCTCACCCCGGCCTTGAATATCGGACTGATCTCGCCGCAACAGGTCATCGCTGCCGCGCTGCAGCGTGCCGACCGCGTGCCGCTCAATTCGTTGGAAGGCTTTGTCCGGCAGGTCATCGGTTGGCGTGAGTACATGCGCGGTGTCTATCGGCTGTTCGGCCGGCGGCAAAGGACGCGCAATTTCTGGAACCACCGTCACCCGATGCCCGCGGCCCTCTACGACGGCACGACCGGCATCGAACCGGTCGACACGGTCATTCGCCGCGTCCTGCGGCATGCCTACTGTCACCACATCGAGCGGCTGATGATCTTGGGCAACTTCATGCTGCTGTGCGAAATCGATCCCGCGGCGATTTACCAGTGGTTCATGGAGCTGTTCATCGATGCCTATGACTGGGTCATGGTACCCAACGTCTACGGCATGAGCCAGCACGCCGATGGCGGCCTGATCACGACGAAGCCCTATCTGAGCGGGTCGAGCTACGTCCTCAAGATGAGCAATTTCCGCAAGGGGCCGTGGTGCCCGATTTGGGACGCCCTGTACTGGCGCTTCATTGACCGGCATCGCGAGTTTTTCGCCGGCAATCCGCGGATGTCAGTCATGGTGGCCCAGTGCGATCGGATGGGGAGCCGCCTCGACGAGCACTTGCGGACGGCGGAACAGTTCCTGACGCGGCTGCACGGGGATTCGTGATGGAACAAAAAGATGACCGATTGGTGTTGCTGACCGCTGCGACGGGCTCCGTCGGCGGTCCCGATCAGGTTTCGTACGGGCAGATCATGCACGAATACGCACGCCAGCGGGGTCTGAAGCGGTGGATGATTCCCGTGCCCCTGTTGACGCCCTATCTGTCATCAAGCCGATGGTTGGGGTTGGTTAGGCCGCCTCGGAGGACATGCTGGACGAGCCCACGAAAACCGAGCGAATGCGCCGCATGGTTGAAGGCTCCGATGGCGATACGGGCGCCTACGGTTTCAAGTCGATCACCGCCACGCCTTCGGCGGCCAAGGTCAGCGTCGCGGCGCCATCGGTCCAAGTGACGGACGTGTCGCTCACCAGTTCGCGGCTGGCGGACGCGGCGGGGGTGTCCAAACGGATCGTGGCCGTGCGAGATTCCGAGCTGTCGTTGAAGACCGTCAGGTAGCGGTCACCGAAACGTTCGACGTACACGTTCTCGTCGCTGGTGCGCGCCCCGGTGATCGGCTCCCAGCCGGCTTCGGCCACGCGGCGGCACAGGGGGACGTACTTCTTGAACAGCGGCCGGTCGCGATTGTACAACTCGGGCCGCGTGAAATAGTGGCCCTGCGAGGCGTTGTGACTGAAGAAGCCGGGGAACATGCCGTAGGCCAGCGAACGCTGCATGTACCGCTCGACCAACTCCGGCGGGAACCGCTCGAACTCGGTGTTCATCAAGAAGCAGAACGGCTTGCCTTTGCACAACGCGCGGCGATACAGCAGTTCGGCATCCGACATCGGCCGCCAGCGGCCGCCGGGATTCCAATCCGTCTCGGTGCCCAGGACTTCCAACAGCGGCGCCAGCCAGCATAGCCGGATCGGGGTGCTGTTGGCCATCATCAGCTTGTCCATCGCGTGAACGTCGCGGGCGATACCCCGGATGTATTCAAAGGCGATCAGGCCGCGAAAGATGGCCGGTTGAAAAGTCTCCGGGGCATAGGTCAGCGGCGTGTCGGCGGCGGCCAGGTGATCGCGGCGGAAATCGAGTTCGTCGGTCACGTAGCCTTCGCTGGAGTCGATGTACTCGCCGTCCAAATCGCCTTTGCGATTCGGGCCGTACAGCTGGTCCCGGAGTCTCTGGTTCCATTGGTTGTTGAAATCCGTGACCTCGCCCGCGATGCCGGGCATCGAGTTCATACTCCATACCGCGCCGTTGCACCAGGGCGTGTCCAGCAGCCGCGCGGGGAACTGGCCTTCGGCGTTGTGATAACCGCTGGTCAGCAGCGCTTGCGCGTTGCGGTCTTGCCGCCCGTCCGCTGGCTGTTCGCCCGCCCGCCGTCGGGCCTCGGCCACCGCGGCTTCGATCGTCCGCGGCATCTCCGGCGGCATGGTCATCCACCAGGTCATGGGTTCGGTGTACCGGAACGTGAGCATGTCGTGGGCGTCGTCCCAAGCCGTCTCGTCGTGGCCCTCTTTGAATTTGAAGCCGAAATCCTCCCAGCCCTCGACGCGGCTGATCTTGGCGAACGGCATCCATATTCCCTGTTGCGGCGTGCGGCAGCGGAAGGCGTCGGGGAACAACTCGTAGTAGCGGGCCAACGCAGCGCGGAAGCCCCACGTTGCATCGAACGTGTAATGACACAGCCGAATCCGGGCGGTGGGTTTCTCCGGCGCCAAGCCGATGTCGTAGACCAGGTACAGTTCCTCCGAGCCAGCGTGATACGCGGCGCGGAAAAAGGCCGGATACGCCGGGTCGATAGCCACGGCCGTCCCGCACTGGTCGCCGGCCACGGCGGCCAACGGATAGCGAGACAGGCGGCCGGCGCCGGCGCGGAAGGACGTTGCGTTGACGTACTCGCGTCCCGCTTGAACGGGCTCGCCGGATCGCAGATCGTGCAGCCAGCGCGACGCGTCTGCCGGTACGGGCACCGCATAGACCAAGGTGACCGCCCGATCGCGGCCGCTGGTGTCGCGCAACTCGGCTTCGACAAACGTCGCGCCGCCCTGTTCCGCTTGTTTCCAACTCAGTTGCAGGTCCAACGCCTGGCGCTCGATCCGCACAAAGTCCGAACCGGCGGCCACGTCGCGAACTTGAAACCCGGCTCGCGCCGCGTCTTGCACCAAGACCGGCACGCCCTCGAACCGGCATGCCGACTGGGGCGTGCTCATCACCTGCAGCGCCGGCTCGCGAAACCAGACCTTGCCGCCGTGATTGCGCAACAGCAGGTGGAAGGCCAACGACCGCACGGGCTTCTCCGGAAACACGATCACCTGCCTCCGCTGCCAGTCGTGGCTGCCGGTGGCGAACGGCGCGACTTGGCCCCACAACGGCGTGCCATCCTGATAGACCAGGTCCAGGTACAGCGCGTAATCCGGACCCGGCGTACCGGTCACGTCTTCGGCCTTGCTCCACGCCGTTGCCACGATCGGCTCGGGGCGGGTCTGGTTCAGGATCACCGTTTGACTGGCGCCGCGCTGGGCCTGCCGTTCGTCGCCGTTATCGCAGACCAACATTTCGCCGTCGCGGACGAAGCCTGACTGCCAAGGCCGCCAGGCATCCGGCCGCAGCAGGTTTTCGTCCGTCTCCGGCAAGGTCAGGACCTGTTTGGCCACTTGGCCATCGAGGCCCCGGACCGCGGCGTGATCGGCCGAGCGAACCTCGGGGACAGACGCGAGGGGAAGTGCGAACATCGAAATCAAACCGATCGAAAGACAGCGGTGGGCGAGCATCGCAGGGCTCCCGGGTCGAGGGGGGAAATTTCACATGGGGGAATTCACGTGGGCGAGTCTCTCCGAGACTCGGGGCCCGTCTCGGAGAAAGGGCTACGTGGACCCAGGCAGGATCTTACCATCTACCGAACCGCCGCTCAAGCTTCTCGGCGCGCTAGTCTGTCCGGCGCCCGGCGTCCCAGGCTCAGACGCGAGCAACTGATCGGGCGGATTGCGGCCGATTCCAAGTTCATCGACGAGCGGGACGCGATTACGGAATACGTCCGCGGCCTGCGGGCTGGCGAAGGGCTCGACGAGGCCGCCATCCGCGCCGGCTACCAGCGGTTCAAGGCCCACGGCGTGGCACCGAAGAGCGCGGCCGACTTCGCGTTCCTGCTGCACGGGCGGTGGTCTCTGACGCGCGTTCAACGACGTGGACTCTCTCCTTGATTGTCCTTGAAGCTTGCGCCGTCCACGTGTGTCGGGGTTCTCATTCGGCCGGACTGTGGTACACTGGCTACCGCGCGCTGGTGTTATTCCGACAACGGCTGGTTGCGCCGAGCAGTGTCGTTTCCCCCTTGAGACCTTGCGATGTCCCCGCCCGATCCCCAACGCGCGCGCGAATTTGCAGTCGAGGTGGTTCGCCGCCTGCGCGAAGCGGGATTTGACGCGTTGTGGGCGGGCGGGTGCGTCCGCGATCGGCTGCTGGGACTGGAGCCGAAGGATTACGATGTGGCGACCGATGCGGCGCCGGAGCAGATCCGAGCCGTGTTCGGGCGCCGCCAGACGCTGGCCATCGGCCAGGCATTCGGCGTGATCACGATCCTCGGCCCGCGCGGCGCCGGACCGATCGAAGTCGCGACGTTTCGCCGCGACGGCGGCTACAGCGACGGCCGGCATCCGGACCAGGTGACGTTTTGCAACGATCGCGAGGATGCCCTGCGCCGCGATTTCACCATCAACGGCATGTTCTTCGATCCGCTGGAACAGCGTGTCGTGGATTACGTGGGCGGACAGCAGGATCTGCAACGCCGTTTGGTGCGGGCGATCGGCGACCCGACCGCTCGATTTGCCGAGGACAAATTGCGGATGCTGCGCGCCGTGCGATTTGCGGCCACCTTCCAGTTCACGCTCGACCCCGGCACGCTGGCAGCCATTCAGCAGCACGCGGGGGACATCGTGGTGGTCAGCGCCGAGCGGATCGGGGGCGAGGTGCGGCGGATGCTGGTCGACCCGCACCGTGCCCGCGCCGTCGAACTGCTGGCGACCTCCGGCTTGTTGACGGTTGTTTTTCCCGAGTTGAGCGTTCTCGTTCCGCCGTTGCTGCCCGCGTCGCCGGGCGAATCGCCGCCCGCGTTGCCGCCCGCCGCTTGGCAGACCACGAGGGCCATTCTTCGCGGCCTGAAAACGTCCGCGTTCTCGGTGGCGCTGGCGGCACTGATTCGCGAAGCGTTTCGCGGCGAGTCCGGCGGGGTGGGCGATATCGAGCCGCTGTGCCGACGGCTGAAACTGACCGTTGCGGATCGTAAGGAGGCCGAATTCCTGCTGCGACACGAGACGGCGATTCGCGCGGCCCGCAGCCTGCCATGGCCGCAACTGCAACGGATCCTGATTCAGGATGGCGCCGCCGATCTGGTGAGCTACGGCCGTGCCGTGGCCGAGGTCGTGGACGGCCACACCACCGACATCGACGAGGCGGCAGAATGCCTGGCGCGGCCGATGGGCCAACTGAATCCGCCGCCGTTGATCACCGGCAACGACCTGCAACGCTTGGGCATCCCCCCCGGCCCGGACTACCGGCGCATCCTCGACGCCGTTCGCGATGCCCAGTTGGAACAGCGCATCGTCGCCGCGCCGGAAGCGTTGGACTTGGCGCTGCGTTTGAGCCACAACTTGAGCCCTAGTGACGAGTGAACTTTCTGCCATGACGGTCAAGATGGAAGCGGTAGCAGCGCAAGCAAAGTCCGGGTACTGGCACGAATCGGCGCGGCCTTTGGCCGGTCTGGTGTTCGTCGCGCCGCTGTTGCTGACATACGAAGCCGGCGTGCTGTGGCTGGGCCCGGATGCGATCCGCAACGCGGCGGACGTCTGGCTCCGCGGCTTGCTGGATCTGCTGGGATTCACCCAGTACTTCCTGCTGCCGATCGTCACCTGCGGGCTGCTGCTGGCTTGGCACTATCTTGCCCAGCAGCCGTGGCGTTTGAATTGGGGCGTGCTGTACGGCATGTTGCTCGAGTCGCTCGTGTTCGGGTTTCTGCTGGTGCTGGTGGCCGGCTGGCAGGGCCGTTTGTTTGCAGGCGGCTTGGCGGCGTGCGCGGCCGATGCCGCCGACGGCGGAGAGCCGTTGGCCGCGGTGGTGATCGCTTACCTGGGTGCCGGAATCTACGAGGAAGTTTTCTTTCGACTGCTGCTGCTGTCCGGCGCCGCAAGCGTTTGCCGTTGGGCCGGATTGTCGTGGCGCGCCAGCTGGGTGACGGGAGCCCTGGCGACCAGCCTGTTGTTCGCCGCCGCGCACTATCGCCTTGACGTGACCCTGCTGGGTTGGCATTTCGCGACCGGGCACGGCGAAATATTTGCCTGGTCCACGTTCGTATTTCGTCTGCTGGCAGGCTTGACGTTTTCCGCGCTGTTCGTGTTGCGGGGGTTCGGGGTAACCGTCGGCACCCACGCCGCGTATGACCTGTTCACGCTGATCGTGTAGAGTCGGGAGTGTTTCGCGCGCGTTTGTCAAGGCACCCCCCCCGAACAAATTTTTTCGTTTCGAAAGTGGCTTTGTCGCGGCGCTGATTCCGCCTTATAATGCGGGCGTTGATTCATCCATCGTCGTTCGTTTTCATTCCAATCATCCACCGACGAGTGACAAGGAATCGTGTTCGTGCTGACCACCAGACCGAAAGTCGCGGAGCTGACGTTTCAACTTTACGGCCGTCCCCTGCACCCGGAGTTATTCCAGATCTATCGCTCGCGTCGCGTGGAACGCGGCGTGTATCAGGCCAAGATCGACATCACCAGCGGTGGCCACGTGATCACGTGGCGGTACGGCAATCTGACGCTGACCGAAGTCGCCGCCGCCGCGCAAAACCCTTTGCCCAAGACGCGCCGCCTGTTGTGCCATCGCTTGAAGGGCGAGCATCACGATCTGCACCGCTGCCGCTGTGCGTCGTATCAGATGGGCTTCCAGTTGGAGATCGCCGAAGCGGACATTTTCTGGGCGTTCCAGCAAGATCTGCTGCTGGATGCCAAGCGGTCGGGCTTGTTGTACACGTTCGACGGCGGCGGCCGCATGACGCTGGGAGCGCTCAGCTACATCCAACTGGAAACCCGCGAGCGCAGTCTGCTGGTGCAGGCGTTTCACACCTTTCCGGAAGATCTGGCCATTGTCAAAACGCAGTCCCTGTTCGAGTTGGTCGACGCCGCCTGCGATTGCTGAACCAGACGCGAGTTGCGGGTTGGGCTCCGACGTACAGAATTCAATTTTGCCGGGCACGCCGTCAGCGATATGGTGAAGCCGATGTCCGGCAAAATTGAATTCTGTACGTCGGAGCCTTTTCCATTTGCTCTGCGTTACGCGTTCTCGGGCCGCTCGTCCACCGGCTGAATCTCCGTAACGCGGCTGATCGCTTGTCCTTGCGCGAAACGCGACGTCAGCATGTCGCCCACCGCCAACGCGGCGGCGTCCGTCACGACCTGGCGAGTGGCCGTGTGCTGCGTCACGCTGTAGCCGCGAGCCAGTACGCCCAAGGGGCTGAGCGACTCGAGCCGTGCGGCCAGTGCGGCCAAGCGGTCGCGGTGCCGCGAACACTGGTAGTTGATGGCCCGCTGGGCCCTTAGTTCCAGGTCGTCCAGTTGCCGAGCCAGATCGTGGATGCGGTCGAACGGACGCCGGAAGACGCGATGCTGGGCCAGGGCGTCCAATCGCGCGCGGGAATCGGAGGCTCGAGCCCGCAGCGCGGCGGCTAGCCGCGCCCGCATCCCGTCCAACCCGGCGCGGACTTCGTCCGCCGCGGGCGCCACCAAGGAAGCGGCTTCGCTGGGCGTCAGCGCCCGCACATCGGCGACCAGATCGGACAGGGTCACGTCGATCTCGTGTCCGACGGCCGAAACCACGGGAATCCGCGAGGCGTGAATCGCCCGCACCACGGGCTCTTCATTAAAACACCACAGGTCTTCCAAACTGCCGCCGCCGCGACCGACGACCAGGACGTCCGGCGGCTCGGCCAAGGCGTTCGCCAGACGGATGCCATGCACGAGGTCCTGCGCGGCGCCTTCGCCCTGGACCTTGGCGGGAATGATCAGCACTTGCACGCCCCGCCAACGGCGGCGGAGCACCTCCAGAAAATCTCGCACGGCGGCGCCCGTGGGACTGGTCACCAACGCGATCCGCCGCGGAAACCGCGGCAAGGGCCGCTTGCGAGCGGGATCGAACAGGCCCTCGGCAGCTAACCGTTGGTGCAGCTTGCGCAGCGCCAACTGCAGCGCCCCAATGCCCAACGGCTCGATGCGGCGGATGATCAGCTGGTACACGCCGCGGGGCGGGTAAACGTCGATGTCCCCACAGCAGATGACCTGCTGGCCGTCCTGCAGATCAAAGCCCAGACGCGACGCCACGCTCCGCCAGATGACGCCGCGGATCTGGGCGGTTTCGTCCTTCAACGTCAGGTAGACGTGCCCGGACTGCGGGCGCGAGACATCGGATAATTCGCCGTTGACCCAGACCGACGTGTACTCGGCCTCCAACGATTGCTTGATCCGCAACGTCAGTTGCGACACGCTCAGCGGCTGGGTGGTTTCGGCCGCTTCGTCCATGACGGATCCCTCCGCCTTTCCAGGCTGACGTACCGGCAATCACAGCTCCTTGACCGCCGTCACGATATTCAGGATCGCTTTCTGACCGTCGGCAAAGTACATCAGGGTGTTCGGGGCTCCGAACAGCGGATTGGGAATGCCGGCAAAGCCCGGACTGAGACTCCGCTTGATCACCACCACGGTCCGCGCTTTGTCCACGTCGATAATCGGCATGCCGGCGATCGGGCTGTTCGGATCGGTCTTGGCCAAGGGATTCACTACGTCGTTGGCCCCGATCACGATACACACGTCGACCGTTTCCATCGTGGGATTGATCTGGTCCATTTCCTTCAGCTGTTCGTAGTCGACATCCGCCTCGGCCAACAGCACGTTCATGTGCCCCGGCATGCGGCCGGCGACGGGATGAATCGCATACTCGACGGTCCCGCCACGTTCCTCGATCAACTTGCCCAGGTCGCGAACCGCGTGTTGCGCCTGGGCGACCGCCATCCCGTACCCCGGCACGAACACCACCCGCTGGGCGCCGTCCAACAGCATGGCGATATCGTCTGCCGTCGTGCTGCGGACCGTGGCGTAGAACTCGTCCTCGCTGCCTGCCAGCGAACCGGCTTCCATCACGCCGAACAGGACGTTGGCCAGCGAACGGTTCATGGCCTTGCACATGATCTTGCTGAGGATCAGGCCCGAGGCCCCGACCAGCGAACCGGCAATGATCAGCACGCTGTTGTTGATGACAAATCCCGTGGCGCATGCGGCCAAGCCCGAGTAGGAATTCAACAGGGCGATGACCACGGGCATGTCGGCGCCACCGATGGGACTGACCAGACACACGCCCAACACCGCCGTCACGAGGACGATCGCCAGATAGATCCACGGCGCGTAACCCGGTTCGCCAAGGACCAACCAGGCTGCCAAGCCCAGGGCCACGGCAAACAGCAGCGCGTTCAGCGCTTGCTGTCCCGGCAGGCTGAACGACTTTTTGAACATCTTCAGCTCTTGGAGCTTGCCAAAGGCCACCAGGCTGCCCCAGAACGTCACGGTGCCGATGATCCCGGAGACGGCGGTGGCGATCAGCATCACATGGTGATCGACACCCGCTACGTCGCCCCGCAGCAACTCGGCACCCGCCACCAGCACCGAAGCGCCGCCGCCAAACCCGTTCAGCAGGCCGACCATCTGCGGCATGGCCGTCATGGGCACCTTGAGAGCCATCCAGGCACCGGCGACCGAGCCGATCAGGATGCCGATCAGGATGTACTCGAACCGCACAACGCCTGCGCTGAGCAGGGTCACCACGATGGCGATCAACATCCCCAGCGAGCCGAGCAAGTTGCCGCGAACCGCCGTTCGCGGATGCGACATCATCTTCAGGCCGAAGATGAACAGTACGGCGGCCAGAATATAGGACAATTCAACGAGGACAGGCACAGTGGTATTCACAGTGGAGCTTCCGTCACTTCTTCTTGAACATCTTGAGCATACGATGCGTCACGAGAAAACCGCCCACCACGTTGAGCATGGCAAAGGCGACTGCGGCGGTTCCCAACACCGTCGCCAGACCGACTTGTTCCGCGCCGGAGGCGATCAGCGCCCCGACGACGGTGATGCCGCTGATCGCGTTCGAGCCCGACATCAGCGGCGTGTGCAACGTCGGCGGCACTTTGGTGATCACGTCGAAACCTTCGAGCATGGCCAGCACGAAGATCGTCAAGCTGGCGATCAAGGCGCGGGTCGACATGCTCAGGCCCACGGCTCCGGACGCCGTATGCCCCGCGGCACATGCGGCACCGTCGGCGGCGGGTGCGGCGTCGCCGGCCCCCGTCGCCACGCCGGTCACGGCAAACGCCACGCAAAGGCCCAGGACCAGCAGACAAAGCGGACGAACAATCCGAACGGCTGTCATCGATACTCTCTCCCTACTCGCTCAGGCCGACGGGGGTGGTTGAGGAACGCTGTCAGAGGGCGGTTCGGCGGCGAGCGCCCCCAAGCCGAGCAATTCGCGAATCCGCGGATGAAACACGTCGCCGTCGCGGGTGGTCAGCGTGTCGCGGATGATCTCGTCCTGCAGGTTCACGTTGACCTGGCCGCCCTTGATCAAGTTCTGCAGGAACTTGGTTACGTTGTTGGACAACATCATACTCGCCGGGTGGGGAATTTCCGAAGGCAGGTTGGTGGGCCCCAGGATCGTCACGCCGTGCTCTTGCACGCGTTCGTCCGCCCGGCTCAACTCACAGTTTCCGCCGCGTTCGGCCGCCAGGTCGACGATCACGCTGCCCGTCCGCATCCCGGCCACCGCTTCCTTGGTGATCAGCACGGGCGACTTCTTGCCCGGAATCGCCGCTGTGGTGACGACGATGTCGCTGTCCGCCACGACGCGGGTCATCAGTTCCCGCTGCTTGCGATAAAATTCTTCTCCCATCGCTTTGGCGTATCCGCCCTGGTCTTCCGACTGGCCGGCTTCCAATTCCAGTTCGACAAACTTGCCGCCCAAGCTGCTGACCTGCTCCCGGCAGGCGGAACGGACGTCGTAGGCCAAGACAATGGCTCCCAGGCGTTTGGCCGTGGCGATCGCCTGCAGGCCGGCAACCCCCGCGCCGATCACAAACGCGCGAGCGGCGGTGAGCGTGCCGGCGGCCGTCATCATCAACGGGAACATCTTCGGCAATTCAACCGCTGCCAGCAACACCGCACGATAGCCGGCGATGGTGGCCATACTCGACAACACGTCCATGCTTTGAGCCCGCGTGATGCGGGGGATCAGTTCCAAGGCGAACAGCGTTGCGCCCGTCCCGGCGATTTCACGAATCGCCTCGGGGGCTCCCAGCGGATCGCACATCCCCACCACGATTTGGCCAGGTCGGAAGTGGGCCAGGTCGGCCCGGCCGGCCTGCGGATTGGCTCCCAAGCAACGGACTTGCAACAGCACGTCTGCCGCCAAAGCGGCCTCGCGGCCGCCGACCACGCTAGCCCCTTTTTGGGTGTATTCTGCATCGGAAAACCCGGCTGCCGAACCGGCTCCCGACTCCACCACCACTTCCGCGCCGGCTTTCGCCAGCGCAGGGACACTGGCCGGCACGAGTGCCACGCGCCGCTCGCCGGGAAAAGTTTCTTTGAGAACAGCAACTTTCATAAAAACACCGCTGCCAGCTGGATAGACAGATTTCTGCAATCGGCACATTCTAACTACCTGGCCCGGCGAATGTAAGCCCCGGGGGGATTCATTTGGACGGTGCTTGTATGCCGTGTATCGTCTGGCGATAATGGGCTCCGCGGCGAGGGGTGATCCCGGAAAGCCGCGATTTGAACCGGGGATTCGGCGGTGGAATGGGTGGGCTGATGGCGGATGCAGTGTGGTATTTTGCGGACGGGGATGTGGAACGGGGGCCGATTACGGAAGCCCAACTACGGGCCCTGATCGGGACGGGCAACCTGAAGCCCGAGGATCTGGTCTGGAAGGAAGGGATGGAGGATTGGACGGCGGCGAGCGAAGTCTCCGGTTTGTTCGATCAAGCCGCCCCGGCAACGCCGTCCGCTACGCCCGGGGCCTCCGCGATAGCCGATGCCAAGCTGAAATCGCCCAAAGCGGCCAAAGCGACCGTTCCCGCCAGTCCTGCGCCGGAAGCGAAACCGCGCTCGATCCAGATGCGGTTTGACGTCAAACGGCCCCTGGAGATCTTCCGATTCGCGGCGTTTCTGGGACAGCCGTTATTGCTGGTCGGACTGCTGCTGATTCTCATGTCCCGCGGCTGCGATCGCTTGGGCGAACGGCACGTGGCGCGGACCCAAGCCCGAGCCACGCAGGCCGAGAGCGATTTCCAGGACGAGTGGGACCGCCAGAAACAGGGCATCGAACAAGAGTTGCACGGTCTACAGGCGAAAAGCAATCCGTCCGCGGAAGAACGCGGCCGGCGCGACTTGCTCGCCGAGCAACTGCAGACGCTGAACGAAGCGAAACAAGCCGAGCTGAACCAGCTGCGGGCCGGCGAGCTGCGCCAACTGAGCACCGCCGCTCGCGATGCTCAAGTCACGCAAGCCCTGGGCAGCTTCTGGCGGGAGGGGATCTTCTGGCTGGGCGCCTGCCTGTTCTCGCTGGCCCTGTTGATCGTCGGGTTCTCCGGAACCGGACCGGAACGTTGGATGGCCCTGGTCATGCTTGCCGTGATCGTGTTCAGCCTGTTTATGCGGCAACTGGACTGACCGATGTCATGGGCCGCCAAGGGAACAGGTTGAAGCCCGGACTCCAACGTTACGGCTCCGTGTTACGGCTCCTTCGGCAGCCACTTGGCGACGATTTCCAGTTTTTCCTCCGCCGAACCATTGACCAGCTGGGTGCCGTCGGGTTCGCCCAACACCTTGCGACAGGCCGACAGGAAATGGGTATCCTGTAACAGTCCTCGCGTCTGATACATGCGAGCCTCGGCCAGCACGGGCAACGGGTTCTCATGGGTCTCGGCAAGCACGCCTCGCAAGCGATTCAGCACCTCCTCGGCTTTCCATTCAGCCGGCAGCGGGCTCATCTTCCAATTCGCGTCCACAAACTTGAACAACGACTCCAACTCTCGGTCAACCGGATCCTGATCGCTTTTCTTCTCCACACGCTCGACTTGGACCTGGATATTGTTCAGCGTCTTCGACTCGAATAACTCCCTGGTTTGCGTCAAATCATGCAACCGAATCGTCGTTTCGTTCTTGAGCAGTTGCTGTTTGGGAATCGGCGTGACGACGATATCAAAGACGCAGATCACGTCGACGCCGGCTTTCTGCGCCTTTTGACGCATGTCTTTGGCGGTCACCGTGCCCAAGAAGACGATTCCCGGGGCCAACGGAGCGGCGTCGGCTGACGGGGCGCCTTGTGGTTGACCGAGGCCGCCGGAACCCGCGCCGGGGGCCCCATACCCCATGCCGCTGCCCATGCCGCCGCTGCCCATGCCGCCACCGGACTCGCCATAGCCGGACATGCCCATGCCCATCCCGGGCGCTGCGCCACCAGCTCCAGGCGCGGCCGCTTTCCCCAACGACTCCATGACTTGGCCAAAGTCGCCGCGGGTGATCCGCTCCTGAAGCTGCGCAATCACCTTGGTCCCTAGTTCGCCGGTCAATTGCTGCAGCAGCGGATGGCTCGCGGTGCCGCCTGCCATGCCGGCTTGGCCCCCCGCCATCTCGCCCATGCCTCCCATCGGCTGGCCGCCGGGCGCCTGACCCGCAACCCCTCGGATCTGGACGTTCTGCGTCGTGCCAATGGGAAAGATGCTGCCGTTGTAGTTCCGCAACGGGACGTACATCAGCGCGATCCCCCAACGCACGGTCATGGCGGGACGTTTCAGTGGACCGATCCAGCCCATTTTGTCCAGCACCTCTTTCGCTTCATCCGCTTCCGCGGTGATGCCTTGGGCGCACAGATAGGCAATGGCGTCCTGGTCTCGTCCCTGGCGAAACGCCAAGACAGCTTTTTCTGCCAGCGTCAACGGCTTGGGGGGCTGCTGGCCCGGCATGCCCCCGGCGCCCGGATAGCCAGAACCATAGCCAGGCGATGGTTCGCCCGACGGAGACTGCGAGGAATCCGAGGGCATCCCCTGGGGGGAGTAACCCTGCGGGGGATAACCCGGCGGTGCGTAACCTGGAGGCGCGTAACCCGGCGGCATTGTCCCGTCCTGATAAACGGCCGACGGCTCAGAAGAGCTGCCGGGGATCATACCGCCCGGACCATAACCTGGGGGCGGCGTTCCGCCCGGATAGACGCTTTGCGGCCCCGAAGAGCCGTCGGGCATCGGACCGCTCGGACCATACCCGGGCATGGAAGACGACGGAGCGCTGCCGGAAGGCATCGTCCCTGGCGCCTGAGTGCCCGGCGCCCCGCTGTACATCTGCTGTTGGTAAGCAGACGAATCCACGGACATGTCTGATGAACTGCCGTCGGGAGACATGCCGGGGCCGGTGGTCCCCGAGCCCTGGGGGCCAGGACCGTAACCGGGCGAACCCGGCATACTGGAACCCGTGGTTGACGCTCCCTGCGCGGCGGGATCATAGCCGCCGGGAGTCGGAGACGCTCCGGCGGACGAATCGCCGGGCGTCATGCCGGGCGTCATCCCGGGCGTGGCACTGTCAGCCACGGTTGGGGCAGAGGCAGAATCGCCGCCGCCGCCGCAACCCGACAGAACGGCAATCCAGAGACCGACACCAGCGAAAACAAGGACGTGTCGCATAGCAGTCACCCGTTGCAAAAATCGCTGCCTGCCGAGCGGAGGCGTGCGGCGGGCAGAGAGTGGGGCTCGAAGCCAGCCGGACGCAAGACGCCGCTTCCAACTCGTAGGCCAGCGTTAGCTGGACGATCATCGATGTCCTTCAGGACATCAAACGGCTTACGTCGTGATTCATTATGGACGGTTTTCTCGCGGCTGTCGAGTCAACTGGCGAGAACGTCGATTTTTTTCCGTGCGTCAAACACCCGGCTTGGGAAAGTTTGCTACTCGACCATCTGCATCCCCTGGGGCGGGCGGTTCCAGTGCAGCTTCATTTCCTGCTCCAAGTCGCGATACCACTGGCTGAAGAAGGTCTGCAATTCCACGCGTGCCAGGAAATTCATTTCCCCGGTCACTCCGCCCTCGGCGAACAGCTGGCGGCGAGTTTCCTCGTCGGGCGATTCAGCGGCAATACGGGCCACATACACGGTGGTCTGGGGGCCGTTGGCTGCCACGCCGACCTCGCCTGGTTTCAAGGCAAACACGGCGCGCATGAAATCGTGACTGGGGAACTCGACGCCTTCGACAGCGTTCAACATCGGGGCGCCCGAGCCCATCGGCAGCGAGCCCCGAGTCAGCCAAGTGAACTCCGGCGGCTCGATCACGTTCGGAGCCTGGGCTTCGCCCAAAGACTCCCGCAACGGCTTGTCGCCCGGTAATGTTTTGGCCATTCTTTCCGCCTCGGCCTTGGCGATCTGAAATGCTTCGCCACGCTTCCAGGCGTTGATGACCTCGTCGCGAACGTCCGCCAATTTGGGAACGAAAGCCTCTTCCTCTTTGGTTTTCCAGTACAGGAACTCGACGTCAATTTCAAACGACCGGATCTGATCGGACTTGAACAGGGGTTGGCGGTCGCTGAAAGCGATCTCGGCGAACGACTCACGGCGGAACTGGTTGCCCGCAAAGCTGAATCGGAACGCTTTGCCCAATTCGTAATCGGCGATCTCCAATTCGTCGACCGGCGGCGTCTCGCCGGCAATCAGCCCATGCTGCTGCGCCAATTGCCTCAGATCCAGCGGGGGAGGTTCCGGAGTTCGCGTCTTGGACTTGGCGCTCGCTTGCCAAGAGGCGTGAGTGCGGAAGTACTTGTCGACTTCCGTCCGCGCGGCTTTGAGCGCGGCGGTCACCTGGTCCTGAGCCGGCGCGCGAGCCAAGCTGCGGCGGATCTCCGCCTCGACCTCGGACAACGGTTTGTACTGCACGGGCGGCTCGACCGTCTCCCCAGCCGCCGCATCCCCAGGCGCCGCATCCCCAGGCGCCGCATCCCCAGGCGCCGCGTCCCCAGGCGCCGCATCCCCAGTCGCGGTCTCCCCAGCCGCCGCATCCCCGGGCATTTCTGCGACCGGTTCCTCGCCGGCGTAACTGACGAAAACCGTTTGCTCACGGCGTTGTGGCTCGTCCCGACGCGACTGTTTCGATTCGCCTTCCGGCGCCGGAGTCGGGCTGGTGCCGGGCGCGTCGAGGTTAAGCTCCCCGTCCTTGGCGGCCGGCTCGGCGGGCGGGGCTTCGGCGGGCGGCTGTTCCGCAGCCGCTTCCTTGGCGTCGTCCGTCGTCGTCGGCTCGGCTGGTTTCGCGGGCTCGGAGTCCGCAGGAGCCGTTTCCGGCATCGTTTCTGCCGGCGGGGCGTCTGCTGGCGCTTCTGTCGGCGCTTCTGTTGGCGTTTCATCGCCGGGCATCGCATCCGTCGGCTCGGGCTCTTCGTCAGGGGCTTGATCGGGGACCTTGAAATCGCTCTTGTTGTTCTCGTAATACTCTTCGATTTTCTCTTGGGTGACGGCCGCCATCTGTTCCTGGGCGAATTTTTCGAAGTCGGCTTTCAAGTACTGAAAAGCGATTTTAGGACGCCGCTTGAACCCGGCCTCCGGGCTGTTGGGAAACGGATAGCGGTCCTTGCCTTCTTCGTACAACGCGGCAATCTGGGCCCCGGTCGGCTGCCCGGTAACCTGACCTTCAAAATCCGCGACGGCCAACGGCAGCAACTCCGCTTTCACTCGGCGATTCAAGCGATTAAAGCCATCCCAAGCGAGGCTGGGCGACATGGCGAATAATCCGCTGCCGGCCATCATCCGCATGTGCTGGGCGGCCAGCTCCATCCGCAACTGATCGAACAATTGCGACCGATCAAGCCGGCCTTGCGTGGCTTCTTGCAGCAAGGCGCCGAATTGACTGCGCGGCACGACGTCGTCGGTCAAGGTGTCGAGAAACTCGTCGAGCGCCGCGTCGCTGATCCGCAGGCCGAGGTCTTGCGCTTTGCGGGCCAGGATCACGGTTTGAACCAGGTCTTCCTCGGCATAAGACCGCGGGATTCCCGGGTCGAATACGCGGCCGTTCATGACGACCACGCCCAGGCCCTTGGGTTGGCCTTGCGCTTCGATCGTCTTCTGCACCAGCAGATCCAAGAAGCGAACGGTCAGGTTGTGGGCGTCCCGGATGGCCCACAACTCGCCCTCGTCGATCTTGCCGTGTTTCCATGTAACGACCACCTCGTCGGCGACAGAGCTGGTGCCGCTCGGTCCTCCGTACTGCAAAAGATAGTCGCCCACCACAAACGTGAGCATGATCAGGACGCCGAACACGGCCAACATGACCTTCTGATTGCGACGGAAAAAGGAGAGCGGACTGGACATTCGCGGACTTCCTCAAACTGCCTAACGGCCTCGAACTTGGGGGCACCCACCACGTAAAGTACACGCACCATCCCTTGACAGCATTCCCTGTCGGATGTTAATGCAATGCCTTGTTAGCGCGACGAACACCGTCCAACAAAGCCGCAGATTGTAGCGCCATTTGACGTAAATACAATCCCAAAAAGCCTTGTCGGACTCGTTCCCCCGTGAATTGCCGACCCTCGTAGGGCCTCACGAACAGAATGTCGGCAACCGGCTAAAGTGGAAGATTTGTGCAGCTTGGGTCGAATATGGTTGAGGAATCATGGCAAAAAAAGCGGCGGAAAAAGGGGCGAAATCTTTGGTCATCGTCGAATCGCCTGCCAAGGCGCGTACGATTGCCAAGTTCCTGGGCAACGAATTCGCGGTCGAAGCCAGTATTGGCCACATCCGCGACTTGCCGCAAGGTGCAAAAGAAGTGCCGGACGAGTTCAAGGACGAGGAATGGGCCTACTTGGGGGTGAATGTCGATCAGGACTTTACGCCGATCTATATCATTCCCTCCGACAAGAAAAAACAGGTCACCAAGCTTCGCGCGGCCCTGAAAGATGCGAAAGACCTGTATCTGGCGACGGACGAAGACCGCGAAGGCGAAGCCATCAGCTGGCATCTGTACGAAGTCCTGCGGCCCAAAGTCCCCGTGCATCGCCTGGTGTTTCACGAGATCACCGAGGAAGCGATCCACGAGGCGCTGCGGAACCCGCGGCAGATCGACGAAGGGCTGGTCAAAGCCCAGGAGGCGCGGCGGATTCTGGATCGGCTGTACGGCTACGAGGTCTCGCCGTTGCTGTGGCGAAAAATCGGCCCCCGACTGTCCGCGGGCCGCGTCCAAAGCGTGGCCGTGCGACTGATCGTCCAGCGGGAACGCGAGCGGCAGGCGTTCGTGTCCGCTAGCTATTGGGATTTGATCGCTGAATTCGTCACCCCCGAGGGGCACGAATTCGAGGCGACCCTGGTTTCGGTCGGCGGCCGCCGTATCCCGTCCGGCAAGGATTTCGATGCCAAGACCGGCAAAATCAAGGACCCAAACCTGCTGGTGCTGGGCCAACAAGAGGCATCCCAGTTAGCCCAACGTCTGCAAACTGCCGACTTTCGGGTTGCAACGCTCGACGACCGGCCGTACACCTCCCGGCCTTCGCCACCGTTCACAACCAGCACGCTGCAACAGGAGGCCAACCGCAAACTGGGTTTCACGGCCCGCAAGACGATGAGTCTGGCGCAGAACCTGTACGAAAACGGCTACATCACCTACATGCGTACCGACTCGACCACCTTGGCGCAGGTGGCGATCGAAGCGGCTCGCGAACTGGTCCGCTCGGAATATGGCCCGGATTTCCTGCCCGAGGCACCGCGAACGTATGCATCGAAAGTCAAGAACGCCCAAGAGGCGCACGAGGCCATCCGGCCCGCCGGCCATCCTTTTCGGTTGCCCGAATCGGTACGCGGCGAGTTGGACAGCGACCAATTCCGCCTGTTCGAGTTGATCTGGAAACGGACGATTGCCAGCCAGATGGCCGACGCTCGCGGCCGGCGGATCATGATTGCGGTCGAAGGCGGCGAGGCCGTGTTCCAGGTTAGCGGCAAGACGATCGATTTTCCCGGCTTCCTCCGCGCTTATGTCGAAGGTTCGGACGATCCCCAAGCGGAGTTGGCGGACAAGGAAACGCTGCTGCCCAAGGTCGAACGCGGTCAGGGCGTCGGTTGTGGCGGCTTGACGAGCAAGAGCCACGCGACGCAACCCCCGCCGCGATTCAGCGAAGCGGCCTTGACCCAAGCGCTGGAAGAAATGGGCATCGGCCGCCCCAGCACCTATGCCTCGATCATCGACACCATTCAGGCCCGCGAGTACGTCTTCAAACGCGGCAACGCGCTCGTGCCCTCGTGGACCGCCTTTTCCGTCGTCCGGCTGCTGGAACAGCACCTCGGCAACCTCGTGGATTACGAGTTCACGGCGCAGATGGAAGATTACCTGGACGCCATCAGCCGCCACGAACGGCAATCGCAGGACTATCTGCGCGAGTTTTTTCACGGCAACGACCGGCCGGGGTTGAGGCAGCTGGTCCAAGACAAGATCAAGCAGGTCGACGCGCGGGAGATGAGCCGGTTTTCGCTCGGCACGCCGCTCTCGGGCGAGTATCTCGAACAGATCTTCGTTCGCGTGGGCAAGTTCGGGCCGTTTCTCGAACAGGGCGACCGTCGGGCGAGTATTCCTCATGCCATGCCGCCCGACGAACTGACGCTGGAACGAGCGTTGGAAATGCTTGCTCGCGGCCAGCGCGAGGATGAAGCGATGGGCCAGTGCCCGCAAACGGGCAAGCCCGTGTATTTGAAAACGGGCCGCTTCGGACCCTACGTCCAGCTGGGCGCGGCCGATGACAAAGAAAAGAAGAATGCCTCGTTGCCCAAAGACATGGCGGTCGAAGAGGTCGACTTGGAAACGGCGCTCAAGCTGTTGGCCCTGCCGCGCACGTTGGGGGCGCACCCCGAGAACGGTCAGCCGGTGGTGGCGCACAGCGGCCGCTACGGACCGTTCATCAAATGCGGCGACGAAACCCGTTCGCTGCCGGACGACGTCACTCCGCTGGACGTCAGTCTCGAGCAGGCGCTGCTGCTGTTAGCCCAGCCCAAGGCGGGGCGGGGACGCCGTGCCGGCGCAACCAAAGAACCGCTCAAGGTGTTCGACGCCTCGCCCGTGACCAGCCAGCCGGTCAAGCTGCTGGACGGCCGCTACGGCCCGTACGTGACCGACGGCCAAACCAACGCCTCGCTGCCCAAAGGCGTGGCCGTCGAGAGCGTCACGCTGGAGTCGGCCCTGCAATTGCTCGCCGAACGGGCCGCCAAAGGCCCCGCTCCCAAACGCGGGCGGCGATAGGCTCTGGTCCTGACGCACTCGCCTGCACGTAAGAACGATTTGCGAACACGGAACGACACCATGACGACACGCGAACGTCCCCAAATCCACCTGTTCACCGACGGCGCCTGTGCGGGCAACCCCGGTCCCGGCGGCTGGGCTTACATCCTGCGGCACGAGAGTTCCGGCAAGGAGAAAGAAGCCACCGGGTCGGCCCAGCTGACGACGAACAACCGCATGGAGTTGATGGCCGTCATCCGCGGCCTGGAGGCACTCCGCGAACCCTGCGACGTGACCGTGTTCACGGACAGCGAGTACGTGGGCAAGGGCCTGAGCCAGTGGATGCCCAAATGGAAAGCGAACGGCTGGCGGCGGCGCGAGGGAGCCGAGTGGAAGCCGGTGAAAAACGACGAATTGTGGAAGCAACTGGATGAACTGGTCGGCGTCCACCGCGTGAGCTACAAACGGGTCGCCGGACACAGCGGGCATCCGGAAAACGAACGCTGTGATCAATTGGCCGTGCAAGCGTATCAACCGCTGCTGAAAACCGCCGCCACGCCAGCGGCGGATTAGAGGCCCGGCTGTTCCGAATCTTCCCGCCGCACCCTGGGCCGCACCCTGGGCCGCATCGGCGCCTGATTGACGCGGGCCCCTCACTCGTCGCCGTACGGCTCCGCCATGCTGCGGATCGTCCGGGCGATCGCGCGGCGACAACTGGCCGGCGCGAGGATCTCGGCTTCGTTGCCCAGGCTCAGCACGCGGGGGATGATCTCCAGTTCGTGCGCTGCTGTGACGGTCAAGATCACACCGCCGTCGGCTTGGCGTTCGACCTGCTGGTCGCTGTGCCACGGGTCTTCGATGACCCAGGGAGCGGCGCGAGCGCTGATGCGGATGCGAAAGTCGCGAGGTTTTCCGGCTCCGGCAAAAATGCCGAGACTTTGTCCCAGATGCTTTTCCAAGTCGAAGTCCGCGGGAACTTTGAACCACGCGTCCAGCGCCGTGGCCCGCAGGAAACGATCCAGTTTCCAGTGGCGAATGCGATCCGACTGGCCGCCGGCGATCTCCGACGCAGCCGCAATGATGTACAGACTGGACTGATAAAACACCACCGCGTACGGTTCGATCTTCCGCCGCCGCGGGTCCTTGCCGATCGGTTGGTACTCGATCTCCGCCACCCGATGCTCTTGGATACAGCGGTGCAGGGTCTGCAAAATCCCATGCTGCCGCTGGTACGACTTGGCCGGCATGCCGCGGACGAACAGCACCTGGCGATAATCCTCGTAATGGTCCCAAACGGCGTCCGGCAATTGATCGCGAAGCTTGCTCCAAAACGATTCGATGCCCAGCCAGAACGGCGTGCCGGCCAGCGGATAGAGCAAGTCCCGGCTCAGCGACAGGGCGATCAACTCGGTGGCCGACGCGGTGACTTTGTGCGTTCCGCTCACCCCGGGACCAAGCTTCCAGATTCGTCCCCGCGCCGATTCCTGGTCGTTGACGTCGATTCCGGCGGCCTGCAACGCCTCCAAGTCCCGCCGCACGGTGCGCTGGTGCAAGGAGGTTAGTCCCAGGTCGTCCACCAATTCCCGGCGGATCTCGTCCAGCGTGCGGCCGAAACGATAACGCTCCAGGATCTGCAGGATTTTGTGCTGTCGAATCAATTGCTCGTTGCGTGCCATCGGATACCTCGTCATCGGTCATTGCGGCGGGAGGCGGCGGAAATCCCGGTTGCTGGCGATCTCGGGGCGACGGTTCGCCTGGGCCAGCAGGGATTGCTGCTCGCGATCCGTAGCTTCGACACGAGCGATGGCCTCCCGATAGCGGGTCTTGTCGGCGGCTTGTACGGCTGCCTGGAACATCTGCCGGGCGCGAGGCAGATCGTGGACGGCCTCGTAGGCCAAGCCCAGATTGTACATGGCGGCATCGCTGGCCGGGTTCTCGTTCAGAGCCGTCTCCCACCGTTGCCGAGCCTCGGACCATTGGCCGGCCTGGGCGAACTTGTTGCCCGCCAAGATCGATCCGGCGCCGGCGCCGAACGTGGCGGTCGCCAGTTCCACCTTGACCGGCACTTGGTGCGGCGCGATCTTGGCCACGACCTTGGCGGCGCTGTCCGCGGCCAGATCGAGCTGGATCTTCCGTTCCGACTTGGCACTCGCAGGGTCTTGATTCAACTCGCCCCGATAGGAAGCTTCCGTCTGCCCCTGGGCCAAAACCTGTCCCGTGCGGGCGTCAAGCAGCTCGAATTCGGCGACGACGGTCAGTTGCGGATCGCCGATTTGCAACGTGGCCCCGCCCCCCAGGTCATAAATGCCGGCGCGGCGGTTTGACATCCCGCCCAGCAGGACGGCGTCCAGCTGCAGCCGCGAAGCCGCGTCGAGGACCACCGGCTGATTCACGCGCCCTTGCGCGTCGTACAGCGGTGCAGGCGCTGCACGCTGCAGTGCTGCCCCGTCGACAACCCAGTACGAACGACTTGCCTGCAGCTGGGTGATCATGGTCGTGCGGGCAATCTGGGCCATGTCGCCGGGTCCGCTGAAGTCGAGTACGGCGATGCGACTCACCCCGCGGACGTCCAACTCGGCAGGCTTGGTCGTGGTCAATGTGGCGGTCGTGGTGCAACCGAACGGGAGGACCAGCAAACACCACGCCGCAATCCGCAGCGGATGACGGGTAGCTAGCGTTGATAGCATCGCGGGACTTTGCAGGATCGAGGGAGTTCACAGGAACACACCTCTTCCTTCATCGTCACGTCCCGCGTCGGGCTATCACGCTTTCGGGTCGATTTCGTTCAGTTGCTGTTGCAGATACTCGATGGCTCGACGCAGCTGCGGATCGTCCAGCGGGTCCGCCGCGGCTTCGTGCGGCGGTTTGTCGGGATCGGGCTTCGGTTTCGCTCCGGTATCTTTCTGACGGCGCCGCTGGCGGACGTCATTCGCCTGTTCGTCGGTCAGCAGGATCTCGAAATCAGGGTCGGGACGGACGCCCCACTCGTCTTCGTCCGTGGCGTCTTTCAGGCGATGGATGTTCTTGCCGCTGGGACGCCAGTAGCTGGCGGTCGTCAGTTTCATCGCCGCGCGGCCGCTCTCGATCGGAATCACGTTCTGCACCGTACCTTTGCCCCACGTGCGTTGTCCGATCACCTTGGCCCGCTCGTGGTCCTGCAGGCAGGCCGCGACGATTTCGCTGGCACTGGCCGAGAAATGATTGACCAGCACGGTCAGCGGGATCTCGTCGTCCAGCAGCGCTGCGCCGTTGGCCTCGAACGTGCGATGCACCTCGCCGTCCCGGCCTCGAATGGTGACGATCGTGCCCTCGTTCAGGAACGCGCTGCAAGTCCCGACGGCGGCGTCGAGCAGGCCGCCGGCGTTGTCCCGCAGGTCGAGAATCAAGGCTTTCGGCTTCCTTCCCTGCAGCACCTGGGCCAGTTCCGTGACCGAATTCTCGCCGAAATTGATCAGTCGAATGTACGTGATCCGCGGGTCGCCCGCCAGCTGGAAATCCCAGCTACCGTCCGCCCGCCGCCCGTCGCCCAGCACGGATTCGATCGGGATAATGGCCCGTTGGATGTCCACGTCGATCGGGGTCTGTTCGCCAATGTGCAGAATGCTCAATTGCACGACCTCGCCCGGTTTGCCGCGAATCATCTCGACCGCTTCCCGGAACGACATCCCGAACGTATCCCGGCCGTCGATCGACAAGATCACGTCGCCGGCCCGGACTCCGGCCCGGGCGGCCGGCGTATCGAACAAGGGACTCATAACCACCAGCCGACCGGTTTCCCGATTGAACTCGACCAGAATCCCGATCCCCCCGAACTCCTGATCGATATCCTCTTGGAAACGCTGGTAATCCGCGGGGCTGATGTAACTGGAGTAGGGATCCAGCCCCTCGGTCATACCCCGCATCGCGTTTTCGTACAGATCGCGATAACCGACGTCCTCCAAGTAGTTGAACGCGATCAAGTCCATCGCCTCGGAGACGGTCGTTGCATAGCGATTTCGATCCGCCCTGGTGTAGCACATCAGCGACAGCACGGCCGCCAGAAACAACGCGACCATATTCCGCACAGGCATCGTTGGTATTCCTCCGCGCCGCCGGCCGTCAGTCGCCGCAGCGCCGCTCGATTGTTCTCACTCCCCCGGATTCCGCCGGGCTGATAAGAACTCCTTTTTACACGAAAATCGCGGCGGAGAATAGGTTTGTCATCGTGAAGAAGCGCGCGGCGACCAGAGCTGCCAGTTTTTCGTCAACCGTGTTCTGCCGACCATCTTTCGGCCCGCCCTGGCCGGGTTTGCCGGCGAAACCGCCCGTGTACTGGTACGATCCCGGCGACCAAATGCCAACCCCGAAATCGTCTTCGCGGACAAGTGCCGCCCAGTTCTCCGTGGCGTACCAGCTGTCCCACGGGCCACCCGCCACATTCACGCCTTGGCTGGTGTCCCAGACCTTGGTTACCTGGTGCAGCGGTCCACCTGTAAAGGGTCGATCACCGATGTAGGTGAACAGTCGGTAGTAGTTGCCAAGTGGGTAATCGCACCGCCGATATCCAGATTGATCCCGATTTTGATAACCCCATTATCGAGGTAACTCATCCCCGAGAACTCCGCCGCCGCGGCAGGCAGAGGGATCGCACCTGTCAATATCCATCCATTGACCTGACTTCAGGACTTGGGAAGATGATGGGTGCCAAGAATCTGCCTTCGAACCCCGGAGCCCACCATGCGAACGTTGCTTTTCGTTTTTTTCATCGCCGCGTCTTGTTCTTTGTCGGCTGCAGCCGCCGACTTGTACGTGTCGACCGAAGGCCAGGATGCCTGGTCGGGCCAGTCCGCGGAACCCAATGCGTCGCAGACCGACGGGCCTTTTGCCACGCTGCAGCGGGCTCGCGACGAGATCCGGCGAATCAAGGCGGGGGGCGAGTTGTCCGAGCCGCTGACTGTTCACGTGCGGGCCGGCCAGTACGCGCTGCCCCAGACGTTGAAGTTGGACGCCCAGGATTCCGGTACGGCCGCAGCCCCGGTCCTGTGGCGCGGCTACCAGGCGGAACGGCCGGAATTGATCGGCGGCCGGCCGGTCGCTGACTTCCAGCCTTACCAGGATGAAATCCTCCAAGCCGACCTGCGAGCCCAGGGATTGGAGGGCGTGGTCTTTCGCCAGCTGATCTTTGCCGGCCGGCGGCAGCACCTGGCGCGATATCCGAACTTCGATCCGCAGAACCCATACGGCGGCGGCTGGGCCTACGCCGACGGCCAGGCGGTGCCGATGTACGCCGAGGTGCCGGGCGAGGACCGGCGGACGCTGCAGTACCAGGTCGGCGACACGCGTTCGTGGGCCCATCCGGAGGAGGGCGAGGTGTTTGTCTTTCCGCGCTACAACTGGTGGAACAACATCGTCCGCATCGCCTCGATCGACCGCGACACGCGGACGATCAAGCTGGCCGGAGATTGCTCGTACCCCATCCGCCCCACCGACCGCTACTATGTCCGCAACCAGTTCGAAGAGCTGGACGCGCCCGGCGAATGGTACCTGGACCAACGCACCGGGACGCTGTACTTCTGGCCGCCCGAGCCGCTGCGTGACCGCCCGGTGTACGTGCCGACGATGCGCACCATCCTCGACTTTGGCCCGGGCACGGCGCACGTGACCTTTCGCGGATTCGTGTTCGAATGCTGCGAAGGCACGGCGATCGCGATGCGGGAGACCACGGCCTGTCGCATCGCCGCCTCGATCATCCGCAACGTGGGCGACTACGGCGGATCGGGCGTGACGATCAGCGGCGGGAAGGATAACGGCGTGGCGGGCTGCGACCTGCACGACATCGGCCGGGACGCCATCACACTCGGCGGCGGCGACCGCAAGACCTTGACCGCCGCCGGGAATTTCGCGGACAACAACTACATCCACCACACCGGCGTGTTCTACAAGCAGGGCGTGGGCGTTTCGCTCAGCGGCGTCGGCAACCGCGTCTCGCACAATCTGATCCACGATTGCCCCCGCTTCGGCATCGGCTTTGGCGGCAATAATCTGGTGATCGAATACAACCACATCCGCCACGTGAACCTGGAAACCGCGGACACCGGCGCGATCTACACCGGCGGCCGCGATTGGCTGGGCTCGCGCGGCACCCAGATCCGCTACAATTATTTCCACGACATCCTGGGCTACGGCCAGGAACATGGCCAATGGGTCTCGCCGCACTACGCCTGGGGTATCTACCTGGACGACAACGCCGGCGGCGTGGATGTGATCGGCAACGTCGTCGCTCGAGCCGTGCGCGGCCTGATCCATCTGCACAACGGCCGTGACAATCTGATCGAGAACAACATCTTGATCGACGGCAAACTGCAGCAGCTGGAATGCAACGGCTGGACCGACAAGCACTCGTACTGGACCAGCCACCTGCCGACCATGATTCAAGGCTACGAGTCGGTCGCGGGCGAGCCGGCTTGGCGCACCATGCGCAACATGCAACTGCACCCCAGTCAAGCCGTCTTGCCGGACGGCAAGATCATGACCGGCAACGTGTATCGGCGAAACATTATCTACTGGCGCGATCCGCAGGCCAAGTACACCAGCTTCCGTACCTTCCCCTTCGATCACAACACGTGCGACGAGAACCTGATCTGGCATTTCGGCCAGCCGCTGCTGACGGGCCAGAGCCAGGCCGGGCCGGCGCGTTCGGAAAACCTGGTAGCCAATCCGGGTTTCGAGTCGGGCCCGCCGGATGCGCTGCCCGCCGGCTGGACCTGGCAGATGAAGCCGAAAGAATCGACCGCCGCCTGGACCGTGGATACGGCGGCCGAAGGGGACCGCTCGCTGCGGATGACCGGCGGCGTAGGCCAGGAGGCGAATGGGCGGGATTTTCCCCCGCAGATCGTCAGCACCGAATTCGAAGTCCAGCCGGGCCAGCACTACCGACTGGCGGCGCGCCTCAAGGCCGAATCGGCCGGAGCCAAAGCGGCGGTGATGCTCCAGTCGTACATCGCCGGCGCGTATTTCTGGGCCAGTTCGCCCGCCGAAACCACCGCCGACAGCGACTGGAAGGAATGCGCGTTCGTGTTCCGCGTGCCGGCGCCCGGCGACCGCGGCTATCACGAGCAGATGAAAAAGTTCCGCATCCGGATCGACTTCCGCGAGCCGTCCGGTACGCTGTGGGTTGACGACGTGCGGTTACAGGAAATCGAAGTGCTCGACGAGTGGGCATCCTGGCAGTCCCTGGGCATGGACCGCAATTCGCTGGTCGCCGATCCGCTGTTCGTCGACGCCGATCGCGATGATTACCGCTTGCAACCGGAATCGCCGGCCTGGAAACTGGGCTTCCAGCCGATTCCGCTGGACAAGATCGGCCCTTACGCCGACCCGCTGCGCGTCACGTGGCCGATCGTCGAGGCCGAAGGCGCCCGCGAAAAGCCGCTGGTCAACCGTTGAAAAAGGGAACGCAATTGCGATCCCGTTCTTGTTCCACGAATCTTCGTGAGCCAAGGAGGCAGCAAAGAACGTGCATCGTCGAGCCCCCCACAAGCCTTCGACGATGCAAATTTGGCAATCCGGCCAATGTTTGGCCGAAGGCCTGTTCCCACCGTAGACAACGCCCCAGGACTTCGGTTTCGCCTGGCCTTTTTTGGCCGAAGGCCATACTCACATTGCCCGATGCAGGGCGGTGAATATGGCCTTCGGCCAGGATTTCGGGCTGAAAATGCGCAACTTCAAAGCCACGAGCTTGCGGGCTGTTTTCATGTCGACTGGACGCTCCAGGATTGTTGGAGTTCACGCTTCCGCGCGCCTTTTCCCGCCGACAAAGACCGGCCAAACACGCTAAAGCGTGCATTCCAACAAACCTCGACACCACGGATTTCCCAGAAAACCGCACCGCTACATGGGTAGTTACTGGAGGGTAATGGACACGTCCCGCCACGTAACTTAACATGGAGTCGCAAGTGGCTTGTGTCAAGCACCATCCGATTGGAGACCACGCATCATGGCTAAAGCGAAATCAGCCCCGGCAGCGGTAACTGAAACGAAAACCGAAGCACCCAAGACCAAGGCCCAAGCGATCCGCGATGCCTTGGCAGTTGATCCCAAAGGGATGCCCAAGGACATCGCCGAAAAACTGTCGGCGGAAGGTTGGAATGTGACGTCGAAGAACGTGAGCCAGGCCAAGTTTTTGATGGGCAGGACCAAGAAGAAACGCGGCAAGAGAATCGTGTCCAAGGCCGCTCCTGCCGCCGCTTCGGCTGCTGCTGCTCCTGCTGACCTGATTTCCGTGGCCGCGTTGCAGAAGGCGAAAAAGCTGATTCAAGAGCTGGGCGGCGTCAAGGAAGCGAAACAGGCGCTGGCGGCGTTGGCTCAACTGCTGGATTGACGGGCACGTTGGGGTAACAAAATGGAAACGCCACCGCTTCTGCAGGTCTTGGCGTTTTTTGCTTTGGCCCGTTGGCTGTTGACATATCGCTCCCCTCGTAGAATCTTCTCTGCTCAAGGCGTGGGGAGTAGGTTGCACCGAGCGACGACGAATTGAAGGAGAGCGAGGCTGAAAACGACGAAGCGTCGCCGGCGGTGACCAGGTACCAAACCGTCATGGACTTCCCCACGTACACCGCCACCCGTGAAGCTTGCAGCAAGGCCGGAGGAGCCAACGCCCCGATGCCTTCTGCAAGACCGCGCTCGCCGACGCCCTTGCTCTTTCGGCCTCCGGGAGCAAAACGTGACTGACATCAAGAACCCCAGATTGCTGTGGACCAAGGGCATCCTGTTCTTGTTGATTGGTATTGCTTCCAGCGTCCTGCTGATGTTAGAAGCGCCTTCGCTCAAAGTCAGCTTGCTCTTCGCGTTGAGCGTCTGGGCTTTCTGCCGCGCGTATTACTTCGCATTCTACGTCATCGAGCACTACGCCGATCCAAACTACCGATTTGCCGGACTGATTTCGTTTATCCGCTATGCGTTTCGGCGGCGTCCCCGAGACTGATTCGCCAATCAAGTCAGTTGTCGAAGATGCCGCCAACGAGACCTTCGTCGGCAAGGATTCAAGTCGGACTTTCCGCCGCCTTGAACTCTGCGGTCATGGACCGGCATCCAGCCCCAGCCCCGCCGCCTCGAGATCGGCCAGGACGCGGGGGCCGACGCGGTAGTACATGGAAAACCCCTTGCCGTAGCTGCCGCCTTGCGCCCCGCGCGGCAGGGCCTCGGCGAGCACCCGACGGAAACGCTCGTCGCGGGTCCAGAGATACGCCCGCGCGATCCCTTCGACCATCAGCGGCGACGCGCCCGGGCGGTAACCTGTCTTGGGACAGGACGTGTAACGGAAGCCTTGGACTTCGTCGGAATACGTCTCGTCCAACAGATAATGCGCCCCGTCGATGATCGACTGTTTGACGCGCTCGTCGTCCGTCACGTCGTGGTAGTACTTCAACCCGGACAGCAACACGGCGACCATGAACCCGGCGTTGCCCCGGTGTCGCGGTTCGCACTCGCAATGCCCGGGCACCATCATTCGCGACCAGCCGCCCTGCTGGAACGGCTTCCGCCCGGCGGCCTGCTCGTCGGACAGCGGCCGCGGCGCCTTGTCTTGCGCCTCGAGCACGCGGTCGACGACTACACGGGCGGCGTTCAAATAGTACGGATCACCCGTGGCATGGTAGGCCGAAGCCATCATGATCAGGTGCCAGCCGGGCACGCGGCAATCGAAGAAATCGTAGGGACGAGCGAGATCGCGACGGGCAAAGTAGTCGGCCACCGCACAGCCGGTCTCGTACGAGCGTCGGTCGCCGGTCAGAAAATAGTGTCCAAAATGTCCTTCGGTCCAGGCATGCGAGACGGAAAATCCGCCACGGACGTAGCCCAAGAATCCCGGCACGGCCTGGTCGAAGTAGTCGCCGACGTGGCCGATCACGTGGATGTGCACCGCACCGCATTGCCGCGGATCGGCGGCCGCCTGGACTGTATCGACGTCGCGATTGTGCAACTCGGTGGCGTGAGCAAGGTAAAAGGCCTCCGGATTCCCGGAACGTATGTACTCCAGCAGCAGCGCGTGCTGCGTGTCATACTCGACGTTGCCCCAGTTCGTTCCCCGCTCGCCGTACCAGTCGCCATAGTTGATCATCCCATAGTCGCGCTGCCGCTCGCGAGCTCGCTCGTAGGCCTTCAGGTTCCGGTCGATCGTCTGTTCGTAGACCGGAAACCGCTGCATGTTGCGCGGAGCGACGTCGTAGAACGCCCGACTGCGGCAGTAGACCTCGGCCGGCGCCGTAGCCAGCAGCGGCCGCTGGAACAAGGCACCGATGGCCGCCTGCTCGCCGGACGGCGCCAGCGACAGCAGCAGCTCGTGCGTCTTGGCCATCCCTTGCTTCAGCCGATAACGGCCGCCGAGCAGATAGAAGTACAGATGATGCCCTTCTTTCTCGAAGGGGAACGTGTCGTAAGTTCCCTCGGGAAATGGTGGGCACAAGTCGATTTCTATGGCATCGTCCGCCAACCGGAAGGCTTTGGGATAATTCTGCCAGAAATCGCGGACGGCCACGGCGCCGCTGTGCTGACCGGTGCCCACGAGGCTGCCGATGACGCGGCCCGCGCGCGACAAGCCTCCGGTCGCATCTGCCGCCACGGCGTCGTCGAATAACTGGTACACGCCGGGGGCCGCTGCGACCAGTTGAATCGCCTGACCGTCGGCCAAAGTCGCCGTCCAACGGTCGGCGGTCAACGGGACTCGATAGGTCAGCCGTTTCAGCGCCGTAAACCGCTCCGGGCCGTCGACGACCAGCGTGTGATGCAACCGGAGCCACGGCAGTCCGCAGTAAGCCTCGATCCGCTGCTCGATCCGCGCCAAGTGGCCGCCGCTGGCGTCGCGCAGCGGGAAAACGGATTTGATCACCGCCCGGATCGGGCCCGTTTCCTCGATCTCTAACGTGCCGTCGCCGGGCAAGAACACGGTGCCGTGCGGATCCTCGGCGACCGTGGCCGCTCGGGCTTGGTCGGCGAATCGGTGCTGGTTGTCGACGGAGACGTCGGAAAGGTTTCCCTGCCGATCGACCCGCAGGTTGAGTGTACCCGTGCGAATGTGGACCCCATCGGTCGCCGGCCGAATCGTCAGGCCCTCGGCTACGGCCGTCGGCCGCACCGACGGACCGCACTCCAAGTGATACTCCGCCTGTCCGGCAGCCGGGGCCGAGGCCAGGAAGGTGAGCAACAGCCATTTGACGCTGCCGTCCGGCCAGCGGGCGGTCAACTGTACCTGGGCGGGGATTTCCTCGGCATCGCACACCAGCCGCACGTGAGCGGCGCTGGCCAACGCGCCTTGGGCAAACGGCACGCCCGTGGTGATCGGCCAGCGCGCCACGGCGAACTCGTGCGGGTTCTGCACGACCAGCGGAATCGTGAGCGTTTCCTCGCGCGGCGCCGGAGCGGCCGGTGGGACCGCGCGGAACGTGAATTCCTCGCCAGCCACGGTTTCACCGTTTGGGCCGGCGGCGATCACCTGGCCGCGATACGTCGCGGCCGGGTCGAGTCCTTCGAGCACCACGCGGTGAACCAGGCACGGCGCGTCGTCGAGCACTTCACGTGGCCGCGTCTGGCCGAGACGCGATTCCGGTCTCGGAGAGACCGGTCCACGTGAGTCATCCAGGCTATAAACCAACCGCGTCGGGCAAGGCCACGTCGTGGTCCAGGAAATGACCGCTACGCCTGGCCGGCCTACAGGAGCAACTACCGTCGTGTTCTCGACAGCAACCTGGACCTTGCGCACCTCCGGCGCCTCGCTTAGAAACACCACCTTGGCGATGCCGAACTTGCCTCGCCCGCCCAGCGTGCGGAGTTCGACCCGCTCGCCTCCGCGGAACTCCTGCGGCTCGGTCAGCCAGTACAGCCAGGTGCGGTTGTTGTTCTGGCGCGCGACGGCCACGCCGCGGAACTCGCCGTCCACGGACAAGCCCAACCGCTCGTCGTTGCCGTCGTCGTACATCAAAAAGCCGACGTGATACTTGCCGGCCTGCGGCGCCGTCGTCCACACAGTTCCCTGCGGTGCCACCAGCTTCAGGTGTGGCCAGCGGTGGGTGGTCTGCAGATCGACCTCAAAGCCTTCGGTCCGCAGCTTGTCGTGCGGCACGACGATCACTCCCGAAACCGCCAGCGTGGCATGCAGGAGATCTTCGCCGAACGTGGCCGAAACGCCGTGGTTCTCCAGGTAATCCGTGGGCCGCATTCGCTTTGGCTGATCCGAAACCGGAACATTGGCCACGGTGACCCTGGCACTCGAATCGCTCATCCGCGGCGACGGCTGATCGGCCGTCGTCGTGGTGTGGCACAGCACGTACAGACCATAACGCACGCCCGCTGCGTCGCGACCGAGCGGCAGATCGGCCGAGATCAGCACGGCATTGCCGCGGACCAGATGCCGCACGGCGGGGCCTGATGACTGCCGCCCATCGGCCGAAAACTCGCTGGACGTGCCTCGATCGGCCACGACGCTCAGCATGAAATCCGTTCCAGTGACGCTGCTGCCGTCCGGACCTTTGCGCCCCGTGGCCGCATCATCGTCCGCGTCCACGTACAGATGCAGCACGGTGTCGGCCAGCTGCGGCGGCTCGGCACACGTCACACGCCACAGGTAGCGGTCGTCACCGACATGAGCGAACTCGACCTGCGTCATGTCCTTGCTGCCGTCGTACGTTTCGCGGGCTCGAGCCGCCGCTGATTCCGGGCCGTCGTCCAAGACGAGCTGCAACCGGTCGAGGGTCGGCAGGTCGATGCCCAGACTCTCCATCAGGACGTTGTCGAGATCGTCTTCGGCGGCCTCCGGCTCCGCTGCCAGCAACAGCCAGCCGGGCACAAGGATCAACAGGACGAGTGTCAGCGATCGCAGCAACATGGCGTCTCTCCGGAAACGGAAGGAAATGGCGGATCGTAATTCACGGCGCGATGGGCCAGATCGTCAGCGCCCCGTCTTTGCTGGTGCTGGCCAGGAATTTCCCGTCGGGGGAACAGGCCAGTTGGTACACCATGTCTCGGTGCCCCGTGTATTGCTGGACCGGCCTGCCGCTCGCCGCGTGCCAGATCCCTACGCCGCCGTGGAGGTCGCCGATGGCCAGATGCTCGCCGTCCGGCAGCGGCACGATGGCACAAACGGTGATTCCTTGGGCAAAGGTCGCTTGTTGTCGTCGTCCAGCCACATCCCAGACTCGCACACCGTTCGGTCCGTAGGAGAACACCCGCTCGCCGCTCGAGTCGAACAGCAGGCCCTTGATCTCCATCGAGTGGCCGCCCAGGCGGGCGAGTTCCTCGCCGCTGGCCGCGTCCCACAGTTTCACTTCGCCCGCCAACCGGTACTCGCGCCAGTTGCCGCTGGCGGTCGCCACCATCCGGCCGTCGGGAGAAAAGTCGATCCCGGCCAGCGGCAACGGTTGGACCGGCGTGGTGTGAATGACCTGGCCGGTGGCCAGGTCCCAGAGTTTCGCCGTTCCTTCCCATCCGGCCGTGGCCAGAGTCGCTCCGTCAGGCGAAAAGACGAAGCGGCGCGTGCCTTGGGGATGCCCCGCCAGCGACAACCGGCTGCGCCCGCTCTGCACGTCCCGCAACTGCACCTGGCCGTTGTACAGGCACACGGCCAGCGCCGTCCCGTCCGGCGAAAACGCCACCTGGCGAATGCGGGTGGAATGCCCGGGCAACTGACGCACTACCTCGCCGGACGGCAGCTGGCGAAGGGTGACCGTATGGTCCTTGTCGTCGGACGCCAGTAGCCGGCCATCCGGCGAGATGGCTACGGCCATGATCGTATCCGTCGGCCCCGGGATCGTTTTCAAGGGCCCGGCCAACGGTCGCTCGAAGGTCCGGGCTTTCCGCAGCAACAGCTGCCCGTCATAAGTGCCGATCGCCAGCGAGCTGGTATCGGGAGCGAACGCCACCGAGATCACGGCGCTGCCGAACGTAGGCGCCGCCCGCATCGTACCGGTCGGGGACCACAGGCGGCACGTGTTGTCCAAGCCGCCGCTGGCCAGCGTCTTGCCCTGCGGCGAAAACACCAGACTCCAGACCGCAGCCGTGTGCCGCTCGAGCACGGCCCGCAGGGGCACGTCGCCCGATCGTCCGGTGGCCTCGGCCAAACGGAGGTCCCACAGCCGAATCGAGCGGTCTTCGCTGCCGCTGGCCAGTAATCCGCCGTCCGGCGAGAAAGCCACTGCGCAGACCGGTTTGTCGTGGCCTTCGAGCGCAGCGATCGGCTGAGCGGTCTTCACGTCCCAGAGCCTGACGGTTGCGTCGCCGCTGGCTGACGCCAATCGCTGGCCGTCGGGTGAAAAGGCCACCGACCGCACCGCGCCGGTGTGCCCGTCCAGAGTCGCCTTTTCCGCGCCGTCCGGGAGCGACCATAGCCGCACCGTGTGGTCGAAGCCGCCGGAGGCCAACCACCGTCCGTCGCGGGAGAACGCCAATGAAAACACGCTGCTGGTATGCCCCGCCAGCGTGGCGCGCAGCGAAGCCCGGAAGGCCGCGTCCTGCTCGGAGCCGCCATCCGTCCCCAGCGCCGGCGTCCCGATCTCCCACAAGGAGATCTCCTTGGCCGCCCCGCCCGTAGCGAGCAGCGTTCCGTCGGGTGACAACGCGAGACACGCGATTTCGGCCTCCGGGCGCTTCAGGATTCCCAGCAGCGTGGCGGTCTCCGCGTCCCGGAACCGCACTGACCGGTCCGCGTGCAGAGAGATGATTTGGCGCCCGTCCGGCGAGTAGGTCACGGCCAACACGGTGCTCAGCTGGTCGTCCGGGTCCGGTTTGGTTTGAAATACGGCCACTTCGCGCATCTCGGTCAGATCCCACAACGTCGTCGCCGAATCCCCGTGCCCCACCGCCAACCGCTTGCCATCGGGGGTGAAGGAAAGGCTGAGGATGAAAGCGCCGCGGCTGCCGCCGCCCGAGTCGTCCTCGTCCAGCGTCGCCGTCGGCTTGCCCGTGGCAACCTCCCGGATCCGCACCAGGCCACGCGAAGTCCCAGCAGCCAAGCTCTTGCCGTCCGGCGCAAAGACCAAGCTATCGATGGCGTCGTCCGGTTCACTCCACCGCCGCAATGGTTCGCCTTTGTTGACGTCCCAAAGGATCACCGTGCCGTCCCAAACACCGGAGGCAAGCATCGCACCATCGGGCGAGAAGGCTACGGGCACCTTCCCACCCGTGGCGCAGACCAGTTCCCGCAACAACTTGCCCGATTCGGCATCCCACAGCCGCACCGTACCATCGTATCCGCCCGTGGCGAACGTTCGGCCGTCGGGCGAGACGGCTACCGTGAACACGCCCTGCTCGTGGCCCGACAGCTTCGTGATCGGCTTGCGAGTGCTTGTATCCCATACGATCGCGTCGCCATCCAAACCGCCTGCGACCAGCCGCTTGCCGTCCGGCGAGAATCGGACGGAATACAGCCTGCCCGCATGACCCGCCAATTCGGCAACCACCTGCCCCGTGGCGGCGTCGTACAAACGCACGGTGCGGTCGAGGTCGCCGGTCGCGATCCAGCGACCGTCCGGAGAGAACACTGCAGACCAAATCCATTCCGGCCGCCTCGCCTCGAAACGCTTGGTGCCGTCTGCCAGATTCCATACGGTTAGCCGGCCCATGCTCTGCTGCAACCCGCCGCTGACCGCCAACAACGTTCCATCCGGCGAGACGGCCACGCCGGTCACCGGCCCCGCGACATCGATCAGTTCGAACGTCCGCGTCTCAAACGCTACCGGCTCCGAAACCTCGCCGGCTCCCGGCGCCCGTTCCGCTGGCAAGGGCTCGGCAGCCCCTACGACACACGGCAGGACGAGTAGTACAGCAGCCAGAATCATCGCGAGCATGGCCGTAACTCCTTGGAAAGAGATACCGTTCGCATCCGCGGCGGTTCCAGCGGAAACGCACATGGACATCCATCCCCGCCACAGTATCGCAAACATACCGTGGAAAGGGTAGCGGTCAGAACGCAACACCGCCGCGGACACCACGACATGCGGTTCCTGCCGGCGGTCGATCAAGTCGATTTCCTCTTCGACCGTGACTTCCACCGCCCGGCCGCCGAAGGCGTCCAGCCGCACGGGCCACAGCAACCGCTGGCGTTTGAGTTCCCCTGCCAGGTCGGCGATGTCGTCCCGGCCCACCTGTACGGGCAGAACCAGCAGGTGTTCCACGCCGGGCACGCCGTCCAGCCCCAACTGCCGCCGCACCCGGTCCGAGTCGTCATCCCGCGTCGCCACGACCATCCCGCGCACGCCGTCGTCGACCAGCACGTCAGCCTTTTCGCGCAGCAGTCCGACCGGGCCAGCGCCGCCGCCGGTTCCATCGCCGGCCGTGTCGAGCGTCGCGGTGACCACCACCCACGGCGGCAGCGTCCAGCGCCGATCCGGCAGCAGGCCGGCTGTCAGGTCTTGCGCCAACCAGATCGACAGCGCGCTGCTGGTTCCGGTCAGGACGCTGTCGCCCAGCATCTGCCCATCGTGGTCCAGCCCCCGCAATTCGCCTCGCGGCACCCGTTGCCGCACGTCTTCGCGCAACGGCTCGGGCTGCTGCCAGCGCGGCGGTGACGCCCGCCGGTCCTCCGCCGCACACGACCACGTCGGCATCGGCCACGACCGGCACGCGCCGGAGCGGCTCGATGTACGTGCCGTTCTCGACCAGCCCGGCCGCGGCGGCGTCGCCTTGAACCCGCGGCGAGCCGAGCGTCCACCCCAAGGCGGCCGCGGCACCCGTCTGGAAGAAACGCCGCCGATCGGCGGTTCGATTTGTCGCTGTATTCATGAAACCGGCTCCTTTCGTCGTTGTCGAAATTCAATCCTCAAGGCCCTGACAGAACCAGCCAAGTAGCATGGCACTCCTGAGCGTCTCACGAACCGTCTCGTGCTGGATACGGCGGCATGGACCCGGTACAATAACGGGGATAATCCCCCGCAGGAGCATGTGCCGATGGAAACCACCTTGTATCCCCCCGCGTCTGTCTTGCCCGTGGCGTCTGTGCCGCCCGCTCCACCGTCCGCCTATCCGATGGACTGGACTTTCGCAGACTTGCAGCAGCGGCTGGGCGGAATCCCCTTGGAGCGGATCCATCTGTATCCCTGGCCGGGGCTTGCTACCGAACGCGACGTCCTCGAGGTCCACGCGCGGACGGACCGGCTGTGCGAACTGGTTGACGGCATCTTGGTGGAGAAACCGATGGGCTTCTACGAATCTGTACTCGCGATCGCGATCGGGCGTTGGCTGAAAGACTACCTGAAGGACCGCAACCTGGGGATCGTCGCCGGCGAGTCGGGCATGCTCCGGATTCTGCGCACCCGGATCCGGATTCCCGATGTCTCGTTTATTCGCTGGGAGCGTTTGCCCCGGGACCGCGAACCGGTGCCTGCCGTCAGCCCCGACTTGGCCGTCGAAGTGCTCTCCGAGAGCAACACCGAACAAGAGATGCGAAACAAGCTCGACGAATACTTCGCCGGCGGGACGCGTCTGGCTTGGATCATCGATCCCCGCACGCGGACCGCGCGAATCTATCACGCGCCGGCCGAATACGCGTCGATCGACGAAAGCGGATCGCTGACGGGCGGAGACGTCCTGCCTGGATTCGAACTGAGACTGCAAGACCTGTTTGCCGAATTGGATCGGCCGGAAGACGCGCAAGGTTGATGTCGCCTGACGGTGCACCCCGAGGAGAACCGTCGTGAAAATCGCTCTTACCCCCGGTAATCTGCGAACATGCCGCCCGTTTCGTCGGACGCTCGCCCTGGAGCAACGGGAAGAAGTCTGCTTCGGGGCGGCTCTAGATAATCGCCCTTTCAGCTAACCCATAAACACCAAGGATGCGGCGTAGTACCGCAAGATGTTTCTGGAGAACTTCAACGCCGCCCTGACGGAGAACGCCCGAAAAAGGCATGTCATGGAGCCCAGCCTGGGACAGGTGGACTACTGGTCGTCAATCTCAAACGTCCGGAGCAGGTGAAATCGGTTTCGTTCAAGTAGTGTTCCAGGATCCGCCGCGGACGAATTTCGCTTCATCGGTGCCCGAAGCGCGGTGCGCACCGCAGAAAAAAGGGGCGAATTGTCCCCGGGGCTGTTGTTTCGCATGTAGTTTTGGTAGGCTTATTGTCCGAAAAAAGCAATCCTCGTTGCACACAAGAGGTGTATTACTGTATGCCACGAGAGGAGGGGAGCCACCGGGTAACGGAGGCCGCGAAGTTCCTCGGGGTTGTGCCGAAGACATCCGTTTTCGGCGGTTGGTTCAATTGTGTGAGGGCCGCCAAGGAACAGTCGCTGAACTGCCGACCACCGCCAAGGATGCCTTGACGGCGTTTCGCGGATTCCTGAAATCCCCGGGCGTCACCGGCCGTTTGGCGGCCGCGGAGAACCTGAGCGACGAACTGAACGAAGTTCTCTCCGCCGCAACCGACGCAGCAGTAGCCGAGGTGCTCCTCACGCTGACCCAGACCGACCGCAAGACGCTGGCCAAAGAATTGAAGGCCGCCTTGGGCGGCAAGACCGCCAGAATTGTGGCCATCCAGTCCTTCAGCCCGTCGACAACCGTGAATTGGGAAAAGACCGGCATCAATACGCTCGCCGACGAGTTCAAGGACTACCTCGAAAGCCAATGGGAGGACGGGCAGTACCTCCAAAATGACCGATAATCATGTGATGGGGATGATGGCAATATGGCAAAGACGAAGCTTAGCAGCGTTCCAATGCAACGCGTTCCGTCTGTGTCTCCGCCGGAGGAAATCGAGGGGCTCGACGATTCCGAGGATAGCGGGCTCGGCGATTATCCAATCGACACGTTGTTGATTCGTAAGGAAACGCGAACGGTCTACGATGTGGTCCGCCGGATTGGGACCGGAGGGTTTGTGTTGAACCCAGATTTTCAGAGAGACTTCGTCTGGCCCATTGAAAAGCAAAGCAAGCTGATCGAATCGGTGGTGATGCGGATTCCGCTGCCAGTGTTCTACCTGGCGGAAGACTCCCAGGGACGGACGATCGTCGTTGACGGCCTCCAGCGACTGTCTACGTTTCGTGCTTTTTTGGGAAATTCCCTCAGTCTGAAACTGCCACACCAAGAAAGTCTTCACAAAAGAAAATTCAAGGAGTTGTCCCCAAAACTTCAGAACCGCATTGAGGACTGCAACTTGGAGTTGTACATCATCGACTCGAAGGTTCCTGATCGGGCGAAGCTTGATATTTTTGAGCGTGTCAATAGTGGCGAACTCCTTACTCGCCAGCAGATGCGAAACTGCCTCTACATGGGGCCAGCCACTCGTTGGTTGAAGAAGGAGGCGTCTACTGAGCTGTTTGTTGACGCGACTGGGGGCAGCCTGGACGCGAAAAAGATGCGCGATCGCGAATTCGCTAACCGATTCTGTGCGTTCTTTCTCCGCCGCATGGAAAACTATACGAAGGGTGATATGGATGATTTCCTCGCGAAGGCGCTCGAACAAATGAATGCGATGGCAGAAGACGAATTGGCGGAGCTGTCGACGAAATTCCGACTTGGCTTGAAGAACAATTCAGACGTTTTCTCAAGACATGCGTTTCGAAAACACACACCGAATCAATCTTCTCGAAGCGTGGTGAATGCCTCACTCTGGGACGTCATGTCGACTGGGTTGGCACATTATCCGAACGAGCTGGTGATGCGGAACGCTGACGAGCTGCGAGGCGCTTTCTATCTGCTCTTGGATGACTCTGAGTTCAATGATGCGATTACTTACAGCCCAAACAGCACCACCAAAGTGAAGAAGCGGTTTGAGATGTCTGAGGAGATGTTCAAGGAGGTGCTCGGTGATTACTAGAATCGAACTGGAACTATTCAAGTGCTTCAAGTTGATCAAGATCCCTCTGGAGCCATTGACAATGCTGTCTGGGACAAACGCCTCCGGCAAGTCGACGGTGCTGCAAGCAATGGTATTGCTACACCAGACAATCCTCGGTCACGAGTGGTCTACGCGTCTGTTGCTGAATGGTTTGGAGATAGAACTCGGGACAGTCAGCGATGTTATTGACAAGGTTCATGGGCGTCGTGAGTTTGGTATCGCCATCGTTGACGATGATTGCTCGGTGAAGTGGGAGTTCGAGTGTGCCGATGACAAACAAGCAATGTCAGCAGCCGTGGGATCTGTTACCGTTAACGGGACCAAGACTCAAAGACCCGACAAGCTTCGTTTTTTCTTCCCTGAGCCCTTGGGACCAGCGGAGAGCCTTGCCGAGCGGCTGCGGACCCTTACGTACCTGACAGCTGAACGCGTCGGCCCCCGCGATAGCTATCCATTGGAGGATCCGAGCGCCACCCAAGTTGTAGGCCCACGGGGAGAGAATGCGGTCGGACTTCTTCATCAACGCCGAGATTCCAGGGTGTTGAGTTCGCTGGTTCAGGGACCAGCGCCTCCGACCCTGCTCAAGCAAGTCGAAGGTCGCATGAAGACGTTCTTCCCCGGTGCTTCTCTGGACGTTCAAAAGGTTCTGCAAACCAACAGCGTCGTCCTGGGGTTAAGGACATCGGATGCAACTGACTTCCACCGGCCGGTGAACGTTGGATTTGGACTCACGCAGGTGCTCCCTATCATCGTGGCTGCACTCGCCGCCAAAGAGGGAGATCTGCTGCTGATTGAGAATCCTGAAGTACACCTGCATCCCGCGGGCCAAGCGTTGATGGGACAATTTCTGACCGAGGTTGCCGCAGCGGGTGTGCAAGTGCTGACCGAGTCTCACAGCGATCATGTATTGAATGGCATCCGACGCGCAGTAAAGGCAGGGAGACTTTCCGCCGACAAGGTGGCATTGCATTTTTTCAAGCCTCGCGATGAAGACGGCGAGCAGGTGACGACGCCGATCCTCGATCCAACGGGGAACATTGATCATTGGCCGGAGGGCTTCTTTGATCAATTCGACAAGGACATCAATTACTTCGCTGGATGGGGAGAATGACGTGAACTTCCTGATGAATGATCTGTCCATCCACGGGCAATTCAGTTCGGCAAGCGAGTTTATCAGCTCGGTGGACACATTGATGGGAATCCGTCACGCGATTCGGCGGGCCGGGCGTGAGCTTTTCTGCCATCGGGGCTTAAAGGAGGCACAGGTAACAGCTGAGCTTACCATGCCGGAAGCGATTCAAGCCATGTCTCCCGAGAAAAGGCGGGCTTGGACTCAGTGGCTGTCACGTCTTGGCCCGTACTGGATGGACGACCGACAGCACGGCGATGACGAATGGCTTGAAGCCGGAGATGGAAGAATCGTCACGGATAGCGCCGTCGGCGAATCGGCCTTCTGCCGTGTTCATGGACTGCTGCGTGAAACGGTGAGCATCAATCCTTCTGCATGGCTGCTCAATCCGATCCCGGTGACGTGGCGGAAGACCGACGGTACGGAAGTGATTGTTGATGTACCGAATCACTGGTCCCTGGATACCGTCGCGACAACGCTGGAGAATTTGCCAAGCCCGTTCGATTCATGGGCATCACTCGAACAACATGCACGCCGGACGTGCGATAGGCTGACCTTTGCGCAGCATGCGTTCGTGCCACTCGAAGGTCAGCCCTACGCTCATGGGGCTGCAGAGCGAATTCAAATACGGCTGAATATTTTGAACAAGATGTGTGGCTGTTTCGACAGCGAAGACAACCGGACACGGGAAGGTAACCGCCTTTACACGGAGCATTTCACTGGCGAGAAGGCTTGGTTCACCGACTCGTCGGTTTCGGAGAAAGCAGACTTTCGGTCTGAACTGACGTTTCCGCATCCTCACAAGCCCGGTGAGTACCTGTTCTGTACCTGGCACGGAAAGATCAAGTCGCCACAACTGAGAATTCATTTCTCTTGGCCCATTGCGGCAAATCTTCCCTTGTACATCGTCTATGTGGGACCGAAGCTTACCAAGCGATGACGATCGACGTCCACTCGAGTATCCGGAGAATTTCCTGACGACACATTGACGGCCGACAGCGAGCGATACCGCGGATGGATCAAGGATCGCGGATCTTCTATCGGGCGTACCGCTGTTCGTTACGAACAAGTCGAACGAAGCTTCGCAAACCGCCCACCGCCTCTGTTTGGTGTTGTCGCGGCCGTGCGTCGCTCTGCGGAAGGCGAAGGTGGCCGGGGTCGAAAAGTATATCGACGAGGTGCCCAAGGAATTGGATTCGTTCGACCAGTGAGCGACGCAGGCCAGCGTAGTTGCGGGACCAACCCCTCAATGTCTTTTTCCAGCTCAATCCGACCATTTCCCAACGACCGGTCTACGGGTTCGCCGCCGCTGCTGCCACGGAGGCGGCCGGCTCGACTTCCACGGCCACCCGGAAGCCGACGTTATGCACCGGCTGATACGGCGGGTAACGCCAGCGGGCGGCGGACGTGGCGTCGCGGAAGGTCTCGTTCCAGGATCCGCCGCGGACGACTTTCGCTTCATCCACGGCCGGCGTCTCGCGGCCGTCCGTGGCGCTGTAGGGATAAGGCCGATAGCTGCTGGCGCACCATTCGGCCACGTTGCCATGCATGTCGTACAGTCCCCAAGCGTTGGGCGCGAACCGGCCGCCGGACACGCTGTAAGCCAGGCCGTCGTTGTAGCCCGTTTCCGCGCGGCCGTGGTTCCAGCCGCGCAGACTCTCGTCCGCCAGGTTGGCAAACGGGCTCAGCTCCGCCTGCCGATCGCCCACGTAAAAGTCGGTCGCGGTGCCCGCGCGGCAAGCCCATTCCCATTGCCCTTCGCTGGGCAGCGTGCAGCGCCGCCCGCTGCGCCGGCTGAGCCACTCGCAGAAGGCCTGCGCCTGGTGCCAGGTGATCCGGACTACCGGCGCATCCGGCTGGTCGATGGCCGTGCCGCGCCGCGAGCGGTCCTTCCAGCGTTCGTCGATCACGCCACTGTTGTGCTCGGGATCGAATCGTGCGAATTGAGCGTTGGTCACCTCGAACTGGCCCAGCAAGAAGGGCCGCTCGATCGACACCGCGACTTGCGGGAATTCGTTGTCTTCGCCGCGCGCGGAACCCATCACGAACTGGCCCGCGGGAACCGGGACGAATCTCATGCTCACGTCCTCGCCAAGGTCGATTTCCAGTGGGGCGAGGCCGGACTGCTGCTGCAGGTCCGCAGCGTCAGTTGCGGCCAAGGGCCAGCCGGGCAATTCCAGCGGCGCGGGTCGAGACGCCGCCGCGGCCGGTGGCTCGAAACGGCCGATCGGCGGCAGCGGCAACGGGTCTTCGTCACGGTCCTCGATCCCGGCGAACTGCAACTTGTAGCGCGCCCGCAACTCGACCTGTTCATTCGTAGGCGGCCGATGGCTTTCCCGCCAGTTCGCCGGATAGGGCACATTGAAATCGATCCAGGCGTACAGCCGCTCCCACTCCTCGGCGCTCAACTGGACGTTGTAATGCCCCTTTTTCAATCGCTGGACCAGGGGACTGGTATCGGCCTCGTATTCGGCCGGCTTGGGCATGTGGTAATCCGACTCGAACCCGGGCCGGCGGACATAACGCTGCAACGCGACGTAGGCGGGGCTGTAGTCGGACTCCGAGGCACGCGTCTTGGGCGCCTTGGGGTCGATGGGCTCCGGCGCGGGATGCAGTCGCTTGGCCCGCAAATCGAGCGTAGCGACTTGGACGCCGTTGACGTCGGCGCTGTCGCCTGGATGACAGCCGACGCAGCGGCGGTCCAGAATCGGCTGAATCTCGCGGTCAAAGCTGAAACCGCGCGGCGGGCCGTACCAGGGCTCGATCGAATCCGGATGACGGTCGAATGCGGCCAGGCTGTACACACTGGGCGGCGCTTCGTTCTGCCGCTCGTGGCAGCCCACACAGGACACGACTTCGCCGGGCATCCCCGTGAACCAGCTGCGCATCACCTGCTGCGACTTGCCTTCGGCATCCAGCGGCTGGACGAAGACCGGCGTGTTGGCCGGAATGCGGAACAGGGCCGAGCCATCTTCGTTGACGGGCACGGTGCCCAGGATGCGTTTCACGTCCCAGCCGCCTTCCATCGACGAGGCCCGCGTGTCGCCGTTGCCAAAGTAGCGATAGTGGTGAGCGCCGACGCGCAGGCTCTTGATCGTCCCGCGCGGCAGGCCCTGCAGGCCGGGACCGCGATAGACATCCGTCATGTAGACCAGCGCGTCCTTCCGTTCCAGATCGACGCGGGACGGAAGAGCCGGCGGTTGGGGCCGCGGCCGCAACGGGATCGGCGCCATGAACTTGCCGTCGGCGATGCGGGTGATGTTGTCAAAGATATCTACCAGGCACAACTCCCAATCGGACGCGGCCGTTCTCTGCACACAGGCCAGGAAGTACTTGCCCGCGCCGCGATTCGTGCCGGGTTCGGCCAACGGATACGGCGCGGCGAACTTGGGCCAGACGTCCAGCACCAGCTGGTCCATCATCACCGGCTCGACGGGCTTGCCATAGCCCGGGATCTTCTGCACGGCGCCCTGCGCCTCGTGCCGGCCACGGGCCGGGTCCAGGATCAACAGCTCGCCCGACCGCGACACACCGTGATGGCCCGAAACGACGCAGGAGATCATCGTCGGGTGGCCCGGGATCGGCCGCGGCCAGTACATGGCGTTGGGCCAGTAGGAATTGCTGCCGTAGTATTCCATCTGGCCCGTCCCATCCGGGTTCATCCGAAACAGCAGGCGGCTGAAATAGTGCGGCGAATCGGTGTATTCCCAGCGGGTATACAGCACGCGCCCGTCGTGCATGACGGTCGGATTCCAGTCGTGGTCCTGGTCGAAGGTCAACCGCCGCTCGCCGGAACCGTCGTTGTGTACCAGGTGCAGGTTGCCCACGTTGGCCCCGCCGGTGCAGGGCACGGCTTGCTGGCAGGCGTTGGACACGAACAACAGATTCCCGTCCGGCAGATAGCAGGGATCGTACCGCAGCAGTCCGTCGTCCGGCGTGATGCGCCGCAGTTGGGTTCCATCGGTGTGGATTTCCCAGACCGCGTTGTTGTCGGAAAACAGGATCCGTTGGCCATCCCAATGCAGATCGAACGAGCTGATCGGTCCCTGATGAATCGTGGTGAGCTGACCCTGGGGACCAACCGGCGAGAGCGTGACCAGGCGGTTCCCGATCGAATTGGGTCCGCCCCAATTCGAGGCAAAGCGGGCTCCGCCCTCGGCCAGCAGCAGTTGGTCGAACCGCAACAGCGGATTGGTCAACAGCATCTCGCGGGCTTGTTCTTCCACCTCGCGGCGCAGTTCCAGCAGTTGGGTCATGGCCGTCGCCGTTCCTTCGGCCAGCAGAGCCTGGCGGCAGGCTTCGCTTTGCTGCACCAACCGGTCGATGCGCCGCCGGTAGTCCGCCGCGTGCGGATAGTCGTCGCCGAACATCGCGGCTTGATCGTCGACGCTCAATCGCAAGCTGACCAGCTGCGCAGCCATCACGGCGGCTTCCTGCATCGCCGCGGTGTGGTAGTAGGCGGCCCGCAGCTCGGCCAATGCCGGGGGCGGCACGGCGGGCGGACTGCTCGCCAATGCGGCATCCGCAGCTTCCGTCGTCGTGCGATGCAAAGCCTCCTCGCGCCGGCGGAGCGCCGCGCGATAGGCCGGCAGCACGAACATTTCGGAGCCGCCGGGCAACCATGTCTCGTGATCTCGCGCTCGGCTCCGCACCCAGATGTCGTCCTCGTCCTCCCAGGCGATTTGCGCCTGGTCGACGGCGGCGGGAAAAGCCTCACGCAGCGGAGCCCACAAGGCCCGCTGGCGTGCGCGGCGGCGATTGGCGTCTCCGCCGCCCGCTCGCGGCAGGCTGGTGGTGACCACAAATCCGTAGCGGCAGCGGCCTGCGGGATCGGGCTTCAGTTCGACCAACAGTTGTCGATTCCCGCTCGCTGCGGCCAGATCCCAGCCGCCGCGGACCAGTCCCGCCGGACTGCAGACCGACACCCGTTGCCGTTGCGGCAGCAGATTGGCCACCGCGTGATCGGCGGAAATCACGGCGGCCAACTGTTTCGGCTCGACGGCCGTCTCATAGTCTACCCCGCGGCACAGGAAAACCACCGCTTGCTTGTCCATGCCCGCCGCTGCCGCCAGATCGTGCAAACGTCCGTCCTCCAAGTCCTCGCAGCGCTGCCAACGCAACGGCTGGCCATCCGCACCGGGCCAGTCTTGCTGGAAGTCGATGCGTTTGGCCTGACGGATACTTTGGGCCGTCTGGCTCTTGGCCGGCAACGGGCCCAGCACATGCCAGGGGCCGAATTCGAGCCCCAGATCGTCACAGGCCAATTGGTCCTGCAGGGTTTCCCAAGCGAAGATCGCTTCGCGAGTGGCGATCAGCGTTTCCTGCCACGTCGGCCGGAGAACCAACCCCGGGGCGCTGGGGGCGCGGCGAACCGCTTCGCGCCGCTGCAGTTCGCGCGGCGACGGCAGCACGACGTCGTCGACCGTGCCGAGGACTTCCAATTCGAGATAGGATGCGGCGCCTCGCGCCGCCGACCCGCGCGCCGGCTCGCCCGCCACGACTCCCAGCGTTCGCCAGATCCGGAATTGGACCCAATCCACCGCGTCTGCCACCAACGGTCCTCCGGCATCATCGACAAACCAGGTGTGAAACACACCGCGGTTCTGGCCCAGCACCTTGTCGCCCGACGTCAGCACAGGGGCCGCGGAGAAATCGGGCAACACGCCGGGGGACGGGTGGTTGTTGGCCACACGCACTTCGAAATCCTGGTTGGCTCGGGTGTCGATGTTGCCGGTGAAAATGCCGATCTCGGTCACCACTTGGGGACCGCCCAGGTACAGGTTGATCACCGTGGGCTGGCCATCGATCATGACCCGGCCCTCGCCGCCATACGTTCCCGCGCGGCCGTCGAACAGTTCACGCACCTTGCCGGCGGACAGGCTGCTGTCGAGGTGCAGTCTGACGCGGCGGCGAGCCAGCAGGTTGCGGCCCTGCATGTCTTCGATCCGTTGGGTCGCCGCCGCGAATCCCGCGGCGGTCGGCTCGTAAGCCTCGGTCTTCATCACGATTTCGCCCCGGGCGGCAACCACCGAGGAACCAACGAAAAACGCCACAACGGCCAACGTTCGGCAAGGTCTAGCAGCGAGCACGACATGTCTCCAAAAAGGGCTAGGCATGCGGGAGGCAGGTAGGCGGGAAGATCGCAGGTTCCCACCGGAACTCGAATCACGGTTCTCTTATACCAAAGCTGCCGTTCGAATGCACTACTCCGCCGGCATTGTGCCGGAACGAGCAACCGTCAACAGCACACCGGGCAACCAGGAGAGTTTTGTCACGAATGGCGTTCAGGGGCAGCGGGCGGCACCGTTCCCCCAAGGCCAATGCAAAACGCGATCTCAGCTTGATACCACCGGTCGGATCGTTCAGAATCATTGGCCTGACAATCGCACGCACTCTTGCAGGAGAAGATTCCATGCAGCGACCGGTGGTTCGAGAAATGGCGGCCGAAGTCTTGGGGACATTCTTGTTGATCGTCTTCGGCTGTGGATCCGTCGCCCAGGTGCTGCTCAGCGGCCGGACCAGCGGCGAGTATCTGTCGATCAACTTGGGCTGGGGACTGGGCGTGATGCTGGGCGTCTATGCAGCAGCCGGCGTCTCCGGCGCCCACCTCAATCCGGCTGTAACGCTGGCCTTGGCCGTCCGCCGACGCTTTCCGTGGTCCAAGCTGGCGCCCTACTGCCTGGCCCAGCTGGTCGGGGCCTTCCTAGCCTCGGTGGTCGTCTATGTCACTTACTTGGAAGCCTTGAGCGACTTTGACGGCGGCCTGCGACAAGTGCTGGGTCCGCAAGGCACGGCGGGGATTTGGGCCACGTATCCGCAGCCGTACCTGTCGATCCCGGGCGGGCTGGTCGACCAGGTCGTCGGCACCGCGCTGTTGGTGATCTGTATTTTTGCGCTGACCGATACCCGCAATTCCGCCCCCGTCTCGTACTTGACGCCCGTGCTGGTGGGCGCCGTCGTCGTGGCGATCGGCATCGCGTTCGGCCATAACGCCGGGTACGCGATCAATCCGGCTCGCGATCTGGGACCGCGGCTGTTCACGTTCCTGGCGGGCTGGGGCAGCGAGGTCTTTCGCGCCGGTCACCACTGGTGGTGGGTGCCGATCGTCGGGCCGTCCGTCGGCGGCGTGCTGGGCGGTTGCATCTACGATCTGCTGATCTCGCGGCAGCACCCGCCGGAGAGCTGATTTGCACGGCTAGGCCGCCATCCGTCGGCGGCCGCGCCACAGCGCCAGCTGGTCCAATTTTTGCCGAGGCATCTCCGCAAAGTCTGCCACTTTGCCGTTGGCTGCGGGGGGCTGGCAAAAGACCCGCGTCTGGGCGTGGATCATCCTGGGCAGAAACATCCACGCTCGGGCCAGCGAATCCGGGTCTTGGTCTCCGGCCACCACCACCAGGTCGATACCGGAGATGTAGTTGGAGATGCGCGCCAGCGCCTCGAACGGATCGCCGGGCACCAGTTGGACTTTGACATGCTGCTGGCGCAGCTGCTGGTACGCCTGTTTCAAGGCGATCCGATCCAAACCGGCCGGGCGGTCTTCAAACAGATCGATTCCCGTGTAGCACAGTCCGGCGTCGGACACGTTGCGCATGGCGATCGCTAGCAGACGTTGGGCACGCACGCCGTCGCCGACGCCTAACTCCAAGATGCTGCGAACGGGACATTTGTCGATCGAGCGATACAGGACTCGATCGGTGGAAGGCTGGGAAAGGTGAGCAAGGTATGTGTACTTTAGAGTACCCAGTTGACTCATCCGTGAGTTCCTCTGAGCGGGTAGGGTAGGGGCTCGTCGGGCATGTCCCGTGACACGAACACTCGGCTGCGGAGACCGCGTGCCGATGTTCTGATTTTCGGCCAATTCGGGGCTTCGAGTCAAGAAGAAGTTGTTCGAGTCCCTACGATGGCAGATTGTGACGGCAAGCGGTTGCCGGGCGTAGACGTGTGGGGCCAGGTTTCATGAACCCGTCATTGATAACCGGCCTGTTCCATGTTTCCCCGTTGGTCAAGTGCGTTCTCGTCCCGTGATTTGGCAGGGCGTTGTGTTGCCTCACCCGGTCAGCGTGCCTTTGGTGCTAGGGACGCCGGTGGCCCGCGGGTCGGGATCGACCGCCATCCGCAGCGCGCGGGCGGCGCTTTTGAAGATCGCTTCGCTGATGTGATGGCTGTTGCGGCCATGATGCAACAGGATGTGCAGATTGCACAGCGCGTTGGCGGCGGCGGCTTGCCAAAAGTCTTCGACCAGTTCGCTGTCGAATTCGCCGATTTTCGGTGTGGGAAACTCGGCCTGAAAGACCAGGAAGTAGCGGCCGCTCAAGTCCAGCGCGGTGGTGACCAGCGTTTCTTCCATGGGCAAGGTGAAGTGCCCATAGCGGCCAATGCCGGCTTTGTCGCCCAACGCCTGGCGGAGGGCCTGGCCCAAGCAGATGCCGACGTCCTCGACGGTGTGGTGCTGGTCGACGTGCAAATCGCCGCGGGCCGCCACGCGTAGGTCCAGTGCACCATGTTTGGCGAACAAGGTCAGCATGTGATCGAGAAAGCCGACTCCCGTGCGGACCTGGGCTTGCCCCGTGCCGTCCAGTTCGAGTTCCAGCTGAATCTCGGTTTCCGCCGTGCGGCGCTCGATATTCGCTTTGCGCGACATACGTTTACACCATCGCTTTCAGCAAAGCCAGCAGGGCTTCGGTTTGTTCGCCGGTCCCGACGCTGATTCGCAGACCGTCTTGCCATCCGGGATAGTTCATGTATCGGACCAGCACGCGATTCTGCTTCAGGCGCTCGTAAAGCGTAACGGCTGCATGGTTTGCATGGGTACACCAGACGAAATTCGCCTGGGAGGGCAGCACGGCAAACCCTAATTCTTGCAAGCCGTCCGCCAATTGCTGCCGCGTCAGACGCACTTTGTCCACGTTTTCCCGCAGCCAAGCCTGATCGTCGATGGCTGCGGTTGCGCCGGCGATCGCGAGGGCGTCGCAATTGTAGGAATCCTTGACCTTGATGAACTGTTGGATCAAGTGCGGCTGAGCGATCAAGTACCCGAACCGCAAACCGGCCAAGGCGTAAGACTTGCTCAACGTCCGCGAGACCATGATGCGTTCGTTTTTGGCGACCAGGTCCACGCAGTTCTCGTCGGCAAAATCGGCATAGGCTTCGTCGACCAGCAGCGGGCATGGCAGCTGGTCGGCCAACTGCAAGACCGCGTCTCGGGAGACCATCGTTCCCGTCGGACTGTTTGGATTGGGCAAGAGGGTCAGCTTCAGGTCCGCCGTGGCGGCGGCAAATTCGGGCGGCAGGCCCCAGTCGTGACCCAAGGGGACTTCCTCCCAAGCGGCACCTTGCAGCTGGGCCAACGTCTTGTACAGGATGTAGCTGGGATACGGCAGCCGCAACCGCTGGCCAGCGCCGACCAGGGCCCGCGTGACGATCGTCAGGATGTCGTCGCTGCCGTTGCCGCACAGGATCCAATCGCGGGGAACGCCCAGCACATCGGCGGCCCGGTCGCGGAACGCGTTGCCCAGCGGATCGGGATACCGCATCAAGCCGCTTTCGGCTGCGTGCTGAATCGCCCGCACGACCTTGGCCGACGGCGGATACGGGTTTTCGTTCGTGTTCAGTTTGATGAACTTGCCGGTCTGCGGCTGTTCACCGGGCACGTACCCGGACATGGACTCGATTTCAGGGCGAAAGTATGTCATGGGATGTATTCGAGGTTTCCGGTTGTGTCGTGAGGCGATTCGCTCGTCCAGCCTCACTCGCCGCCCACCAAGGCCAGGTTATCGCGATGGACCACTTCTTCATAGGGCCGATGGCCGAGGACTTGGGCGATGCGACTGGACGGCAGGCCCTGGATCCGCTGCACGTCGGCGGAGGCATAATTCGTCAATCCTCGGGCGATCTCGCGGCCGCGTTCGTCGCACAGCGCCACGGCGTCGCCTTTGACAAAGTCGCCTTCCGAGGCCACGATGCCGATCGCCAGCAGGCTGCGCCCCTGCTCGGCCACCGCCCGCACGGCGCCGGCATCTAGCCGCAAGCGGCCGAGCGGCCGGGCCGAGAAACCGATCCACCGCTTCCAGGGACTGACCGACTTGCCCTGCGCCAGGAACAGCGTCCCGATTTCCTCGCCGGCCAGAACTTGTTTCAGGATTCCCGGATGGCGGCCGCCGGCGATGATCACGTTTTCGCCGGCCGTCGTTACGATCCGCGCCGCCTCCAACTTGCTGGCCATCCCGCCTTTGCTCAATCCCGTGACGCGGTCCCGCACCAGGCTGCGGATCGCTTCGTTCAGCCGATCCACGGTGGGGATGACTTGCGCGCTGGGGTCCTGCGGGTCGCGGTCGTACAGCCCGTCCACGTCCGACAGGATGACCAACAGCGGGGCGCGCAGCAGGTTCGTGACCAAGGCCGCCAAACGGTCGTTGTCGCCGAATGCCGTCATCAACTCGTCCACGGCCACCGTGTCGTTCTCGTTGATCACGGGAACCGCCTTGAACTCCAGCAACGACAGCAGCGTGTTGCGGACATTCAGGTATCGAGTGCGATGGCTGATATCGTCGGCCGTCAACAGCACCTGGGCCGCACGGCGGCCGTGCTTGCAGAACGTGCGATCGTAGGTCTCGATCAAGCTGGTTTGACCGACGGCCGCCACAGCTTGCAGCTTGGCCAAATCGGTGGGCCGCTGTTTCAAACCGAGCAGGCTCATGCCGGCACCGACCGCGCCGGAACTGACCAGCACCACACGGTGGCCGGAATCGCAAGCCGCGGTGACATCTTCCGCCAGACAGGCGATCCGCTCTTCGTTCAGGCGGCCATCGGCGTGCGTAAGCACGCGCGTACCGACTTTGACGACCAGAGTATGAGCCGTTGCAGTGACTTCTTGACGCAGGATGTTGGGCATAGGGGCCCTATTCAACAGGTTCTTTCGCCGTTCGTCAACAGCCCTGCGCGACGGCGGAATCGGAAGGCACGAAACGCAGAAAGGCGACTGCCGCCACGGAGATGTTCCGACAGATCGTGACGACGTCCTCCTGGTGGCACGTGAGGCGATATACGGCCGTACGGCTGCAGGTGGTGTCGCCGCCTCTCGGATCCGAATCGAGGCCGATCGTGGGCGTACCGTTCAAGCAGACGGGGACTTTGCGCGGGACTCGAATCTGTAACCGGACCTGGGCATCCGGGACCTCGCTCAGCATCCCGGGCCGCGGCGATGCAGGAGCGGCGCCGTCATTCCCCCGCGCGGCTCCGGAATTCTTGGCCCGACACTCGCTGCGTTCGATCGAAATGTGCCGCGGGCACTGGAACCCGAGTCGCACGCGAGTCCCCGACAGCCGCGCGCCGTCACCGTCGGAAATCTCCTCGACGGTCACCGTGATTTCGTCCGCGAGCACGACGCTTTCGTATCGTTTCCGGGTGAGCACAAGCATACGGACCCTTCCTGGATCTCGAACTCAACAGCCAACGAGCACATTCAACGAGCGAATCGGATGCCCATTGTGCCACTTTCCCGGGGGTCAAGGCGAGACCAGTTTGGCAAAAATATGGATGGTACCAGGTTCAACGGCAAATCCGCTTATCGTAATGCTAGCTAGAGCGGTTACGCGATTCTCTGGCGTGACCAAGGCACCCAAGATTGGCTCCCCGTCGGCGCAAAAGACGGGAGAACTGTCCCAGCCGCGTTTCCCCGCACCAGCGGCACTCAAGGATACGACGTGCGTCACGGGCATGTCCGGCGGATTCGCTCCGCTCCTCATAAGCCAATCCGGGGCGGAGAAACTCTTTCGAAGGGCCACCGCTTCACGATACCTTGGATGATGGACGACCCGATGACGTGGCAAGGGCGGGCTGCCCACGCTACCGATTTCCACAGGCTGGCAGCCTGTGCTGCGAATGGGGTCATGGTGCCTGGCGTGTTGCTTGAAAAGGAGTTCATTCGATGACTCGTACGATGACTCGACCTGTTCAGCTGCGGAACGCTGCGATCTGTGCTTGCGTTGGGACATCGCTGTTTCTCCTTGCGCAGACGGCCTCTGCGGACTCGAACCTGACCGTCTCGGAGCGTCTGGCGGCCATGAACGACTATGTGTGGCACCACGTGTCGTGCGGCAGCGACGGTTGCCAATCCGGCTTGATCGACGACGACGTGGCGGAGGATTGGCAGGATTGGCAGCAAGACAGCCAAGCGTGCAGGGTGTGCCCGAACCGCTGGTACGTTCGCGCAGACTATTTGTTATGGTGGGTTCAAGGAAACCGCTTGCCGCCGCTGGTTACGACCAGCCCGCTGGGGATGCCGCCTGGGCAAGCCGGGGTCATGGGGGAACCCGGAACGAGCGTGCTGTTTGGGGATCAACGGGTGGACAGCGACCTGCGGCACGGCGTGCGGCTGACGCTCGGCCGCTGGCTGGACGACTGTCAGGATTGGGGCGTCGAAGGCCATTATTTCTACGTCGGCGCCGCCGGTGGCGGTTACTACGCCGACTCGGCCGGCAATCCAATCTTGGCTCGGCCGTTTTTCAACGCGGAAACTCCGCCCGGCGCTCAGGATTCCCCCCTGTTGGTCGCCTTTCCCGAACGGATCGAAGGACAAATCCAGATCGATACGTCCAGCGACGTGCATTCGGCGGGGGTGCTGTTGCGGAGGAATTGGCTGCGCGACTGCCGGGGGCAAGTTGCCGTTTTGGGTGGCTATCGATATTTCCACTTCCGAGAACGGCTGGTGATCGACACCAGTTCCATGTTCGTGGACGAAGCAGGGCCGATCGAATACGGTACGCACTTGCAGCTTCAGGACCGTTTTGCGGTCCAGAATGATTTCCACGGAGCGGATATCGGCCTGAGCGCCGAACTGCAGCGCGGCCGATGGTCGTTGGACGTGTTGACCAAGCTGGGGTTGGGCGGCGTGCGGCAGCGATTGGATCTCGCGGGGCGGACGTCGGTCGCTGCGAACCAAGACCTGCTCGCTGAGACCAGCACCAGCGGCCATTACAGCGACACCCAGTTTGCATTCCTTCCCGAACTGGGCGCGAATGTGGGCTACTGTGTCACCCCGTCGCTCAGTCTCCGCGCCGGCTATTCGCTGATGTGGCTGACCGATGCGCTGAGGACGGGCGACCAGATCGACTTGGCGGTCGGCGCTTCGGGGGGGCATTCCCAGGCGTTCCTGGAGACGACCTCGGTTTGCGTGCAAGGCATCAGCTTGGGAGGCGAGTGGCGTCGGTAAGGCGATCGCGCAGAAACAGCTTGAACAAATTGGTATTGTCGAGTTTCAACGATTCCGTGATGAGGGGAGAGCCTAGGCGAAAGATATAGAATTACGGAGCGACGGTGATCTCGGCGGGCGAGTCCGAGACGCGTTGGATGCGGACGGGACCGGGGTTTTCGGCCACGGCGGCGAAGAACTCTTCGGGCGACGCGACCCGTTCGCCTTCGACGTGAGAGATCAGCGTGCCGGGGCGCAGGCCCGCTTTCCAAGCCGCGGAGTCGCGTTCGACTTGTGTGACGGCCAGGCTGCCGCCGGGAGCCAGTTGCGGCCAAACCTGCCGCAACAGCGTTTGCGGCAGCGCCGTCGCGTAATCCACTTGCAGCCCCCGCCATGTGGGATCCGGGATTTTCGAGTACGGCGGCCGCGCACCGGTCACCTGCCGCTTGGACAGCTTGGCGGTGGCTTGCACGGCGCGCCACGCCTGGCCAGACGACGTCCGACGCTCTGCCGTCAGTCGGATTTCGGCGGCCACTGGCTGCTTGCCCAACTCGTGCATCAGCGTGCTGCGATCGTACACGGGCGTGCCGTTGACGTGCGTGAGGATGTCGCCAGCCTTTAACCCGGCCTCGGCCGCCGGCGTGCCGGCAACCACGTGGTTCAGTACGGCGCCGTGCCGGCCGGCGCGGCGCTGGGCATCCGGCAGGTTCTCGGGCGATACGCCCAGGAACCCGAACTCGGCTTTGCGTCCCGTCTTGAGCGTCTCGATGGTCCGCAGGAAGACCTCGTTCACCGGGATGGCAAATCCCAGCGACCGCTCGTAGCCCTCGCTGCTACTCAAGGCGGTGATCAGGCCGATCATCTCGCCTTTGAGGTTCACCAGGGCGCCGCCGCTGGAGCCCATGTGCAGCCGCGCGTCGGTCTGGATCAGTCCACCGTATTGGTACAACGAGTCTTTCGTCGGATCGGAACTAGCGGCAGACGGCGGCAGGGGGCGGCCCAGATTCGCGATGATGCCCCAACTGGCGCTGACCTGACCGTCCTTGGCGATGCCGTGGGGATTGCCCAAGGCGACGACGATCTGGCCTTTGCGCAAATCCGTGGTATCGCCAAAGGCAATCGGTTCCAAGCCGTCGGCTTCGATCTTGAGGACCGCCAAGTCGGTCCAGGGGTCGCCGGCGGTCACGTGCTCGACCCGCTGCACGCCGACGGCTGGGAACGGCCGGTGATGGACCCAGACTCGATAGTCGTTTTCGGCCGGATCGCCCAGCACGTGGTAGTTCGTCAGGATGTATCCCTGCGGATCGATCACCACGCCGGCCGCGTATTCGTTGGGCGCGATTTCGTCCGCCAGGCCGGCCCGACCGGGTGCAAACGGCGCGGGGGGGCCGTCCGGCGGCGTCAAGGGCAAACGGCCTTTGCGATAGCGGGCGATCGCCACGACAGATTTTTCCGCGCGGGCGATCGCCTCGGTGAGCGTCTTTTCCAGGGCCAGGGCCGCGGTCAACGCCGAGGGCTCTTGCGCGGCGGCGGCGGCCGGCGAGCCGAGCCACAGCGCGGCCAGGACGGCGGCCACTAGGCGCCGTCGCGGTTCCGTTCGGACGTTTCGGACCTGGCCAGTCAATTCTCGTCTCGCAACTTTCGTCATGCGGTTCGTCACTTGCGATCTTCATGGGCCGTAGGCACACGGCGTGTGCCTACGGCGAACGGTACCCCCAGGCTGGCAGCCTGTGCTGCGGCGTGCGGCTGCATCGGGCGTCTAGCTGTCGCTCTCGTCCGTGACGTCTGCAGCCTCCGCGGTGTCTGCAGCGGCCAACGCCAGGACCGCCGCACCACCACCGAGGATCTTCTGGTGAATCTCCGCGGTGATTACCGGGTTTTCGATCAGGAACGTACGAGCCTTTTCTTTGCCTTGTCCCAAGTACGTCTCGCCGTACTTGAACCAGGCGCCGCTACGGGCGATGACCTTTTGCGTCACGCCCAGGTCCAGCAGATCGCCTTCGTAGCTGATCCCACAGTTCTGCATCATGTCGAATTCCGCCACGCGGAACGGCGGGGCAACTTTGTTCTTGACCACCTTGGCCCGCACCCGCTGGCCTACGACATCTTCGCCTTCTTTCAGCTGCCCGATGCGGCGGACGTCGATCCGGCAGGACGAGTAGAATTTCAAGGCCCGACCGCCGGGCGTGGTTTCGGGACTGCCGAACATGACCCCGATCTTCTCGCGGATCTGGTTGATGAAGATCACGGCCGTCTTGCTCTTGGCAATCGCACCGGTCAGCTTGCGCATGGATTGGCTCATCAGCCGGGCCTGCAAGCCGACGTGGGAATCGCCGATCTCGCCCTCCAGCTCCTGCCGAGGAACCAGGGCTGCCACCGAATCGACGATGATCACATCGACCGCATTCGATTTGATCAGCAATTCGGCGATTTGCATCGCCTCCTCGCCCGAATTCGGCTGACTGACCAGCAGCGTGTCCAGTTCGACCCCCAGCTTCTTGGCCCAGATGGGATCGAAGGCATGTTCCGCGTCGATAATCGCCGCGATGCCGCCCGTCTTTTGGGCTTGGGCCGCGACGTGCAGGGCCAGCGTCGTCTTGCCGCTGGATTCCGGGCCGAAGATCTCGATGATCCGGCCGCGCGGAATGCCTTGGCCGCCCAACGCGATGTCCAGCGACAGGCTGCCCGTGGGAATGCCCGGGATCGGCCCGCGCTGGTCGGCGCCCAAGGGCATAATCGACCCTTCGCCGAACTGCTTCTCAATCTGCCGCAGCGCCGTGCGCAGATTGACGTTGTCGTCAAAAACCGATTTCACTTTCGAGCCCGCGGAATCTTCCGACGGCTCGCCACTCTTGGCGGCTTTCTTTGCCATAGTTCGCCTCGCTTCGACTGCTTTGACCATGGAAACGTGTTCCCTTTATGGACTAGAGACCGGGAAGTTGCAAGTGGCGTAGGCCGAGCAACGGGGATGTTTTTTCGCCTCGACATCGCCCCGGGGGACGCAAGGAATATCGGCCGCCGATTGACACGGTTGGTCACAGGGCGTGCAGGCGAGGCGAGATTCCTGGTGGAGCCCATGCTTCCGCGCGTGGGGCGGGCTCTGCCCCCGCGACCAAAGACAGGTGAAAGCGTGAACTCCAACGCGGGTAGAACCACGGAACTGCGGTCTGGTGGCAACGTGTACGATTCTGCCCCTCATGATGCGAGCAATTCCCCGGCCAATCGCACGGCGCCTGCGACAGGTTCCGGCACCATGCGGGCTTCGACTTGCGGAAATGCCCCTTCCCGCAGAATCTGGATCACGCGCTCTCGCAGCGGTGCGGCATTGACCAGCAATCCCCCGGCCATCGCCAAATGCAGCGGCCTGGGGCCGGGCTGGAACCCCAGTTGTTTCGCGACGGCGCAACCCATCGCGGCCAGATCGGCGGCGGCCGCCGACAGGATCTGTTCTGCCACCGGATCTCCCTCGCCAGCGGCCTGGATCGCGACCCGCGCCAGCCCGGCCAGCCAATGGCGATCCTGCTGGCGTCCGTACACGGCGTGGACCAGTTCGCCCGGCTGCGTCAATCCCAGTTCCGCCAGCAGGCGGTCGCCCAAGGCGGTCTGGGGACCGCAGCCGTCCCAGCCGCGAGCCGCCGCTTGCAGGGCTTGCCGAGCGATCGTGTACCCGCTGCCTTCGTCGCCGATCAGATAGCCCCAGCCGCCGGCGCGTGCGGTCCGGCCCGTCGCGTTCCGGCCAAAGGCCAACGAACCGGTGCCGGCAATCAGCGCCACGCCGACCCCGGCGGGCGTGCCTGCGGCCAGAACGGGCAGGGCATCGTGCGCGACCAGCACGCGCTCGCTGAACCCGCTCCGCTGTGCCCAGGCTTGGACGCGCTGCCGATCGGCGTCTCGCCCGGTGCCGGCCAGCGCCAAGCAGGCGGCGCGAACGGGCGTGCGGCCTGCGCCCGCCGCCAACAGCGCGCGATCGATGGCCCATTGCACGTTGTCCAGCGCCGTGGGCCATCCGGCCGCTTGCGGATTCGACGATCCGGCTTCGCCGCGGCCCACGGTCTGCAACTCGCCGCCGTCCGTGCGGGCCACCCACGCCACCGTCTTCGTGCCGCCGCCGTCGACGCCCAGAACCAGTTCCGCCGGCTGGACTTGGCGGTCGTCGTGCGCGGGGATGTTACTGCCGCCAGCGCACGATTCGGCGCTCTCCAACGCCCCGCGCAATTGACCGGCGGCGGCGGCGAGCATTCGCTGGGCCTGCGGCGGCGAGACGCCGCAACGCTGGACGACGATCGCCGTCTTGACATCGCCGCCGCAACGCTCCAGCAGCGCGGCCGCGTCGTCGGCCCCGACGCCGGTCAATTCCCGGACGATCCGCCGCGAACGGTGCGTCAGTTTCTGGTTGGTCGTCTGCAAGTCGACCATCAGATTGCCGTAGGTCTTGCCCAGCTTGACCATGGCGCCGGTGGTGAGCATGTTCAGCACCAGCTTGGTCGCCGTCCCGGCTTTCAACCGAGTGCTGCCGCTGATCACCTCCGGCCCGACGACCGGGACGATCATCTGCTGCGACACGGCGGCCATTTCGGAATCGGCGTTGCACGTCAAGCCGATCGTCAAAGCTCCGATCTGGCCGGCGTAGCGCAGGCCGCCGATCACGTAGGGCGTGCGGCCGCTGGTGGCGATGCCCACCACGGTGTCGTCGCGGCTGAGGTGAATCCGCTGCAGATCCTCGACAGCCACTTCCGGACGATCCTCCGCACCTTCGACCGCTCGGGTCAGCGCCGTCGGGCCGCCGGCGATCAAGCCGACCACTTGCCACGGCCGCGAATTGAACGTCGGCGGGCATTCGCTGGCATCCAGCACGCCCAGCCGTCCGGAGGTGCCGGCGCCCAGGTAAATCAAACGTCCGCCACGGCGCAAGCGTTCGGCGATCCCGTCGAGCGCCTCGGCGATGGCGGCGGCGACACGGCCCACGGCCCACGAGACCTGCGCGTCCTCGGCGTTCATCAGCTGGACGATCTCCAGCGCCGAAAGGCGGTCGATTTGCTCCGAAGCCGAATTCCGGGCTTCGGTGGTCAACTGGGCCAAGTCCATCGGTTGCCTCCTGGTGGGCGGGATGGCAGAATGTGTCAGCCGAGGGCAAACGCTATCCCACGATCCTGCGTCTTTTTTTCCTGAAACCTCCTTTATACATGACAGGCCCTCATCCGTGCATCCTCGTATGGCAACGCTTGACATTCTGATTCTCACCGCGTATCTGCTGGCGGTGCTGGGGATCGGCCTTTGGGCCGGCCGCGGCCGCCGCGATTTGATCGGCTATGTCCTGGCCGGCAAGGACATGCCGTGGTGGGCCCTGTTGGGCTCGATCGTGGCGACCGAGACGAGCACGGCCACGTTCCTGAGCGTGCCGGGGATCTCCTTTCAATCCGGCGGCGACTTGCGGTTTCTGCAATTGGCACTGGGCTTCATCATCGGTCGTTGCCTGGTGGCGATTTGGCTGTTGCCAAGCTATTTTCGCGGTGAAATCCTGTCGGCGTATGAACTGTTGGAAATCCGTTTCGGCGTCGCGGCCAAGCGCACCGCCTCGCTGCTGTTCCTGGTGGCCCGCAACCTGGGCGACGGCTTGCGACTGTTCCTGGCGGCGTTGGCGCTGGAAGCGGCGTTTGGGGTTTCTCTGCCGCTGAGTGTCGCCGTGATCGGCGGCGTGACGATCGCCTACACGCTGCTGGGCGGCATGCGTTCGGTGGTCTGGAACGATTGCCTGCAATTGGTCGTGTACGTCGCCGGCGGTCTGGCGGCGCTGGCGATCATCCTCGATCGTCTGCCGGGTGGCGGCGGCCAGCTGTGGGAGTTCGCCGTAGCCAACGAGAAACTGCGCTGGTTCAGCGGAAGTTGGGATCTGTCGGATCCGTACACGATTTGGGCCGGCCTGATCGGCGGAGCCTGCCTTTCGCTGGGGACGCATGGAACGGACCAGATGATGGTCCAACGCTATTTGGCTTCGCGCAGCCGGCGGGACGCGACGAAGGCGCTGGTGTTGAGCGGCTTGGTTGTGTTCGTCCAGTTCACGTTGTTCCTGGGCATCGGGATCGCGCTGGCCTGTTTCTTTCATCAGTTTCCGCCGGTCGTACCCATCGAAAGCGGCGACAAGGCGTTCGCCCTGTTCATCGTGGGGCAGATGCCCAGCGGCCTGGTGGGCCTGACCCTGGCGGCGGTGTTTGCCGCGGTGATGTCCACGCTGGCCAGTTCGCTGAACTCGTCCGCCGCCGTGGCGATCAACGATTTCGGGCCGCCCCACAACGCCGACGCGCCCTTCGACCGGCGAGTCCGCTGGTGCCAAGCAGGCACGGTGGTCTTTGGGATCATCCAGATGGGTGTCGCTTTGGCAGCGCGGCACTATTCGCAGAGCGTGGTCAATGACGCCCTGGCAATCGCCGGCTTTGTGGGCGGCATCCTGCTGGGCGTCTTCTTTGTGGGCCTGTTTGCGCCCCGCGTGGGACAGGCCGGGGTGTTGCTTGGTATGCTGGGCGGCGCGATCGCCGTGATATCGGTCAAGCTTGGTACGAATCTGGCGTGGCCGTGGTTTACGGTGGTCGGTTTTGCCGTTACGTTTGCACTGGGGTGGTTGAGCGGCTTTGTCAGCGGGAGAGCGTTGGGTGGCGAGCGACGTTCGCCATAAACGTGTTGCGGTGGGGGCGGGGGAAGGCTCAGACGTACAGAATTCAATTTTGCCGGGCACAGACCTTACCATATCGCGAAGGCGTTACCCGGCAAAATTGAATTCTGTACGTCTGAGCCCCTTGAGAGCGACAATCTTGAAAGCAAGAACGGGATTCCAGACCATGACCATGACACAAGCATCCATTACGGCCATCGCAGCCAAACGCGTGTCCACACGCGGCTGCGTTTCTGTCTTGCTCTACCTCGTCTTCGTCGGCAGCGGTCGGGCTGCTGCCGAGGTTTCGCCCAAGCTGCCGCAGGCGGCGCCGGCCCAGGCCGGCATGGATGCCACTCGCCTGGCGGTCATCGACCAACTGGTTGACGAAGGACTGCAGCGCGGTGAAATGGCGGGAGCCGTCGTGCTGGTCGCGCGCCAGGGCCGAACCGTCTATCTGCGCGCCTTTGGCCAGCGTCAGGTGCAGCCGGCCGAGCTGCCGATGACAACGGATACGGTGTTCGACCTGGCGTCGCTCACCAAACCGATCGCCACCGCGACGAGCGTCATGTACCTGGTGGCTGCGGGCCGGATTCAGCTGGACGATGCCGTGGCCAAACATGTGCCCGAATTCGCTCCCAACGGCAAACAGGACGTGACCATTCGCCAGCTGCTGACACATCAAGGCGGGCTGACGCCGGACAACGCGTTGCGAGACTACCAAAACGGAACGGAGCAGGCCTGGCAACGGATCTGGGCGTTGCCGCTGATCGCCGACGCGGGCAGCCGCTTCATCTATTCCGATGTCGGGTTCATCGTGCTGGGCGAACTGATCCATCGCGTTTCCGGTATGCCGTTGGACCAGTTTACCCGGCAGCACGTTTTCGGTCCCCTGGGAATGAGCGAGACGGGGTTCTTGCCGGACGAAGCACTCCGCCAGCGCGCGGCGGCGACCGAGCAGCGCGACGGCCGCTGGATGTGCGGCGAAGTCCACGACCCACGAGCGTACCTGCTGGACGGCGTCGCCGGCCACGCCGGATTGTTCTCGACCGCCGAGGACTTGGCGGTCTACGGCCAGATGCTGGTCCAAGGCGGGCGGTACGCCGGCGTGCAGATCCTGTCGGACGAAATCGTGGCCCAGATGACCACGCCGCACCCTGTGGGCGGGGGCGTGCGGGGCCTGGGTTGGGACATGCGCACCGGCTACTCGTCCAACCGCGGCGACCTGTTGTCGCCCCGCGCCGTTGGGCACGGCGGGTTCACCGGCACGGGGATTTGGATCGACCCGCAACTGGAACTGGTCGTCGTCTTTCTCAGCAACCGCTTGCACCCCGACGGCAAAGGCAGTGTCAACCCGCTGATCGGCCGCATCGGCACGGTCGCGGCGGCGGCGATCGAAACGCCGCCAGCGGTGCCGTCTGTGGCGGCGCCTGACGGGGAAAGCAAAACCCTGACCGGCATCGACATCCTGATTCGCGACGACTTTCGTCCCTTGCAGGGCCGCCGCGTCGGCCTGATCACGAACCAAACGGGCGTCGATCGTACGGGAATCAGCACGGCGGAACGACTGCACCGCGCGGAAGGCGTCCAGCTGCGGGCCTTGTTCAGTCCCGAGCACGGACTGCAAGGCAAGCTGGACGCGAAAGTCGACGATACGCAGGACGCACTGACGGGCCTGCCTGTCTACAGCCTGTACGGCGAGAACCGCACGCCGACCGCAGCCAGCCTCGAGGGCTTGGACACGCTGGTGTTCGATATCCAGGACATTGGGGCGCGGTTCTACACCTATATCTCGACGATGGGCAATGCCATGCGGTCGGCGGCGGAACATCAACTGCGATTCGTGGTTTTGGATCGTCCCAATCCGATCAACGGCGTCGAGGTCGAGGGTCCCATCCTGGACGACGGCAGCCAATCGTTCGTCGGCTTCCATACCTTGCCGGTACGCCACGGCATGACGGTTGGCGAACTGGCGGCGATGTTCAACGACGAATTGCAGCTGGGCGTCGACTTGCAAGTCATCCCGGTCGAATCCTGGCGGCGGGAGGATTACTTCGATCGCACCGGGCTGCTGTGGGTCAACCCGTCGCCCAACATGCGCAGCCTGGCTCAGGCGGTATTGTATCCCGGCATCGGGCTGTTGGAGACCACGAACTTGTCCGTCGGCCGCGGCACGGACACGCCCTTCGAGGTCATCGGCGCCCCGTGGCTGGACGGCATCCCACTGGCGCGGGCGCTGAACCAGAGCGGCTTGGCGGGCGTCCGCTTCGTGCCCATCCGTTTCACGCCGGACGCCAGCAAGTTTGCCGGCCAGCCGTGCGGCGGAGTGAATATCGTGGTCATCGACCGCAGCCGCTTTCACCCCGTGCGGACGGGATTGGAGATCGCCCGGCACCTGCACCGGCTGTATCCTCAGGACTGGGAATCAAAACGATTCCATGGCCTGTTGGCCGACCGCCGCACGCTGGAGGCCGTACTGGCCGACGAAACCGTCGAGGCGATGCAGGCGGATTGGGCCCCTGAATTGCAGGAGTTCCTGCAGCGCCGCAGCCGGTTCCTGCGGTATTGACGTGCGGTGTCCCATTTCTCAACCAGCCCCCCGTCCGCGCTGTCGGCCTGTCTGTCGGCCGCTCGCAATCGGAATGCTCGCGTGATACAGTAATCCCAGGCAGAATTCCAGGGGCGGCAAGATTTGCCAAGAGAAAGGTCCGGGCATGGCCACCAGCGTGTTATCTCGTTACCTCGATCCGGAAGTGCTCAGTGCGGTTGCCGACCGGCATTTCGAGCCCCGGGGCTTGGTGATCGGCAACCTGGCCGGCGCGCACAAGTCGCCGCTGTCCGGATTCGCCGTCGAGTTCTCCGGGCATCGCGAGTACGCGCCGGGCGACGACCCCAAGCACATCGACTGGCGCGTCTACTTCAACCGCGACAAGTTTGTCGTCAAGCAGTACGAATTGGAGACGAATTTCGTCTGCCACCTGCTGCTGGACATCAGCGCGTCGATGCGTTACGGAGAGGGTCGGCAGCAGAAGCTGCTGTACGCCGCCCAAATGGCCACGACGCTGGGCTATTCGATCGTGCGGCAAAGCGACAAGGTATCCCTGGCCACCTTTGACACGCACGTGCGGGGTTTTGTCACGCCCAGCAATTCGATGGACCAGGTGGTGCGGATGACACAGCACTTGGACGAGGTAGCTCCGGTCGAGAAGACCGAACTGGCTTCCTGCTTGACCGAACTCGCCCAGCGGATGGGCCGCCGCGAGATCGTCGCCGTATTCAGCGACTTTTTCACCGACTTGGGAACGCTCGAGTCGGCCGTCCAGCGTTTGCGGTACAACAAGCACGAAGTGGTGCTGATCCAGGTCCTGCACCACGACGAATTGAGTTTCGAATTCGACGAGATGACCAGGTTCGTCGGGCTGGAGATCCCCGAGGAACTGCTGGCCCAGCCCGACGACCTGCGGCGAGCTTACCTGCAGGCCCTGGACCGATTCAACGCTCAGTTGGAGGAACTCGCTCAACGGAATATGTGCGAGCGGGTCTTGGTCGACACCAGCCGCCCCCTGGTCGAAGTATTCGCGGACTACCTGAACCGCCGCACCCGTTTGCGCCGGGTGCGGTGATTTTTTTACCGAGCACCGCGGCGATCGCTGCAATCCGGGCGCGCCCGATTCCCGCCCAACTTGACAGCCTGCCATGCGGCGGCAAAGAATGCGTGTTCGTCGGCGGCCCCCACGGGGCTGCGTGAGCTTCCGTTTCGTTACCCAGAGGAGAACACATCATGCGTTGGTCTTTAGGATTCTTGGTGATCGCGACAATGACGCTCGCCGGTTTCGGCGTGGGTTCGGCTGCCGAGGGCAGCAAGGCGGTTGATTTGCTGGCGGGGGATTCGCTCGCAGGCTGGGACGTGTTTTTGGAAGATTCGAACGTCAAGAAGGAGGATGTCTGGAGCGTCAAGGACGGCGTGCTGCGGTGCAAAGGCGAGCCGCTGGGTTATTTGTACACGAAAAAGCACTACAAGAACTTCAAGCTCAGCCTGCAATGGCGCTGGGCGCCGGGCACCGAAGGGGGCAACAGCGGCGTCCTGTTGCGCGTCACCGGCGACGCGATTTCTTTCCTGCCCAAGTGTGCGGAAGCACAGTTGAAGAGCGGCAGTGCGGGGGACATCTGGGGCTTTTATGGCTACCAGTTGCAGGGCGATCCCGCGCGGTTCAAGAAGATCGAGAACCACGAGTTGCTCGGCGATTTCGTCGGCGTGGGGCTGATCAAGGCCAATGAGAAACCCATCGGCCAGTGGAACACCTACGAGATCACCTTGGATCAAGGCCGGCTGACGCTGGTGATCAACGGCGAGAAGGTCAACGAGGCCACGAATTGCGACGAGGTGGCCGGAGCCATCGGGCTGCAATCCGAAGGTGGCGAGATCCACTTTCGTGCCATCCAGGTAACCGAACTGCCGTAAAGGCCCGCAGGCCGCAGAAGACTCGGCGACCTGCTAGCGGTCGCCGAGTTGCCGATCATTTGCTCGGAATCGACCTTGCGAGGACCGGCTTTCCCGGCTATTCTTCCGCCCGGTTTTTGTCATTGTGGAATCGCTGCAATCCCATTCATCGCCGCTTCCGTGGGCTCAGCGAGTCGTCCTGCTATCGGCCGGCGCGACGTTGTTGTCGTTGTTGGTTCTGGCGGGCGGCTTGACGCCCGACGCGCGAGGCTTCGGAACGCACGAAGGAATGGGGTTGCCTCCTTGCACCTTTCGGCAACTGACGGGCTATCGTTGTCCGTCGTGCGGGATGACGACCTCGTGGGCCCATTTGGTGCGAGGCCGGGCTGGAGCCGCGTTCCGGGACAATGTGGGCGGTGCGGTGCTGGGGTTGGCGACAATCGTCCTGGCGCCGTGGTCGCTGGTCTCCGGTTGGCGCGGACGCTGGCTATGGAAGCCGATGGGCGAACGTACCGTATTTGCCGCCGTCGGCTTGCTGGCGGCGGTAATACTGATCGATTGGGGTGTCCGCTTCTTCCTCGCGCCTTGATAACAGGGATGGGAACATGGCTGTCGGTCTCCGCTGGTCGTTTCGAATCGTTCTGCTGCTGGGCCTGGCCGCGGCTGCAGTGACCAGCACCGGCTGCGTCGGGTTGGCCGTTCAGCTGTTGAATATGGCGAAGGGCGGTAACAAGGTCGAGCCGGAATTCAAGGGCATGAAAGGCAAACGGGTGGCCGTGGTCTGCGTGTCGAATTCAGGCTCGTACGGACCGAATTCTTTCTGTTCGCTGCTGGAGCGTCGTATCATCATGGCGCTGCGGCAACAGGGTGACAGCATCGACGTCATGCCGCCCGACGAAGTCGCGGATTGGATCGACAGCAACGACTGGAACCAGATGGACTATCGCGAGATCGGGCGCGGTGTGAATGCCGACATGGTGTTGGGCATCGACGTCGGGGATCTGCGGTTGCACGAAGGTCAAACGTTGTACCAAGGCCGCGTCACGCTCACGGTCACGGTGTACGACATGCAAGACGAGGGCAAGGTCGCTTTCCGCCGGACGATGTCGGACTTCACGTTCCCCCAGAACGGGCCCAGGCACACCACGGAAATGAGCGAGGCCCGCTTCCGTTCGCTGTTCGTCGAGGTTCTGGGCAAACAGGTGGCCAGGTACTTCTGTCCGTACATGTTCGAGGAAGACTTTGCCCGGGACGCCACGGCCTTGGCGGGCTAGTCGCTGGCCCTCCCCCCCTTCAATCCCGGCCGTTGGGCGTTTAGGATAGGGCTTGGACCAAACGCCTTGACGCAGCAATTCCCCCACGCTGAGGGTATCCCACTGTGAGCAGCCAGCCGGCTTCCGTCGTTGGAATCGATCTCGGGACGACATTTTCCGTCGTGGCGTGCTTGGAGCGGAACGGCACGCCCCAGACGATTCTGAACGCCGAGGGCGATTTGAGCACGCCGAGTGCGGTGTATTTCGAACCGGACCAGATCGTCGTCGGCAAGGAAGCGGTTAAGGCGGCGGTGTACGAGCCGGAGTCGGTCTTGCTGCATGTCAAGCGCGAGATGGGAAAGCCGTTTTGCGACAAGCTGATTCGCGGCACGCGATTGCCCCCGGAGGTGGTCCAGGGGGCAATTTTGCAGAAGCTGCGGCGGGATGCAGAGAGCAAGCTGGGTATCGTCCGGGATGCGGTGATTACCGTGCCGGCATTCTTCAACGAACCGCGCCGCAAGGCGACGATGGACGCCGCGCGTCTGGCCGGCTTGAAGATCTTGGACATCATCAACGAGCCCACGGCGGCGGCCATCGCGTATGGCGTGCAAGCCGGTTTTGTCACCGCCACCGGCCAGGCAAATCAGACGGAAACCGTCCTGGTCTATGACCTCGGCGGCGGCACGTTCGATGTGACCTTGATGCAGTTGGAGGGCAGTCATTACACCGCCGTATCCACCGACGGCGACGTCCAACTGGGCGGCATCGACTGGGACCGCCGCATCGTCGATTTTGTGGCCGAGCACTTCCAGGAACAACACGGAATCGACCCCCGGCAAGATCCGATCGCCCTGCAGATGCTGTTGCAGGAAGCCGAGGACGCCAAACGGGCCTTGACCAACCGGACCAGCGTCACGGTCCGCTTTAACTGTCAAAACAAACGCATGCAAGTAGCCCTGACGCGGGAAGAGTTCGAGGCCCTGACCAGCGATCTGCTGCAGCGGACCGTGTTCACTGTCGAGCGGCTGTTGCGGGCCGCACGACGCAAGTTTGACGACCTGACCCGCGTCCTGCTGGTCGGCGGCTCGACGCGCATGCCCATGGTTCGCCAGATTTTAGAGCAGACGACGGGCATCCGCGTCGATCGGTCGCTGTCCCCGGATGAAGCCGTGGCGCACGGAGCGGCTCTGTACGCCGGTTTCTTGCAGCAGGGCAGTCAGGCCGCCGATCGGAGTCTGGTGGTCAAGAACGTCAACTCCCATGATTTGGGCGTCTTGGGGATCGAGAAAGCCACGGGGATGAAGCGGCGCAGAATCATGATCCCGCGGAACACCAAATTGCCGGCCCGCAGCAAGAGTGCCTTTGTCACGCACCGGGCCAACCAACGAAGTGTGGCCGTCCACGTGGTCGAGGGCGGCGATGACAGCGGCAAGAACGCCACGCCCATCGGCAAATGCCTGGTCTCCGGCCTGCCGCCGAAACTGCCCGCCAAGACGCCGGTCGTCGTTCAATTCTACTACGCCGCCAACGGACGCCTAAGCGTCAAAGCCTCTCTACCGGATATGAACATCGAATCGTCAGTGACCGTCGAGCGAGCTTCTGGAATGACCGAAGAGGCGCTTCAGCAGTGGGAACAGCGGCTGGCCGCTGGCGGCTCGCTGCTCGGAGCACCCGCGGGCGCTACGACCGCCGCCGATCCCCCCGCCGCCGGTTTGCCGCCCTTCGCCTTGGCTGCGCCCTCCAAAACCGCCGCTGCGGCGGAAAATGACGAATTCGAGGGCCCCCATATCTTCGAGGAAGAAGAACAGGACTCGGAGGTCTTTTCCGATCTCGAGTTTTGAAGGCTTGCACGATCGGCCATAAGATCGCAAAATGTTGTTTCGCCTGTCCTGCGGCGATAGAGAAGCGACTGATGGCCGAAACGTTCGATCCTTACTACAAATGGCTTGGAATTCCCCCGAAAGATCAGCCGCCCCACTATTATCGGCTGTTAGGGATCGAGCTGTTCGAACCGGACCGCGATGTGATCGACGCCGCGGCCAATCGGCTGATGGGTTACTTGAAGGAACTGGCCGCTGGCGACGATGCCCTGCACTCCCAAAAGCTGTTGAACGAGATCTCTCGCGCTCGCCTGTGCCTGCTGAACAAGGGGAAAAAGACCGCTTACGACCAGGAGCTAAGGGCAAAGTTCGAGGCGGAGGATGCCAAGTCCGTCACCGCACCCGAAGCCCCGCCGCCCCCGTTACCCCCCCAGACCGTCCTTCCTCCGGTTTTTGAGCCGCCCGCGTTTCCGGCACCGCCGCACGTTGTCGAGCCCCCACGAATTGATGTTGGGGCCGTTGCCGTCCAGCCGTCCAGCCGCACCAAGCCGCCATCGCTGAAGATTCGCGGCGCGTCGCCGGTGGTCCGCGAGACCCCGGTCCGAGGCGGCGAGGAAGACCGCGACACGGCACGGCCGGTCGGTTCGCGGCGTTCATCGAATCGGCAGATGTACCTTGCCGCAGCCGGTTTGGTTGCGCTGGGGATGATCGTGGGCCTGCTCGCGCTGCTGTTTCTCCCGTCGACGGGCGATGACAGTCGGGCAAAGGCAACTGCCGGCAAGGGCACCGCGCGGAGTGCATCGTCGCGGCCCGTCCTGACGCTGGTGCTGACCGAACAGGAACGCGAGGAGGTCACGGAATTCTTGCTTGACGACCAAACTCAGCCTTTGCCGCCACAATCGGAATTCACCCTGGAAGCCGGTCGGCATCGGCTGATTTTGCGGCGGAAGGGGTATCAGGAGGTGTTTGACAGCATCACCCTGGTCAACGGGGTACATCGCGAGTACCGGCCGCGCTGGCAACGCGAAGCTGCCGCCCCGGTCCTGCCAGGCCCCGCCAAGTCCGCCCCCGCCGTGGCGATGGAGCCGCCGCCGAATGACTTCTTGCCGCCTGCTGCGCCCGAATTGCCCGCCCAGACGATGAACGCAAAGCCCGCTGCTGCCAGTCTGCCGCAGTTCCAGGAACGTCCCGTGCCGGAGGTGCCGCCCCGGGAGTCGCCGCACGTTGCAGAGCCGCCCTCGGACGCTGATCTCCAGGCGGCCGCAGCGGGCGGGTTCCCCAGCGGCTTTGGCCGCCTGGTCGCCCACTGGCCGTTCGACAACGACACCGGGGACAGGACGGGGCTTCGTCACGACGGCCTCGCGTTCGGCGAAGCGAACTATGTCGCCGGTCGTGTCGGTCAAGCACTCCAGTTTTCCCCGGACTTGCGGTTCGAGGTCGGCGCCCCGATTCTGAATGACGCCAGCGAGTTCTCGTTTTGCTTGTGGATGAATCTGGCCAGCCTGCCAGCGGGAGATGGAACGTTGGTCAGTGGGGAGCAAACCGTGCTGTTCGTTCGGGGCGGATTTCCGTGCGTGGAGATCGGCGGCCGCAAACCGCTGCCGGGGCCCAGTACCGACGAGACGACGGGAGGATTTCGAGACGTCGACTTGTCGACCAGCCTGGACTCCTGGGTCCACCTGGGCCTGTCCTACTCGGCGCGGTTTCGGCAGCTGCACTACTACGTCGACGGCGCGCATCGCGGATTTCAGCAATACGCGGAAACCACCCCGGCGTCCTGGGGCCGGACAATCGTCACGGGCGTGTCCGGCCTGCTGGACGATCTTCGCGTCTTCGACTACCGGCTTGGCAGTGCGGATTTCCAAGCCCTGGTCGACGGCAGCTTTCAGCCGCCGCCCATGCCGCCGCGACAGCCCAACGGCAAATTGGTTTGCGAAACATGGGTCGATGTCTCGCCGGCCACATCGCGGATCCAATGGGAATCAACGCTGCGGAACCAGCCGGATCAAACCAGCACGATCGAAGAAACGCTTTCGTACCTCGCTCCGGTGGGCAGCGGTGACTGCCTGGCGTGCATTCAAGGCTTTCTCTTTCCGCCGGAGCGAGGCGACTATACGCTGCAGTTGGAGGCCAGCGGCCAAGCGACGCTGTACCTGCAGCGATCCGGGCCCGTCCAAGACACGCTGCAGGAGATCGTGGCGAACCAGCCTGGTCAAGCCGCCACGTCGCCGCGTACCGCGCTGGAAGCCGGCAAGCCCTGCTACTTCAAGATCCTGCACTTCTACAAAGCCGAATCCGGCGGCGCGATCCGACTCGGCTGGCGGCTCCCCGGCTCGGCCGACCGCCTGGACGCCATCCCCGCCGACCATTTCGGATCCTATCGCGCCGTCCCGTAACCTCCACGCGGTCCGCAGCATCCTTGGCAGCGATGAAAGACGGCGTGCCGCACTACTTCAGCGGCTTGACGCGGATGTTGCGATAGGCGACCACCGCGCCGTGTTCCTGCAAGCCGATGTGGCCTTCGCGGGGGAAGTCTTTCAAGGCGGTGCGGTATTTGTTCTTCGTGCCGTCCGGGTTCTGGCCGGCCTGGTCCCACTGGTCCAAATCGGCGTCGATAATCCGCTCGCCGTTCATGTCGATGGCGACCTTGCCGCCGCGGCACGTGATGACGACTTTGTTCCACCCGGCCACCGCCGCATTCTTGCTGGGCGCCAAGGCGTCGTACAACGCCCCGACGCTGTGCTTGCTGGGGTTGTCCCTCGGCTGATCGACTTGCATTTCCAAGCCGGTTTGGACACAGTCGCGAGGACTGCCGGTTCGGAAAAACACGCCGCTGTTGCCTTCGGTCTTGAATTCGAGCTCCAGGACGAAATCACCGAACTTCTCTTTGGTCCAGACATAACCCGCCGGCTTCGAACGCACCAGAGCGCCGTCTTCGACCACCCAGCCCGCGCCCGGGGCCCCGCCGGCCCCGTTGTCCCAAGCCGATAGATCCTGGCCGTCGAACAACGCAATCCAGCCGTCCTCCTGGCCGGCGGCCCCAGCGCCAACGGCAAAGCAACCGATCGCCAGCATCAGCATGGCAGCCCTGGTCAGATTCTTGAGTCTCATGGTGTGTCTCCTTGCGTGTGATAAAGGGGGGAACAACGTTGCGTCCGATTCATATTAAGTGAATCGTTTGGGCTCGGCAGATACAACGGCCAATATAACGTCCCGACTTCACGGTCGCCAGATGCAGTACGCATGCCCGTTGTCGGGCGCATGCCCGTTGTCGGGCACGCATGCCGCGCAGCACCATCCCGAATGACCGTGGCAGCGATGGCAATCTCCATCATGCCCGCGCGCGACCGGTTTCGGTGGCCCGGAGAACGCCGCGCTGTTGGAGAGGTGCGCCAGATTTGCATTCATTGGCCAATCGGGCATGCTGATTCGCTGAATGAGCTGGACAACGCGGCGGATGTCAAGAAGGCGGATGTACGGTCCGATTCTCTTAGATCGCGAGGCGATTCGGCATCACCGTTGGAGTTCACGCTTTAGCGTGTCCGCGCAGGAGGGAACGCTTGCATCGCTTGTTTCCAGCAGATCGGCGTCTCGTCAAGGTCACGGTGCAACGGAAAAAATTTTCGCGCCGCTTCGCGGCTTGGAATTCAGGATTCAGGAATCAGAAGACAGAATCCAGAACACGGAAATCAGCATCCAGGGAGAGTTACTGGACGCAACGAAAACCCCTGAGGTCGAGCCAGTCCCTCGGACCGGACCTGCCGCGGAAAGCGCAACGGACGGCATTTGCATCGTCCCACCAGCATCCACCGCGCAATACGCGCAGCGCGTCACCCTCGATCGAATCGTCCGGCTCCCCTTTGTACGAATCACGCCATTTGCTCACGCACCACTCCCAGACGTTACCAGCCATGTCCTGGCAGCCATACGGACTGGCGCCGTCGGGGTAGCTGCCTACCTCGGTCGTGGCCCCGACGTTGCCGCTGAAGTTGCAGCGCCGCTCGTCAGGCGGCTCGTTGCCCCAGGGCCAAGTGCGCCCGTCCGTGCCTCGCGCCGCCTTCTCCCACTGGCGCTCGGTGGGCAGCCGCAGCCCGGCCCACTGGCAGTACTCCATCGCGTCGCGCCACGTCACGCCGACCACCGGTTGGTTCGGCTGATTGAATCGCTTGTCGTCCCAGTAATATGGTTCTTTATGCCCCGTCTCCTTCATAAACTGGGCATACTGGGCATTGGTCACCGGATGCCGGGCGATGTAGAACTCGTCCAAAACCACCCGGTGCCGCGGCCGTTCGTTTTCTGCACCGTCGTCGCTGCCCATCCAGAATTGGCCGGCCGGGATGCGGATCAGTTGCGTCCCGTCCTTGGCATTGACGCGGATGTCGGCCTCGGCGGCCTTCGCCACGGCGGGCAGCACCCGACCCAATCGAGTCAACGCGTCGCGCACCGCGGCGGCCACCTGGGGCTGCGGATCGTCCAGCGCGGCTTCGAGCGCCGTGATCGCTTCCGCCCCGCCGATCTCCAACAGAAACATCGCACAGCGGTAGCGGGCCTGCCACGGCGCCGCCCGGTCCCGCAGCAGGTCGATGAACGGCGTCACGCACGGCGCCAACGCCTCGCGGACGCAAGTCAGCGCCAAATCGAAATGCTGGTCGCACTGCGCGCTGGGAACCAGTTCCGCGAACAACGCCGTCTGGAACCGCGGATCGTCCATGCCCAAGGCCAGCAGCGTGGGCTCGCGCCACCAGGGACGGCCGAACGTCTCGACCAAGCGGCTCGATTCGCCCAGCTTGACGATCTCCTCGGCGGCCAGGAACTCCTGGAAGCTCAAGTGCTGGAACCCGTAGCGCGCCACGTCAAAGCCGACGAACAGCCCGCTGCGGTCGCGGACGCTGGTCAGCACGCGTTCGAGCTGCTCTTCCGCCTGGCCCTGCGTCTCGCGCTTGACGCGGGCCAGATGCGGCCGGAGCACGCGCCGCACGTCCTCCTCGTCGGCGTACGTGCGGCCTTCCTCCTGGTGCAGCCAAAGCGCCAGCGGACGCAGCACCTGGCGGGCTTCGGTGGCCGACAGAAATACCTCCAGCCCCTTGGCCTCGTCCCATTTCTGCAACAGCACCTTGATGCACTCTTCGTACAGTTCCGCCCGCCGCTGGGGCATCGCGCCATGCGTGCGGTGCAGCAGGCACAGCAATTGCAGCAACAGCGGGTTGCGGGCCAAGCCTAGCAAATTCTCGGCCGAAAAGAGCTGCTGGATCAAATCGTCGCCCTGCCCGCGCGCCCAGCCGCGCCACTGGTCCGTGTCGCCTCGCTGCCGCGTTTCGACTTGCCGGTACCACCGCCGGACGAACGTCCGTACGTCCTCGTCGCGGAACTCGCGGATGTGCAGTTCCAAGTAGTTCTCCGGCAACCGCGTCGCGCCGCGATAGCCCGCGAACCGCGAGGTGACCAACAATTGTTGCCCCGGATACAGCTTGCGTTGGCGTTCGATCCACTCCAACGCCTCGGTCCGCCGCTCGGCCGTGGCCACTTCGTCCAGTCCGTCCAGCATGATCAAGCAGCGGGTCTGCTCGTCGGCCAGCACGCGGGCAAAGAAGTCGCCCGGCAGTTTGCTCTGGATCTCGTGGTAGACGGTCCGCAGCGCGTCTTCGAGCGAGACCTTGAAATCGGTCACCGCGCGCAGCGGCAGATACAGCGGGAACCGGTTCGGAGCGATGCCCGACTTGGCCGCGGGCGTCTGTTGAGCCAAGCACAGCGTGATGAACTTCAGCAGCGTCGTCTTGCCGCTGCCCGGTTCGCCCAGCACGATCAGCCCGGTGTAGCCGTGCTGGTGGGCGAAGTCCAATGCCGGGCCGATTTCCAATTCCTCGATGCGCGGTGTCTCGGTGTCGTCGTCCGGCCCGCAACGAGCCATCTCGGCATGGCTGGGCACCGCCCGCAGCGCGATGTAGATCGGCTCCAGTTCGAGCGGCACCCGCAGATCGGCGCCGAATCCGCGCATCTGCAGATAGCGGTGATCTTCGCTCAGATAGGCCAGGAACCGCTTCCGCGCTTCCGGCATCCCGGTCGCCTTCGGCCGGCGTTCCGCCGCCCTTTCCGGTGCGGTCAATGCGAACTGCACCGCGCCCGACGGATCGACGTGCGGATCGGGCAGCCAGCGGCCTTCGCCGGTCAGTCCGAACGTTCGCGCCGAATACTGCCGCATGACCACGGTCACTTCGCGATGGTTGTCGATCTGGACGATCTGGTATTGGTTTGGGTGATCGGGCAGCGTCTTGGCGTCCAGTCCCGTGCTGCCCGCGGCCAGGATGTGGAGCAGCGGGCCGGGATGGCGGCCGAACTGTTCGACGCCCGCGATATGCCGGTGCCCGTGCAGGACCAAGGCAAAGCGGCCCTTTTGCAGCCAAGGCAGGATCGCGTCGCGGTCGCGCAGATTCTCGTGGTCCAGGTTGCTGGCCCCCAGAAAATTATGGTGCAGCGCCGCGATCCGCAGCCACGAGCCGTCGGGATCGATCTGCTCGCACCGCTGGACCGCCGCCCGCGCCTGATCGACGCCGATCCAGCCGTAGTGGTCCTCGTCGCGTTCCGATTCGCGGATGCACGAGTTCAACGCGGTGATCAGCGTCTTCTGCTCGGGCAACACCACCACGTGGAACAGATGTTCTTCGGCGAACAGCAGGCCCGCGTCCTCGAAGAACCGGTTGAAGAACCGCTGGTAGTTCCCGAACTTGGCAAAGAACGGCTCCTCGAACGGCTCGCCCGACCCTTCGGCCATCAGCCGCGCGCCCGCGCACAGTTTACGGTTCACATCATGGTTGCCCGGCACGATCACCACCCGCTGCCGCGGAACCGCCAGTTTCGCCGTCAGTTTTTCCAGAAACCCCTGTGCCGCCGCATATTCCGCCGGCAGACTCCATTCCGCCACATCCCCGGTGATCGCGATCACCGACGGGTGCAACCCCCGCTCGGCCGCCAAGTGATCCAAATCCTCCGCCAATTTCGCATACAAACTGTCAAACGACCGCTCCCCGTCCGGATACCGATGGTTCCGCCCGAACTGCAAATCGGACAGGTGGAGGATGGTAAGGCAGGTGGTCATGGTTGTTACCTCGGCGGCCAGACCGATTTTCCCTTTCCGAGGCCGCTGGCCCAATGCCGCTTACTTTGGGAGCAGTTGGGGGCGTTTTGTTAGCGGAGCGGCGCAAGCCGCCCGGTTTTCCGACGGTAATACCGGACGGCTCGCGCCGTGCCGCTACAAAGTAAGCGGCATTGGCCGCTGGCCTGCGGAAATGTTCAACAGAACACGAACGTCCCAGCGATCATACCACGGAAGCAGACGACGTGGGAGGGAATATGCCTTCGTCAATCAGCGTTTGACGCAATCGGATTCGGTACGGAAGATTGATTCCCAAAAGATCCAGCGTCACCCGACCCACAGCGGTCAACGCGATCAATTCGGGGCCATTCCAACTAAAATGTTCCGTCCACTGGTCGAATCGCGGGTTGAAAAGAGGAACCAGATCGCCGGTGTGTTGATCAAAGCCCGAGATGTTGTAGCCTTTGAACGTACTGCACGTGAAACAGGCACACGCCAAGTCATCCAGGTCATCTGTACCGCGGTGTCTCTTGGGAACAATGTGGTCCAGATGAAACGGTAACTCGTCGGCCGTCTCGGGCATCTGACAATACTCGCATTGCCAGTTCGCTCGTCTCCAGACCTCTTTACGGATCGACGGTTTCATGCTTCGCGGCTACGGCTCGACATCGCCGACGGCGAGCGAGCGGCGTGCCTTCGATTTCATGATCGACAACCAGTGTCCGACGCGGCGGTAGCTCTCCACTTCGACGCATTCCTGCCCGGTCAACGGGTATTCTTGCCCCTTGTCGGCCAACTCGTTCATCCGATCCATGTCTTGCTGAGGGAACGAAAGGCAGAGGATGGCACGGGCTACGTCCGGCGGGAAATCCGGTTGTTCGGGCGACACGAGACGTGTCATGATCGAAAGTTCAGTATCGAGTGTATTGGTTTCCATCGCGACCATTCCAAAATCGACTTGGGACCATTCGCCGTCATGTGACTTGATTTTACGGTCTCGCACTGGAAGCAGGCAAGACCAGCCGAGCCTTCGGGTCTGACCCAGGGCAACCGCATCTTAAGTCCTTCCCTTCAGTATGTTTAAGAGACGCGAATCGTTCCATCCGGCACGCTTTCGCCTGCGTCGAACCGATTCCGGCGAAGTGTCCTGTTTGATTAGAGATAACGCCAGGCGTCGCAACAGAGCGAAGTTTTCGGTGCCGTGGTCCATTCGAATCCTGCTTTGGTCTTCGTCGAACGTCATGTCCAATACCCAGTGACACGAGTTTTCTATTCCCCAATGTCCACGGACAGCTTCGCCAAAGCGTTTTACAGAGGGTTTGAGGCTGCAGATGTAGTATCGAGCCTCGCTTGTTTCTATGCCGTTGCGGGTCGTGAGAGAGATCACCTTCCCAATGCTTTTTGATCCGTGCCACTCCTTCTTCTTGTCCGGGGACGCGGAAGGGGTCGGGAGTCGTTTTCGTGCGAGGGATCTGTTGATATGGATGATCGTCACCCGAAAACGACTCCCGACCCCCTTCGGCACGATCGATTGTGCACTACATCGCTGCGAGGTCCACAGGCTGGCAGCCTGTGCTACGGGGTTGCAAAGGTGGCGGGCGCCTCTGTTTATGGGAAGAAGATTGGGACGGCCCATTTGCCGATGGGGATTGTGTCGCCCGCGTCGCAGTCTTTCTGGTACGGGGTGCCGTGATTGGCGGCGCTGGATGGCTTGAACAGTCGCCCTGGTGTTTCGACGCGTCACACCGGACTGGAGCATTGGACCGGGCGCTACCGCTCGACCAATTGCACGGCATCCACCACGACATAACCGTCGGTGCCCGCGGTTTCGACCAGGATCGCGGTCTGGCGACCGGCGGCTAACTCGTACGTGCCCAAGGAATGGAACAAGCGGTCGATCTCCGGGACGCGCTGCTGGTCGATCCGGATCGTCTTCGAACCGGTCGGCGTGATGATCGTCACCGGGGTGTTGCGGGCGCGATTCGGATAAGGAACGTACGACAAGCGGATTTCGTATCGGCCCGCGCGGGCCACTTCGGGCACGAAGCGGATGGATTTCTCGCCCTTGCCGTCGTTGCCGTCGTGCAGGTAGCCGTCCAGGACGAACGGCTCGGCATAGGTCGATGGGATCCAGCCGCCGATCTGCTCGGCCTCGCTCGCGTCGATCACCAGGCCCGGCAGCTTTCGCGGGTCCACGTTGTGAAACCAGGGCAAGCTGGGCGAAACGTCGGGCAGGGCGCGGGCCGCGGTTACGCGGCGGGCGATCTCGACCAACTCCGGCGGCTCGTCGTACACCCGCACCTCGGCAACCGTGGTCATGCCGGTAAAGACACACCGCAGTTTCGCCGTGGTGACGGAATCCATTCCCAACACGTAACGCCGCTGCCGGCTGTTCGGCACCTCGGCCACCGTCCGCCAGGCACCCTCCTGGCAGTCGCTGTCCTGCCAAGCCTCGACGCGAAACGCCGCCGGCGCCAGCGTCTTGGTGGCGAACGACACGTGGACCACATCGAAGGTTTGCGGGCAATTCCACTGCAGCTGCAGCCAATGCGTGTCGGCTCCCGGCTGCGGGCTCCAAGCATTGGATCGGCCGTCGGCGGCTCGGGCCAGCCCGTTCACCACATGAACGGCAGCCATGACCTGGCCGTCGGCCCGCGTCAACTCGCTCGAGGCCGTGACGGCCGCCGACCGCGCCAGGTCGCGCGGATCCCGGTTCGGAAAGCCGATCAGATAGGCCCCGTCCTTGAGCAATTGCTGCTGCAGTTGCTCCAAGTGTTCCTGGTACACGCCGCGAGGCGTCGTTTGATGCTGCACGCACAGCGCGGCGGCGGTCCCGGCCGCCTGACCGATCACGGCACAGGTCAGCATGACGCGCGTGTTCGACAACGCCATGTGGCTGGCCGAGATGTTCCGCCCGGCCAGCAGCAGGTTTTCGACGTTTTTCGAGTACAAGCTGCGGTACGGAATCGAGTACAGCCGCCCCATGCAGGGATCCAGGCCGCCAGGCCGGTCGTAGTGGATGCCGAACGAGCCCTGATGGAAAAAGCCGCCGGAATGATGATCGTCCAGGCACCAGCCGCCGTAAGCCACGCGGTCCGCGAACCGGGGCTGGTCGCGGATATCGTTTTCGGTCAGTACATAGTCGCCGATCAAGCGACGGTTTTCCCGCTTGCCGGCCACGTGCCCGACCCACGCCAGTTGGTGATTTGCCGCCTTCTGCTCGTCGCGCGGACAATGGTTCTTCAGGTGGTCCCATAAGCCGAAGATCAGCCGCAGCAAATCGTCGCGGATCTCTTCCGCATCGGTAAAGGTGTCGCCCAGCCCGCCCAATTCGAGCATCCACTGGTCGCCCGTCCGCGCGCCCAAACGGGGGTGCCGGCCCGGGGAAAAGCTGTCGCAGCTGGGGAACTTCATCGCCCACGGCGGCGGCGTGAACGTTTGCGCCAACCCCGTGTCGACGCTGGCGTACTTGAGCGTGTTGCCCATCGTGTCCGTGCTGGGCTGTTCCGGCGCCCACGGCTCGCCGTACATCGCCCGCGGTTCCTTGCCGTGACGGTACTCTGCGCCAGCCGCCACGCCCACTACCCCATCGCCGGTACAATCCAGGAAGACGCGGCCGGCGAACCGCAGCCGCTGGCCGGAACGTACATCCAGGGCCAGCACGGCGCCGATCGTGCCGTCGCCCGGATCGCACATCTCCACACCCGTGGCATGCGTGTTCAGATGGAGCGTTACGTTGGGTTCGGCTTGGACCCAACGCAGCAGCCGCGCCGAGTAGACCGCCGCTTCGGCGCTGGTCTGGTTGCCTTCGGTCCGGTATTCTTCGACCAGGCCCGTTTCCCGCGGATCCAGCGGATCGCGCCGCATGTGGGGCCAGACGCCGACCGGCGGGACCAGGATCTCGGTGCTGGCGTTTCCGCCCAGCACCGGACGGTTTTGCACCAGCACCGTTGCGGCGCCCATTCGAGCGGCTGCTACGGCCGCCGTACAACCGGCCAAACCGCCGCCCACCACCACGACGTCAACAACTGCCCCGGCGTCCCGTACCTCGCGACTTACGCCGCCGTGGCGCTCTCGCAAGGACGCGATCGCCGCCCGGTCGTCGGGCGGCGTCCATTGCAGGTCACGGGCCAGTACCAAGGCATCGCAGCGGGCGTAGTAACCCGTCCGATCCTGCAACCGCAGTTCGACCTGGCCGGACAATTCGTACGTCCCGCCGTCCTCCCACGTCCAGCCGTTACGGCCGCTGCTGCCAAAAATCCGCTCGCTCGTCCGGCCGCCGATCGTCACCTGGAACCGCCCCGGATGATGCTCCGGCGCCCAGTCCTTGGTGCGGACCCACAGCCGGTACGTCCCCGCTTGCGGAACGCGAACCAGCGTGACCGCATCCTCGACCGGCTCGCCCCGTCCGATGGCCAGCAGGTACGGCGAGCCCATCAGGTCGACAAACTGCGCATCGTTGGTCCAGCCTCCGTGGTCTTGGAACTGCTCGACTTCGACCCAGATCACATCTTGACCGGCCGCACCGGCGGCCAGCCAAGCCACGAGAACCATGCCAGGCCACAGTGTCCAGTGCGTCAAGCGGTGTACGATCGTCATGACGGGAGTTCCTCACGCGGACTTCCGCCCGCAAACCAGGATGTCTTGATCAGTCAGATTTCGTTCGCGTGGATTCTCGGGGCAGGCAGTCAGCCCGCGACGAAAGACGGCGCGCGGGAACCCCGTGGGCGGGGATTATCGCTGGTAGATCGGCAGAATCGCCTTGTCCAATTGCAGCATGATCAGATTGCAGGCGGTGACGTAGATCGGGCCGATGTTGCCCGTCCAGTAGCCTTCGTCGTTCTGCTCGGCGACGATCCGGTCGTACAGCCTGTCCCGGAACGCGTTCCATTCACCGGCCCCCTGGCGATACATGACTTGGGCATAATACAGGTACGTGTAGTGCCAGTGGCCGTAGGAGTGGGTCTGGTCGGCGATGTTGCTGAGCGTCTTTTTGCAGTATTCCAGCATCTGGGGCACGTACTCGCTGTCGTAGTCGCCGGCATTGTACAAGGCGGCCAGTGCGGCGGCGGTGATTGCCGGCCGCGAGCTGCCGCGGTTGCGAGAACTGTAGGAAATCCCGCCATCCTGATTCTTGCACTCGTAGATGTACTTCTTGGCCCGCTCGATCGCCTCGCCGACGACCGGGATGCCTGCGTTGCGACAGCCTCGCAAGCCTTGGACCTGGGTAATCGTCGTCGAGCCTTCGTCGAAATCGCTGCCGTCTTTGGCGCTGACATAGCCCCAACCGCCGGCGCTGGTTTGCGCTTGGCAGCTGAAATCGACGGCACGCGCGAGGTTTTCGACCAGCATCTGCCGGGTTTCTTCGTCCTGCTCTTCGCCCAGCACCTGGGACAGGAACAACATGGAAAAGCCGTGCCCGTACGTGTAGCGGTTGTCGCTTTGCGGGTCGCCGATCAGGCCGTTCGTGCGGGATTTGCTCAGCAAAAAGTCCACCGCGCGGCGAATGTTCTTGGCGTACGGTCCCTGCACCGTGGTCGAGCCGGAGCCGATCAGGGCGGTTCCCGCGAGGGCTGTCATCGCCGTGGGATAGTTGCCGGCCGTCCAGTTGCCGCGAATGGGGGACTGGGTGCGTGCGACCCAGTCCAAGCCGCGGCGGATCGCTTTTTCCCAGCGTGGATCCTTCTTGGCCGCCAGCGCCGGCCGTCTCCAGCCTTCCGCGGCACTCACCCCGGCGGCTAGTCCCACCAACGATTTCAACACCTTACGTCGCGTCACCATCATCGAATGCACTCCCGCGTTTCCCGTCGCCTGATGTCCCTTGCATTGTACACATTGGGACGGCTGGAGCCAAACTCGATTACAATTTAGGGATCGGCCGCAGCTTGCCGCTGCTGCCGTCGTGTTTCCCGCGATAGCTGTGCCAGTATTCGGGCACAAAATCAACGCCGAAACCGCGTTTCAGTTCGACGGCGGCTCGAGCCGCCCAAGGCGTGCCGGGGTGGTTTTCCATCGTCCGTCGGAACAGGGCAGATGCTTGGTCGATGTACGCTTGGCTTTCCTTGGTGCGAGTTGGCGAGCGGACAGTGACATTCCAATGCACCAGCCGCAGATCGGGCGGCTTGGTGAGCGGCACGATTTTGGGCTGCTGGAGGAACGCTTCGAGGGCGGCTCCGTACTCCCACATCCGCGCTTGGTACGCGACCAATTGGGCGTAGATCAAGTCGTAATTGGCTTGCCACCGCGGGTCCGCCTCCTGCTGGCGATGATGGGCGCCTTGTTCCAGAGCCTTTTGCACCCGCGCCAAGTACATCAAATAGGCTTTCGCTTTCTCCTGTTCGCGGCGGGCTTGACGCACGAATTCCTCGAAGACCGGCGAGAAATGCACGCGCATCTCGATCTGGCCGCTCAATTCCGGACGCTGCAGCGGGTCCAGGTCGTAAATACACTGCCAGATGACCGACCGCAACGGATAACGATCGCGGTCGTGCAACACTTCGCCGCGAGCCCGCAAATCAGGGCGGTACGGCCGCATCACCTGCAATTCGTAGATGCGTTTCTCGCCCCGCACCAGCGACGACTCTAAGCTGGGCAACATGAAAAAGATCCCGCCCGTTTCCCGCGCCATGCGGCACTGTTCGTAAGGTCCGAAGCCGCTGGGAAAGGCATCGTGACGCCGTCGGAATCCGTCCGTCTGCAGCTGTTCCACAAACGCCGTCTCCGGCCCGCGGTCGATCGGCAGCCAATGAATGTCTCGCGTCTGCGGATGCTCCCAGCGCATGTACGCCATTGGATAGCCGAACACCGCCTCGCGGCCCAGCACGTAGATCGTACAGCGTGCGGCCTTGGCCTCCGCGAGGACGCGTTCCAGATTCTGCCGGTTGTCCTCCCGCTCGCCGCTCTCGTCGGTCACCAGGATCAGGACCATCTGCCGCGCCGACGACCGTGCGTAATCCCGGTGCTGGGAAATCGCCGTCAGAACCGCTTGGCACATGAATTCGCGGCCGGAGGGATCTTCGGGCACCGCGGCAATCGCGCTGCGGATCTCATCCACCTCGCTGGTCGGCCGCGGGGTGTGCGTCAGGTAGCCCTCGCCAAAGCTGACGACCGACGTCGTCAGAAGCTGGCTCCGGTCGCGGCCGGTCAGTCCCAATTGGACGTAGACCTGGTTCACGCGCTGGCGGATTTCCTGCTGATCGTCCTTCATGCTGCCCGATTGGTCGAAGACCCAGATCAGCAGCACCGGCCCGCGGTCCATTTTCCACATCAACTCTTGCGTGATCCGGTCCATCGCCTGCTGATAGTCGTCGATGATCGCCCGTGGATCGCCCTTGAAGTCGCCGTCCGGAACGGCCTCGATCAGCCGCTCGAACGTGGGGGCGCTGGCCAAGGGATACTCGATGCGGACCTCGTCGAGCTTGGCTTCCGCGTCGGCTTGTTCCAGCACTCGAGCGTCCAGTTGCGGCGTCTCCGCGCTGCCCTGCAAATCGCCAGCCGCACCGACGCGTGGGGCCGTGCTGAACAAGCTCAAGGAGGGATCGTTCAGCAAACGGATTTCTTGCTCCAACTCGAACTCGACGGGCTCGTCCTCCAGCAACGGCGAGAATGTCGCCTCCAGCAGGGCCAGATCGAATCGGATTGGCGATGGAACCGTTAGCCAAGCCAGCAGAATCAGGCCCGCCAGATGCACCAGCATCGAGACGCCGAAAGAGCCCAAGCCGTACAGGAGACCCCACAAGCCGCCATCTTCGTCCGCGGCGTCCTGACGATCTTCGTCGTCGACCAGTTCTGTGACTTCGAGAACCGCGTCCTCCGCCCGCAGGCCCGGCTCCAGCCGGTTGTCCTCTGCCAGCGCGTTTTCGACATCCGGCCCCGGTGGCGACTGGTGCAATTCAGGCAGCGGAGGGGGACGCGTGGTCATCGTGATTTCCCGTGCGGCCGGTGCGGAATGACGGTCTCCAAGTTGCAGTTGCGGGTATCCACCATCAAATTCGCGTCCTTTCCGGCATGTTATTGCTGTGTCCAGCGATTCACGTAGTCGCGTCTTTCCGAGACGCGCGGGCCCAATGCCGCTTACTTTGCACCCGAATTTGGTGAACCGCAAGGCGCTAGCCGCGGGTTTTCTGCGGGAGAACGTGGTCAGGCGTCACCGGCGGCTAGCGCCTTGCCGCTCACTCACCTGGTCCCCGAGGCGGGCGGAACGGCGAAAAAGATGTCGCTATTGGCGGCCTGGCCATTGCCGCGCTGGCCGGGCTGGGTCGAGCACGTCAACAGACCGCAAACCGAGGCGGAGTTGGCGGCGCTGTGTCGTTGCGCGGAACGCGGCAGTCCGTTCGCCAAGAGAGCTTGGTGCGACCAGATCGTCCGCCGCCTGGGACTGGAAAGCACGCTCGCCCCCAAGGCCGCCCCAAAAATCGCGAAAACGGCTGTCACCTTTTACTTCCCGACGCCGCGGAGTCGGTCGGCCAAGAACATCAACCTCGACGAGCCATGGTGGTGGCAGAAGAGATGATGCCGCATCACACTGGACCGTGATGTGGACACGATGGCGTCGATTGCGGGCGGGATCGCCGAGGCATGGCGACGCTCTCGTTCAGGGAGTCGCCGTCTCCACGGGCGCGGCGACGCACAGCCCCTGGGCCGCGTCCCAGATCACTTCCCACGCTGGCGAACCCTGCGCAAGCAGGCGCGGGGGCTGACTGGGCGGCGTGTCGATCGGCAGAATCTCCATGCCGACGGCCAACGCGACTTCGGGCAATTCCTTGAAGTCGAAAGATCGGTTCGGTCCTTGATAGCAGACCGCATCGACGAAAATGCAATCGGTATCCTCGCCAGCCTGCCAGGCCACCGCCTGTCCCGCAAAGCGGCTGGGGAGGGCATGCACGACGGCCTGGTACCGCCCCGCTCGGAGCCCCCAGCGCTGTTGATCCAGCCGCTCCAGCGTGACGCCCTTGCCGACCAACTCAAACCGCAACCGGAAGTCCTGGGCGGAAAACCGACCATCGGCAGGACGATCCAGTGAGGGATGCCAATCGCCTCGGTTGCGAAGCGGATAGGCGATCGCCAGCGATTGGCCGCCCGCTTGCGCCGTGACAACCCCCATCGACGCGAAATCCTGACCATCGTGGAGAAAACGCAGACGCAAGACGACAGCCGGATCGCGCTCGGTCTTCCAGGAGCCGATCAGCGGTCGGCATTGCGTCCAGAATGTTCCCCGGTTGACGCTGCCCAGGCAGATGTCAGCCGTCAGCCAGGAGGTCCCAATCGTCGAACGTTCCGGTGTCGTGCCGCGCACGAACGTCCGCTGCAATTCACACGTTTCCGAGGGCAAGCTGCGGAAGCGATCTCGAAGCTCGTCCGGACACGGCAGACACCAAGGCACCGGCAAAGCGGCGACGCGGTTCTGGTCTGCCTGAGGATGCACGGGAATCGGCGTGCCCGTCTGTTCCGTCAAATACGCCGCGGTCCGTGGAAACAAGTAATCGGAGTAGGATCGCGCATGAGGACCAGCCCATTGCCCGGTACCCGGATGGTAGCTGTCGGCAATCGTCTGCCAGGCCACCCGCCGCAGGGACTCGGCCGCTCGACGCGTCGCCTCGTCACGGACCAGGTGCAAGGTTCGTTCGCACTCCGCGAGCGCGACCATGGTATACGTGGGGCTGTTGTACTCGTTGAACCCGCCGTGGTGTGCCGAGTGCTCCGCGACCCGCTGCAGCCGTTGTCGTCCATACTCCATCAGTTCCGCCTCGTCCAGGATCTCGCCAGCCGCGGCGCACACGCCGCCGCCCATGATGGCGATGTTTGTGTATCCCGGTCCTACGTCGCGTTTCTTGATGGCCAATGCCGCATGACGCAGGCTGGTCCGCATCGCCTGCTGCAACGCGTCGGACAAGGAGGGACCGTGGTTCGCCAGCATGACCGCCAGCCGCGCGCCGCAGAAATCGGCCCAGTTCCAATCGGGCGGCGACATCTTCTCCAGCGGCTCTTCCAGCAGCCAAGGCCAGATGCCGTATGTTCGGCTTGCGGGGTCCGCGTCCTGCAGGCCAATTACCCTGAGGATGATCTTCTGAGCCCGCGGCCCATCGCCGGGCGAGTTGCGCTGCAACAGCCCCAACGCGTAATCCAGGGAGGGCAGCACCGGATGGACCCAAGTGCCGGAGGCCACCGTCGTATGGTAGCCCGGACTGCGGAACTCCTGTCCCAGCATTTGCTGTTCTTCACTGTAGCGATCCGCACACTGGTCCAGAAATGCCTGCAAGGGATCCGCTGCCTGAGTCGTGGCACACACCACCGACACGGCGAACACGAAAAGCGAACGAAACACGTACAACATGAGACATCCCCCCTTTCGCGAGAAACCGTTTTTTCGGCGGCAGTCGTCATCATAGCAAAGTCGTCAGGACGAGCGGCCGCGGTTTCTGCTTTTGACTTTATAAGACGCACGCGAGGGACGTCGTGGTTCCCTCACGGCTCTGCAGGCCCGCGCAGGACGGAGCTGCCAAAGGTGGTCAGAATAATCTCTTGCGGACGAGCGGGATCGAAGGCGACACGCTGAATGTTGCGGAAGGGCAGTGTGGTGAACGGCTCCCAGGTGGCGCCGTCGTCGCGGCTGAGATACAGGCCGGCCTCGTGCGCGCCCTCCGTGCAGGTCATGTAGATCCAAGGGGGATGATTCGGGTGATAGAACGCACCGAAGTGTTCCCGCTCTTTCTGGACGAGCTTGTTCCAAGTCAGGCCGCCATCGGTCGTACGATAAAGGCCCCCCTCCTCGACGTGTCCGCGGAAACCGGCCGCCGACAACAGGATCGTCTGCGAGTCGCCGGGCTTGACCGTAAAGTCTTTGGGCCAATGCAGTTGCAGCGGGCCCGTGACCTGGGACCAGGTGGCGGCGGCATCGGTGGAACGATACAGGCCCACGCCATCCCGCGTGAATTCACCGCCGTCCAGCCTCTTGGCGGTGATCAGCACGAACAGGGTTCCGTCCGCACAGCGGTGCAGCTTGCAGCAGCGCAGATTCCTGGGGTGGCCCAAGCCCTCGCTGGCGGAAGTCCACGTCGCCCCGCCGTCGGTCGACTTGTAAACGCCCTTCTCGAACAACGACGCATACAGCACGCGTCGATCCGCCGGGCTGGTGGGGTCCAACACGATGGACAACGCTGGCGCCGCGGGCAGATCGCACTTCTTCCAGGAAATGCCAAAGTCGTCGCTGACCGCCACGCCGCCTTCCATGATCACGCGATGCCGGCCGCTGATCACGTTGTCGTTCGGGATGTCGTGGGTATTGGACATGGCGCCCCAGATTCGTCCCGGCACGGCCGGGTCGAAGGCCAGTTCGTAGACCGTGTTTCGCCAAGGCAGATCGGGCCCCTGCCAGATCCAGGTGCGGCCCGCATCCAGGCTGCGGGCAAAGCCGATGTCGGTGTAGCAGATGTAGTGCCGTGTCGGTTCGTGCGGGTCGATGTCGTAGTTCCAGGTCGTCGTCACGACCAGGCCGTTGCACGACCAGGCCTGTCCACCGGCGTCGCCGTCCACCGTCGGACCGGTGTGACACACCCGCCACGTGCGTCCCCCGTTTTCCGTTCGCACCAGCCAGGCGCTGGTACACATGACCACGATGTCGGGATCGTGTCCGTTGACGACCATGCTGTACGGCGGGGCCTGTTCTCGTTGGCCCCATTTGCGGGAGATGTAATCGTCTTCGACGTTGTACCGTTTCAGTCTCGCGAAGCGTGGATCGGAGAAGAAGACGGGCGTCCAACGGGTTCCGCCGTCATCGCTACGGTACAAGGTCGAGTGGTTCGGCGGCCAGTAGCTCGTCCCCGCACAATACACATACACGCGAAGCGGGTCCCGGTCGGTCGTGGCAATGAACTGGTACTGGGGGATGTCGCCTTGGGCCCACTGATCGGTGCGCTGCGTCTGGGTATTCAGCCCGCCGGACAGGCAGCTTCGCCAGGTGGCGCCGGCATCGTCCGAGGCGAACACGCCGCCCGACAAGCGGCCCTCGACCAGCGAACATTCGACGGTCACGTACAGCCGCAGCCCCGGCCCCCGCGCGCTTCCGCCGGAAAAGCTCGTGATGGCACCCGCGGGCAGCCCTTGTCCGCAGGAAACGTAACCCCGGTACGGATGCTGGCTGCAAAAGAGGCCGGCGCTGGTGGCAATGAAGTTGTACTTTCCCGCGGCCGAAGACGTGCGGGGGGCATGCGCGACGATGCCGATCGCGCGGCCGGGGACTCCCTCACACCGCTGCCAGGTCGAGCCGCTGTCGAGCGTCACAAACGTCTCGTCTCCCGCACCGACGAACAGGCTGTCCGGCGCGTCGGCCGCGGCCTGCAGCAGCCCGATCGAGCCGCGCCACGGAGGACGGTCTTGCAGCAGCGGCCGCCACGTCGCGCCCGCGTCTTCGCTAAGACGAAGCTCGTTCGCATCCCCGCTGACCGCGTAAATTCGGCCCGGCACCGTCGGATGGAACAACGGGGAACAGCGCGTACTGCTGCTCAGCATGCGGTGGTGAATCATGCGCCACGTCCGGCCACCGTCGCGCGTGATGTACGCTCCACTCATGTCGCAGTTCACCATCATCAGTTGCGGGTCCAGCGGAGAGACGGCCAGCGAAAACATGCCGCCACCGCCCCCCAGTCCCGCCGACTGCCACGGCTCGTCGGCGTGCGCGCCGACCATGGCCAACGACATCGCCAAGACGGTCAAGATTGTCTGTTGCATTGGTGGTTCTCTCCAAGGGATCGATGAATCCGGGCTGCGGGCCAGCCAACAGGCTCGACGCCATGATAGCCCTTGGAATTCCGGCCGGATAGAATCGTCCGCAATTCCTGCTTGAACGGATCGTCCGGCGAGGCGAAACTTTCTCGTCGCCAGACAAAGATGTCCGGTCCCTCGGTTTCGCTTGGCATACCAATTCGCTCGGCCGGACAGCCAATGCGGCAAGCCGCTTGCCAGATTGGGCTCGGGAGTCTGGAGCAAGGCGTGGATACGGTTTGACATCCGGCGATAGGCAAGGACAATCCACCCGCTTCGTAGTGCTTCGTCCTCCAGCTCTCGGGGGAAGCGTTCGTAGTGACCGGTGTCGTGAAAATGACTCGCGGCGAGCGTCTGCGCGGCTGACGATGTGAGGATTCGCCCCCGCGAACTGAATTCGTGGTGGACGAGGCATGGCGTCTCCAGTTTGTGTGCGTTCCTTCACGTTCTGACATGGGTGCTTGGCCCTAGCGACGCTCCAAGCAGACGACTTGCCCGTTTTCTTGAGCGAGGAACAGCTTGCCTTCGGCGGCTGCCAGGCCGTCGAAGACGGGGGGACTGGTCAGCGGCACTTGGCTCCGGACGCTGCCGTCGCTGGTCGAGACCGCCAGCAGCAGCCCCGTGTCAGAATCCCGCGGTACGCTCGATTGTTCACCACTCGCCGTGGGAGCACCGGCGACGAACAGCAGATCACCGGCTCGTAGCATCGCGCGGACCCGCACGCCAACGGTGACCTTCCAAGCCTGCCCGCCGTCTGTCCGCGGCACGGCAAACAGCCGGTAGGGGCCGTCTTCCAATTGGCTTGACCAGTGGACGCTCGACCGGCCGTAGCCGTAAACCGTCTGGTCGTCGAACGCCAGCAGCCGGCCGTAGACCAGATCCCGCGCGCGGCTGCTGCAGCCGGTCGCCATCGAGGATTTCGTGCCGAAGATCCAATAGGAACGGTGCGACCAGGCATCGTCAAGCATGCCCGTGGTGGCGAATAGATGCGCGTTGCCGTCGTGACGGACCATCTGCTGGCCGTCAAAGACGGATTCCTGCAAGTACACGTGCTGGGCGTCGCTCGACAGGAGATCGCTGCGCGAGCCCGGCATGGTGTTGGCATCGTACTGCTGCGGCTGGCGGCCGGTCTCGGAATCAGGACTGTAGATGGCAGAACGCGACAGCAACTGGCCGGTCTGCGGATCGATGCGGCAGATGTCCAGTCCGCTGTCCAGGTACGACGACCGGCCGGCCGTCGCATACAGGACTCCGTCCCGCAGCAAGACGCTTCCGTGGCTCGGCGAGACCGCTTCCAGTTGACCGTCGGCGGGAATGCGGCGGTCGGTTCGAGCGGCCAAGGTTCGCCATGCGAACGTTCCGTCCGCGGCGGTCACGCTGTACACATATCCGTCGCGGCTACCGAACACGGCTCGGCCGCGGTCGATCGTCGGCGGCGAGTCGATGCGAGCCCCGGTCGTGTAATGCCAGACCGGCCGCCCCGACGCGGTATCCAACGCGCACAACCGATGGCCGTCCACGTCGGCCACGAACACCTTGCCTGCGGCAACGGTCGGGGCACTCAGGCGGCCGCCCGCGAGGCTCTGCCAGGCGACCTCGAGCGACGCGGGCACCGCCATTTCGGTCGAACCGCTGCGTTGACCGTCATGCCGATAGGTCGGCCAGGAATCCGCCGCCGGATCGGGCACGCTGGCCAGCGGAAGGTCGTAGGCGGCACCTCGTTGCGGCTGGTCAACCGCCGCGGGCAGCGCGGCGTCGGCCAGGTCCCGCGGCGCCAAGGCAAAAAAGCCGGTGGTCTTGACCATCGTATAGCAGCCGCAGGCATGGGGCGGCGCGTACAGCAAACCGTTGCTCGGCAGGACGCCGTACTTGCACACGCCGCGGACCCAGCTGTTCCAGAGGACTTCGCCCGATTCGAGGTCGATGAACTCCGTGCCGCGCCGCCCGCCGAGGATATACCGCTCGGTGGCCTTGTTCGAATAGCAGCGATGGTGATGGCCCGGGTTGTCCGGCTCGATCTGCTTCAACACCGCGCCGGTCTGCAAGTCCCGCTGGACCGCGAAGTACGGTCCCCAACTCGGCCCGGTATGCACGCGGCCCGTGTCGTACGGCTTGAAGCCGCCGATCCAGAGCGAACCGTCGACCACGAAGGCGTCGAGAATCGACGCCAGCAGCGGCTTCTGGCTCCAGAGCCGTTCGCCCGAGGCCAGCGACAACGCGTCGATGGCGTTGTTGCCCGCGCACAGGACACGATCAGCGTGAATCAATCGCAGGGGCGCCGCCGACGCGGTCCAATGCTCGTCGCCCGACCGCACATCGGCACAGATAACCCGCTGTCCTTTCTGATACAGGACGCGATCGCCCGCCGCACGAAGCGACTGGTCCCGATAGCCTTCGATCTCGGCCGAGTTCTTGCGCCACAGCACTTGCCCTGACTCGGCGTCAAAGGCGATGAGCGATTTTTGGCCTGCCGCTTCGATCGAACGCAGCCGTTTCACGAGCCGCTCGAGCGTGTCGCGGGTGTTCAGCGCCGGCTGCGAAAAGCCCAACGATGTCGCCCATTGATCCCACTGCTCCAATTCCGCAATCCGCTCGGCGGTGACGCTGCGAATCAGGCTCAGCAGAACGCCGTCGTGGAAGATCACTTCCTCCGCCCCGCGGGTGTCTTCGTAGGTTCTGACCGTCTGGCCGGTTGCGGCGTCGACGGCCGTCAGCGGAGCGTGCAGGCCCAGGGTGACGTAGACCCGATCGCCGACCGCGACCAGCTTGTGTTGCAGCTGGCGCGGCGTGCTGCCCCAGCCGACGAAGTGGGGAAACCACTGGGCGATCGGCTGTTTCCACAGCAGGGTTCCGTTAAAGGCATCCCGGGCCACCAGCTGCCACTCGGGCGGCGCGCGGAGCGCGCCCGTTTCCGCTTCGTCCTCGATGTAGAAGATCCGGCCCCCGGCAGACACGACGCAGTAGATTCCCGGCACGTGTTCGTGGCTGCGCATATATCGCGGGCCCGCGATCCATTGCACGCGTCCAGGCGGCCCGACGACTTCGTCGCGCGCGACGGGGTTGCCGCTGGCGTCGTACAGGAAGTGAGTCCAGTCGTCAATATTCGCCGGCCGCGGCTTGAAAAATTTGTCCGTGGTCTGTCGTCCGTCATCCGTGGTGAAGACCGCCGTACCGCCCGGACACAGCACGCGCAACAGTTCCGCCCGTTCGACGGACGACGGACCACGGACCACCAACAGATTCACCAGGTTATCGGCATAGGGCAGCTGCCGGCCATCGAAGGTATCGACCGCCACCCGGCCGTACAGTCCCGATTGGTGCAAGTGCGTTCGCGCAGCCTGAACCTGGGCGGTGTCCGTATCCAATCCATGGACCAGGCGGTTGCCGGACGCGGCCAATTGGCCCGTCAAACGGCCATCCCCGCAGCCCAGGTGAACGATCAAGCCGCCCCGGAAACCGGCCATGTCAAGCACGCTGGAGAACACCTGCGGCTGCGCATCTGCGGCCCGCACCGCTGGCCCGACCAGCATGCCAGCCAGCCCCAGAAGCAAGACATATCGAATCGCAGAGACTCGGATCATGACTCGAACTCCTATGGTTTTCTTGTCTCGCCGCCAGTTGGATTCCTCGGCCAGCAGAACTCGAAGGCCGCCGGTCCCCTCACCGCTCCACCAGCCAGATGTTGCGGTATTCCACGGGATCCCGGTGGTAGTGCAGGATGATCCGGCCGGTGGGGATCGATTCCGGGTTGGCCTGGCGGCGTTTCTCGGCGGCCGTTGAATCGGGCAGTTCGACGTCTTTGTGGATCGGCACGCCGTTGTGCTGGACACTGATCCGGCCCGGCTGGGTCCGCCGGCCGTCGGCGTCGTAGCGTGGCGCCTGGTAGTCGATATCGTACGTCTGCCACATCAGCGGCGGGCGGCACATATTGATTGCCGGCGCGGCGACCTTGTAGATGCCGCCGCATTCGTTGTCCAAGCCCTCCAAACCGTAGCTGTCCAGCACCTGGAGTTCGTACCAGTTGGCATCGCCAAACACCAGCCCGCCGTTCGATCTCGCCTGGCCCGTCTTGTCGGCCATCAGCGCCAAGCGGAATTCGAAGTGCAGGCGAAAATCTCCAAAAGCCCGTTTCGTGATCAGCGAGTGCCCACGCTGCTTTTCCTTGTCGACGGGCGCAACCCGCATGAAATCCTCGCACGGTTCCCACGCGATCTCCACGGGAGCGTTGGCCGACGATTGGGCTTCCCACTCGTCGAACCCCGAGCCGTCGAACAAAACGATCGCGTCCTGAGGCGGTTTGGCTCCGACGGTCGGCGATGGGCGGACAACTTTCTTCAACTCGAAAGTCGCCTCTTGCCCATTTCCCGGTCGCGTTCCCGCCATCCGCTCACCAGTCGCTTGTCCGCGCCAGCCGTCCTGCTCGAAGCGCAACACGCCGTCGGCCGCCTGGCCCGCGAGCGTGGCCAGCGGTTGGCATTTGACATCGAATTCCGGCAGCAAGTTGATCTGATAGCGGCCGTCGCCGCGAGGAATCACCTGGGCCACCAACGCTGCGCCTTGCCAATCTCCCAGGAATGGATCGGGCGCCGCCGGGTCAGCACCACTGACGGCGGTGACCAACAACAGCAGAATCGACAGGCTGGTGAGGGAGGTGCGTGGCATGCGGGTTCCTTTCTTCCTCGGTCGTGCGGCGTTACGGATGATCTCGGGTATCATACATCGCGGCTTCGGGACCATCAACCAAAGCCAGAACTCGATTTCAGCCAGCCGCGGGGCGGCTGGCAAGAAGCCAGCGTTCCTCACACGTTTCTGATCGAGCTGGCCAATGGGGCAAATGGCTACCTTTCCACGCAGATCCAACTGACCGACGTCCCGCGCTGGCAGGATCTGAAGTACCACGAGTTGTACAACATGGGCCATCTACTGACCGCGGCTTGCATTCATCACCGGGTGACGGGCAAGGACAACTTCCTGAGCGTCGCGCGCAAGTTGGGCGATTACCTCTGCACGATATTCTTGCCGCGGCCCAAGGAATTGGCTCACTTCGGCTTCAACCCGTCGAACATCATGGGCGCGGCCGAACTATATCGCACGACGGGCGACGCCAAGTACCTGCGACTGGCCAAGACGTTCGTCGACATGCGCGGTTCGGCGCCCGGCGGCAGCGACCAGAACCAGGCCAAAGTGCCGCTGCGGCAGGAACAGGAAGCGGTCGGACACGCGGTTACGGCAGCGTACCTGTGGTGCGGTGCGGCCGATGTCTACGCAGAAACCGGGGAGCAGGCCCTGTTGGACAGCTTGTCGCGGCTGTGGGAAGACGTCACCCAGCGGAAGATGTACATCACGGGCGGAACCGCCGCGCTGCATACGGGCGAAGCCGACCGCCGGTTGCTGCGCCGCTGGCCGCGGGATTCGGTGCATGAAGCGTTCGGTGCGCCCTATCAGCTGCCCAACCGCACGGCCTACAACGAGACCTGCGCGAACATCGCCAACGCCATGTGGAACTGGCGGATGCTGGCCCTGACCGGCGACGCCAAGTACGCGGAGGTGATGGAACAGGTGTTGTACAACAGCATGCTGTCGGGAATGGGGAGCGAAGGACGCGATTATTTCTACACCAACCCGCTGCGCCGCGTCGACGGCCAACCCATGCTCAGCAACGATTCGCTGGCCCGCTGGACCGACACCACGCCCAGCTCGCCGTTGCGTTGCTTCTGCTGTCCGCCGAACGTTGCCCGCACGTTGGCCGAACTGAGCGGCTGGGCTTACGGAATGAGCGCGGATGCCGTGTGGGTGCATCTGTACGGCAGCAACGTGCTCGACAGCCGCTTGCCGGGCGGCGGCGAGATTCGCCTGGTCCAACAGACACAGTATCCCTGGGACGGCCAGGTGACGGTTGCGATCGAGAAAGCCCCGGAGCGGGAGCTGGCCTTGAGGCTGCGGATTCCCGGCTGGGCCGCGGGTGCAACCATCCAGGTGAACGGCCAGGCCGCGGAGATCGAGATCGCACCACGCTCGTATGTCGAGTTGCGGCGGCGCTGGTCGGCTGGCGACACCATCAAGATCGAGCTGCCGATGGAGATCGTGATGGTCGAGGCCCATCCGTTGGTGGAAGAGAACCGCAATCACACCGCGGTGCTGCGCGGCCCCGTGGTATATTGTCTCGAGTCGGTCGACCTGCCCGCCGGTGTGCTGCTCGACGCCGTGCGACTGCCTGGTCACCCCGTCTGGCAAGTGCGGCACGATGCGGACCTGTTGCGAGGTGTCGCGGTGTTGGAGACCGAGGCCCGGCGGCTGCCGTCATCCCGCCTCGCGCCCGCTTTGCTGTACCGTGCATTGCCAACCGGTGCTATCGATCGCATCTCCGTTCGCCTGATCCCCTACTATGCTTGGGCCAACCGCGGCCCGAGCGAGATGACCGTCTGGATCCCGCTGGCGAACGGCGATTAACGGCCGTGAACACCTGCCGCTCGAAGCCGCGGCCGCCGCCAGAACCGGGCGGCACTTGTGATTTTCGCTTGTTTCTCCCTTGGAAAGTCTTACAACAACGGTTCGGGCCTGCATCTGCTGGGCGGTCACGATATCGTCGTCAGCGGCAACGCCATTGCCCATCATCTGCGCGGCGGCGTCGACCTGCGGGACGCGTGGGGTTGCACCGTGACGGGCAACAACTTTGTGCTGGTCCACGAATTCTCGGTGCGCGTGAGCGCCGCTGCTGGACGCCACACCATCACCGGGAACCAGTTCACGAACAGCTATGTGGGCGACGGGAAACTCAAGCGTGCGGCGGGAATCCAGGGGCCGAATCAAATGCAATTGGATGCTTGTGCCGGCATCGTGCTCGAAGAGACGGCAGACATCGTTGTCAACGGGAACCAGTTTTCGGGCCTCACGACGCGGGCCGTGGAAGCCCGCGGGCGGTGCATACGGTTGCTGGTGACGCACAACCTGGTGACCGATTATGGCCGCGGTCTGCCGGCCGGAACGTCGCCTATCGAACCGGGCGAAACGACACAGTCCGTGTTCGAACCGAACCTCATCGGTGCCGAAAACCCCTGAGCAGCGCTCGAGAAACAGGTGGCGTAAGCTTCCAGCTTGCGATGCCTTTTTCCTGCAAACTGGAAGCTTACGCCACGGAGGTGCTCTGGCCTGGAATCAATGGTCTTGATCCAGTATCGGAATCCGGACGCGACCGACTAGCGCGCCGACAAGCCCCCAGCAGCGGGCGCCAGTTGCCGCGTGCGACGGCACCCGTGGCCGCGGGGCGGGCGTAGGCGTCGTCGGACACTCGGCCATCGATCGGGCTCCACCCGCGAACATCCTCCAGCGGCAGCGCATCGAAGACAGGATGGCCCACCGGTGTAACAGATCCAGGCGAACGGTCGGGCGTTACCCCACCGGTGTATGGTCTCTGCGAGCCCTTCACCTTCCGTCAGCTCTTCTCACCGAAGGTGAGAAGGGCCGGGCTTTCGTTCATCGATTCTCTCATTCGTAGGGGACGGAAAGGAGAGGTTGACGAGTACCTCGAACAGGCTGGCGTCGTGGCTGGCCAGGCGGAAGATGTCCGTGACTCCGTCGCCGGTCAGATCGCCGCCTTGTCCGTTGTAGATGCCTTCGTTGCTCACCACGCACGCGGTCCAACTCCTGTTGTCGCCTTGGTTCAGAAAGACGATCACCGGAAACTCCGTCGCGCCCAGCGCCCGTGCGCGCCCGGCGTTCATGCCCGCCAGTACGTCGTGGTGTCCGTCGCCGTCAAAGTCGAAGACCTGCAAGGTGTGGACGGCGATCAGCTTGTCCGTGATCTTGTGCTCGATCCAGGGGCCGGTACGAGGATCGTCGGCCCGATACCAGGAGACGGGATAACCGCTGCGCTCCGAATGCGACAGGAACACCTCGACGCGGCCGTCGCCGGTGATGTCGTGGCAGAAGACCTTGGTGGCGTTGCGCGACCAGTCGCCGGTCTGATTGTGCCACTTGTCATCGATCGAGCGGACTTTCCACGGGCCGGTCAAATCGCCGCCGGGGTTCTCGACCCAGTATCCGTTGGCGGCCACGTCCGGCAGGCCGTTGCCCGTGATGTCGCCCACATGCAGCCCCTCGTGCAGGTTGGGGATCGCAAAGTCTTGGACTTGGGTCCATTGCGTGGGCGAGTCCTGCCGGAAGACCAGGAACCGATGGCCCACGAAGGTAATGGCCACCAGGTCGACGCGGCCGTCGCCGTTGAAGTCGGCGAGTTTCAAGTCCTTGATAAAGGCGGGCGCGCGGCCGATGTGGTGAGCCGTCCAGGCATCTTTCGCCAGGTTGCCGTCGGGCAGCGGATTCTGATACCAGTAGATTTCGGTCGGCGCGGCGGCTTGTTTCCATTCCCCCGGGTGTGCCAGGCCGAGCACATCGAGATGCCCGTCACGGTTGATGTCGGCAGCGTCCAGCGCGCCGACGCCAAAGGGCTGGCCGTTGGGCGCCCGCTCGGCGATGACGTGCATGGTCCAGGCCGTGCCGCCGTCACGCGTCTCGTACCACCGCAGCGCGCCGCCATGACCGTTGTTGTCCTGCAACAAGATGTCCGTCAGCCCGTTGCCGTTCACATCACCCAGCGCCCGCGCCCACCAGAGCACCGCCTCGGTCTCGACGGTACGGGCCTGGAACCTCAGCGGCGGTTCGCCCCGCACGGTCTGGCAATCGGCCGGGGCAACCAGCAGCAGAAAGACACTCGGAACAAGAAACACGCAGGGGATGCGCAAAACATGGATCGGTTGCATGGCAAATCGTCTCCTCGGGAGTGGCGGGGTGATGCTGCAAGTCGTCTCGGAACAGTCGTGCGGAACCAAAAGGGAACATGCTACTCTTTCGGATCTTCACAAATCCCCTGCGCCGAGAAAAGCAGAAAGGCCCCCTTTTCGAAGCCCCTCCCCGCTTTTTTCGACGGTGGACCAGCGGCTTTTCGCGAGCACCTTCGGCCTTGCGAACGGCCAGGACGCACGCAGCGCGTCCCCTTGACGTGCTCGCCGGACTGTACCTGCTCCATTCGCCCAAACGTCGTGAACCAGCGGCCGGTGAAATCGCTCATAATGGGCTCCGCGCAAAAAAAGGGGCGTTCTGAACGCTAGCGATGCAGGACTATCATCCATACCGAATTAGGGCAAGGGAATTGCGGGCAAAGGAATGGTGTGACACCCTATTCTTACCTGGTCGCACCAAGCTCTCTTGGCGAATGGACTGCGGCGTTCCGCGCAACGACACAGCGCCGCCAACTCCGCCTCGGTTTGCGGTCTGTTGATGTGCTCGACCCAGCCCGGCCAACGCGGCAATGGCCAAGCCGCCAACAACGACATCTTCTTCGCCGTACCATGTTTCCCGCGGTGCAGACTGCCCCCACGCCAGCGTTCCGCGCCAGGGGCAAGATTCGCTCGCAACGCGTTCCGCTCAACGTACCAACAAACCGTGTAGAAATGCTCGTCCCCCTGCACCGGAAAGGACTTGAACCATCCTTGGTACACGTGGCTACTGCCCGTACTGCGGCGGTGAGCGTGCCAACGTTGCGTGTGCGTAATCGTCAGCCAGGGGCGTGTACCGGGAAAATCTTCCGTCTTCTTGCGGCCAGATTACCAAATGCCCATGGTTGGGTAACAAGCAATACGCCAACAGCCACATTCGCGTACGTTCCACGGCCGCTTCGAGCCCCTGCGCGAAGGCCGCGTAATCCTCGTCGTCCTCGAAGATCGTCATCCGCGCGTTGGCACGGTTCAGAACGTGGCAAGCCAATCCACCATCGGCTGCTCGTTTCGGTCTTCGCATGCCCCAAGTTTAGCCAAACCGGCCCTTTCCCGCAAGAAACGGTTGTCTGACACCTTTTTCGGGACCCGACGAGCTGGGCGGCGGTGGCTGAGGCAAGTCTCCGACTGCACCTCGCGGTGTGCGCCATGCCAGTTGGGTCCGCTCGATCCCGATCACGAGCTTGCGGCCGATACCGCGTCGTCCAATTCTTCGCCCCCTTGGCCGAGTTCCTCGCGCCGATCCGAGAAAGACCAGCCCGTCTTCAGGCCGGCCACGAACCAGACGAAGCCAAAGATCCCCAGTGCAAAAACGGTATCGCCGATCACGCGCAACCAGCGCAGAACGTGGAGCGTGTCGTCTTGCAGGAACTCGGCGGACCGAGCATACCATAGCCCGTACTCGACGCTGGCCCACGTCTGCGCCAAGCCGACCGGGAGCAACGACAAAAGCACCATCAGCGCCAAGCCGATGTTGATCGCCCAAAAAGAAAAACTTAACACCCCGGTCCGCCAGACGTTGTGAGTCGCCAGTCCCTTCAAACAGAACAACAGCAGCCCCATTCCCAACAGTCCATACACGCCGAACAGCGCCGTATGGCCGTGAACGGCGGTCGTGTTTAAGCCCTGCATATAGTACAGTGCGATGGGTGGATTGATCAGGAATCCGAACAGTCCGGCACCCACCAGGTTCCAGAACGCGACCCCGATGAAAAAGTAGATCGGCCACTTGTAGGCTCTCACCCAGGGCCGCGCGCGGCTGAGCGTCAGGTTCTCATAAGCCTCGAATCCGATCAGCACCAGCGGGACCACCTCGAGGGCACTGAACGTGGCTCCCAGCGCCAGGATCGCCGTGGGAGTACCGGTGAAATAGAGATGGTGGAACGTGCCGATGATCCCCCCGGTAAGAAAAATCGTGCTGGAAAATAACACGGCGGCAGTTGCCGTACTGGCCCGCAAGAGCCCCATGCGCGTAAAGAGGAAGGCGATCACGACGGTCGCAAACACCTCGAAAAATCCTTCCACCCACAGGTGGACCACCCACCATCGCCAATACTCGGCGACGGCAAGATTCGTCTGCCGCCCCCACATGATGCCCGCTCCGTAGAACAGCGCGATGGCCGCCGAAGCCACGACGAACAAGGCCAACAGGTGCTTGTTTTCTTCCTTCTTGCGGAATGCCGGCGCCAAGGCTCGGCCCATCAGCCCCAACCAGAGAAACAGCCCGACCAGCAGAAACAGTTGCCAGAAGCGCCCCAAGTCGACATACTCGTATCCCTGGTGCCCAAACCAGTAGTTCATCTCCAGGCTCATTCTCTGCCGAGTGGCGAACCAGGTGCCGAAAAGCGTTCCGCCCACAATGATCAGCAAGCAGACGAAAAGAAAATTGACCCCGGCTCGCTGGTACTTCGGTTCGAAACCGGAGACGGCGGGGGCGATGAACAGCCCGGTTGCCAGCCAGGCCGTCGCGATCCAAAAGATGGCCAATTGCGTGTGCCATGTCCGCGTGACCGAGTAAGGCAGCCAATCTGCCAACGGAATTCCATAAAACCCCTCGCCTTCGACGCCATAATGAGCGGTGATGGCGCCTAAGCCGACCTGGATGACAATGAGAAGCGTCACCACCCAGAAATACTTGAGTGTGGCCTGCATCGAAGGCGTCGGCTTCAAGCCCAGCAAAGGATCGGATGCCGGCAAGTCGCTCGGCTCTTCCTCGCGGTTCTTCAGCATGGCGTAATACCACGCCAACGCACCGATCCCAGCCAGCAGCACCACAAAACTGATCACGGACCAGACCACAACGGGCCCGCTGGGACGGTTATCGATCAGCGGTTCGGCAGGCCAGTTATTGGTGTAGGTGACCGGCGGAGCAAGGGACACGGCGCGCGTTGGATGCACCGAATCGTCGTCCCGCGGACGCTCGGTGCCGCAGGCCCAGGCAGCCCAGAATAAGAATGCATTGAGCAGGCGTTGACGCTCGGGATCGCGCACCGTGAGCTTCGGAATCGCATAAGCATTACGCAATTGCGGGGGAGTCATACCGCCATCGGCAAAGCGAACGAGTTCCAGCGGAAAATTTTCGGCGTCGCCGAAAATAGCCGCATAGTAGCGCCCCAACGCATCGATCGCCGCGGCCCGATCGGACGACACAATGATCTCGTCGCGCGTCGCATCATACGTATTTGTGCGGATCGTTTCCCGCAACAGCGCCTGCAATCCTGCCTGCTGTGGCGACGTCAAGGCTTCATAAAACCGACCGTGCTCCCTCTCGCTCCAATGGTCCAGCAGCCAAATACACTCGCGATGGAGCCAGTCGGCCGACCAATCTGGGGCCACATAGGCTCCGTGCCCCCAAATACTGCCCAACTGGTGGCCGCCCAAAGACTGCCAGACGTTCTGCCCATCCCGGATATCCTGGCCGGTAAATAGCGTGACTCCCTGCTCGGTGACAACCCTCGCTGGAATGGGCGGCGCCTGCCGGTAGATTTCTCTGCCGTAGTAGCCCAGCACAGCGAACGACAGGCCGATCACGGTCCCTAGACCGATCCACAGTCTTTTGTATCTCATAAGGCGCTTCCTTCCAGGATCTGCACACTTTGTTGCAAACGGCGAAAAGGAAGATGCACCATATCTTAGAAGTCGCAATCTGGGGGTCAAGGTGCAAGTTATTCTCCGCTCTGACGACACAACTCGGCAAACCGGGACAAGACGTGCCGTCCCAGAATCTCCATCTCGCCGATGGCCGTCGGCACGCGGCTGCGGATCAGGGCCGCGTCGATGTAATCAGCGCAACGCCACACTTCAGTTTCGGCGCGAACTCGCTACGGCCGCAGGCTTGGGGATCTCGACTCGGGCCAGATAGATACTCGTCTTGCCCTCGTGCGACGCGTGGTAGCTGACCCACAGCAGCCCGTCGTGCTGCACCAAGCCGGCGTAGCTGGTCGGTGCGTTGAGTCGCGGATCGAACCACGCTTTATCGCGAACCTAGCGACCAGCCGCGTTTGCGTAGCGTCTCGTCGCTTAACAAGATAGTCCGTTCTTCCAGGAGTTTCAGACGCCAGCCATCCGGATCGTGGTACAGGTTGAACCCGGCACCGCAGGTCAGCTGCCAGCTGTCAGCGGATCCGGGCAAACGGCGGACCCGCAGGCAAGTCATGGCCGCCAGCGAAGTAAGCCGATCCGCTTCCGTCGTGAGCAGCAGGCAATGCAGGTACTTCTGGCGTTGTCGGGCCTGAGCCAAGCCGACTTCGCGTTTGTTGCGCTGACGGCCTTCCAAGAACCGCACGGGACACCACTCGCTCAGGCGATCGACGACTTCCTCGGTATCCAAGTCCGTCAAGTCGTCGAGATCGGCGACGGTCAGCGTTCCCGACTTGATTCGCTGCACCCAGGTTTCGCTTGCTGCGGATACCTGCGATCGGGTGTAATAGCCTGCAGTGCTAGCACTTAGGGTGAGTCTGGCCGGTTGCGTCTGTTGGCGTACCAGCCGCAATAACGAATCAGATGTGCGCCCTTCGGCGGAATATGCTGCGTGAACTCGGCCAGGAATTCCAACGGGTCGAGAATCTGGGAATTCCGCTCGGGCCCGCGTCCCAGTTCGTCGCGTCGCGGATCAGGAAACATCCGACAGGCGTCCTTCTACCCCCGCCAGTCCGTGGCAATGGGATCACGCGGGCTGCTGTTCACAGGAGTGGCTGGCACGAAACGATTCACCGCCAAGTCGACGGGGAGTCTGTGGACTGTATCAAATGGCTCCAAAACGAGTCCTGCCGTCAAGGCCGTCGTCGGGGCTTTTGGCCGAACAGATCGGCGCACGCCGAGAACCATAGGAGCGAAGTTGTTGCGTGTCCATTGGTTCGGACCACGCTACACCGCTGCTCAGCGGCCGGCAGATCCGGAATCTCGGAGAGTTCGATCATCCTTGGCTTGTCCAGAGAATCAGCGTCTGTATACTCGCGGTCAGGAAGAAAATTGCCGACAATCAGATTGGATGATCGTGACTACTCACTCCGCAGCCGGGTAGCCGGAAAAGCGCACGAGAGGGTGGCGAACCAACTATGCCTAACGAAAAATTCGATGTCGACACACACCTGTTCCGCGAGCTGGGGGAATTGCTCGTTGGGCGGAACTCGACGGCCCTCGTGGAACTTATCAAGAACGCCTACGACGCTGATGCAACCAAGATGGTCATCGACGGCCGCGATTTGGACGACCCAAAACGTGGGCGAATCACGATCTCGGACGACGGTATCGGGATGAATCCCGACCAGTTTCACCGAGGTTTTCTCACAATTGCGTCGCGATTAAAGGACACGAGCCATCGGAAGTCGGCAAAGTTCCAGCGGCGTTACACGGGAGCCAAGGGAATTGGCCGATTGGCGGCCCACAAGCTCGCACGGTTCATCGAGATTGAGTCATGTCCGGATCCAACGTACGTGAGCCCTAGCGACGAATTGCTTCGTGCCAGCATTGATTGGGACGTGATTGAAAGCAAGTTCCTCTTCGACGAGATCAAGGACTCAGGCGCGGTCGTGGTCGATACGGAACCACGCCCTCGAAAGACGCATTCGGGCACGACGATCACGCTCAAACGGCTACGTCGAAAGTGGACATCCGAGGACTTGGTGCAGTTCCAAAGTGAAATTGAGGGCTTTCGCCCACCGCAGATGTTGATTGACGTGCCGAAGGGCCTATTCGTTGGGAACCCCCTTTTTGATCGCCCGTTGATTGCCGAGGCAGGGCGAAGCGATCCCGGAATCGATTTCCAACTGTCGGGCAAGTTTGACAGTGGTGAGGGCTTTTGGCCGCAGATTGCGGAGAGCGCGGAGTGGCTTGTTGAGATTGATGCTGGCCGGCGTGGAGAGCCAATTTCGGTCAATCTGTTGCCCACAAGACAGCACCAAACTCAATTCCCCGAAGCCAAAGCTGAACGATTTGAGTTGTCAGCGAGGAATGACTTGCCGCTATTCCAAGCTCGTGCTTTCATTCGTCCCGGCCAGGGAGAGCGGGCGTTCCAGCAGTGGCTCCGAAAGTCCTTCGGCATTCGGGTTTACCTCGAGGGCTTCCGGGTATTGCCGTATGGCGAGCCCAAAGATGACTGGTTATCGATCGACGCGGATTATCGGATGCGTCCAAAATCACTCGCGTTTCTGCGGGGGTTCGGCTTTGACCCGCCTGACGACGACCCACGTGAAGGTCTGTCGTTTCTCGGCAACCAAGCGTACTTCGGAGCCGTATTTCTGACTTCTTCCGGCCTGCAAACAACATCCGGTACCTCCATGTTGAATATGCTGGTAAATCGCGAGGGCTTTATTCCCAACGCCGCATATTCACACCTGCAAGAAGTCCTGCGCACTGCGCTCTATCTTTCCGTGCGGGTCCGAGCCGCCTCATCGAAAGGCGAACGCGAGAAGAAGCGAACTGCGGGATCTAACCGACCGGAATCACGGTTGAACTTGAAGGAGACCGTGGAGTCCACCGTGTCGCATGCCGCAGTACTTGCGAAAGAAGCAAGGCAACTTGCCGCTCAGGGGGAATACGGCGAGGCGGCGAACAGAATTGAGCAGGCGGCTGCCGCATTCAACCGGGGAACTGAGGCGTCTGAACGTCTCATGACGGAAGGCTCCGTACTTCGCGTGCTCGCGTCGGTCGGCACACAGATGGCAGCGTTCGTGCATGAGATCAACAGCATTTTGGGCATGGCGAAGGCGCTGGAGACTGCCGTGTCGGAGATCGAACGTGAACTGACCATGTCTCCGACGCAACGGAAACGGTTGGTTCAGTTGCGATCAGCGATCGAAGATCTGCGGCGTGGTATCGAACGCCAAGCCTCGTATTTGACCGACGTCATTTCCCCCGATGCTCGTCGTCGTCGCTCGCGACAGAAGCTGGCAGACCGTTTCGAGGCGGGACTTCGGCTGATTTCCGCTGCGGCTGGACGGCGGGGCATTGAGGTCGAGAACGAAATCCCGCCGGAACTTAAGTCCCCGCCGATGTTCCCCGCCGAGTTAACCGTGGTCTTTTCCAATTTATTAACAAATGCCGTCAAGGCCACCGGCGAGGAGGGAAGAATTCGAGCAACGGGACGGCAGGATCGCGAAGGCCAAGTCACGATTACGCTGGAGAACACGGGGACGCGTGTAGACCTCGGCGACGCCGAACGATGGTTCCGGCCGTTCGAATCCACGACGGTCCAAACCGATCCCGTTCTTGGACAGGGCATGGGAATGGGGCTGCCGATCACTCGGAATATGCTCGAAGAATACGGCGCATCCATACGATTCAGCCCTCCATCCCGAGGCTTCGCGACGGCGTTGGAGATCGTTTTTCCGAGGTGACGTGTCATGAGCAAACCATCCATACTAATTGTCGATGATCGCGCCGACGACGAGCACGGCAAACTGATCCGTTGGGAGTCGGCGTTTGAGCTTCGGATTCGGCATCCACAAGACGTCACCGCTCAGGACTTGCAGGTCGCCACGGTCGTTGTCGTCGACTTTCGCCTTGATGATCCGTGGAAGGAACGAGACGAACGCTCGACGGTCTCGCTCAAGCCCATGGATGGCCTCGCGCTAACGGCCGTGCTGCGTTCCCACGAGCGAACCCTCGATGGTAGCCCCACAGCGTTCGTTCTTCGATCCGCACATCTGGCCGACCTGTCGCCGAGTTTTCCACCCGATTCGCGACTCCACGTCCTGGCCAGCCAATACAACATCGAGTGGGTGCTCGACAAACAAGCCGATGTTGATCTTCAGATGCGGCAGATTGGTAGTCTTGCCCGCGCGATGGACGAACTGCCAAAGGACTGGCCGGTGGACGACGCGGATGAAACGGGGGAAATCGTCGGGGATTGGCTCCATCTTCCAGAACACCGTTGGCGGCAGCTCGCTCGGCAGGATATCGAAGATTGCCACCCGCCGCTTCACGAGATGAGCGAGCGGAAACACGGCTTACGGCTCGTGCGTTGGTTGGCGCAGCGGATCTTGCCGTATCCCTGTTTCTTGTGGACCGACTCCCGGCTCGCGACACGCCTGCGAGTCACCCGCGAGTCGCTCCGTGTAGCCCTTGGCCAGGGACTCGACGCACGATTCGAGCCAGCGAAATACGTCGGGCAGCTTCATGATTTCGAGGAGGGAACGCGTTGGTGGCGAGCCGGAATTGAGGCGATTCTGTGGGACGTCACGGGAGGACGATCGTTCGACTCAGCCGGCACACGAGAAGTCTTGAATCAGGACTGCGGGAACTCGCTCGTGCCACTCCCACTTTCTCAGCCTGTGCTCTGCCTCGACTACAACTTCCGGTTTCGCAAAGTGCCCTACGACGTTGCCGATGCGGTGCGCGTTCAGCCTGACGATTGGCCCGTGTATGCGGAACAGGCTTGGGCGGCAACCGAAGACGCTCGCGACGAACCGAGGTTGGCAGCTGCAGTGATTGCGACCGATCGACATCGGTTGTCGGATTCCACGCCAGCGGAGGACGACTGATGCTAGTGCCGCTGCGGTTTCAATTCGAGGAGTTCGGCCGAGAAGTCGACTTGTTGCATCGGCTTGCAAGGCAGTTTCTTGCCCCGTCCGCCGAACGCATTTTTCCGCGTCTGATCGAGGTGCTCAGGCAAGTCAGGACGGGCGGTCGTCGTGATGAAGTGCGTTGGGAGGTCTTCGAGCGAGAGCCACTACGAACGGTGGAGACGAATCGCTACGAGCCGGGCACGCGTCGCGGCGGACTAGACGTGTTCGGTGAAGTATCGTGGTGTTGGGGGATCCGACCCGTGCCGTGCAAGAAAGGCAACCCAACTGAATTCAACGTCAGCGGAAACGCCTCGGCGAAGTTACGAATTCGAACCATTCGAGATGATCCACCCGATGGAATTGCCATGTGGCGAGTGGAATTCGGAGCAGCGGATTCACCCGGCTGCTACTTTCACACGCAGATACTTGGAGAAAAAGAACAACCGCCGTTTCCGCACGCCCTCAGCGTCCCTCGATTGCCCTCGCTGTTCGTGACGCCGATGGCCGCCGTCGAGTTCCTGCTCGGTGAGCTTTTTCAAGATCAGTGGGAACAACACATCGTTGGCGATCAAGGGGACCGCCCCTTCTGGAATGGGATTCAACAGCAACGATTGCAGAATCTCCTCCGTTGGAAACAACAGCAGCTCGACGGCTGCCAAGGCTCGCCTTGGATGGCCTTGAAGAAGGCTAAGCCGCTACAGGCTGATGGGTTGTTTCTCAGTAGGATGAGATGATTATGAGAGTCACGCTTCTTCAATCGCCCGTCTCGTGCAACGTGTACACTCCAGCAGTGCTGGCCCAGGCGATGGTGCGCGCTCTGGGCGATGGGCCGGACGCTCGCTGGCTGGAACCATGCGTAGGCAAGGGTGCCTTTCTGAGAGCGCTCGCACGGCAACGGGTCGATGTGGGTCGGATTGTCGGCTTGGATCTGTGCCGTTCCTCGGAGCCAACCGACATTCACGCGGTGGTCCGCCGTGGGATCGACTTCCTGCGGTGGGCGGCATCGACAACGGAACGGTTCGATCGAGTGGTGGCCAATCCTCCGTATATTGCGTTGAGCAAAGTGCCTCGGCCCATCCAGAACGCGGCTCTCAGCGTGCGCACTCCCGACGGAATGGCAATAGCCCTAAGCGGCAACTGCTGGAACGCCTTTCTCTGCGCCAGTCTTGGTTTGCTGAACGAAGGTGGTTCAATTGCGTTCGTGTTGCCGGCCGCTTTCGACTACGCGAACTACGCGCGGTCGCTCAGGGCAAAGTTGCCGACCCTGTTCGGTCGGCTGGAAGTCCATCGCTGTCGAACGCCAATCTTCGATTCCGTCGAAGAAGGTTCGATCGTCTTGCTTGCCCACGGCTTTCGGGTACCAAGGACAGCCGCCTTCCGACGCGAGTACGAAACGCTCGATGCCCTGGTTCGAGGACTCGGACGGCCGTCCCAGCCCACTCGCCGGACTTCGAAGCCCGACGACCTGAGCGCCAAGAGCACAGGTGTACGATTGGGCGATGTCATGACTATTGGGCTGGGCGCCGTGACCGGAGACGCTTCGTACTTCCTGATGACCGATGGAGAACGCCGTCGACACGCCCTGCCCAAGTCGGCAGTCGTGCCTGTATTGTCCAAGTCCAAGCACATCCGCAGTGCGAGCATCTCCCTAGAGCGTTGGGCCGAGTTGCTTTCCGCAGGAGAACGAGTCTGGCTGTTCCGGCCGCTCCCTTCCGTGGTCTCTCAAACGGCCGTTCAGCAATACCTGGAACTGACGGAAGCCGACGGCGGCTGCCGTAGAAACGCCTACAAGATCCGCAACCGCAGCCCCTGGTATGTAACTCCCTTACCTCCGCGACCCGATGGATTCCTGAGCGGCATGAGCCAGTCCGGGCCCTGGATTTGTCTCAATAGAATGGAGGGGTTGTCGGCCACAAACACGCTTTACACAGTTCGATTTCGCAAGCGACTTTCGCAAGACGAACAGTGCGCTTGGGCCTTGATGCTGCTTACGAGCGAAGTGCGACGCCAGTTGCCATCGGTGATTCGCGAATACGCGTTGGGCTTAGCAAAGCTGGAACCCGGTGATTTGTCGCAACTGCGCCTACCAACGCCGCGGGGCGTTGGCGCGATGCCGCGGATTTACCGCTCGGCGGTCGAGTCGTTGTTGGCCGGCGATGCCAGCCGGGCCTGTTCGATTGCGGACAGGCACGTAGTCCATGGCCCGTAAATGATAGAAGTTTTGGGTCGAGAAAGGGAGACAGGCGCGCTTATTGGTGCCGCCGCCACGTGCTCGACGCGGTATCGTTGAAGGTAATGCCCGTGCGCCCAGCCCGCCATGGCGGCTTCGCCCGCCTGAACGACGCGCACGAACGGCCGGCAAGCGGCCCGACCGGTCCGGGGCGTTGATCTTGGCAGTCGGTTTTTCTCGGCCAGTTTTCACGCAAGCAGCTCCATCGACCCCGAGTCGAATGGTAGAATGCACGCCGCGCCCCGCATTTTTGTCGCACAAATCGCGCCGGTCCGTCAAAATGAAGAGACAGACTTCGAGCGCGAGTGTTCGAATTCACGCGTTCACGTGCCAAGGGACTTTTTTGAAAGCGATTCCCGCACGCGAAAGCGTGAACTCCAACACGGGCCGGAACCGAATGCACGTGAAAGGCATCGCCAATGAACTCGCGCGACCGTGTCTTGACCGCGTTTGCCCACGAGGAGCCGGACCGCGTGCCGGCATGGTGTGGCGCGTCCGCGGAGTTCTGGGAAAAGGCGAAACGTGAATTGCGCCTTGACGACGAGGGGCTCCGCGAGCGGTTCGGCGACGACTTTCGCCGCGTTTTCGCGCGATACGCCGGCCCGCCGATCGAGTTGCCCGAAGGGGTGACATCGGTCACGCCCTTCGGCGTGTTTCGCGCCGGCTTTGGATACGGCCAGCCGATAGCGCACCCGCTCGCCGGCGCGTCGCTGGCCGAGGTGTACGCTTATCCCTGGCCCGATCCCGGTTGGCAGGACGTCTCCCAGATCCGCGACGAGGCGGCCCGGTTCAACGGCCAGTACGCCATTCTCGGCGGCGACTGGTCGCCCTTCTGGCACGACCTGATCGACCTGCTGGGCATGGAAACCATGTACCTGACCATGTACGACCGGCCCGAACTGATCGACGCGCTCGTGGAGCACATCGTCGCCTACTACTACGAGGTCAGCCGGAGGATTTTCGACGCCGCCGGCGATGTGATCGACGTGTTTTTCATCGGCAACGACTTCGGCAGCCAGCGTTCGCCCCTGGTGTCGGTTGCCATGTTCCGCCGGTTCCTCCTGGCGCCGTTGCGGCGGCTGGTGGACCTTGGCCACGCCTACGGGCTGCGGGTGATGCTCCATTGCTGCGGAGCGTTTGCCGAGTTGATTCCCTCGCTGATCGAGATTGGACTGGACGGGCTGCACGCGCTGCAGCCATGTTGCGACGCCATGCAACCGCGGCGGCTGAAAGAGCAGTTCGGCGGGCAGATCTTGCTGAACGGGGCCATCGATTCGCACCACGTGCTGATCGAGGGCACGCCGGACCTCGTTCGGCAACGGACGGCCGAAACGATCGGGGTGATGATGCCCGGCGGCGGATACGTGGCCGGGGCCAGCCACGACTGCATCCTGCCGGAAACACCCGTCGAAAACGTGCTGGCCATGTTCGATACGGTTCGGGAGCATGGGAGCTACCGCCGGTTCGGTCACCGCGCGCACGTCGATCCGCACCTGACCGCACGCCCGGTTCCTGCCGCTGCTCGGAAAACGAGCCAAGATCCGTCTTCAGGCCGGTAAACCATTCCCCATCGCACGCTAGGAGAGTTTCATGTTCGCCCATCGAGAATCCAAGATCCAAAATCCAAGATTCGGCTTCATGCTCGTGGCGCAACTCGTGGTCATCGCCGTCATCGGCATCCTCGTGGTGCTGTTGCTTCCGGTGGCGGGCGGCGTTTGCCAAGCCGCCGAGCCGGCGGACGACCCGCTGAACGCAAAGCCGGAAGCCATCGAAGCCTGGAAGGATCTGCGGTTCGGCATGTTCATCTGCTGGGGACCGGTCACCTTGACCGGGCGGGAAGTCGGCTGGTCGCGCGGCAACCCGACGCCCATCGAGGAGTACGACAACCTTTACAAGCAATGGAATCCGGACAAGTTCGACGCCCGGGAGTGGGTCCAGGTCGTGAAGGAGACCGGGGCGCGTTACGTCGTATTCCTGACCAAACACCACGACGGCTTCTGCCTCTGGGATACGAAGCGCACCGACTACAACGTCATGACTGGTCCGCTGCGGCGGGACATCACCAAGGAACTCGCCGACGCGTGCCGCGAAGCGGGGATTGGCTTCTTCCCCTATTACTCGACATGCGACTGGCACCATCCGGATTTCCCGCTGACCAGTCCCGGCGGCAGAGTGGAGCGGTCCGTTTTCGATCTGGAGCGTTACACCGAGTACCTTGAGGCGCAGGTCGAGGAGCTGATCACCAGCTACGGTCCGCTGGTCGGCATCTGGTTCGACGTGCCGCAACGTTTCGACCGGGCCCGGGGCGAACGGGTCATCCGGTTTGCCCGCTCGCTGCAGCCCGACCTGGTGGTGAACAACCGGAGCGGCGCGGCGGGCGATTTCGACACGCCGGAACAGGCGATCGGCCGGGCCCAGTTCGAGCGTCCTTGGGAGAGTTGCATCACGCTGGGCACGCAATGGTCGTGGAAACCGGACGACCAGCTCAAATCGCACGCCTACGCGATTCGGATCCTGGTGGCGTGCGCCGGGGGCGATGGCAACCTCGCGCTGAACACCAACCCCATGCCCGACGGCCGCATCGAGCCGCGGCAGATCGAGGTTTTCCGTCAGATCGGCCAGTGGCTGGCACAGCATGGCGAGTCGATTTACGGGACGCGGGGCGGCCCGTTCGTCGCTCCCGGCGGCGGCATGACTCGCCGCATGGGCGACGTTTCCTTGCCGGCAGGAATGGCCGGGGCCGAGTGGTGGGGCGGCAGTACGCACCGCGACCACGTCATCTACCTGCACGTCGTCCGCTGGCCCGGCGACGTGCTCACGCTGCCGCCGATTGGACCGCGCATCGTCGGGCACAGCGTGTTGACCGGAGGCGAGGCCGTCGTCACGCAGACCGACGCGGGCATCGAGGTCTCGGTGCCCGCCGACCGGCGCGACCCGATCGACACGATCATCAAGCTCCAACTCGACGCTCCCGCTCAGGGAATTCCCGTGCTGCGGACCGACCCCCGGCCGTCGCTGACGACCGGCAAGAAGGCGACCGCTTCGAACTGGTTCGAGAACAGCGACCCCTACGCCCCCGACAGGGCCGTCGATGGCGATCTCGGCACGCGCTGGGGGTGCGACTGGGGCACGCACTCTGCTTGGCTCGACGTGGACTTGGGCCAGTCGAAGACTTTTTCCCTAGCCTGGATCAGCGAGCCGTACGACCGCGTCCAGGAATTCGAGTTGCAGGTGTGGGTGGACGGCGGTTGGAAGACGTTCCACCGTGGCACAACCATCGGCGAAGACTGTACCGTCACGTTCCAGCCGGTCACCGGCCAACGCGTGCGGCTGAACTTGCTGAAGACCACCGAAGGCCCTTCCATTTGGGAGTTCAGTCTTTTTGACACCAACGCGCAGTAACGCGAGAAGACCGTGACGAGCTGAGAAAGGATGGGATATGATCTGTCTGAACACCGTACTTTTTGTTGGCGTCCTGGCGATTGCAGCAGACCTGCCGCCCGATTTCGCTCTGCCGCCTCCGCCGGGGAAGTTCGTCGAGGCGGGACCGCAGGCGGCCGCCAGTCCCACGTTTCGCTCCAAGTCGCCGCTGGTCGCCACGAGCTACTTTTACTGGTACGACGCCCAGAGCCAGGCCCATGTGCTGAACGCCGATGGCACGGACGCCTTGACGGACCATCCTCCGACGCTGGAGGGCTTCAGCTACAACAACGTCGACTGGCATGCCCAACAACTGGCCGACATGATCGAGGCTGGAATCGACGTGCTTCTGCCGGTGTACTGGGGTACTCCGTTGAGCCAACGGCAATGGAGCGACGAGGGCCTGCCCAAATTGGTCGCGGCTCGGGAGCGACTGGTGAGCCAGGGCCGGAATCCGCCGGCGATCGGGATGTTCTACGACACCAGCACCTTGCAGTACAACGAAGGCGGTTACCACGTTGATTTGACGACCGCCTCCGGCCGTCTGTGGTTCTACGGCACCGTCCGCAATTTCTGGAGTCAGATCCCGTCCCAGCATCGGGCGAGGATTGATGGCAAGCCGCTGGTCTTTTTGTACGCGTCGGCGTTTGCCCGTCGCGTGGACGAGCAGCTGTTCCCTGCGGTCCAGGCGATGTTTCAGCGCGACTTTGGCACGGACTTGTTTCTGGTCAAGATGCACGGCTGGCCTGGGAAAGCCGACAGCGAGTACCAGTGGGGCGGCGCGCTGGCACCCCAGTTCCTGGACACGGCGGGCCTGGGACCGGGATACGACCACACGGCCGTGCCCGGTCGGACGCCTCTGGTTCGCCAGCGGGAGGACGGTCAATTCTATCGCCGCGCTTGGCAAAGGCTGCTGACCAAGGAAGTGGCCAGCCGGCCTTGGCTGGTGCATGTCGAGACCTGGAACGAGTTCCACGAAGGCACGCAGATCTGCGAGACTCGGGAATACGGCCGGCAGTACATCGAGCTGACGCGGGAGTTCGCAGACCTGTTCCACGCCGGTCGGAAACTGGACCGTTCGGTGCTGCGTTCGGACCGGCAGACAGCCGCCGCTTCACCGGAGAAGTCGGACGGACTGGCGATCGTTCCCAAGCCGGATGGCGATGGCCCCGTGGTGGAGAAGACCGTGGACAGCCGGTTGGCTTGGAGCACGGTCCCCAACAGGCACTCGCCCGTGTCACGCTACCTGTACTTTGATGTCGACGACGCCTTTCTGTTCGACACGGACGAACCGATCGAGTTGATCGTGACGTACTGGGATGGGGGACCCGCCGAGTTCCGGGTGGATTACGATTCCAGCGACCCGAGCTTGGCAGGGCTGCTGCAACAGTTTCGGGCCAGTGGCAGCCAAGCGATCGCGGGAACGGGCCAATGGAAGGAAGCTCGGTTCGTACTGAACCATGCCCGCTTTGCCGGCCGCAGTAACGGAGCCGACTTTCGCTTGGCTGCCGTCGGCAAGGACCTGGTGATCGCCCGTGTCAGTCTACAGTTGTTTCCGCAGTGAGTTCCGGTTCGTCCGGTTTCATCACATCCCGGAAGACCGCCTGCAACTCCCGCAGGTGCTGCCCGGTGGCCGTGTGGATAATGACGGCTTCGCCGCGGCCGGCGCTTTCGACCTTGCGGACGCCGAACCCCAGGCCCTTGAGTCGTCGTCGGACCTGGGAGGCGCCCAACATGACGTGCAACCGGTGGCCTTTGAGGACGTTCATCGCTTGCTTTCTCGCCTGAATTGCTCGAAACCGCTCTTGACCCGTTGTGCTCGTCCTGATACTTAACCACCCTCTTCGAAAATTCGAATAAGATCGTCCTTTCGTAACGGGTAGCTTGAATCCGTGGTAAAACATTTTTACAAAATTCCGGGCGGCCTCCAGTGGCTCTCCCTCTGGCTGCTAGCTGTTGCAGCAGCCTCGGGGCAACAAGGTTTCGGTCCCGGAACGACCACGGTACCGCCGTTGACGGGAGCCCCCAGTCTGGCGCCGCTGGCGCCCGCCGCGCCTCCCGCCTCGACGCTGCAAGCTCCCACGTTCGATCCCTATTCCACCCAGCCGAATTCGTCCTTCGGCGCGCCGCTGCCGCTGTCTACGCCTCCGCCCCTTTCGGGTTCGTTCGGCGCGCCGGCCCCGGCCTATTCGCAGCCCTACAGTCTGCCGTCCCCGGGCGCTCAGCCGTATAGTACCCAGCCGAACCTTGGGTTTGGCACGCAAAGCCCGCCGGCCCTGTTTCCCTACGGGCTGCAGGGACCCACGCAGCCCGCCTCCGGATTCGCTAGCGCCAATCCCTTGAAATTCCTGCAAAATCTTCGCTTCAGCGACGACCATCTGTGCGGTGACAGTGGCAAGTCGGGCGACATGCGGATCAACGACGCGTTCGCCACCACGACGCTGGCCTTTCCTAACTTTCTCTGGACGGGCCAACCGTGGTTCTTGTCGCCGGGATTTGGCTACCACTCCTGGAGCGGGCCCTTTGGCACGTGGGCGGACGAAAACGGAACCGACCAGTTCTATCCCATGCTGCCGCCCGATGCGTACAGTGCCTTCCTGGACATCGGCTGGCGTTCGAGTCCCGATCGCGCCTTTGGCGCCGAACTCGGCGGCCGCATCGGGCTCTACAGCGACTTTTCCGGAATCGACGATCAGAGCTTCCGGCCGATGGGCTTGGCCTTGCTGCGATACAACCTGACGCCGACGATGGCCTTGAAAGCAGGCGTGTCCTACATCAACCGCGCCGATATCAAGCTGCTGCCCGCGGGCGGAATCGTGTGGACACCAAGTCCGAAAACCAAGTGGGACATCTTTTTCCCGCAACCCAAGCTGGCGTCCTACCTGACGACCCTGGGCAATCAGGATCTGTGGTGGTACGTGGCGGGCGAATACGGCGGCGGCGTGTGGACGGTGAACGTCTCCGCTCCGAATCTGGCGACCCCGAACCCGAACGACTACCTGCCGCTGGAACGAACGCTGATGGACATCAACGATCTGCGCGTGTCGATCGGCATCGAGTTGGGGCCGCAGGCCAACAGCAGCGTCGGGCAGCGGGGACTCTTCTTCGAAGTCGGCTATGTGTTCAATCGCGAAATGGTCCTGGTCGTGCCCGTCCAGCAGTACTCGCTGAACGACACCTGGATGCTGCGAGGCGGCTTTGCTTTCTGAAGTCCCGATGGTCCCCAGCCTGCGGAACTCGCCAACGCGTCCTGCCGCGACGCGAAGGTCGGTCTCCACGAGACCGGACCAGGGGTGCCGTGTGGCGAGGTGGCTGCGAGTCGCCGTCCTCGCGCTGGCTGCCTTGCTCCAAGCAAGTCGGGACAGTCGCAGCCAGCAGCCGGAAATCATCCGTCACTTGCCGCCGGTGGATGCGACCGAAACGCTGCTGCCTTGGACCGCCGTCGACGGGCCGCAGGCGTTGCTAGCCAGCGATCCTCGCGAGTTTCGGGTGCCGGAGGAGGTGTTGCCGGCTGAAAGTCCTGCGCTGACATCCCACAAGAACGGCTTTTTTCAAAAGATCTCGTTCACGGCTACCGAAATTTTTCCGGACGGCGGCGATGGACTGGGCATCTTCGAGACCGAGCTGTTCGCCGCCTTTGCGCTGCCCGCTCCGACGACGGACATGCCGTTGGTGATCGTGCCGGCGCTGGACATGCAATTCCCGAACAGTCCCTCGTGTGCCGCACTGCCCGGCACGCTGTATGGGCCCAATTTGGATCTGATTTGGATGCCCCGCTTCGGTTCCCGCCTGCAAGGCATCTTGTCGGTGGGAGCGGGCTGGTATAGCGATTTCCAGGGCGAGGACGATGGGTTTCGGCTCACCGGCCGAGCGATTGCGCGCTATGATTGGACACCGGATCGGGTGCAATTGGTGTTGGGCGTGCTGTACATCAACCGTCACGACACCAAGCTGATCCCGGCGGCAGGAGTGGTTTGGAAGCCCAGCGATGACCTGAATTTCGAGTTGGTGTTTCCGCAAACCAAACTTGCACGGCGTCTGACGTGGGGCCCGGGATTTGAGAACTGGCTTTACCTGGCCGGCGGCTTCGGCGGCAACAGCTGGTCCATTGTGGACGTGGCGGGCGATCCGGACGTGCTGATCTTGCGAGACTGGCGGATCATGCTGGGCTGGGAGCTGAAGCGGGATGGCGGTGCGGGCTTTCGACTCGAAGGCGGCTATGTCTTCTCGCGCGAGATCGAATTCGCTTCGCAGCCGATCCCGTTCTGTCCTGACGATACGTTGCTGGCGCGCGGTGTCATCGCGTTCTGAGGGCGAGCCGTTTGCGGGGGGGAAAGGGCTCAGACGTACAGAATTCAGTTTTTGCGGGCAGACCGACAACCCCAAGGATACACATCTCTCCGCAAAAACTGAATTCTGTACGTCTGAGCCTGGGTCAGGGCGTTTGGGCCTGTTTCACGCCGGCCATCAGCTGGTCCAGCAGCGGCATGACGATCTGGCGGTAGACCTGCTCCAGCAGCGGATTGGCTTTGATCCTCTGCATGGTCTCGTAAACGGGCTGGCCCTCCTGCTCGCTCACCTCGACCTCCAGCGTCCGACCTTCGCCATCCAGCAGGGTGGTCACGTAGCGGAAGCCGGCGGGCTGTTTCGGGTAACGTTGGATGTCGTGGAATTGGGCCGTGTCGAAATCGAATTCCCCGCGCGGCGGTTCCCGGGCGGGCTGGGCGGCTCGCGGTTTCGTGCCCAGCAGCGCCTGCATCGTACCGGACAATCGCCGCAGCGATGGTTCGTCGGCGACGTCTTGCAAACGCTCGGACAGCAGATCCAACTTGGCCAGCTTGTCGGCCTCCGGCATCGCTTCCGATTCCGCGATGACTTCCTGCAGTCGATTCCGCATCATGTCCGCAGTGACGTCGGCCGGATCGCTCACGATCCGCACCTCGGGCGCCGCCTGCGGTGGCGGTTCCTCCGCCGTCTCTCCAGCGGCCATCGTGACGTGGATCGTCCGGGCATTGCGTCCCGCCCCGTCCGCTGCCCACCAGGGCAGAAAACTTCCGGCCAGCAATCCCCCCGCCATCGCTGCGTGAACCACGAACGAAATCGCCCAACCGCAGCGGCGGTAACGGATGACCGAACGGGAGATCGGAACGGCCGAGTTCATGCTGGCATTGTAACATCAAGCGTCTTTCGGTACACGCGACGCTCGTCACCGGCCTTCGTCATCGGTATGTCGTCATCGCCGCCATATCCGCTCAAGGGGTAAGTATCTCCGCCAGCGGGTCGTAGCCTTGGACGCCAAACGGCGACATGCGCCACCGCTCGCCGGCAAGCTCGTAATACGGCTCCATGATCGCTTGTTGGATGCGGGACTCGTCGGCCTGAGTCGGATCGTAGGTCACGCGGACTTGCGCGATATCCGGACTGGGCCAGGCCTCGATTTTCAGGTACCCCGGAACCTCGAACATGTCGTCGCGTTCCAGGAAGTAGACCAGCAAGTTGGCATTGCCGCGGCAGGCCACGTTGCCGATCCGCAGCTGCAGTTCGGCGGTCTCGGCGGGCGGCGTCCCCCGCGTCTTGACGAACGACGGCAAGGGGAACAGGTACGAGGCGGCGACGGCGGCCGAAGTGCACAGCAGCACCGTCAACACGATCGTGATTTGCGGCCAGCCGGCCTTGCTGTGCCGCGGCGGGCCCCACGACAGGGACCGTGTCCGGCGATCCGGACAGCTTTCCACGCACTGCAGACAAGCGATGCAGCGCGCGTGGGTGACTTGTGTCACTTGATCGACCGGAATGGCGACCGGACAGCGTTTCCCGCACACCCCGCAATCGCGGCACGATTCGACGTCGCGACGGACCCGCGCAAGGGCAAATCGTGAGAACGGATTCAAGACGGCGGCAAGCGGGCACAGCCAACGGCAGAAAGGCAGCATCAGGAACAGCGACCCCAGCACCACTGCGCCCGCCGCGACGTAGGTCCAAACCGTGATGTCTTCCCCGTGCCGGCTGATCAAGGCATAGCACGGGTCGAAGCCCCGAAAGATCAACTCGCCGGTTTGCCAGGTGAACCACAGAATGACGGCGAGCAGGCCGTACTTCAGCCATGCCAGACGGCGATCCAGCCACAGCGGGACGCGGACTGGCGGCAATCGCAGCCGGCGGGCCACGGCGTACAGCCATTCCGAAATCGTCCCGATCGGGCACGCATACCCGCAGAACGCGCGGCGCATCAACAGCGTCATCCCCAGCACGCCGCCCAGGATGAAAAAGTTGGCCGTGCCCAGCGAGCAGACCAGGTTGCCCTCGTGCAGGTACGTGTACAACGCCTCGACGCCGCCGAACGGACACCACCGCTCGCAATTGCCCCCGATCACAAAGACCCCGACCAGCACGATCAGGAGAAAACCGAATTGGATCGTTCGCCGCATCCGTGTCATGGCATCTCTCTCAATTCTCGCCCGACGCACACTTGCTGCGCATCGGACAGCTGGCACAGCTGGTGCCGCCGCTGCATGCCGACTCGGAGACCTTGGATGCCGTTCGCAGCGCCGCAACGAAACGGGCGTCGCCTGCCAAGCCGGAGAATTCCGGGCTTGTCTGCGCGTGTTGCTTGAATCCCGCCAGGCGGCTCGGCGCCGCCGACTCGAAACAGCGGACCAGCAGCTGGCAGGCCTGCTCGCCATCGTCGATGGCCGCCTGAAGCCGAGCTACGGCGTACACCGCTCCCGGTCCCTCGGCACTGGTCAACTGAATCGTCTGGGCGATCCTCTTGGCCTCGTCCGGCTTGCCTTGCCGAGCAGCCGCCAGGCCGTGCAGGGCCTTGGTCGCCACCGTGTGCTTGGCCGTCGGCAAGGCGGCCAACACTTCGGCCGCGTCCGCTGGCTGGTTCATCGCCAATTGCGTTTCGGCCAGCAGCAACGCCGACGAGCCGTTGTTCAACTTGGAGTGCAGCTGCCGCCCGACCTCGAGCGCATCCGCGTACAGTCCGTGATTGACGAAGAACGTATGCAGCGCGCGGGCCTTGTACTCCCATTGTGCAGGGACCGTTTCTTTCGGCAAGCTGGCCCGCATCATCAGCACTTGCCGCAGCATCGCATACTGCTGCATGTACCGCTGATTCGCCGGGTCGGCGCGGACCGCCCCGGCGAACTGCTGCAACGCGCCCGGCAGATCGCCGGAAGCCAGTTGAGTTTCTCCTGCGCGAAACAGGTCGGCCCCTTGTTCCGCGGCCTCTGTCCTGCCCGTCAGCACGGCGAAAGCCAGCGTTGCTAGCAACGCTACGATTGGGAATCTCATGTCGTTTCTCCTTCTCTTGGTAATCCCAAGCGTCCGCGAGGTAACACGTGGAGGCCCTCGCTTCCGCTGCGTTTTTTTGTCAATCCGCGTGCGACCTATCTTCGCCCAAACGGCTATCCCCTGCAACCGCAACACCGCAAGAAATCGCGACGGGGCCGGTTGGGCCTGTCTGGGCAAGTTCAGTGCCAGCCGTTGACGGGCGAGTCGCCGGAGTTCACACTTTCCGAATCGTGATCTGGGATGACCGTCCATCGAGCAGGGAGTCGAAGCGATCGTGGAATCACCGCAGCGTCGGCGTCGGGAGCGCGAGTTTGGAGTGCCGTTTCCGGGCGAGATCCTCGCGCCGGAGGCTTGGACACGCACCGCGCTGAAGCGACTTCCCGAAGGGGGGTCGCTGGATTGGGGGGTGCTGTTCGGCCGTCATGCGCCGGTCGTGCTGGATCTGGGATGCGGTAACGGCCGTTATCTGATCGGCAGCGCCGTGTGGCGGCCGCAGTACGACCACCTGGGCGTCGATATCTTGCCGCTGGTGATTCGCTACGCGACGCGACGCGCCAATCAGCGCGGGTTGACGAACATCCGCTTGGCGGTGATCGGCGGCCGGGAACTGCTGGCCGATTACGTGCCGGCGGCCAGTGTCGCGGAGATCCACTGTTATCATCCGCAGCCCTATTACGATCCAGGGGAAGTTCCCAAGCGGCTGATCACGCCGGAGTTTCTGTGGTTGGTCCGTCGAGCCTTGGTTCCCGGCGGACTGTTTTTTCTGCAGACGGATCATCCGGGTTACTGGCGGTACATGTGTCAGGTCGTGCCCGTATTCTTTGACTTGGACGAGCGGCCTAACTGTTGGCCCGACGCGCCCAAAGGACGCACGCGGCGCGAGATCATCGCCTTGCGGCGGGGACTGTGCGTGTTTCGCGGCGTGGCTCGGCCCAAGACGGGGCTCCAGGAGGCCGACGCCTTGGCCCTGGCCCAAGCGCTGCCCCTGCCGACGTTTGACGCCGATCGGCGATTGCAGGAATTGGACGAACTGGAAGTGAGTTGAGGGAAAGCGGAATGAAGGGGGCAGGGTTGCGCCCGTGAGCCGCGTTACGGACGGTTGCGAGGAAAGACGATGTTCAATTGCCGGTCGCGGCGGACGTGTTCTTCCTGCCAGCGGATGGCGTGCCCCTCGAACATTTTCGGCGTCAGTTCAAAGAAGCGGCCGATTTGGGCGAGCGTCGCTTTCGGCTGCTCGCGGTCGTCTTGGCCCGCATGCGCCGAAATGGCAAGTAGAAAGTAGTGGCCGCGGTCGGGAACACGCAACTGGAAGCGGCCGGTTGCGTCCGTGCGGGTATAATCGCCGCCCAATCCGTACAGGATTTGCAGTCCCGCGTGATCCGAGGCGGGCGGCGGGTCTTGCGGGCGGAGTCCCACCATCTTGGCCTGTTGTTCCGGCCGCATGTCGCGCGGCACAAGGATCACGACCGCGCCGACGTCGGGCCTTGTCTCGTCGTTGGTGGCCAGCAGCGCCACCTCGCCCGTCACGAGGCACGCCTGCGGCCCCTCGTCCTCGCTCGGCGTCCTTCCCGACAGGCCCCGGCCGACCAAGATTCCGATCAGCAGGCTCGTCATGGCCACCAAGCCCAGCAGCGCGCCTTGCATGTACAAGATACTCCGCGGAACGGCGACCTTGTGGGGGTCGAGGGATGCGCGGAATCCGGCCTGCGACGCACTCTCCTCGTCGTCGGCAGCATAGATCAGTTCCGCTTCCGAATCGTAGACCAAGAACTGGGACAGCGGATCGTCGGCCGCCCGGCCCACGGCGACCGCCCGCTCGACCGCCCGCTCGACCGCCCGCTCGACCGCCCGCTCGACCGGCGCCTCCGCCGCGCCCGTAACCGCGTTGTTGCCGCCCTCGGCGTGGGCTGGGATGGCTAGCACCTGCCGGCATTTCGGGCACTGGGCCTGCGAACCCGCTTTCCGCGAGCTGACACTCAAACGTGCGCCGCAATGCTTACAGGCAAACTTGATAGGCATGATTGTCGCTGGAAAGGCGTCACGGGTCGCGGGTTCTTTCGTGGTCGCCGTGCTTCAAGGCCTGCATGCCCAGGGCGCATAACAGCAGCAGGGTGTCGATGACAGCGAGCACCAGGACTCCCACGGAAATCCAGCGGAGTACCCGCGACCCGGCTTCGTCTTGCATCGCTTGCGTCAGCGCGGACACGCCCAAAACGACGGCAAACGTCACGATCAGCAGCGGCAGAGCGAACACCAGTATTGTGAGCACGGGGCGGGGAATCACGCGGACCTCCTGGAGTTTTGGTAACTTAACAAGATTTTGCGGCCTGCGGTCCCCCGTGTCAATCCACCCAATTGTTGCACCCGCGAGGAGGCGTCTTGGAGAATTCGTATCCGTCGAGCAGAAGCGTTTCCGCGGCCCCGAACGAAGCTGGACTTTTTCATCTTTGCCATGCTTGCTTGCGACAAGCTGGTGATTTAGTCTAATGTCCTTTCTGGAATCGATCTTTGACGGCTGTGGGAAAGGCGACAAACATGGAGTTCCTCGACTGGATTTTCGTGGGCGGCTATTTTGCGTTGCTGCTGGGGCTTGCCTGGTGGGTTATCCTCAAGGGCAAAGACACCGCCGACGACTATTTTCTGGCGGGCCGCAACTTGGGTTGGTTTGTCGTCGGGGCCTCGATCTTTGCCTCGAACATCGGTTCCGAGCATTTGGTGGGCTTGGCCGGCTCCGGCTGTACCGACGGCGTGGCGATGGCGCATTTCGAGTTGCACGCCTGGTGCCTGCTGGTGTTGGGCTGGGTCATGGTGCCGTTCTACGCGCGGTCGATGGTGTTTACCATGCCGGAGTTTTTGGAGCGGCGATTCAACGCCACGGCCCGCTGGGTGTTGTCCATCATCTCGCTGGTCGCCTACGTGTTGACGAAGATCGCGGTGGGGATCTTCGCCGGCGGCATCGTCTTCGCCACGCTGCTGCCCGAGCTTCGCTTGGACCTGGGTTTTGCCGTCTTCAACAGCTTTTGGATCGGCTCGGTGGCGGTGATCGTCCTGACCGGAATGTACACCATCTTGGGCGGCATGCGGGCGGTGGCCTACACCGAGGCGATGCAGACCTTGATCCTGGTCTTCGGTTCGGTGTTGGTGACCTTTTTTGGGTTGCGAGCCCTGGGCGGTTGGGAGCAATTGCGCGAGGTGTGCGGCAGCGACATGTTCAATTTGTGGAAGCCGCTGGTACCGGCGGGGATGGAGGGCACCTGGGCGCCGGTCAAGGAGTCCGGGCGGATCGCTTGGTATTTCAACAGCAATTATCCCTGGTTGGGCATGTTGTTCTGTGCCCCGATCATCGGTTTGTGGTACTGGTGTACGGACCAGTACATCGTCCAGCGGACCTTGGGCGCGCCGAACGAGCGGGAGGCGCGTCGCGGCACGATTTTCGCCGCCTTTCTCAAGCTGCTGCCGGTGTTTATCTTCATCATTCCCGGCATGATCTGCTTTGCCTTGGCCAAGACCGGCCAGGTCGAAGCCCTGGGAGGCCTGATCGACGAAAACGGCAAGCCGATTGCGGACCAGTGTCAAGCGGCTTTTCCGCTGATGGTCAAGCACGTATTGCCGACGGGGATTCGGGGCTTGGTCGTGGCCGGCCTGCTGGCGGCCCTGATGAGTTCACTGGCCGGCGTGTTCAATGCCAGCTCGACGCTGTTCACGATGGACCTGTATCAGAAGTTCCGTCCCCACGCGTCGCAACATCAATTGGTATGGACGGGCCGCGCCGCCACCACGGCGATGGTCGTCATCGGACTGATGTGGATTCCCGTGATTCAGGGCGCCCGTGGGTTGTATGACTACTTGCAGGGCGTTCAGAGCTACCTTGCGCCGCCGATCTTTGTGGTGTTCTTTCTGGGCGTGTTCATGAAGCGGCTGAACGGCAAGGGATGCCTGGCAGCGCTGATCGTCGGGTTTGCCTTGGGCGTCTTTCGTCTGGCCGTCGACACGCCGGTGACGCTGCGGCTGGCCGGCTTCGAGCAGGGCTATTCGGAAGGTTCCTTTTTGTGGATCGTCAACAACCTGTACTTCCAGTATTACAGTGTGTTTATCTTCCTGGTCTGTTCCGCGGTGATGGTCCTGGTCAGCTATGCGACGGCACCGCCATCGTTGGAACAGATTCAAGGCTTGACGTTCGGCACGACCAGTGTCGAGGATCGGGCGTTGTCGCGGAGCAGCTGGGGCTGGGGCGAAGTGGCCGCTTCGGCCGCGGTCCTGGCGGGGATCCTGGCCGCGTATTTGTATTTCCGGGGCTAAATTGACTCGGTACGGCACGGGTTTGTACAGGAGAAAACAGAGAAGACAGAGCCTCCGTTTTCTCTGTTGGCTCCTGTTCGAGATCCCTTCCCATCTGGGGGCGGCTTATGCAACTTGAAAAGGCGACCTCCCATTCCGGCGAAGCGGGCTTGGCAGGCTGGATTTCCAGCAACGACGTGACCTTGTTCACGGTGGTCATGGTCGTGGTCGTGGCGATTTTTCTGCAGGCCAGTTTGGTCAAACGCGGCCAGCGGAACACGGAACTGGAAGGGGAGAAACTCTCGCTGACCGAGCAGAACCGTCGCATCCAGAAAGACGTGCGCCGCGTCGCTGCAGAACTGGCCGCCATGAACACCCAGCTGGCGGACACCAGGAACTCGCTGGCGACGACCCAGCGCGAGCGGCAGTCGCTGGAAGAAATCCGCCAGCAACTCGATCTGGACCTGGCCACCAAGCAGCAAGAACTGCAACAGCGGACGGAAGATCTGGCTAAGTTGAATGCCGCCAAAACCACGGTCGAGGCCCAGCTGGCGCAGCTTCTGCAGGACAAGGGCGCTCAAGAGGTTCAATTCTCCCAGACCACCACGAAACTGGAAGCGAACCTGTCTGGCATGGCTGCCCAACTGCAGCAGCAAAAGAAGGAACGCGACGATCTGGTGGCGTCGCGCGACGACTTGCAGAAAGAACGCGACGTGCTGGACCAGCAGGCCAAGGCGTTGGCGGAACGGGTGGCGAAGCTGGAACAGCAGGTAGGCGCCAGCGAAATGAGCCTGGCCGAACTGAAACAAGCGGCCGCAGCCAAGACGCAAAGCTTGGAGGAACTGCTCGCCCGGGCCTTGGAGCGGCAGAAGAGCGACCAGTCCGACTCGACCCAACAGATGCGAGCCGCGGTGTCGCGGGCCGAGCAAGCCGAGACGCAGGCCAAGGAAGTGGCGGCCACCCGCGACGACTACCTGGACCGGCTCCGCCGAGCGGCCGTCTATGTGCAGGATCTCGATGAGAAAAAGAGCCTGTTGGCGCTGCAAGTCGAAGCGTTGAAGACCCAGTTGGCCAACGCCCTGGACGATCTGCAAACGGCCCAATCGCAAGTGCAGCAGCAGCGCAGCCGCGAAGCCAGCGTCAATCGCGAACTGATCGGTTTGCGCGGCGGCTTGAAACGCATCGCTTTCCTGTTCGATGCTTCCGGCAGCATGACCCAGGATGGACGTTGGGACGAAGTGCGGCGGATTTCGTTGGCCTGGCTGGACCACCTGGACGTGGACGAGTGTGTGCTGATCGTGTTCTCGTCCGGGGTGAAGGCCTTTCCGGCTGACGGTACGCTGTTGCAGGTCAGCGGCCCCGAGGGTGCGGACAACCGCGCCCAGTTGCTGGAGTACCTCAAATCCGTCAAGCCCGAGGGCTGGACCAACACGCTGGCGGCCATGCAGTTGGCTTACCAATACCGCATCGACTCGATCATCCTGTTCTCCGACGGGGCGCCGACCTACGAGAGCGCCAACCGTTTTAACGCGGAAGCCGTCGAGCAGATCTATGCGCTCTGCCGCCAGCACGCCGACATCCCCATCAATGCCGTCGGCCTGGGGAATTACTTCGACCCGAACTTCTCCACCTTCCTGCGCACGATGGCCCAACTGACCGGCGGCACCTTCGTGGGGAGGTAGGGAGCGGTGGAGGAACCACCCCTGTAAAGGTGCGGAGTGCCGTTGAAGGCCGCACCAGGGAGGAGATCTTCGATGTTACACGATCCCAGCCATTACGAACCGCCGCCGATCGCGGAAGAGATCAAGCTGCGGCAGCGGGACCAGGACGTCTTGCGCCGTTTGGCGGAGGAACTGGCACCGATCGCCGCGCTGCCGATACACCAGGAGAAGGCTCAGCGGTGGCAAAAGCTGAACGATCTGCAGTCCGAGCGGCCGATGGTCTGGATCAACGAGATCCCCTGGCACGAGATGAACGTCGACGACGAGTTGACGCTGTTGACGCAGCATCCCTGGGCGCGGGACTTGGAGCGGGAATTGCGCCGCACGCTGTACCAATGGCGGCACCTGCCCGGCGATATGATCGTCAGTGATTTCCTGGCGTGTCCGTTGGCGATCCACAGCACGGATTTCGGCATCATCGAAGATGTGGATGTGGTCAAGACCGACGAAACGAGCGACATCGTATCGAGGCATTTCCACATTCAGATTCGCGACTTTGCGGACTTGGAAAAAATCCGCATGCCCGTGGTGACGCATAACGAAGCGGCCACGCAATATCGTTACGCGGCGATGTGCGACGTGTTCGGCGGCATCCTGCCGGTGCGGAAGCAAGGCCAGACGCACATCTGGTTCACGCCTTGGGATTATCTGTGCCGCTGGTGGGGCATCCAGGAGGCGATGATGGACTTGATCGAGCGTCCCGACCTGGTCAACGCGGCGGTCGAGCGGATGGTGGACGCTTGGATGGTCGAGCTGGATCAATTCGTGGCGCTGAACGCATTGGCCTTGGACTGCAACAACACCCGCGTCGGCTCCGGCGGCTACGGCTACACGCGCGAGTTGCCGGGAGCGGATTACGATCCGGATTACATCCGGCCGCACAACATGTGGGGCTGCTCGAACGCCCAGGTATTTTCCGAGGTCTCGCCGCAGATGCATTGGGAATTTGCCCTGCGGCATGATGTGCGGTGGCTGGAACGTTGGGGGCTGACTTACTATGGCTGCTGCGAGCCGTTGCATCAGAAGATTGACCTGTTGCGAAAGATGCCCAACCTCCGCAAGCTCTCGGTCAGCCCGCGATGCGATTCCCACCGCGTGGTTCGCCAAGTCGGCACGGACTATGTGCTGAGCCGCAAGCCGAATCCGGCGATTCTGGCCGAGGACGATTGGCAGCCGCAGCGGGCTCGGCAAGAAATCGTCGAGTTCCTCGAAGTCGCCCGCGGCTGTCACGTCGAATTGATCATGAAGGACATCTCGACGGTCCGCTACCAGCCGCAGCGATTGTGGGAGTGGGCAGCGATCGCGATGGAGGTTGCCGAAGAGTTTGCCGCGTGAGCACCCGCCAAGAACGGTCCGTCTCGTTCAACGCCCAGCTGGAGACGATCACAACACCTAATCTCCCTGTCAGATGAAGCGAAAGATGAAGTGAAAGGCGATTGCCTCGGCCGGCATATTTTTCGCGGAGGCGATGGCTTCCTCGAAAAGCAGACAAGAGCCTAGTCGGGACAAGCCCGCGGCCTCCCGTTGCGGGTCGCCTTCAGCCCAGCAGGCGACTGATCCGGCGGCCGGTGACGCTGAGCGGGTATTGTCCCAAGTCGCTGATATCGACCCAGCGGACGTCGCGGTCGCGGAGCAAGCGTCCGCCCGCGCACTCGGCTTCGTAGCAGACCAGGGTGATGCGGAACCGGGTCACGCCGTGCTTGATTGTGGCCAGTTTGCGCCCCACGCGGACGATCAACCCGGTTCGTTCTGCCGTGGCGAGTTCCAATTCTCGGTTCAAGGCGTCGCCGGAGCGAGCGGTGAGCGGGAAGCGAGGAAAGTCCCACAGGCCGGCCCAGCGTTCATCGGGTCCGCAGCGGCGCAGCGCGACGCGATGGCCACGTCGCACGACCACGGCCGCTTCGTGGCGGTCCTCGTACTGGGGCTTCCGCGCCGCTGCCGGAATCTGGGCCTGCCACCCGCCGCGGCATGTTGGGCACAAGGGCCGCACGGGACAGCGGTCGCAGGCCGGATTCCGCGGCGTGCAGATTTCGCTGCCCAACTCCATCAGCGCCTGGTTGAACAGGCCGACGTGCTTGTGCGGCAGGATCGCGGCGGCAAAGGCCCACAATCGCTGTTGGCCGGCACTGCTGGCCGCGTCGCCGCGATAGGCCAACAGGCGGCTGAACAGGCGGACGGTATTGGCTTCGAGAATGGGTTCGCGCGCATCCCAGGCGATCGAGGCGATGGCGCCGGCCGTATAGCGGCCGATGCCCGGCAAGCTGCGGATCTGGTCGATCTCTCGGGGAAAACGTCCCTGATGCTCGGCGACGATCACCGCCGCGGCCGCGTACAGCTGGCGCGCGCGGCGGTAGTATCCGAGCCCTTCCCACAGCCGCAGCACCTCGTGTTCGTCCGCCGCGGCCAAGTCCGCGATCGCGGGAAAGGCGGCCAGGAAACGCTCGAAGTAGCCGATCACGGTGGCGACCTGTGTCTGCTGGAGCATGATTTCGCTGACCCACACCGCGTACGGATCGCGCGTTTTGCGCCACGGCAGATCGCGGGCGTTCGCGCGAAACCAGGACAGGATGCGGCGGCGAAACTGCGTCTTCCAGGCGGCCGCGGGCACCGCGCCGTCGGGCTCGGGATTCCGCGCGGCACAGGAACCTTCGTTCGTCTCTTGGCGCATGGCATGGCAGTCGCGATTCGGCATGCTGCCCAGGCTAGTCAGCATCCGGCCTCTTGACCAGGGGGCGCTCAGTAGAAACAATACGGGGACCTTGGGGCTCAGACGTACAGAATTCAATTTTGCCGGGTATCAACTCGACCATGTGGCAAGCGGCTTGTCCGGCAAAATTGAATTCTGTACGTCTGAGCCTGTGGGCTGTGTGCGCAGGCTGGGGTCCGGCCTTGAGGCTGCTTCGACAGGCGATTGCCTGGACTCCAACTTTCCATGAGGAGAAACTCCGATGATGTTCCGCCGATCTGTGTTGATGCTCCCGCTCGTTGCTCTCGCCTGGGCCGTTTCCGGCATGTGCGACGAACCGCCGCAGTTGGCCCCGCCGCAATACGTCGGTCCGCCGCAGCCGCAGCACGCGGTTACCAACCGGGCGTTTCAAGGCATTCCCAGCATGGCCGTCGCGCCCGGCGGACGGCTGTGGGCGAACTGGTACGCGGGCAAGACTCCCGGCGAGGATCACAACAACTACGTGGTGCTCAGCACCAGCGGCGACAACGGTGCCACGTGGCGCGAGGTGCTGGTCGTGGACCCGGACGGCGAGGGCCCCTTGCGGACTTTCGATCCCGAACTGTGGATGGGGCCCGACGGCAAGCTCCGCATGTTCTGGGCTCAGACCCAAGGACACAACTCGACCATTGGTGGCGTGTGGTACATCGAGACGGCCGAACCGGAATCCGAGCAAGCGGCTTGGGGACCGCCGGTGCGCGTCACCGACGGCGTGATGATGTGCAAGCCGCTGGTGTTGAGCAGCGGCGAGTGGGTGCTGCCCGCCTCGACCTGGCGTCAGACGGACCACAGCGCCAAGATGGTCGTGTCGGCGGACCGAGGCCAGACGTGGACGATCCGCGGGGCCTGCCATGTGCCCGTCGCCGTCCGCGCCTTTGACGAACACATGTTCATCGAGCGCAAGGACGGTTCGCTGTGGCTGTTGGCCCGCACGAACTATGGCATCGGCGAAAGCATTTCCACCGACGGCGGCCGCACGTGGCCGGAACTGACCCCGTCGGCCATCGCGCATCCCAGCGCGCGGTTCTTCATTACACGCCTGAATTCGGGCAACTTGCTGTTGGTCAAGCACGGCCCGATAGGCGAGCGGACCGGACGCTCGCACTTGACGGCGTTCCTCTCGACCGACGACGGGAACACCTGGGGCGGCGGCCTGCTGCTCGACGAGCGTTCTGGCGTCTCGTATCCGGATGGCCAACAGACCGCCGATGGTCTGATTCGGATCATCTACGACTACAGCCGCACCGGCGACCGGCACATCCTGATCGCAGCCTTTCGCGAGGAGGACGCGGCCGCGGGCGAGCCGGTCACGGACGCGGTGCGTCTGCGGCAACTGGTGAGCGAGGCTTCGGGCGGACTCGAGCGGCCCAAGCCCGAACCGCCGCCGGTCGCAGCCAACGAGGATGGCGAACCGCTGCGCAAGGACAACCCTGGTGCACTGACTGCCGAAGACGCGCCGTCGGGCGCGCTGACCGTCGGCGAGTTGCTGTTCACCGACCGCGCTTACGTGCTGAGCGAACTGCCCGCCGCGCTAAAAGGAGTCCATTTCCTGCGTGTGAAACTGGATGGACAAAAGGAACTGCGATGCAGCCGAGCCGGCACGGTGTACGTCCTCACGCCCGACCCCGACCGCAACCGGGACAGCCAAACGCAAACGCTGCTGGACCAGGGGTTCAAAAAGGTTGCCTTGCCGGAAGTGCGCTTGTTCAACCCAATCAGCGCCGCCAATTTCTGTACACTGTATCAGAAGGATTGTGCCACGGGCGATAAGATCTCGCTGGGCAAGTGGGCCGTGCCCGTGTTCTTTCCGTGACGCTGCCGACGAAAATCATTCAGAAAAAATATTTGAACTAACAAACATAAAAAAAAAAATCGAGGAAAAGCCATGCCGAAACGAAAATTCATACGCTGTTTATGCGTCCTGTCCGTCACGCTGGCCGCCGTGTTGGTGGCGGCGGCCACGCGGGCGGCAGACGCAGAGGAACGATTGGCGATGCTGCCGAGCGTCTTGCCGTCGAGCCCGCGGGTGCCCGCAACGACGCCCGTCGATCCCGAGGCCCTGGGGTTTGACGAGATCGTGTTTGTCAAACGCAAGCCGTACTCGTCGGACCATTACTACACGGACATCAACAACGGCACCAGTCCGGACCGGTTTCTGCCCGACAACGGCATTTACATCTACAACTTGCGGACGCGAGCGGAACGGCCGGTGGTCACTGCCGCCGACTTGCCTGGCGGCAAAGGCTTTATCGGGTACATCAGTCTGTCGTTTGACGCCTGCAAGATCCTGTTCGACTTTCGACAAGATCCGGGCGCTGGGTTTCGCATCTGGGAAGTGCAAACCGACGGCACGGGACTGCGGCAGATTTCGTTTCCGGCAGAGGACGAGGCGGACAAGGCGGCGCGCTGGCACCCGTCCTGGCACACCGACGATATCCATCCCTGTTACTTGCCGGACGGCAAGATCATCTTCTCCTCGACGCGGTCCGAACACACCGTGCTGTGCGGCGGGTCCTCGCACCTGGTGGCTCCCACTTTGCACCGGATGGAGTCGGACGGCTCCCGGATCGAACAGCTGACCCGCAGTCCCGTCAGCGAATTCTGCCCGGTGGTCCTGGATGACGGCCGAGTCATGTACCATCGCTGGGAATACGTCGACAAGGGCGCTCGGGTTGCCAAGACCATTTGGACCATGAATCCCGACGGAACCCGGCCCCTGGGATTGTACGGTGTGGCCGACGATTCGACGACCGTCTACATGTACCCTCAGCCGCTGCCCGGTCACAGTCATCGCTTTGTGTGCGTGGGAACCTGCCATTTTCCGCAAGGCGGTTGTGTGGGCGCGGTCATGCTGGTTGATTTCGGCAAGGGAGTCCGTTTCCGCGGTCCGGATCCGCACCAGCCGGATTACGTCCAAGGGGATCCGCGATATTCCGTCACGAACCTTACGCCGCACGTGTTCGTCGAACGGCGGACGGAACCGGGCTGGCATTTCTTGAGCGAACAAGGCGAGTACGTCCATGACCGGAACGGTCAGAAAGGTCATCTGTACAGCCATCCTTATCCGGTCAGTGATCGCGAGTTTCTCGTGTCCTACAAGGTCAATCCGGACGATCATTACAAGGAGGTTGCCAACGCCTATGCGCTGTACCTGATCGATCTCGAAGGCAGCCATCGTTTCGTGCATGCCGATGCAGAACTGTCTTGTTGGCATCCCCTGCCGCTGGTCACGCGGTCCGTGCCGCCCGCCGTCCAGCCCGCGCGCGATGCAAATGCCGCGGCCGACGATCAAGCCGTTTGCTTCCTGACCGACATCTATCAGGGGATGGATGGAGTCGAGCCGGGAGAGGTCAAATGGTTGCGAATCAACGAAGCCCTGCCGCGTTACTGGTCGACCGGCAGACGCTGGAATCCGTCGTTGAGCAGTTCCAGTTGGAAGGCGGCTCTGTGGCCGCGAGTCCAATGGGGCGTCGTGCCTGTGGAAGCAGACGGTTCCGCTCATTTCCTGGTGCCGGCCAATCGGGCCATCTTCTTGCAGGCCTTGGACGAGAACTTCCGGGAATTGCAACGGGAGCGGACCTACGTAAATTACGCCGCGGGCGAAGTCCGTTCCTGCACGGGCTGTCACGGCCAATCCAACCGCACGCCCGCAGTGGCCGCTGCCGGAACGCCGCTGGCCCTGCTGCGGGCGCCGAGCGTTCTCGAGCCGCAACCGTGCGATCTGGTCGAAAACGGTGGGGACGGCCAAGCGGGCCAGGTCATTCACTACCCCACCGATATCCAGCCGATCTTGGATGCCAAATGTGTTTCGTGCCACGGGGCGAGCGATCCGGCCGACGGGCTGAGGCTGAGCGGCGAAGTCACCCAGTTCTACAACACGTCGTACGAAGAGTTGGCTCGGAAACAACTGGCCGGTCCGATCATTCCCGAGTTCACCTCATTCCTGTGGGGAGACCGAGGAAATCACAACGGAGGCTATCTGCCCCCACGGCAACTGGGATGCCCGACCAGTCCGATGATGGACATCTTGACCAACGCCGCGCACCCGAAGAACGCCAAAGACGATCATTCCCGGATGCTGACCCCGTGGGAACTGATGATCCTGAGCCGCTGGGTGGACAGCAACTATCAGTTCTACGGCAGCTATTTCGGCCGCCAGCATCCCCAGTGGGTCAGTCCGGATCCCAACGATCCAGCTTATGATCCAGCCGATTTCCGGCGGAAAGCCACGTTCGAGGAAGCCACGGGCTTTCTGGCTCCTGCATGGCATCGATAGCGGGATGGCAGGCTCCGCCGCCAGAAACGCCTGCGGTTGCTGGCGGCCAGATTCCGAGCCTGCGGGGGGCGTTACTCGCCCAGGCAGTACAACGCCCGGTCGCTGCGCAACAGCAGGCGGCCGTCCGCGACAGACGGCGAGGCGTTGAAGACGCTGGGGTCCGAGGCGATCGTGTTGTGGGCCAATAACTCGAATTGCGGTTGAGCCACCACCACGAACACACCCGCTTCGCGGCTGACGTAGTACAGTTTGCCGTCGGCAGCCAGCGGCGAGGCGTAGATTCTGCCAGGCCTGGGGCTCAAACGCTCTTCGTACAGATCCTTGCCGGTCTGGGCATCGACGCAATACACCGTTCCGCGGCTGTCGTGCGCCCAGTACAGGTGGCCGTTATGGTAGACGGGCGACGAAACGTTCGATCCCTTGTTGATTTCCCACAGCTTGTGCGTGGCCGTGACATCGCCGCGGCCCCCGGCCCGGACGGCGATTGCCGTGGCGCGACGTCCACCGATCAGATAGGCCACGTCGCCCTCGGCGACCACGCTTGGGCAAACGTAGTCATCGATCCCTTGGCAGGACCACAGCGGTTCGCCGGTGGCGGGATCCAACCCGAGAATCTTGCCCTTGACCTGGGCGACCAATTCCCAGCCTCCGCCGGTCTTGACCAAGGCGGGCGTGCTCCACGACATCTCCATATCGCCTTGACGCCAGGTTTCCCGGCCGCTTTTCTTGTCCAGGGCGATCAACGCTCTGCTTTCCACGCTAGCATTGATGATGACCAGGTTTTCGTACAGCACGGGCGAGTTCGCCGAACCCCACTCGTGGGTATCGGTTCCGCAGGAGGTCAGCCACTGTTGCCGGCCGTCATGCGAATAGGCCGCTGCGCCGCTGGCCCCGTAAAAGACGTAGACCGCATCCGCGTCGACGGCCGGCGTGCTGGACGCGTAGCCGTGCAGGGCGGTGAATCCCTGGTAAGCGCCTTCTTTTTGTGTGGAAGGCTGCTGGACGTTCCAGAGGATCCGGCCGTCTGCTGCGTTCAGGCACAGCAAGTGCCGTTGGAGCTGGTTCGCGTCGCCGGGGTTGCTTTCGTCTACCCCGTAGCCGCTGTAGCACGTCAAGAAGATCTGGTCGCCCAGCGTCACGGGGCAGGATGCTCCGGGACCCGGCAGTTCGGTTTTCCAGACGACTTTCGTTTCGGCATCCCATTTTGTGGGCAAACCCGTTTGGCTGGACTGGCCGCGTCCGCCGGGACCGCGGAATTGCGGCCAGTCGGCGGCCGCCACGAATGGGGTGGCAAGAACAAGAATCGAGAGGCCCAGCACGAGGGCCGCGGTCAGGTTGTGAAGACGCATGTCGATGAAGCTCCTGTAAGCATTTTCCGGAACGGCCCTTGTCTGAGGCCCAGCTGAGGTAATATAATCCGAAATACGCTGGGGGTGTAGTCGTCAAAACTTTCCCAACTAAAACCGTCGGACTACGGGAGCCTGTTTCTCTCAGGCATTTCACAAACCGCGTGATGCGCACGATCTCCGTCGGCAGAAGATGTAGTTTTACTGGATGGTGGCGGTGCACCCTCGATCCGCGGGCGCGGTTCGACGCAGGGGTCGCCATCACGACGCCGCGGCGGGCGCCGTTCGGCGGACAAACAATTGCTCAAGTCACTTCTCAAGAATAAAGGCGATTTCCCACGATGACGCAGATGCTGTTTTATGACAAGGTTGTTCCGGTCTCCACGCAGAATCACCGCGATTTGAGCATCGAGCGAGTTGATTTCAGCTTTGCCGCCAAAGTCAATTCCGTGCCGTTGACCGCTGTCGAGATCCCGCTGGCGGCGCGGGAGTACACGATTGTTTTTGCGGGCACGGACGAGGCGGTCGCACCCGTGGTGGTGTTGGGAGTCGCCGACTCGCAGAACCTGTATCTGGACGAAAACAACGCGTGGAAAGCCGACTACATTCCGGCCTTTGTGCGACGGTATCCTTTTGTGTTTGCCCAAAGCCAAGATGCCTCCCAGTTTACGCTGTGCATCGACGAGGACTGGTCCGGCTGCAATCGCGAAGGACGGGGCCAGCGGTTGTTCGACGACGCGGGAAACCAGACAGAGTATTTGCAGAACATGCTGAAGTTCCTGAGCGATTATCAGGCCCAGTTCGTGCGCACGCAGGCCTACTGCAAAAAGCTGAAGGAACTGAACCTGCTGGAGCCGATGCAGGCTCAGATCGTCATGCCCGGCGGCGAGAAACGGAATCTGGGCGGTTTCCTGGGCGCCACCCGCCCCCGCATCAAGAGTCTGGCCGCCGAGAAGATCGCGGAACTCGCCAAGAGCGATGAACTGGAATTGACCTATCTCCAGATGGCGTCGTTGAACAACCTGGGTTCGGTCGTCAACCGCGCGGTGCCGAAGAAGGCTGCCGAGGTTCAGGAGTAGGGTTCAGCGCGTAAACGCACCGCGCAAGCGAGGAAATCCGTGCAGGATCCTCGCTTACGCGGTGCTGCCTCTGAGATTGAGGGTCGACGGCGACAGACGGTTATTCGCGAAAAAACGCCCCTCCGGCCCCAAGGCCGGGGGCGTTGACGTTTCACGCGGACGGAGACCATCACGGCAAGATCGAATTGATCAGCTCGTCGAGCGTGTCGTTGGCGTCGGCGTCCAGGTCGTTCCAGTACTTGGTGAGCAGGTCCAGCAGGTCCTGCTCGACAGGATCCGGGGGCGTCGAGTTAATCGTACCTCCGCCCGCACCCACGTCGACCAGATAGTCCAACGTGTCGCGGTACAGCGTGTCGAAGCCGGCGTCGCCGTACAGGCGGTCGCGTCCGTTGCCGCCGGAGATGCGGTCGTTGCCATCGCCGCCGCGGAGCAGCGGGTCGTCCCCGTCGCCGCCCGCGATCCAGTCGTCGCCCGCGTCGCCATACACGCGGTCGGCTCCGGCGCCGCCATAAATCCGGTCGTGGCCCGCGCCGCCGTAGACGATGTCGTCCGCCGCACCGCCGATCAGCAGATCGTGGCCCGCGCCCCCGGCGATGTAGGCTCGGCCGGAACCGGCGCGAACGTTGTCATTGCCCGGTCCTGCGTCCAAGGTTGTCTGCTGGACGATCTCGTCCGTGATCCGGATGATATCGTCGCCGTCTCCGGCATAAACCTCCACCCGCGAGATCGTCGGGATCCCAAACATCGCGTCGATGATCGGCGTGTTGTACTTGATGCCCGTCGAGGTCAGGTCGGCGCCGCCGTCATAGTCGCCTGATACCTCGCCAAAGTAGATCGCCTTGGCGTCGGAAGCCGTTCCGCCAGAATCATCCGCTACCACAATCAGTTCGCCACACTCCGTGCCCGTGATGATCAAGGCCAGGCTGCCGGCCACATCGACATTCACGGCGTTCAACACGCCCAACGCTCCGGCGCCACTGGAGCCCATGATGTCCACGATGAATTGCGTGCCGGGAGGCGTCGGATGCGCGCCGTCGTGCAGGTAGTCGTTGGCGCCGATCAGGATGTCCACGCGCTGGCCTGCGGCGTCCGGCACGCTGCTGACGCCGGTGACGCCTGCCAGCACGCCGCCCGCGCCGTCGTAAGCGTCGAAAGCGGCGTTGTCGACCCGCGTCACCGTGAACGTGCCTTGCGACAGCACGAGCGTCAACAAACCGTCTCGATACGCGGTCACGATCCGCTGTCCGTCAGGCACGAACAGATCGGTCACGCACGAGGCGTTGCCAAAGTCCAGCGGCGTGGGATAGGCAGTCCCTTGCGAGAACATGACGGTGTAGTAGGTCGGCGAACTGATCTGCTTCCACCCCATTTTGATCACTTCGCGGATGAAGTACCTGCCGGAAGGCAGGTTCAACGACCCCAGGCTGTAGTTGCCGTTCGCGTCGGTCGTCGCCGTCGCGATCGGGTCGCCGTCGGCACCGACCACGCCGAACGGCCCATTGGGATCGAAGATGCCGTTGTTGTCCACGTCCGCGTACAGTTCGATCGTCCAGCCCGGCAGGCCCGGTTCGCCCACATCCCGCCCGCCATTTTCGTTGGCGTCGTAGTACTTGACGCCCGTGAACGCCGGAGTCACCACGTTGGTGTAACGGACCGACACGGTTTCTCCGGCCGCTAGATTGATGGTCGCCGTGCTGCCGCTGATGCCCGCGCTGACCGCACCGCCGATCACGATGTTCGTCAACGTCCAGCCCGCGACGGCCGTCTCCGTGATCGTGTATACCCCGGGAAGCAGGCCCGTGAATGTCTGCGTGTTGCTCAACGTTGGATCCGCATCGTCATCCAGACTGAAAGGCGTTAGTCCCGTGCCGGTGACTGTGAAGTCGAAGTCCTGAGGATCGTCGGGCACGGCGTCCTTGATCACGGTAATACTGCCCAACTGCGTGTTGTGGAAACGGACCGTGATCGTCTCCCCCGGATCCAGGTCGATTGTGGCTGTACTGCCGGTCCAACTGCTGCTGTCGCTGCCGTCGCTGGTCACGAACTCGACGTTGCTCAGGGACCAACCCGTCGGCACGAGTTCGCTGACCGTGTAGCTGCCCGACGCCAAGTAACCGCTGTTGCTGGTCTGGCCGTCGCTCAAACTGAAGCCGCTGCCGTAGTTGGGCGTAAAGTCGAACGCCTGCGGGCTGCCGTCCGGCAGCGTCTGCTTCTCGACGATGATCTGGCCCAGCTGCGTGTTGTGGAAGCGGACCGTGATCGTCTCGCCCGGATCCAGGTCGATCGTGGCCGTGCTGCCCGTCCAACTGCTGGTGTCGCTGCCGTCGCTGGTCACAAACTCGACGTTGCTCAGCGACCAGCCCGTCGGCACGAGTTCACTAACCGTGTAGCTGCCCGACGCCAAGTAGCCGCTGTTGCTGGTCTGGCCGTCGCTCAAACTGAAGCCGCTGCCGTAGCTGGGCGTGAAATTAAACGCTTGCGGGCTGCCGTCCGGCAGTGTCTGCTTCTCGACGATAATCTGGCCCAACTGCGTGTTGTGGAAGC
>Ga0351870_1002_pt3 | contig 165103 bp, 115 predicted proteins | sample TotcelFGM3001M11_FD_206785 | JGI IMG/M metagenome (GOLD analysis project Ga0351870, IMG submission 206785) | Enriched cells from coal bed in the Powder River Basin, Montana, United States - Total cells FGM rep2 HSBNCT.FGM.300.1.M11 ... | reverse complement strand
TGCGGCAGAACAGGAGCCAACTCGCGTGACCCCGATCACCGAAATCACCCCCGTAACCACGGCGCCGCGAAGCGGCAACATCGTCTATCCCACGTCGGACGGCAGACCCATGGGCGAAACCGACCTGCACCGCTCGATCATGGTCGAAACGATCGATTCGCTCAAGCTGTACTACGCCGGGCAACAAGTCTACGTATCGGGCAACATCCTGCTGTTGTATCACCCCGGCAACCGGCGGCGGCACGTGTCGCCGGACGTGCTGGTCGTCAAAGGGTTGGACCCGCACGACCGCGAGAACTATTTGCTGTGGGACGAGGGCCGGCCGCCCCACGTGGTGATCGAAGTCACCAGCGAATCGACGCGGGAGGAAGACCTGTACGACAAATTCGAGATCTACCGCGATTCCGTCCAGGTCCCGGAGTACTTCCAGTTCGATCCGCGGGGCGAGTACCTGGAGCCGGCGCTGCAAGGGTATCGTCGGAAGGCTCGCCGATACGAGCCCATCAAACCGGTCTCAGGCCGGCTGCCCAGCCGCGAGTTGGGGTTGCACCTTGAGCGTCACCAGGGTCGCCTGCGGTTCTTCGATCCCGCCACCGGTGCCTGGATCCCCACGCTGCTGGAGTCTCGCGAAGCGGCGCTGGCCGAGTCGCAACGGGCCGAAGCGGCCCGTCGCGAAATGGAAGCAAAGTGGCAAGTGGCGGAGGCACAGGCCGAGCAGTTGCGTCAAGAACTGGACCGGCTGCGCGGGCAAGCAGGCAAGTAGACGGCAGACGACCGTTGCGTCACGGGACCAAGTACCAGCAAGGGCAGAGAATCGTGACGTTCCCGGAGTATGCTCGCGTCGCTACGCCACCGGCATCGGCATGCACGCGCCTTCGGCCTTCGGAGATCCGCTATCGCTTGGACGGCCGCCTGGTCGCGCTGTCCCCCAAAACACCCGCTTGCGGCTCACCGTGTCCGGGTGCAGAGTTCGGTGGCATTGGGCCGCGGCCGTTAGGTCTGGCTCATCGCGTTGCCCGCCGCCAGGATGCACACGCCCACGACCAGCACGGCGATGCCCAGGAGTACCCAGGCGACACTTTGGCGGCTGGCTCCCTTCCATTCGCCGGTGCGGAAGCCGTGGATATTGCCCACGATGATGGCAAAGGACATGAACGATGCGTAGCCGACCGAAACGCCCAGGTCGCCCAGCAGGGGGAAGCCCAGGTTAAACAGGTAGATCGCGCCGTTGTGCAACAAGGCCATTACCAGCGCGATCAGCAGGGTGGATCCCGCCCCCGGCGCTGCGAAATTCCGCCAGGTCCTGTTCTTGGTCAAGAGAAACGCGCAATACAAACACGCGGATCCCGCCCCGCCCCACAAGATCACGGCGGTCGTGGTACAGGAAACCTGCCAGGGCTCGTTGCCAAATTGCGTTTGGGCGGCCACGGCAATCGGGCCGGTATAGCTGGCTGCGACGCCATAGCAGGCGCAGAGGAATCCGGACAGGATGGCGATGATCAGACCGACCAGCATCCGCGGTTGCTGCCGTGTACCGGCGTCTGCGGTGTCCGCGTTGGTTTTGCGCGAGCTGCGGTCCTTGAGGATACCGGCCCGGCCGGACAGCACCACGCCGACCACGCAGGCGGCGACGCCGAGCAGGATCACACCGCCTTGAGCCGTGACGATCCGCTCGCGATGATGCAGTGCCATCGGGGCCAGCGCGCCGAAGATGATCTGGGCACCGTAGTTCAGCGAGTACGCCAGCGACAGCCCGATGAACGCAAAGCTCATCCCCAAGGTCATCGACCCCGCGCCCCACAGGAACCCGAAACCCAGCGGCATCAGCAGGCCCGCCAACCCGACATGACCGTAGACGGCAAAGAAATCCTTGACCAGCAACGGTCCCAAGGCGAACGGCATGGCCACCGTCACGAACAGGAAGAACGGCCCCCACAGGTTTTCCCAAGGCGTACCCTGGCGGACGTACTTGGTCGGCAAGCCGAACGACCCTCCGCACACGGCTCCCAACAGCAGATACACGAATCCTACGAACAGCCCGCTATCCATTCCATTCTCCCCTCATGCGTATGAATCGACTCATGGTTTCCCCCCGGCATCCGGACAAGCCCCGGCATCGGTGACTCGATACCTTGTCATTCCCGCACGACGGGCGTAACCAGCGTGCCGATCGAGCGGATCGTGGCTTCGAGCCGGTCGCCGGCTTTCAGGTACGTGCCGGTGGCGTTGCCGACGCCTGCGGGGGTGCCGGTCGAGATGATGTCGCCCGGTTCCAGGGTCACAAAACTCGACAAGAACTCGATCACGGCGGCAACCGAGAAGATCTGGTTCGCCGTGCTGGAATCCTGGCGCACGCGGCCGTTGAGCGTCAGTTTCATGTCCAGCTTTTGCGGGTCGGGAATGGCGTCGGCCGACGCGATGCAGGGCCCCATCGGGCAAAACCCGTCGTGCCATTTCCCATGCTGCCAATCGAAAAAGCCGTCATTCTTGCGGACTTTGCGTTGCGGGTTGGGATGGAATTCGCGGTCGGAGATGTCGTTCACGACCGTATAGCCGGCGACGTACCGCAGCGCGTCCGCTTCTTGGACACCCTTGGCCCGGCGGCCGATGATCACGCCCAATTCCAATTCCCAGTCGATGTGATCGGGCGACACGGCCGGGATCTTGATCGGCTTGCCGGGGTCCGTCAGCGTCGTGGTCGGTGGTTTCATAAAGACGTAGGGGAACGTCTCCGCACGCTCGGCCGCCACCCCGCCGCCCTCTTCGATGTGCGCGGCATAGTTGCCGGCCAGCAGCAACAGCTTGGGCGGCCGAGGAACGGGCACCAGCAACTCGACGGATTGCGTTGCCAGTTTGACCGCGTCCGGCAGCATCTGCGCCGTCTCCGCGACCCAGGCGGCCAGTTTGGCGGCGTCTTGGCACGCGGCGCCGTCAGGCGGCAGCAGCGCGAGCAGATCGTCCGATTCGGGGATGTTCAGCTTGTTCCCAGCGGTCAATGCATGAACCGCCGCGGCGGCGGTCACGGGGACGATGTACGCTTCGCTATAAAACCCGGCCGAAACTTGACCGGCATGTCGAAAACGGCACAGACGCATGGTGAATCTCCTGGGAAAGGGCGGGAAAGGGACACACGGTCAGCCTACTTTTTCAAGTGCTTGTCGGCAAAGTTCAAGTACTGCTCCCAATCGTAATCCGTCACGTCGTGTTTGCCGCTACGGAGATGATAACCGATGATGCCGCTGGCGGGCTGGTCCACGGCCGGCAGGTCGTCCGCCGGCAGTCCGCCCGCGCCCAGCAATCGGTACACGGGTTCGGCGTGTTTGGCCGCCAAGAATTCCCCGCGGGGGTCGGCCCAACGGTCCTCGACGGCGCTGGCCACGTACACGGGCCGCGGGGCCATCAAGGCGATCAATTGGTGCTGGTCGATCGGCAACTGGGCTTCGTTGCTGTTGTACTGCTTAAAGTTACCGCAGAACCAGTGCGGAAACGAGGTATTGATCCGCAGCACGGTTTCGCCATAAGCGCGGCGGCTGAGCGCCGCTCCGCCGCAGCCGGAATTGTTCGAGATGACCAGCGCGAATCGTTCGTCCTCGGCCCCGGCCCACAACGAGGTCTTGCCGAGCCGCGAATGGCCGATCACGGCCACCCGCTGGGCATCGATATCCGTGTCCGCCTCGAAATAATCCACCGCGCGGCTCAGGCCCCACGCCCACGCGGCGATCGAAGCCCATTGATCCGGATCGGGCTTCGTCTGGCCCGCGCGGTAGAACAGCGGATGGACGCCGTTCTGAAAGCCGTCGTCGAAATCCGGATCGATGTCACCATAGTAGATTGTGGCCAGGGCGTAGCCGCGAGCCAGGATCTTCTCCACCGCCCAGCGATTTGACGCGGCCCCGCGACTGGCCTCCGTCGCCCGATTGGCGGCGACGCCCTGGGACGAATCGGGACGCATCCAGCTGGTCGATAGCTTGATCCCCGGATCGCTGTGGATCGTGTGATTGCCACGGAAGTTCAGTCCCACAAAGGCCGGCACGGGTTTCGTGGCGGCGTTGGGCAGATAGACCAGAACGTCCATGCGGGGGCCATCCTTCTGACCCGTAAAATAGACCGCCACCTGTTTGCGTGTCGCCGTTCCGCCGAGCGCTTCCTTGTCGCAATCGAACGCCTCCCAGCACAGGCCTTCTGGACGGCCAGGGCTGCGGCCGAACATCTGCGTCCGGAACAAATCGAGGATCTCCGGCCGCCGCTTGGTCCGCCAGGTTTCGGCATCGGCAACCTTGTCGCCATTGGCCAGAACCAGTGGGTCCGGCAACGTGTACGCGGGCACCAGGGCTTCGTCGTAATTGGCTTCTGCCGCCGAGGCGACGGCCCGCAAACCGGCCAGCGCGACGGCCAGGGCCACCCAGGCAACAACTTGGGGCAAGCGGCATTTGACCTTCATGGGAACCTCGCAGTTTCGGTGGGGTGATGTTTCGAAGTTCAACAACGCGGACAGAGAGTTTATACCTTTTCTTGGCCCGCCTCAATCACCGGCAGCCGGCTCTGTGGCGGCAGCCGGCTTTGGCCTGGGCGCTGGCCTGGGCATCGTGCGGCAACCGTCCGAGCGGTCCGGCACGCCCTCGCCCGGACTGCGCCAGTTTGCGTAGCCTGCTTGATTTGACTGTTGTTCGTGATATGCTCAATGTGAGAGTCGCGAGGTTTGTCCGTTTTGGTACGACTTCTTGTAATGCGGAGGACTTGACCCATGCTTCGACCTGTTTGGAAAAAATGTTTGTTGTTGGCCGCCTTGATGGTGGCGGGCGTGACGCTGTCAGCCAGTCCGGCCCAGGCTGGCTGGTGGCACTGGCGTACGGGCTGGTACGGGGCGTATAGCTACGGCTACTACCCCTCCAGCTACGGCTGCTATCCCTCCTATGTGTACACGACCTCGTATTGCAGTCCGGCCGTCACCCGTTGCGGCTGGTCGTGGTACAGGCCCGCTTGGTATTCCGGCTGTTATACGGGCTGGTATGCCGGCTGCTACAATCCCTGTTACCGTTCCTGCTGTGGCGGTGGCTATGACGTGGTGACCAGCGGCTGCGGCGAGGTGGTGGTGGAGCCGATGGACGAAGCCGGGATGGTACCGATGCCCGCTCCCCCGGTTCCGGAAGAGCCAGCGGTGAACGAGCCGGAGCGGGAACCCGCGTCGTTGCTGCCGATTCCTCCCGAACCGAAGTCGGTTCCTGCGGCTCCCGACGTTGACTTGCCGAGGCTCCCGGACATGCCGGCTCTGCCGCCCGCCCCGGGCGATGTGGGTCGGCCGAACGCTCATCGGAACGTGCGGGCGGGCGCCGCGATGTTGACCGTCGTCGTGCCGCAGGATGCCCAGGTGTACGTGAACGGCCTGCTGACCAAGACCCCTGGCGTGGAGCGCCAGTATGTCTCGCACGGGCTGCAACCGGGCTACAGCTATACGTATGAAGTCCGGGCGGTCGTGATCCGGAACGGGCAGAGCCTGAGCGATACGCAAGTCGTGCGGATCCGCGTCGGCGACGAACGCGACTTGGCATTTGACTTCGACGCTCGCAGCGACGAGGCGCTCGCCGCTCGTCTGCGTTGATACGACGGAGACGCACCTGAATGCGTGGGGCGGACGAACGTCCGCCCTGCGCCCCGTTGCGGGGCCGACCTAGTCGCGCCGCTCCAGCAGCACGACGGACGTATCGTCGTGGCGGCCGCTGCCGCGCGTGGCTTCTTGCGAGTCGTGGAACAGTCTATCCAGGACGTCGCCGATGGGCAGATCGATGGTGTCTTTCAGCGTCGCAATGATGCCCTTCTCGCCAAACTGCTCTTCTTCCTTGCCGTCTTGCGGGAAGGCTTCGTCCAGGCCATCGGTGTACAGCAGGATTCGACAGTTGGGCGGGACTTCGATTTCGCACTTTTCGTACTCCCAGTCCTCGTCGATGATCAGCGGCAGTCCGCCTTCCTCTTTGCTGCCCAATTTGTGGATCTCGTTGGTTGTCAAATCCTGCAGCAAAGGCATGGGATGGCCCGCCGACGTCCACTCGAAGTGATGCTGAACGGGGTTGAGCGTGCAATACAGCAGCGTGATGAATCCGCCTTGATCGGCACTGATCACGTCGCTGTTGCACAAGCGGCGGTTCACTTCCATGACGAAGTCGGCCGTGTTGGAAAAACGGCGGTCGCGGATCATGCTGATCAGGGTATGCATGGTCATAATGGACATGCAAGCCTTGACGCCGTGCCCGGCGGCGTCGCCCAACAAAATGACGACTTCGTTCCCTTCCATGCTGAACACGTCGTAATAGTCGCCGCCAGCCATCACGACAGGCCGGTCGCCGAACACGCGAATTTGCGATGGTTCGTAGCGGGCGACGATCTTGTAGCCGGCCGGCATCGGCAGATCGTGGGGCAGCACGGCCTCCTGCAACTGCCGCACGGCCTCGACTTCTTCCCGCAACTTCTCGGCCACGATCTGAGCCCGCTGCGCCTGGACAGTCAGAAATGCCGCCTCCATGATCGAGGTCAGCAAGAACACGAAATCGCCGCTGTCGTCACGCGAGATGAACGAGTGCAAGCCGTTCTTGATGAATTTGGCGACCTGGCTGATTTCCCCCGGGCGCCAAGCACCCACGACCGGGGCATTGGGCAGACGACGGCGAATGGACTCGAATAACTCGAAGGCGACGCTTTCCGATGGAAAGGTCAGATCCATCAGCACGGCGTCGAATTCGTCGGAAGTCGCGGCCCGAGTCAAGCCATCGGGGTCCGTGAACACCATCGCGACGTTCTCGTCGACGTTCAGGAACGTATCGATCAATTCGGCTTCGGCAATGTCGTCCCAACCGACCAGAATCCGCATAACGGTGTCCCTCTTCTGTAAGCGAACCTTCGCTTATTGTACTCTCACCTTAGACAAAGTGTAACGGCAACCACGGCGTGACTGCAAGTTAGGGGGAGAAGAAAAACGCGTTCCCCCTGTCCCCCATGCCGAAAATCGGGTCCAAATTGCTAATCGGAAGCCGCGTCGGACAATTCTTAGACTTCTGTGTCAGGAGCGACCGAAAAACTCGGAACCCCACGGGCTGTAACTGATAAGGCGGTAGTAGGCGGTTGCCACCAGTACGTTTAGAATGGGCGTCAATAACCATTCGACCTCACCCAAGGAGCTGTTTCATGTACGTCGTTAGTGTCACCATTCATGTGAAATCCGATCAAATTGCTCCATTTATCGAAGCTACCCTGGACAACGCTCGACACACACGGCAGGAGCCGGGCAACGTGCGTTTCGACGTGCTGCAAGCCGAAGACGATCCGAACCGATTCCTGCTGTACGAGGCCTACGCCACCGCGGAAGACTTTGCAAAACACCAGCAAACACCCCATTATTTGCGATGGAGAGAACGCGTCGCCGAGGCAATGGCCCAGCCACGACTGGGCATCAAACACCACAGCTTATTCTTTGGCGACTCCGAAGGCTGACAAGAGGCAGGTTACCTGCGGCGCAACGGTATCCGGTGCTCCTCGACAAACACGTCTTGCGGCAACAGGCTTTCATAGTCCCCGAGCGTGCCTTTGTCCAAACAGCACTTGATAATGTGCCGCCCCAGCGGATCCAGATCGGATTCCAGAAACTGGGGCAACTCGCGGAGGAAAAACTGGTACAGCAGTTCCGCGCCGGCATCGTACCCGTCCTCGCCCAGTTCCGGCTGCGTCTGTGTTTCCAGGAACCAATGCGGAACAGCAGTGCCTTCAATTTGCATCGAATGCATGGCATATCCAAGCAGTTGGCAACGCGCTGGCGCGATTTGGTCCCTGCGGAAACGGGCACCGCCTCGGCGGGCCAGATACTCCCGAGCTAGCCACTGGGGCGTGAATCCCATCTCCCAGGCACCGATGTGCTGGTTGGGAACCAGGATATGGCGAGTGCTCGGCGTCTGCTGGATCTGCCGCAGCAACAAGTTGGCTTGAGTTACCCGGCGGCCCGTCGCAAAGGGCCAAAACGAGCCCACGCCCTCGCTGCTCATGTGCTCGGACTCGGTGATACTGGGGTTTGCATGGCCGCGCGGCGCGACCAATCGCCACAACCAGGCCAGCGCCGGAGGCAGGATGTGCAGGAGGCCCAAGATGCCATAGTTGGGCTGCTCGCGCGTGCTGGGCGGCGTGCGAATCCCAAAGCTGCGGACGTCCACCGGCACCGGGTCGTCGACCACATTCGGCACCAACCGACGAGGCATGACCACGCGAGGATTGGGGCATGGCTTGCCAGGCTCGTCCTGGATATGCTCCCAAATCAAGGCCGTCGAACCCGGCTGAGCGTCGATATTCAGCATCAACAGCGGCTCCGCCGGATGGCAGCACAAGCCTTCCCAGTACGGATCGGTTCCGTAATGCTTGATGTGGTTAAAGCGAAGGAACCAAGCGTTTTCGGCGTCCATGACGACCAGCCTGTCCCCCGAGCCTTGCAGGGACGGATGACAGAGCGCCATGTCGTCCGAAACGGGGCGTAGATCGCAGGTCCGCGGCAGCGACAGCGTGCGGCGCTCGCCCGTGACCAGATTTCGGCCCAGCAGCACCAAGCCGTCCGGTTCGCGGTGAATGGGCTCCAGCATTTCGCTCTTGCCCCCGCCACTGGCGCCTTCGTGCAGGATGGTAACCACGTTGTCGTACGGCGTGACCACTTGGACCGTCGAGGCATGCGCGGTCAGCCAGCCCTCCTGTTCGCCCTGATGGATCAGCACGCCGTAAGCCCCTTTTTTCGCGCTGGGACCGGGGTACAAGTTGTAGGCAAAAATCTCGTGCAAATCGTCGTGACGACTGTGAACCACGATCTGCTTGCCGCCAAAATGCGTGTGCCGAAACGGCGGCGCGATGTACAGGATCGCCTGCGGCGCGAAATCCAGCGGCACCTTTTGCGAGGGCAGCATCTCCTGCAAATCCGCCAAAGCGCCGCAGAAGAAGGCGGCGTTTTTCGGACAGATCAGCATCGTCGCATAGCCCAACTCGCGTCCGCCGGTGTACAACGGCAGAACGATCAACTCCTGCTGCTTCAGCCAGGCGAACGTCTCGCCTCGCAACGCCTCGAAGGTCTGTCCAAAACAATCCGCATATTGAGGTTTGTCGGACGGCTGGTCATCCGCCACGACCAAGCAATTCGGTTCCCGGCGGCGCATGTAAGCTTCCGTGTAATTCACGGAAAGCCCGTTCTTGCACCGCGTTACCGTCGCCTCGACCACTCGCCCGCGATCCGCCACTTCGTAGCCGACCTCGAATACATCGGCCGTCTTATCGCCGCCCATCGCCAAGTCGAACAGCGTACGGCGGTCCCGGGGAACAATGTACCCGCGACAATGGGCCAACAAGTCCTTGACCTCTTCAGGAAGGGACATGTCTTGAAAGTGACGTTCCAGCATCGAATCTCTCCAAGGTTTGACGAATCGCAGTAGTCTAGCATATCGCCTAGCACCAAACGGCAAACGGGCCTCCGGTGGTGGCGTTTATGTCGTCACGCTCTTGCGCCGAATCGTGATTTCATACAGGGCCCGCCGAACCCCCAATATCCCGTTTGGTGCTAGCCCACGGGCCGCCCCACCGCTCGGCTCTTGCTCCGCTCGATGGACTGCAACGCCAGATACCGATCGCCGAATTTGGCCAAGTTATCCAGTTCGATGTCGTACTGGTCGTAATGCCGCTCCTCGTCGGCCACCAAGTCCTCGAACAGCTTCTTAGAGACGGAATCCGCGTTCCCGCCGCACTCGTTGGCCCACCTATTGTATTGCTGGGCACTGTCCTGCTCCATCTGCCGAGCACATTCCAGCATCTTGCCGACGTCGTGGATCTTCTGCACTTCCGCCGCAGAAACCATTTCCACGTCGCCCTTGAGAAAGAGCACGCGCTCCGCCAACCGCTCGATGTGCAGCATCTCCTCAATCGCCGTTTGCTTGAACAAGCCGGCGAGCAAGTCGTACCCCTGATCGTCGCAATGAAAGTGAAAGTACATGTACTGATGAACCGCCGACAACTCGTCTGCCACCGCCCGGTTCAACAATTCGATACTCTGGTCATGCATGGCAATGCCTTTCTAAGGCTTCACAAGACCTTGCCGAAAAATGTTCGGCAGAGGCCGATGGAATGAATGGAAACGTCACGGTTCTTCGTTTCACGGTGCCAACAGCAGGCGGCTGGGGGCTTCCAAATAGCCGATCACGTCGTTCAGGAACCGCGCGGCGACGGCGCCGTCGACGATGCGATGATCGTAGGACAGGCTCAGCGGCATGACCAGACGCACGGCGATCTGGTCGTTTTCGATCACCACCGGCAACTTGCGCGCGCGGCCGACCAGCAGGATGGCCACCTCGGGGATGTTGATGATCGGCGTCGAGTACGTACCGCCCACCGCGCCCAGGTTGCTGATCGTAAACGTGCTGCCCCGCAGGTCGTCGATGGTGAATTCGCTGTTGCGGACCTTCTCGGCGATCTCCCCCACCTGCCGGGCGATCTCGGGGATGGACAAGCGGTCCGCACCGCGCAACGACGGCACAACCAGGCCTCGATCCGTGTCGACGGCGATGCCCAGGTTGATGTAGTCCTTGTAAATGACCCGCTCGTGTTCCATGTCGATCGACGCGTTCACCACGGGATGGTTCCGCAACGCCATGGCGACGGATTTGAGCACGAACGGCAGCGAGGTCAGCTTGATGCCGCGAGCCGCATAGTCGGCTTTGCTGGATACGCGAATCCGTTCCAGTTCGGTGACATCGGCGTCGTCGAAATTGGTGACGCGCGGACACGTCTCCCACGACTTGTGCATGTGGAGGGCGATCGTCCGGCGAATCTTGGACATCTTTTCGATGCGGATCGGACCCCAGTTATCGGCAGCCGGTTCCCCCGGCCCGGCCCGGACCGCTGGCGCGCTGGCGGCGGCCGTCTGGCTGGCTTTGCGGACGGATTCCAAGACATCCTCCCGCGAGATGCGTCCGCTGGGGCCGCTGCCCTGAACCATCCGCAGGTCCACGCCGACTTCGCGGGCAAAACGCCGCACCGCGGGACTGGCGGCGATCGCCGAAGAGGCCGCCGTGCTGCCCGAGGGCGGCGTGGCGGGACTGGCCGGCGGCTCGCGAGATATGAACATCGCCGCGTCCGAATCGGCCGAATCGTCCGATTCGGAGGGTTTCGAGGGCTTCGAGACCTTGGCGGCCGCAGCCGGCGCGGCAGACGGCTTGGCGCGATCCTTCGTCGGAGCGGGTTCGGATGCGGCTTTGGAGGGCGCGGCTTTCGGCGGCGCGGATTTCGGCGCGGCGGATTTCGGCGGCGCGGCGGTCGGGGCTTCGGCCTGTGCTTCCAACGTCACCAGCACCGCTCCCACGGCAACGCTCTGGCCCGGCTTGATGTGGACCTTGGCGACTTTGCCGGCGTGGCTGCTGGGGACTTCGACCGTGGCTTTGTCCGTCTCCAACTCGACAATGCCTTGATCCTTCTTGATCTGGTCGCCCTCGCGGACCAGGATTTCCAGGACGTCACCGGACTCGATGCCGTCGCCCAAGTCGGGAACGCGTACTTCGATGCTCATCGCGGTGTCTCGCTACGATTAGGATTACGCCCACAACGGATTCTTTTTCTCGGGGTCAAAGCCCAATGCTTCGATGGCCTTGGCGACGGTTTCCGCCGTGACATGGCCTTGCTTGTTCAGCCGGTACAGGGCGGCGATGGCGATCGACTCGGCATCCACCTCGAAATGGCGCCGCAGGGCTTCGCGCGTTTCGCTTCGGCCCATGCCGTCACAGCCCAAGACGAAGTAATCGCCGGGAATCCACGGCCGCAGCTGTTCGGCAAGCGCCCGCACATAGTCGGACGCGGCAATGAACGGACCGGGCTCGCCCTGCAAGATCTGCTCCAGGTAACTGATGCGGGGAGCGGCCGTCGGATGCAACATATTCCAACGCGCGCAATCCTGCGCCTCGCGGCACAACTGGGTATAGCTGGTCACGCTCCACACCTGGCTGGACACGCCGTAACGCTCGGCCAGGATCTGCTGAGCCTGCAAGGCCGAGTTCAAGATCGCTCCGCTGCCGAACAGGTTGACATGCAGCTTGCCTTTCGCTTTGCCACCCGCTTTGGTCGCCGTCAGCTTGTACATGCCGCGAATGATGCCTTCCTCGACGCCCGCCGGCATCTCAGGCATGACATAGGTGTCGTTCTCGACCGTGATGTAGTAAATGGCCGTCTCGCCGTCGACGTACAACTTTTTCAGCCCGTCCATGATGATGACGGCGGTCTCGTAAGCATACGCCGGATCGTACGAACGGACGTTGGGAAAGGCGATCGCGTTCAGCAAGCTGTGCCCATCCTGGTGCTGAAGCCCCTCGCCGTTGAGCGTGGTGCGTCCGGCGGTTCCGCCCATCATGAACCCTTTGGCCCGCAGGTCCATGGCTGCCCAGATCAAGTCGCCGATCCGCTGGAAACCGAACATCGAATAGTAGATGAAGAACGGAATCATATTGACGCCGTGCTGGCTGTACGCCGTGCCGGCGGCGATGAACGAGGACATGGAACCGGCTTCGGTGATGCCCTCCTCCAAAATCTGCCCGTCTTGAGCCTCCTTGTAGTACATCAGCTGCTCGGAATCGACAGGCTCGTACAACTGGCCGGCGTGCGCGTAGATGCCGATTTTGCGGAACATGCCTTCCATGCCGAACGTCCGCGATTCGTCCGGGACGATCGGCACCACCAACTTGCCGACCCGCGGATCCCGACACAGCTTGTCCAACAGCCGCACGAAGCCCATCGTCGTGGACATCACCTTGCCTTTGCTGCCGCCGAGGAACTCCTGGTACTCGGCGATCGTGGGTACTTCGAGCGTTGGCGCGACGGTCGGGCGACCAGGCAAATACCCTCCCAGGGCTTTGCGGCGGGCTTTCAGATAGCGGATCTCCGGGCTGTCGTCGGCCGGGCGATAGAACGGGGTCTTGTCGATCTGCTCGTCCGAGACCGGAATGCCAAAGCGGCTGCGGAATTCTCGCAGCTCTTCTTCGTTGGCTTTCTTCTTCTGGTGGGCGATGTTCAGCCCCTCGCCGCCTTCGCCCAGACCGTAACCCTTGATCGTCTTGGCGAGGATGACCGTGGGCCGATCCTCGCTGTCGACCGCCGACTTGTAGGCCGCGTACACTTTTTCCGGATCGTGCCCGCCGCGGCGCATCCGTTCCAGTTTTTCATCCGAGAATTTCTCGACCAGGGCGAGCAGTTCCGGGTACTTGCCGAAGAAGTGCTCGCGGATGTACGAGCCAGGCATGGCCGTGTACTTCTGGTACTGACCATCCACGCACTCTTCCATCCGCTTGACCAACAGCCCCGTTTCGTCCTTTTCCAGCAGCGGATCCCAGTCGTTGCCCCAGATGACTTTGATCACATTCCAGCCGGCGCCCCGGAACAACGCCTCCAGTTCCTGGATGATCTTTCCGTTGCCGCGCACCGGGCCGTCCAACCGCTGCAGGTTGCAATTGATGACGAAAATCAAATTGTGCAGCTTCTCGCGGGACGCCAGCGTGATTGCGCCCAGCGATTCCGGTTCGTCGCATTCGCCGTCGCCGAGAAAGGCCCAGACCTTTTGGTCGGAAGTGTCCTTGATGCCCCGGTCGCGGAGGTACTTGTTAAACCTGGCCTGGTAAATGGCCATGATGGGCCCCAGGCCCATCGAGACGGTGGGGAATTCCCAGAAATCGGGCATTAACCAGGGATGCGGATACGACGACAATCCGCCGCCGGGATGCAATTCGCGGCGAAAGTTCTCCAACTGCTGGTCCGTCAGGCGGCCTTCGAGGAACGCTCGCGCGTACATGCCGGGCGAAGCATGGCCTTGGAAATAGACCAAATCGCCGTCGTAACCGCTCTCGCCGCGGCCGCGAAAAAAGTGATTGAAGGCGACTTCGTACAGCGTGGCCGCCGAGGCGAACGTCGAAATGTGGCCGCCGATCCCGTCGGAATCGCGATTGGCCCGTACGACCATCGCCATGGCGTTCCAGCGGATAATGCTCTTGATCCGCCGTTCCAGCTCGCGGTTCCCCGGATAGACGGGGTGCTTGTCCGCCGGGATGGTGTTGACATAAGGCGTATTGGAAGCCAGTGGAAGGTCAACGCCGTCGAGGGTTGCTTTCTTCTGCAGCATGGACAACAGGTATTTGGCCCGATCGGGGCCCTTGCTGTTCAGCACGTACTGCAGCGAGTCGAGCCATTCTGCCGTCTCGGACGGATCGATATCCAGGACCTGACTGAAGAAAGGCTCTTCCAGCTTCTCTTCCAGATTCTCTTCGTCTTGTTCGAGCGTTTCCGTATCGGCCATGCTTCAAGCCTCGTGGAAAGTTCAAATGGAAATCACCGCCGCGGTTTGTAGATCTCGGTCGCCGTTCCGAAGAATACTTCTCCGGCGTTCATCAACGTCTCGCTCAGCGTCGGATGCGGATGGACGGCTTCGCTGATGTCGCGGACCTCGCAGCCCATTTCGATGGCCAGCACGGCTTCGGCGATCAACTCTCCGGCGCCCGGCCCTACCATGCCGCAGCCCAACACACGCTCGGTCTCGGGGTCCACGAGCCATTTGGTGAGGCCTTCGACCCGCCCCAGCGCTTGGGCCCGCCCGCTGGCCGCCCATGGATAGGTGGCGATTTCCACCGCTCGCCCTTCGCGCTTGGCCTGGTCCTCCGTCAGTCCTGCCCAAGCGATCTCCGGATCGGTGAAGACCACCGCCGGAATCGCCAGCTTGTCGAATTCCGCGGGCTTGCCCAACACCACCTCGACGGCAACTTTGGCCTCGTGCGACGCCTTATGAGCCAGCATCGGTTCGCCCGCCACGTCGCCAATGGCCAGGATGTGCGGATCGGCCGTCCGCTGGTTGCGGTCGCATGCCACAAAGCCCCGCTCGTCGACCTGGACCAGGGTGTTCTCCAAGCCGATCCCGCGGCTCACCGGGCGACGTCCCACCGACACCAGCACGCGATCGTAACGCTCGACGCCGTACTTGGCCGGCCCCTCGAACGCGACTTCGACCTCGTTGCCCTGCAGGCCGAGCGAACCGACTTTGGTCTCCAGATAAATCCGGTCCCCGAACAGTCCGTTCAGCCGCTTGTGCAGAGGCCGCACCAAGTCGCGGTCGGCTCCAGGCAACAAGCCGGCGGTGAGTTCCACCACGCTGACTTGGGAACCCAGGTGCGCATAGACGGTTCCCATCTCCAGTCCGATGTAGCCGCCGCCGATCACCAACAGCCGCGGCGGCACATCCTGCAACCGCAACGCGCCTGTGGAATCCATGATCCGATCGGACCCCAAATCGAAGACCGCAGGCATCGCAGGCACAGAGCCCGTGGCCAGAATCAGGTGATCGAAAGTGACCTTGCCGCCCTCGGGAATAGAAGGATCGGAGCCTTCCAGCCGAAGGGTCGTCGAATCCTCCAGCACGCCCTTGGCTTGGATCATCCGCACGTTGCGGCGTTTGGCCAACTGGCCCAGCCCAGCGGACAGCGTGGTGATCACTTTGTCCTTGCGGGCCCGGACTTTGTCGATCTCGATTTTGGGAGCCGAATACTCGACACCCCAATCCGCGCGCAATTCATCGACCTCCGAGATCACCCGCGCGACGTGCAGCAAAGCCTTGGACGGAATGCACCCCCGCAACAGGCACGTGCCACCAAGGCGGCCTTCGGATTCGACCAGCACGACATCCAACCCCTCGTCGGCCGCCAAGAAAGCCGCTGCATACCCGCCTGGACCGCCGCCGAGAACGACCAACTGTGCATGCGTCATGGTTCGCTCAATCTCTTGCGAAAGAAGAGGTTATAACAAAAATGGCTGCGAATCGAACGCCGTGCAACCGGCCCAAAACCCCGCCGGTTTCGCTGCGTTCGACCCCAGCCACTCCCTGTTACCGCAGTCGGATCCCCAACGATAACACCGGTATCGATTGGATGTCGCCTGTCGCGCGTCAAGCTTCTGTTGCGCGTCTGGCTCCTGCCGCCCGGCCATCTTCTATCGCGACAGGAACTCGACCACCATGTTCACGTCGACCGGCAGGCTAATATCGGCCTGACTCGGCGTGCCCTGAACGGTCGCTCGAAGCGTGTCCGCATCGAACGTGACCCAGTCCAGCCGCTCGCCCTGGGACTGGTCGCTCAAGCCGCGGTATAACATCAACAGGTTTTCCCGGTTGCGCACCGTAATCACGTCCCCGGGCCGCAACAGGTACGACGGCTTGTCAACCTTGACGCCGTTCACCTGGAAATGGCCGTGGGCGATGCCCTGCCGAGCTTGCGGACGAGTCTTGGTAAACCCGGCCCGACGAACGACGTTGTCCAGCCGCCGCTCACACAACTGGAGGAGCATCAAGCCGATATCCCCCCCTTTGTGACGAACGTTGTCGAACGTCCGGCGCAGCTGCCTTTCGCCCAAGCCATAGTAGTGCTTGATCTTTTGTTTCGCCTGCAGTGCCGACCCGTAATTGGATGGGCGTTTCGAGCGGGAATGCATTCCCGGTGGGGCTTCCCGACGTTCTGACGCTCGTGCAGCACCGCTATTTTCATACAACAAGGCGCCCAGACGGCGGTTTACTCGCGCCTTTGGACCAGCGTAACGTCCCATGCAGTCTCATCTCCTTCGAACACCAGAAGGGAACCAGTTTGGCTTTAATCGCAGTGGCATAAGCAGCTTATAATTATCAATTTGTCGCAGCTGTACAAGGGGGAGGGGGAAAAAACCACGAATCAGACGAATCACACGAATCGAAAAATCATAGCACATCGCAAACCGCGACGACCTGAGCGTCGGGACACGCCAGCTAGTCGCGGACGGTTACCAGCCAGCGCGGCGGACTTCAAGAACCCCCGCCGGCCGCAGCGGCCGGCGACGGAACGAGCGGGAGCGTTCATTGCTTCGCCCTTTGGCTGAAGTGGATGAAACTGCCTTTTTTGTTCCCCACGATCACATCCGGGATGCCGTCGCCGTTCAAGTCGGCGGAGGCCACTTGCGTTCCCACGCCCGAATCGTCGTCGACCATGTGCGGGATAAACGCCGGCGTCTTGCCCGACTCGCGCCGCAGCTCGAACCAATAGACCACGGCCGGGGCGTCGGGTTCAGCATCGCCCTTGGGGCCATGCGCCCAAAATCGCTTGCCGGTCAGGATGTCCAGCAGGCCATCGCCATTCATATCCACCAGCTCGAAGGCGTGCAGTTGGCTGATCCGCAAATCGTCGCTGTTCAAATCCGGCTGCGACGGCAGGATCACGTGCTGTTTCCAGGAAATCTCGCCTTGCGCATTCCGCTGCTGCTGATACCACACCAGGCCGTACATGTGACAATTCCAAGCGGTAATCACGTCGTTCAAGCCGTCGCCGTCGACGTCGTAGGCGAACATCTGCGCAGCCGCTTCGGCGAATCGGAACGAGTGGAAGATCCACGTCTGGCCTTCGACGGCGTTGGCCGGTTGTTCCCACCAGCCGTTGCCTTCCAGGATGTCTATCCGACCGTCGCCGTTGATGTCGCCAAAGCCGATCCCGTGCGTGTACTTGTGGTAGCTGCCTTTGGGCGTGATCGCGTGGAATTTCCACACCTCGCCCGGCTTGGCGGGATCCCAGGTGGCATAGCCCAGATAGCCGTCGGTGTTGAACACCAGGTCCGGCCGTCCGTCCAGGTTCACGTCGCCCCACATCGGCGACTCGTTGTCGACACAGCCAAAGGCCAGGTGCTGTTTCCAAGCCTGGTCCTTGCCAGCCGGGTTCTCGTACCAATACCCCTCCTTGCCCGGCCACGGCACGTAGAAAATGTCGTCCCAGCCGTCGCCGTTGAAGTCGGCGGTAAAGGTCAGGAAGTTGTCCGAGTAGCCTTTGGGATCAAAACTCTGCGGCGGCCGAACTTCGTGCTTCTTTTCAAAAGTCGGCCCTTCGTACCAGAACGGTCCGGCCACGACGTCCAGCTTGCCGTCGCGATTAAAGTCGCCATAGTACGCACCTTCGGCGTAGAACTGGTCTTCGAGCCGAAGTTTCTTGAAGGTGAACGGCGGGTCATCCGCTCGAACGGACGCAGATCCAATAACGAGAATCAAAACAGCAGAAATCCACGACAGCTTTCGCATCAGAGTTCCTCCAGGGCGTGAAATCGAGGTGAGCAAAGACCAAAACGCGGCGTTTCATTGTACACTCTGGGATTACGCCGCCAATCAGGCGGCGCGTCAGATTCTGCCGGGGGCCGATGTTGGCGTCGAGCCCTGAGGCGGCTCCGCCCGGCCGCAGCGTGGACTCCAACTCCGCCGGATGCTACGATTCCCCACAGACCGTGACTTGACACGGGGGATGCAAAATGCATGTCGACGCAAGCAAGCAGGGACGCGCTGGCCCTGTCGTTGCCCGAGGTTTCAAGGAGAAAGCATTATGTCTGGAGTTATGCGATTTACCGTTTCGGTCGAAGAGGACTTGTTGGGCGACTTTGACCGCTACTGCAAGCAGGAAGAGTTCGCCACGCGAAGCGAAGCCGTGCGACAGCTGATCCGTGATCGGCTGACCAGCCGGGCGTGGCAAACCGGCTCGCAGGAGGTGGCGGGCACACTGACCCTGGTGTACGACCACCATCGTTCGCAACTCGGCGAGCGGCTGATGCAACTGCAGCACGACAACACCGATTTCATCGTTTCCACCACGCACGTGCATCTGACGCACCACTTGTGCTTGGAAGTCATCATCCTTCGCGGCCCGGCGGAACGACTGCAACAGATCGCGGCCCAACTGACGGGACAAAAGGGGATCCATAAAGGCGAGTTGGTGGTGGCCAGTGCCCACTGAGCGGGAAAATCCGGATTGCCAGATCATCGAACAGGATGGCCGTGGCGTGTTCCGTTTGCGCTTGTCAAGCCCAATGAGTGTGATCCCGTTTTCATTCTCGATTCGCGGCGGCGCGATGTCCCGCCAAATCCTCGCCGCTTGCCGGCGAGATCGTTAGGCCAGCAGGCCACGAACGGCGTCCACCACCAAATTTCCTATTTACCCGCACTGCTCGAATCCTCGCCGCTTGCCGGCGAGATCGTTAGGCCAGCGGGCCACGAACGGCGTCCACCACCAAATTTCCTATTTACCCGCACTGCTCGAATCCTCGCCGCTTGCCGGCGAGATCGTTAGGCCAGCAGGCCACGAACGGCGTCCACCACCAAATTTCCTATTTACCCACACTGCTCGAATCCTCGCCGCTTGCCGGCGAGATCGTTAGGATACCCCTCTGGGAGTGGGGATGCAAACTGTTTTCCCTCTTGGCCACGTAAGCCTGAAACTCTCGCCCGGCAAGCGGGGAGGATCTTGGTTGGGGCGCGTGCAGCGTTGCTCTTGGCCACGTCAGCCTGAAACTCTCGCCCGGCAAGCGGGGAGGATCTTGGTTGGGGCGCGTGCAGCGTTGCTCTTGGCCACGTAAGCCTGAAACTCTCGCCCGGCAAGCGGGGAGGATCTTGGCTTGTAAATAGGCATGTGAGAACGGTCGAAATCAGGCGAAAACGTGACAAACTGAACACGCCAGGATGGCCGCTTTTTGGGAAAGCGTAAATGAGATAGACTGCACAATCTGGGTCGCGTTGTTTTGCGGGAGTCCGGAAAGAGAATATTTTCCGCTTCTCCCCGCAATTGTGGCTTGCGGCACTGGTTGCCCGATCGCTAAGAATTTGGGATAATTCTCCAAAATCTGAGATTTACCAACAGAAACGTTTGCAGAAAGAGCAATTCATGACCGCATTTCCTGAAGTCAGCAAGATTCGCTACGAAGGGCCTCAGTCCAAAAATCCTTTGGCTTTCCGCTGGTACGACGAAGACGAGGTCGTGGAAGGCAAGACGATGAAGGAGCATCTTCGCTTCAGCGTCGTCTACTGGCACACGTTCCGCGGGACAGGCGCCGATCCGTTCGGCCCCGGCACGATGTACCGTCCTTGGGAGGATGGCAGCGACTCGGTCGAAAACGCCAAGAACCGCGTTCGCGCCGCCTTTGAGTTCATCGAGAAATTGGGGGCGCCGTTTTACGCGTTCCACGACCGCGACGTCGCGCCGGAAGGCAAGACATTGGCGGAGACGAACAAGAATCTGGACGAGATTGTCAACGTGCTGAAAGACGAACAATCGCGGACAGGAATCAAGTTGCTGTGGGGTACGGCGAACCTGTTCAGCAACCCTCGTTTCATGCACGGGGCTTCGACCAGCTGCAACGCGGATACGTTCGCGTTTGCTGCGGCTCAGGTGAAGAAAGCCCTGGAGGTCACCAAGGAACTCGGCGGGGTGAACTACGTGTTTTGGGGCGGACGCGAAGGCTACCAAAACCTGTTCAACACCGACTTGAAGCGCGAACTGGACCACATGGGCTGCTTCTTGCATCTGGCCGTGGACTATGCCAAGAAGATCGGCTTCACGGGCCAGTTCCTCATCGAACCGAAGCCCAAGGAGCCGACCAAGCACCAATACGACTCGGACGCGGCCGCCTGCATCAATTTCCTGCGGGCTTATGACCTGATGGATTATTTCAAGCTGAACATCGAGACCAACCACGCCACGCTGGCCGGCCACACGATGATGCACGAACTGGATTACGCAGGGCATCAGGGTGCGCTCGGGTCGATCGACGCCAACACCGGCGACATGCTATTGGGTTGGGACACGGACCAATTTCCGACCAACTACTATCTGACCACCGAGGTCATGCTGATCCTGTTAAAGTACGGCGGTCTGGCGCCCGGCGGCGTGAACTTTGACGCCAAAGTGCGGCGGGAGAGCTTCGAGCCCATCGACCTGTTTCACGCCCACATCGGCGGGATGGACACATTCGCCCGCGGTCTGAAGATCGCTGCCGCGATCCGCGCCGATGGCGAACTGGCCCAGTTCGTCAAGGATCGCTACAGCAGTTGGGACAGCGGCATCGGCGCCGAAATCGAATCCGGCAAGGCCGATTTTGCGGCGTTGGAAGCGTATATGCTGGACAAAGGCGATATCGCGCCCAACCGAAGCGGTCGTCAGGAAATGCTGGAAAACCTGATCAACCGGTTCTTCTAAAGGGGGGAGGTCCTGACACCGCTTGTTCGGCTTGGTCGTCGATGATTCGTCACTCTTTGAATCGGTACCCGATATGGGGTACCGACTGGACGTAGTCGGCGAACAGGCCGAGTTTTTCGCGGAGTGTGGTGATGTGGCCGCGAAGCGTATCTTCCGTGACGGGCTGACTTTCGGTCGTTACGGCCGCCGCGATGCGGCGCGGCGTAAAGGCGTGGTAAGGCTTTGAGGACAAGAACTGAAGGATTCGCCATTCGATGCCGTTCAGCTTGAACGGCCTCTGGCCGCGTCTCATTTCGTACGACCAGGGCGAATCGGCACGGATCTGCCGCCGGGGCGCGATCGGGAGACTCGCCTCGTGATCAGGGCAAACGACGTCGCGAAAGCCTATCTCGCGACTCTCGGACGACCCGTTACTCATGATTTCTCCCGTCTTGCCCGCACATCCTAAGACATTCTACGTCAGCCGGCCGTTCTGGGAAAGCGGCAAATCCGGCGGACCACCTCGGGCAAGACGCGAGGCAGGAGCACGTCCGCTCCATTCTTCTGCTCTATTCTTCCGCTTTTTTCGTCAGCCCGTCCAAGACCGCTTGCAGATCCGCCATGCTCTTGTCCAACTTGTCGGCCGCAGCCGCATAGTCCGCCTGTTTGCCGGTGTGGAGCGCGTGGTCGATCTCGCCGTAAGCTTCGAACATGGCCGCAGAGGCCGACTTGACGGACGCCAATTCCTGCTCGCCCAGTTCGGCCTTGGCGGCAAGTGCCGGCAACGCCTCGATCAGTTGCCCGACGCCGTGCAGCGGACCGTGCGCTTTGTCGGCGTCGTTCGCCTGAAAGGCATCTCGGATGGCTTCGTAATGCTGCCGCACCGCCGCCACGCCCGCGGGGAAATCCTCCGGCTGCGTCTGAGCATGATCGTGGCCGCTATGATCGTGGCCATCGTGATCGTGGCCATCGTGATCATGCGATGCGGCCTGTTTGGCACGTGTGGCATCGTTGCCTGCCTGGCCGCAACCGAGCAGACCAACGGCCAGCAGCACAACCAAGGAAAAACCAACCCCGTCGCGGAACAATCTCAGCATCAGAACAACCTCCCTGGGCAATTGCGTGAGCACGTTTGTGACGAATGTTTGAACGTGCCAACAACGTAGCATATTCGGTGCGGTTGCATCAACAGGCCCACGGGACCTACAATCCGAGAACGCGGCGCGAACCCAAGGCATTATTGTTTCGTAAAGCCCCGGGGAGAAAAGGACCTGGAGAGAATGTGCGCGCTGGTTGGATGGGCTGAAAACGAGAGTGCGAGGGGAGAAGAATCGTCATGAACTCGCGATTGTACACGCCGGCTCGGACGCTGACGGGGTTGCTGATGGCGGCGCTGATGCTGGCGAGCTGTCACCGGCCGGCGGTTCCTGAAGCGGCGCAGGCAGATCAGGCGGGCGCGGCTTACCTGCTGGACGCGGAACCCTCCGGGGCGCGGGGCGTGCTGGAGATCCGGGCGGAGCTAGAAGGCCGCGAGAAACCGGGGGAAGTAATCGATGTGGTCTTGGTGGCCCGCATCGGTGGGGTCGACGGTTTCATCTGGGACCCGGACCGTGCGGCCTTTGTGGTCCGCGACTCGGCGAGCGTCGAGGACGGCGAATCCCCCGAGGAACATCCGCACGACGCCGACAATTGCCCGTTCTGCCGTGCGAAGAAGGCAAAGCTGTTGGCGAGCACGGCGTTGGTGCAGGTCGTCGATGCGGAAGGCAACGTGCCCGCCATGGACGCCCGGAAACTGCTCGGCCTGAAAGAAGGCCGGACGATCGTCGTCCGCGGCGAAGCACAAATCGACGGATTGGGCAACCTGGCGGTTCGAGCCGCCGGGATCTATGTGCGACCGGACGCCTTGGGAACCGCATCGTAGGGCAGAGTTTGTTTCGCCGGGGCGGACGGAATTCCACTCGACGGCCTCACGGCGAGACGTTTTTTGGACAGCCCCTGACCCTCGAGCGGCCATCGCCGCGGGAGCCGGATTGTGAGCCTTTGGCGGATTGCTTGGCGGAGTGTTCAGCAGCGGGCGTTGGCTTCGTCGCTGACCGCGTTTTCCATGGCCTTGGGAGTCATGCTCCTGGTCGCCGTGTTGTCGATTCACGGCGTGATCGAGCGTTCGTTCCAGAACAACGCCAGCCTGGGCTACAATATGATCATGGGCGCCAAAGGCGGCAAGCTGCAACTGACGCTCAATACGGTCTACTATTTGAGCCAGCCGATCGAGAACTTGCCTTACGAGTTCTATCTGGAATTCCTGGCGGCGGACCGCCGCGATGCAGAATTCAAGACGTCGCTGTACTCGCCCGCAGCGAGTCGCGAGGGAAAATACGCGCCCTTTGTCGAGTTGGCGATCCCGCTGTGCCTGGGCGATTACTTCGGTCCGTTCCGCGTCATCGGCACCACTCCCGAGATGTTCGACCGCCTGCAGTTCGGGCCCTCGGGCACGCAGAAGTACGAATTTGCCGCGGGGCGAAATTTCCTACTCCAAAGTCCCGAGCATGGGTTCTTCGAGGCGGTTGTCGGCGCGACCGCGGCCCGCCAGATGAAAGTCAAGCTGGGGGACCGTATCGCGACGACGCACGGCGATCCCGAGGGGGTCGGACACGGGCAGAAGTTCACCGTGGTGGGAATCCTCGCGCCGTCCGGGACGCCGCAGGACCGAGCGGTGTTCGTCAGCATCGAAGGCTTCTTCTTGATGGAGGGGCACGCCAAGCCGTTGCCGAAACCGGAAGCCGCAACGGGCGACACCGCACAAGCCCCGCCGCAAGCCGCCGCCGACCCGGTGGCCGACCCTGATCCGCCACCGCAGGATCGCGGCCTGGCTTCCGTGGCCGGGGAAAGCATGTTGCCCGCGGGACCGCTGCCGCTGGAGCAACGCGAAGTCACCTCGATTCTCGTGCGCACATCCAGCCCAATTGTCGGCATGTATCTGGAGAACGAGATCAACGAAGGTCCGACGGCTCAGGCCGTGCTGCCCGTGCGGGAGATCTACCTGCTGTTTGACATGTTCGTCCGGCCGGCGCAAATGCTGTTGGTGTTGATGAGCGTCCTGATCTGTATCGTATCCGGCGTGAGCATCCTGGTCAGCATTTACAACTCGATGTCCGAACGGCGGCACGAAATCGCGGTCATGCGGGCGTTGGGCGCAGAGCGTCAGACGGTGATGTCGGTGATTCTGTTCGAGTCGATCATCCTGGGCGCCGGCGGCGGGGCGGCCGGCTGGGTCTTGGGGCACGGCTTGAATGCGCTCATCGGCCCGCTGATCGAATCGCGGACGGGCGTGACGATCGGCTTTTTCGATTTCGCCCCCGGCGTGGACATCTCTTGGTTGTGGGCTTCGAGCGGGAGCGGATTCGAAGTGTCCACCGAACTGTTGTTGGTCCCCGCCCTGCTGGTGCTGACCGTCGTGGTGGGTCTGCTTCCGGCCATGACGGCCTACCGCACCGACGTGGCGGCATCGCTGGGCAAGTAGGGCGGCAACCGCAGCGATGCTCGTTGCCCCCGGAGCCAACGGCGACGGCGTTCCGGGCGCACATGCCGTCGCCGTTGGCTCCGAGGTTGGCAAAAACATGCCGTCCCTGCCCTGCCAACGGTTGGTTCTGGGAAAGTTCCCATGGCTCGGCACTTCGCAGCCGAGCCTCCGGCGAGTTTTCCTCGCCCGGGTTTTCCAGTATAATCCTGGCATGGCCTACCAAACGCGACCGTCGACCCGGGAGACAGGCATGCCCCTGAAAGATCACTTCCGTCTGCCGCGAGGCGAACAATCCCACGGCGAGTCGTTGGGGAGCGCTGCCCGATGATCACCGGAATCGAACACGCGGACGAACTGTTTCGCTTGCGCAACGGTCGCGAACAGGCCGTCGCCGAACTGTTTGGCCATTACCGTGGCAAGCTCCAGCGGATGATCGCCTTTCGGCTGGACCGCCGGGTTGTCGGCAAGGTGGACGTCGACGATATCCTGCAAGACGCCTTTCTGGAAACCGTGCGGCGGATTCAAGATTATCTGGACCAGCCTTCCGTTCCGTTTTTCGTCTGGCTGCGGCAGATCACCCAGCAGATCCTCGTCGACACGCACCGCCGCTATCTGAACGCCCAGATGCGGGACGTCCACCTGGAGGTGACGCTCGATCCCGGCCTCGCGGCGGATACCAGTGCGAGCGGCTTGCTCGCTCAATTGGCGGACAGTTTGACGTCGCCCAGTCAGTGCGCCGTGCGGGAAGAGGCGGTCGCGGAATTGCGGAATGCCCTCGACAACATGGCCGAGATCGACCGCGAGGTGCTGGTGTTGCGGCACTTGGAGGAGTTGAGCAATCACGAGGTGGCGCAGATCCTGGGGATCGACAAGTTTGCGGCCAGCAAACGCTATTTGCGGGCCCTGGAACGGCTGCGCCACGCGCTGCCGCCACCGGCGGAGAATGCAAGCGATGCCTGAATCACCGAATCCCCGAGACCCGTCGGCCCGAGACCCGTTGGCCCAAGATCCGTTGGATTGGCTGGCCGACGAGTTCGCCGCGCGATGCCGCAAAGGCGAATCGCCGTCGATCGCCGAGTACGCGGCGGCGCATCCCCGCTTGGCCGGCCGGATCGCGGAACTGTTTCCCGCCGTGGCCATGCTGGAGCGGTGGCGGATCGACGAGCGGGCCACGCGCCGCGCGGTTTCGGTTCGCGACCGGTTCGCACGCCCTCCGGAACAACTGGGCGATTTCGTGATCCTCCGCGAACTGGGCCGCGGCGGCATGGGCATCGTGTACGAGGCCGAGCAGCGGTCGCTGGCGCGGCGCGTGGCCGTCAAGATCCTGCCCAAGCACGTGCTGCTGCTGGACAAGCACCTGAAGCGTTTTCAGCGCGAAGCGCAAACCGCGGCCAGGTTGCGGCACACGAACATCGTTCCCGTGTTCGGCGCCGGCGAGCACGAGGGCCTGCATTACTACGTCATGCCGTTGGTTCGCGGCGTGGGACTGGACGAGGTCATCCGGGCGCTGCGGGAAACACAGCTGCGCTGCGCGGACAAAGGGGGCACGGTTTCGTTGGTCGGAGACTCGACGCCGCCGACGCTCGATCCGCCGCGCCGTCGCCGTTGGCTCCGGGGGAAACAACCGGTGGGCGTCGCCGCGCGGTATGATTCCGCGATTGCCGGGGCGATCGTCCGCGAGTTGATTGCCGGCAAGTTCCCGGACGCCGCGCCAAACCACGTTGGCGTTATCTGGGCTCGTTCTTCCACCGGTCCCGCCGCCGCCTGGCGCTGGGCTGCGGAGATCGGCCTGCAAGGGGCCGAAGCGTTGCAGTACGCCCATGCCCAAGGCACGCTGCATCGCGACATCAAGCCGGGCAATCTGCTGATCGACGAGGACGGCGGCGTTTGCGTGGCCGACTTTGGCTTGGCGCGAGCGGTCGATCGGGAGGGCACAAGTCAGACCAGCGAGGTGGCCGGCACGCTGCGCTACATGGCGCCCGAACAGCTGCGCGGCGCAGCGGACGCCCGCAGCGACGTGTATGCGCTCGGCCTGACGATGTACGAGTTGCTGACCTTGCAACCGGCCGCCGCGAGCCCCGCGCACCGTCCGGATTCGACCGGCCGGCCGGTTTCCCTGGAGCCCATCCCGCCAAGGAAGATCGACGCCACGATCCCTCGGGACTTGGAGACGATCGTGTTGACGTGCCTGGCCGCGGAACCGGCGCGGCGGTACCAGTCGGCCGAGGCGCTGGCCACCGACCTGCGCTGCTGTCTGCAAGACCGGCCGATCCGCGCCCGCCGCGCGTCTTGGAGCGAACGAGCGGGCCGCTGGTGCCGGCGGAACCCCGCCCTGGCCGCCATGTCGGCGCTGGCCGGATTGCTGCTGGTGGCATTCGCCGTGATGGCCGTCACCAGCAGCATGCGAACTCGAACCGCTTACGCCAAAGCGACTCAATCGCTGGTCCGAGCCGAAGCGACTTCGCAACTGGCCCGCCAGGCGTTGGATGACATTTATGTCCAGCTTTCGCCCGATCGAGTGCGGATTGCTGCCAACGCCGATCGCGACGGGGATGTCCGTCCGCTGCCGCTTCGGCCGGGAATGCAGGTGGCCGCTTCGCCCGAAGTCGCTTCGGTCCTGGAAAACCTGCTGGTGTTCTACGATCGCCTGGCAGAGCAATCCCCGCTCGATCACCGGGTGTTGCTGGAGTCCGCGATTGCCGGCCGCCGAGTCGGCGACATCCGACAGCGACTTGGCCAGTTGGACCAGGCGGAACGCGAGTACCGGCGGGTGGCCGACCGACTGGCGACACTGCCCGTGTCGACGGACGTCGCCGTGCCGATCGAACAGGCCCGGGCCCACAACGAGATCGGCAACGTCTGTTCGGCGAGGTTCGAGTTTGGCCGGGCGCACGAATCCCACCGTCATGCGCTGAGCATCCTCCGCTCGGTTGAACCTGCCAGCCGCTCCTCGGAAGATTACCGATACGAGCTGGCCCGCACGTTGTATTTCCTGGCCGGCAAGCGACTGGGCGCCATGGACACCCGACGCGACGGCGACGCCCGCGAGAACCTGAGCGAACTCGGGCCGCACTATTACAAGAGCAGCGAATACCGCAAGGCGGCGATTGCCATGCTCGAGGAATTGTCGCGCCGGCATCCGGCCGATCCCGATTACCGCTTCCTGCTGGCGCTCTGTCACCGGCTGTCCGGAATCGGGCCGCCGACGGACCGCAGTGTCGCCCGCGTTTCGGGCAGACGACGGGCCATGCAGGTCCTCGAAGAACTGAAGACCGAGTATCCCCAGGCCGCCGATTACCGCTACGAATTGGCGGTCACCTGCGCGTCGGTTTCCGTCGGTTTATTTCCCGGGGAGGATGGCGGCGAATTGTCGGCGACGGCCGAACCGAGCTTGCTCCGTGCCTTGGACGAACTGAGTTGGCTGGTCGCACATCGTCCCGCCATCCCCGAGTACGCGCGATACCGGTCGCTGGCGCTGGCCAAGCTGGGCATGTTCTATTGGCGAACCGAGCGGCTGGCCGAAGCGGAGGACTTGTTCGAGCAGGCATTCCGGACGCAGGCTGCCGTTGTCAGCGGATTCCCCGGATTGCCGTCGCAGCATCGCGTCCAGCTGGAACTGATCCGGCTGCGCTGGGCTCAGGTCTGCCTGGCGCGCGGCACGGACGCGGATGATCGGGGCCTGCTGGAACGAGCCGACGAGCACCTGAACCGCTGCATCGCGCAACTGACCGAATTGACCGCTCGCCCGGAACTGGCGCGGGACGAATTGGCCTGGACCATTCTGCCGTTGGCACACCAAACGCTGAGCGAGATCCACGACGAACCAGGCAGCGCGACCAAAGTTCAGGAGACGGCCAGCGGAGGGCGGGACACGTGCCCCGCGTCCGCTGGGCACGGTCCGTAGCCCTTTGTCATTGGAAACAGGTTGGCAGCCCGTCTCTACGATGCCGTCAGATTTTCACCACTCCGCCGGCTTTGACCGATTCCGTCTGTTTGTGACACAGGATGATCGCATCGCGAGCCAAGTCGCCGGATAGGGTTGGCGAAGGCTCCTTGGCTTCAATGCACTTGACGACTTCGGCGATTTCGTCCACGAACGCTTCGGAGGGGTCGCCGCCGCCGATTTCGGGACGGACGACCTGGCCATCCGCGGTCAGGATTTTGAGCGGCATCAGCTCGCCCTTGTCGCTGAACCCGGCGAACTCGTAGTGCATGGTCGCTTTTTCGAGATGAATCTCGAATCCGTGAGTGAATGCCCGACCCTGCTGGTTGATCACGCCGCTGACCGCGCTGACGACCAGCGACGGATCGGTGAAGTGGAACGTGGTGTTGCAGTATTCGACCACTTCGCCGCGCAACCGCCCCACGCTGGACAGCGAGCTGGGCATGCCGAACAGCAAGCGGATCAGATGGGCGTCGTGGACATGCAGATCGATCAGCGGGCCGCCGCAGCGATTGGGGTCCCAGAAATCGGTCATCCAAGCGGGATCGGAAATCACCCGTTTGAACGTGCCTCCCAACAGTTTGCCGTACTGGCCGCTACGGATCAACTGGATGGCGTGGGCATATTCCGGGAAAAACGGCAGCACGTGGCCAATGAACAGCTGCTTTTCGGCGTTCGAGGCGGCCTGGACCATTTCGCGGCAGTCGCCGGTCGTCAGGGCCATCGGCTTTTCGCAAAATACGTGTTTTCCCGCTTGCGAAGCGGCGATGGCGGCTTGGGCATGCATCGCCGGCGGCAGACAGCAATCGACGACGTCCACATTCGGATCCGCGAGCATATCGCGGTAATCCGCGTACTTGGCGACGCGGGACAAGTCCACGATTTCCCCGGGAGGCCCGAAATTGCCTTTGATATCTCGCCAATCGCCGTGCAGGCGTTTCTCGTTGGGCTCGGAGACGGCGACCAATTCGACTCCGCTGGCCCGCTGATAGCCCAGGTAATGAATCCAGCCCATGAACCCAATTCCGGCAAGTCCGACGCGGATCATACGATTGACTCCTTCGATTCTTTAGGATGCCAAGTCCAGCTGCGAATGCATTAGTCTAGCCATTTCCGAAACGGGGAACAACCGAGTCAAGTCGGCAGAGTCAAGTCGGCAGGGTGTCGGCAGGCCGCTTCCCTTGGGCGAGCGGAGGAAACTTCCTTCCCCTGTAGGATGGGCATTCCTGCCCGTCTTCCGGCTCGCGATGGGCAGGAATGCCCATCCGACAGGCAGATTTCCAACTGCCGCTCGCCTTGCAACAAAACCGTTGGCGTTTATAGTTATGTTTTTCGAATGAGCAGGGGCAAATCCCGCCGACCTTGTTGGCCAGACGTTGTTTCTTGCCGGTCGAGCGAACCAACTCGGCCTGAGCAGCGTACTTACGCCTAAACTCGAATTCCACGGAGAAACTTCATGGACATGCCAGTCGCCGCAGCGGGAACCGCGCCCCTTGTGGCTGGAGGGGGGGTGTCGGGGCTCGATTCCGACATCATTATTGAAACGCGCAATCTTTCGAAGACCTATCGCGATTTTTGGGGCCGTCAAAAAGTACAGGCTCTGAAAGCGCTTGATCTGGAAATCCGCCGCGGCGAGATCTTCGGACTGCTGGGCCCCAACGGGTCGGGAAAGACCACCACGATCAAACTGATCTTGGGCTTGCTGTTTCCCACCAGCGGCCGGGCGCTGGTGTTCGACAAGGATGCCAGCGACGTCGCCAAGAACGAGCGGATCGGGTACCTGCCCGAAGAATCGTACCTGTATAAATTCCTCAACGCCGAGGAAACCCTCGACTTCTACGGCCGCTTGTTCGATATGCCGGCTTCGTTGCGCCGCCAACGGGTCGACGAATTGATCGAACAGGTCGGGCTGAATCGGGCTCGACGGCGCCAGTTGAAGGAGTATTCGAAAGGGATGACGCGGCGGATCGGGTTGGCGCAGGCCTTGATCAACGATCCGGAACTGATTGTCTTGGACGAGCCGACGACCGGATTGGATCCGATCGGGACGCGGCAGATGAAGGACATGATCCTGAAGCTGCGCGAGCAGGGCAAGACCGTGCTGATGTGCAGCCATCTGCTGGCGGATGTCCAGGACGTTTGCGACCGGATTGCCATTTTGTATCAAGGCGAACTCAAGGAACTGGGGCGCGTCGATCGCCTGTTGACGGTCCAGGACGTCACCCAGATCCAAGTTCGCGGACTGTCGGACCAGGCCCAGCGAGAAGTCCGCCAGGTCATCGAGCGGAGCGGCGGCACGTTGTTGAGCATGGCCAACCCGACAACGACCTTGGAAGATTTGTTCTTGAAGATCGTGCAGGACAGCGAGGCTCATCCCGGACGCCGCGCTCGCGAGGGAGAGTAGTCGCATGGAACTGGAAAAAGAAATTCTTCCGTTGGCGGATTGGCTGTTTCCCAGCTTGCGCGGTCCCGGCGCGCTGATCGTGTTGATTGCGGTCGTGGCGGCTTTGTCCGTCGTGACAATCTTTGCGGCTTACCTGCGGATGGCGATCCGCTTGGGGCCCGGCGAGGGCTTTTACGCGGTGGCCAAGGCGATTGCCACGGCCATTTCGTCCGACCTGCCGGGAACCAGCTTGCGGCGGGTTTGGGCCATGACGCGGCTGTCCATCCAAGAGGCCTTGCGACGGCGGGTGCTGATCGGGTTCGCCATCTTTGCCATCGTGCTGTTGTTTGCCGGTTGGTTCCTGGACACGGCGAGCGATCATCCGGCGCGGTTGTACCTGAGCTTTATGCTGACCGCCACCCAACTGATGATCCTGGTGCTGGCGATTCTGTTGAGCACCTTCAGCTTGCCGGCGGACATCAAGTCGAAGACGATTTACACGGTGGTGACCAAGCCGGTGCGAGCCGGCGAAATCGTGCTGGGACGGGTCCTGGGCGTCGTGCTTGTCAACACGGCGATCCTGGTCTTGATGGGCGTGGTCAGTTACGTGTTCGTGGTTCGCGGCCTGGCGCATCGCCATGAAATTGCGGCCGAGGACATGGAGCAGGCTGGCGGCGCCGACGCGGTTTGGGAGGGGGTGACCAGCCGCGATGCGCATCACCGCCACCAGGTGACGTTGGACGCGGAAGGCCGCGGGCGGACCGATTACGTCATGGACCACGATCACGAAGTCCGGATGACGGGCCAAGGCAGCTTTGTTGTCGGTTCGCCGCAGGGAGCCTTGGTGGCGCGGGTGCCGAAGTATGGCAAGCTGCGGTTCCTGGACCGCTCCGGGCGCGAGGGCGAGGGCATCAGCGTCGGCAAGGAGTGGTCCTACCGCAAGTACATCGAAGGCGGTTCGCTGGCCTCCGCCGCCTGGTCGTTTTCGGGGATTACCCCGTCCGCATTCCCGGACGGCTTGCCGCTGGAAATGAACATCAGCGTGTTTCGCACGTACAAGGGCGACATCGTCTCCGGCATTCTGGGTTCGATCACCGTCAAGCATCCGCGGACGGGGTTGAGCAGCGAACCGATTCCCTTTACCGCCCGGGAATTCACGCTCTATCGGCACGAGGTTCCGCGGAAATTGAAAGCGGTCGAAACCGACGGCACCCTCAAGGATATCGACTTGTTCGATAGCCTGGTGGACGAGGAAGGCAACGTCGAGGTGTGGATCCAGTGTTCCGAGCGATCGCAGTATTTCGGCATGGCCCAAGCGGACGTGTACGTGCGTGGCGGCGACGCCCCCTTTGTCCTGAATTTCGGCAAGGCTTACGTCGGTATCTGGCTGCAGATGCTCATCGCCACCTGCTTTGGCGTGATGCTCAGCACATTCCTCAGCGGTGCCGTGGCCCTGTTCGCAACCGGCTCGACGCTGGTCGTCGGCTTGTTCCGCGATTTCATTATCAGCGTGGCCACGGGCGAGCAGGTCGGCGGCGGTCCCGTCGAGTCGTTCGTGCGGATTATCACGCAGATGAACCAGACCATCGAACTCGATATGGGCAAAGCGATCGAGTGGACGATCAAAGGCGTCGATGCCGTGCTGATGGGCTTCATGTGGCTGGCGGCCAGCGTCTTTCCGGATTATCGAACGCTCGACACGTCGCGGTTCGTGGCGTACGGATTCAACATTGACGGAAATCTCTTGGCCCAGCACTGCCTGATCGCCTTGGCGTACTTCGTGGTGCTGTGCGTCTACGGCAACTTCTTCTTGAAATCACGGGAGATCGCGGCATGAGCCGGGACATTTCCTTCTGGCGCAAAGTCGGGTACATCGGCGTCATCGTGCTGCTGCTGTTCCCCCTGTTTTGGATCGGCCAGCCGGCGACCCGCACGGCGACGGGCAGCAACCCGGGCGGCGTGCTGTCCCAGTTGCGCGCTCAAAACAACCTGTCCCAAGCGGAACTGGGCGAGATCGATCCGGCGGGGGAATCCATCAAGCTGGCGACCTTGGGGTTGCGCGGCGTGGCGGCGAACCTGCTGTGGGAGAAAAGCTTCGAGTATAAGAAGAAAGAGGACTGGGAGGGCTTGTCCGCGACCTTGAACCAGATCACCAAGCTGCAACCGAACTTTATCACCGTCTGGGAGCACCAGTCCCACAACCTGGCTTACAACGTCTCGGTTGAATTCGACGACTATCGGATGCGCTATCACTGGGTCAAGAAAGGCATCGACTTTCTCGCCGAAGGCATCCGCAAGAATCGCGAAAACCCGCGTTTGTTGCACTACACCGGCTGGATCACCGGCCAGAAGATCGGTCGAGCCGACGAGCATGTACAGTTCCGCGAGCTGTTCCGCCAGGATACCGACTTTCATGACTCGCTGAACAGCGAAGTACCCGTCGACAAAGGGCATGGCTGGGATGGCCGACCGGACAATTGGCTCGTGGGCCAGTTGTGGTATCAGCGGGCCGAGCGGGCCTTGGATGCCGGGATGGTGCTCAAAGGCAAGAGTCCGCTGATCTTCCACGCGGACAACCCGATGTCGCTGATCAATTATTCGACCACGATCGAAGAAGAAGGCGTGCTCGGCCAGACCGCTCAGCAGTCCTGGTACGAGGCCGGACTGGGTTGGACGCAGTACGGGCGCCTCCAGATCCCTACCTCGTGGGGTCATAATGTGCGTCTGGGCGAGTACGATCAGGTGAACGACGATATCGACCGAATGCGGGAGCGATTGGAGCAGTTTGCGCCAGGCGTCCGCGAACAGATCCGGCAGGAGAAGATCGCCCAACTCGAACCGGAACTCCGCACGGCCCTCGACATCCCCGAGGAACAGCTGACCGAGGACAACTATCGTCAGCACTCGGAAGCGGTGCTCCAGACGCGCGTCACCCATCGGGAAGTGGCCGAGCGTGTCCCCGACACCAATCGTGCCTCGGCGATCCGGCTGGCCGAACGGCTGAACGACCAGGAGTTGATGTCCTCACGGATCTCGCACTATCGCAGCATCGTCAACTACGATTACTGGGCGATCCGCTGCGAGGCGGAGCAGACGAAGACCGCGGTCGATGCGCGGGAGTTCCTGTACAAAGCCCAACAAGCCCACGACGCGGCCGATCTGGAGACCGCTCGCACGCTGTACGAAGCGTCCTGGCACCAGTGGCGAAAGATCTACGACCAGTATCCGCGGTTGATGGACGATATCTCGGCCGAAGACCTGGCCAATGCCATCAAGCGATATCAGCGCCTGTTGCAGCAGTTGGACGAAGAGGTACCGGCTGACTTTCCTCTGGTCGATTTGGTGCGAAAAAGCCAGGAACGAGACGACAGCCTGAAAGAACTGTACCAGCAGCTTGGCGATCCCCTCGAGACGGATGAAGAGCCGCAGGAAATGGAGCCCGCTGCCGAGAAGCCCGCTGCCGAGGAGCCCGCTGCCGAGGAGCCCGCTGCCGAGAAGCCCGCTGCCGAGAAGCCCGCTGCCGAGGAGCCCGCTGCCGAGAAGCCCGCTGCCGAGGAGCCCGCTGCCGAGAAGCCCGCTGCTGAGGAGAAAGAGCCCAGCGAGCAACCCCAGCCGGACGAGGCTCAGCCTGGCACGGCAGGCGATATGCCGGATACCCCGGACGCCGCGGCGCAAGCCGAACCGTCGCAACCCGCGGGCCAGCCGGAAGCGGACGAGGCCCAGCCGGCCGTGGCTGAGCCCAAAGCGGAGCCATCGGCCAGCGAGGCGACACCGGCCACCCCTTAGTTGTACAGCGGCATTTCGCGAGGCGAATCCGGTTTATTCACAAGGTAGGACGGATTGGCAATCCGTCTGCCTTCCGCGTAGGACGGATTGCCAATCCGTCCAACTGAAGGGAGATTGCTTCGTGAGCGCTGCTACGGATTCCTTTCCACCTTGCGCGGCTGGTACTCGTGGTCCCGTTTGCGGATCACTTCGGCCGTGATGATCTTGTCAAGGATCGGCGCGCTGCCGTCCTTGGACGGATCAACTCGCTGCAGCTTGGCTAACACCTCCATACCCTTGACAACGCGGCCGAACGCCGTGTGCTCGCCGTTCAAGTGCGGCGTCGGCACAAAGGTAATGAAGAACTGGGATCCGCCGGTATTGCGGCCGGCGTGTGCCATGCTCAAGGTGCCGCGGAAATGCTTGCGGTAATTGTCCTGTTTGCACTCGCAATAGATTTTGTATCCCGGGTCTCCCGTGCCGTCCCCACGCGGGCATCCGCCTTGGGCCATAAAGGCGGGCAATACGCGGTGGAACGGCAAGTCGTCGTAGAATTTCCGTTCCACGAGACTGACAAAGTTGCCGACCGTTTCGGGAGCCTCGTTCTCGAACAATTCGACGACCATCTCCCCCTTGCTGGTGTTCAGGCGGATTTGAGGCAGATCATTCTGCTCGGCTTCCTTCCCGCGAATCTGCTGCTCTTCCTCCCAGTATTTCTTGTAGGCCGCGATACTGGTCATGTTCTGCGCGGCGGTGTCGCTCAGTGTGCCCGCGCTCTGCGCCCGCTTGGACCACGTTTCTGCGGCGTCAAAGTCGTTGGTGGCAAAGGCCGCGAGGCCGGCGACATTGAACAGTTCCTTCTTGTCGCAGCCGTTATCCAGCAGGGTTCTTGCCAAGTCGACCGCCGGCTCGTAGCTATCTCGTGCCACGTCGTCGACCACCAGCTGAACGAGGAATTCTGTCAATGCTTCATCGGCGTTCGGAGCGGCCAGATATGCGGCTTTGCCGGCCTCGCGAAGCGCTTCGATCAAGACCTCTGCCCGAGCAACGGTTTCCGTCCACTTCGCGGTAACGCCTGCCGTTTGATCCGGCGTGGCCGTCCGGTATTCGATGCGAATCCGGCGAAGATCCTTGAGCAGTTCCTTCCACTCGGCCAATTTGGCGGCAAAGACAGCGGCGGAATCGCTTGCCTCCGCGGCGGTTTCCGGTTTCGGCTCCGGTTTCGGCTCGGTTGCCTCCGCGGGCTCGGCCGGAGATTCCGCCGGCTCGGGCCCGGGCTTCGCCTCGGACTTGGGAGCCTCCTGGGCCGCGGCGGGAACCGGTTCCTCTGGCGGCAGCGGCTCGGCGGGCGGTGTTTCCGCGGGTGGTGTTTCCGCGGGTGGAGTTTCCGCGGGTGGAGGCGCGGGTTCCATTTCGGCGGCGGGCGATTCTGTCGCAGGCTTTTCCGCTTCGGTCGGCGGCGGCGATTCGTCAGCCGCTGTGGCGGCTGGTTCTGGCGGCGGACTGGGGGAATCGGGCGTTTCCTGGGCGAAACCATGCGTCACGACCGCAAAAACCAGAAAACTGAGGGCAAGGGGCTGTACAAAACGAAGCCAATGTCGGAACATCGAACGAACCTCCGGGTGCTTACAAGCAACGTTGGGAAAGAAAAAAGGTTACCATAGTCCGCCGCAGTGAAAAGACGCCCTGCTTGGAGCAGTGTCCGTCGTTGCGCGCGTTTTTCCACCCTGGCGTCCTATCGCCTGGATTATCGGATATACGATGTCAAAACGAAAAGGTTCGCGGCCAAAGGCTTTACGCGGTTCCGACGCCACGCCGCCCCTGGCCAAACCGTTGCGGATTATTGGCGGCAAGATGCGTGGCCGCAGCATTCTGTACAGCGGCGATCTGCGGACGCGCCCCATGAAAGACCGGCTTCGCGAAGCCGTGTTCGACGTTCTGGCCACGGCCGTCGTCGGCAAGCACGCCATCGACCTGTTCGCGGGTACGGGCGCTTTGAGTCTGGAGGCGATCAGCCGCGGGGCCACGCGGGCGACCCTGATCGAGCGGCACTTTCCCACGGCGCGACTGATCGAGCAGAATATCGCCCAGCTGGGCATCGCCGACCGGGTGCGAGTCCACGCCGGCGACGCTTTCCTGTGGCCGAGGCAGCAGCGGGACTGGGCGGACTTTGCCCAACCACCCTGGCTCGTCCTTTGCTCGCCTCCCTATTCCTTCTACACGGACCGGACAGCGGACATGCTCGAGTTGATCGGCGGCCTTTGCCGGCGCGCCCCGACGGACAGCGAATTCGTGGTCGAAGCCGACCAGCGTTTCGATTTTGCCCAACTCGCCGACCTGGGCCAGTGGGACGTCCGCGAATATGCCCCGGCAGTGCTTGGATTCCACCGCATCCGCTGACGGGGGCATCGTGCCGGTTTCACTCCCCCCTCGTTCGTACCACTCGCAGGAACCAAGAACGGAAAATCTCGTCAGGGCTTGGAAGGAAAAGATTTTTTGCTAGACTAGGGAGCACTTCAACGGCAAGAAGGCTTGGCCAGAGTGGCGGAATTGGCAGACGCGCTGGACTCAAAATCCAGTTCCCGTTAAGGGAGTGAGGGTTCGAGTCCCTCCTCTGGTACTCGTTACGAGATAAGGACTTACGTCAAATTGACGCAAGTCCTTTTTTTGTCGTTCCACCGCTCCTTCTCCAATTCCTCTGCAATTGCTGTGGTGGTATTCCCGTCGCATCGGTGAAAGGAAATCTTCCGTCCTTGACCGTTGCTACGGCGACACAAATGGTTCATCCGGGAGCAGCATTCCAGCCTGTCAGGATGCCTGAGCGTGCTGCGCGGTTTGTCTCATCGACGGGCTCTGGAGGCTTGTCCCGCCGGCGTCGAAGAAAAAGAAAAAGTGGGGGCAGCTGGGCAAGGAAAAAATGGCAAGAAACGGGCCGGCGAGGTTTCCAGAAGGTTGCAGGCTCGGCGACGAGGGGTAAATTCTTGTCAGTGCGCCGACGATTCGGCAACCAGGTCGATTCTTACAAGCTGCAGGAGCTGGAAATGAAACCGACTCGCATTACGAAGAACTCGCTTATGATCCTCCTCACCACGCTACTGATCGCCCCGCTGGCCGCGGTGCATGCCCAGCCGCCGCAGAACGAGGCTCCCGGCAACGGCTTCGCCACCGCCTCGCGGTTGGACGAGTTCCTGGGCGAGCCGGTTTTTGTTCCCCCGCAGCAGTTGTGGCAAAAACGAGGTGGCTGGGGCGGGATCCTCACGGCACAGGATGGCACCGTGGTGGCGTTTCAATCGCCCGGCAGCGGCAACTGCCGCCGCAGCCGTGACGGCGGCTTGACCTGGGATCCGGACATCGAAATCGGTCCCGATGCCAAGGGGGGAAACGCCATCGTGGATGAAACCAAGGGCGACATCCTGTACGTCAATCCGGGCGCCGGCTGGCTGTTCCGGAGCCGCGATCACGGCGCCAGCTGGGTGCGCGAAAGCATTCAGGTGCGTCCCGACGGGTTCGGGTTCATCCCAAAAACAGAAGGTGTGTCGGCTATGCAGTGCGGCATCACGCTCGCCTTTGGACCGCATCGGGGCCGGCTGATCATGCCGGCGCGGATCATGGGGCCGACCAGCTCGAATGCCGTCGAGTGGCGGCCTTATCACTACAGCACCGCGATCTACAGCGACGACGGCGGCGCGGTCTGGCAGACCAGTCACCCATTCCCCGTGCTTGGCACCGGCGAGGCGACGCTGGCCGAGCTATCGGACGGCAGCATCCTGTACAACTCGCGCGAGCACATGAGCCGGGGAAACCGCTTCTTTGCCTGGAGCCATGACGGGGGCGACCTGTGGATCAACGCCTACCGGAGTCCCGATTTGCCCGACGGTGCTCGGGGAACCTCTTACGGCCTGATGGGCGGCATGATCCGCCTGCCCGTCGGCGGACACGACATTTTGCTGTACAGCAATGTGGACACCGACGCGGGGATGATGCCGGGCAAGGTCGGCGCGTCGATCGTGACGGCACGCGAGCGAGCCACGGTCTGGGCCAGCTTCGACGGCGGCCGCACCTGGCCGGTCAAACGCCTGGTCAATGAAGGCCCCAGCGCCTATTCCAATCTCGGCCTGGGCCGCACGGGGACAACCAGCCAGGGGAAGATCTATCTGATCTTCGAGGGCGCACCGAGCGGCCCCCACGACGCCGTCCAGGTGGCCTCGTTCAACCTGAGCTGGCTGCTGAACGGCCGCGACGTGGCCGAGTTTCTCGGCCAGCCGCGTTAGCCAGCGCGCGAGAATAACTTGAACCAGTTCTGCGTTCGTAGCGAGGCCGTCGAGTCATTGAGGAGAACTGGCCACGGGAGCAACTCACAGAAAGCAACCTTTGATCCTCGACGCTTGCCGTCGAGTGCTTCACAGGTTAATTGGCGATATCACGATGTCAGCCATCCATCCTGAATCTCCCGACGGCAAGCGTCGGGGATCACCATCGTCCGAGGTGGACGCTTGTTCGTGGCCACGTAACCTAAACCACTCGCCGGCAAGCAGCGAGGATGCCCACCTCGGCAAGAATCGCGCCGAACAGGATTGCTGCCGACCCTTGCCCGCCCGGCAGCGGTCTGACCAACACCTACTGGACTGCCCCAACGTCCCCGCTAGACTGTCTGGTATTGGGCCGGCGGCCAACCCCGACCGTGGACAACTGGAATCGTGAAAGGAGTTTGGATCGTGAGACCTGCATTATCCCGTTGGTTGGCCGGCTGGGTGCTGGCCTGGTTTGCGGCCCTCGGCTGGGCAGCCGAAGCCGACACGTCGCGGCTGCTGCCGTTTGGGCCCGAGATGGCCGGGTTTCGCAAGCCGGTCCGGCCGGTCCGAACGAGTGTCGAGGGCTTGTTGTGGATCGACGCCGAGGACTTTGCGGACTATGGAGGCTGGCGGATCGATACCCAGTTCGTCCACAAGATGGGCTCGGCCTATCTGCTGGCGGCTGGCCTGGGGACGCCGGTGTCCGACGCCCAGACGACCATCGAGATCCCGGCGGCGGGTCGCTATCGGCTGTGGGTCCGCACCCGGGACTGGTTTCCGGAGCACTCGCCCGGCCGATTCGAAGTCCTGGTCGACGGCAAGGCGAGCGAGGCCCGCTTCGGCCAGGCGTCGAGCGACCGCTGGCAATGGCGCTCGGGCGGCGTGTTCGAGCTGGCTGCGGGGCCCGTGCAATTGGCTCTGCGGGATCGGACCGGCTACTTTGCCCGCTGCGACGCCTTGATCCTGGCGACCGATCTGAACTACGTGCCGCCCGAGGACTTGCCGGGCATCCAGCACGAACGGAGCCGGCTCACGGGGCTTTCGCTGGAGCCGCAGGACAGCGGCGAATTTGACGTGATCGTGGTCGGGGCCGGTTCGGCAGGCGTCCCAGCGGCAATCGCGGCGGCTCGCCACGGCGCCGTGACCGCGCTGGTCCAAGACCGGCCGGTGCTGGGCGGTAATGCGAGCGTCGAGCTGGGCGTGGGGATCTCCGGCGCGGGCAGCCGGCACGCCAACGCCCGCGAGAGCGGGATCATCGAAGAGGCGGGACGGATCAAGGCCCGCTACCGGCATCCCCGGATGAGTGAGCCTTTCCGGATTCTGGCCGAAGCCGAGCCGAACCTCACCGTGCTGGTCAACCGCCACGTGTTCGCGGTCGAGATGGTCGGCCCACAGCGGATTGCCGCGGTCCGCGCGATGGACACGCTGAGCGGTGAGATCCACGTCTACCGGGCCAGGCAATTCATCGACTGTACGGGCGACGGCTGGGTGGGCTACTTTGCCGGCGCCGAGTATCGCCTGGGCCGCGAGTCGCGAGAGGAATTCGGCGAAGACCTGGCTCCGCCCGAGGCCGACAGGATCACGATGAGCGGCTGCCTGATGGGCAATCTGGCGGTGGGCTACCAGGCGATGGACACGGGCAGGCCGGTCGACTACGCGCCGCCGCCGTGGGCGGCAAAGTTGCCCACGGAGGATTTCGGGCGGGCGATCCGCGGATTTACCGGCGGCCACTGGTGGCTCGAACACGAAGGAACGATCGACGACCTGGCCAATCCCGAGCAGGCTCGGGATGAACTGGTCCGGATCACCTTCGGTTATTGGGACTATATCAAAAACCACTGGCCCGAGCGTGCCACCGCGCGGAACTATGACCTGGTCTACGTGCCGCACGGCGATGCCAAGCGGGAGACGCGGCGACTGGTCGGGGACTATGTGCTCAAGCAGCAGGACATCCAGCAAGCGGTGATGTTCCCCGACCGCATTTCCTACGGCGGCTGGTCGCTCGACGTTCACCATCCGCGGGGAATCTACTCGGGCGGCGAAGGTCCCTTCGATTACAACCCGCCGGTACCGATCTACAGCATTCCCTACCGCTGTCTGTACTCGGTCAATATCGACAATCTCCTGTTGGCCGGCCGCCACGCGAGCGTGACGCACGTCGCGCTGGGCACGGTCCGCGTCCAGGGCACCCTGGCGCCGCTGGGCCAGGCGGCAGGTACGGCCGCGGCGATGTGCATCGAGCGCGGCGTCGATCCGCGGCAACTGGGCCGCGAGGCGATCGCCGACCTGCAGCAGACGCTGCTCAAGCACGACCAGTACATTCCAGGCCTGCGCAACGAAGACCCGGCCGACCTGGCGCGATCGGCCCAGGTTCGCGCGTCCAGCAGCGCAGCCGTCGAACGCTTTGACCGCTCTAGCGTCGTCGTCGAGGACGAGCATCCGCTGAACATGTCCCGGGCGGTGATGGTTCCGCGCGGGATTCATCGCCAGTGGCGGTCGATCCGGATCCTGCTCCGCTCGACGCGATCCGAACCTGTCGCGGTGACGGCGCGGATTCTGGGAGCACAGCAAGTGGGCCAGTTCACCGCCGACGAGGATCTGGGCAGCGTCACGGCCAGCGTGCCCCCGGGACGGGCCGCGTTCGTCGAGTTCCCGCTCGACAAGCCGATCGATTCGCCGCTGGTCTGGATCTGGCTGCCGAAGACCGAGGGCGTTTTCTGGCAGCTGATGGCCTCCGGTCCCCACCAGGCGTGCCGGGCTTATGGGGGCGGAGAAAGCAGACCGTGGACGGTCGTGGAAGGGCAGTACTACGCCGTCTGCACCGAGCCGCCGCTGGCCTATCCCGTTGCTTGCGCCCCGGAGAACGTGATCAACGGCTGGACGCGGACGATCGGCCAGACGGCGAACCTGTGGGCGTCCGATCCGGACGAAACGCTGCCCCAGTGGATCGAACTGGAGATGTCCCGGCCGGTGCGGATCAACACGGTCTACCTGACGTTTGACACCGACATGAACACCTCGCACCACACGATCTCGCTTGTGCCGCAGACGGTGCGCGACTATCGGCTGTCCTGGTTCGACGGAACCGAATGGCGACCGCTGGCCTACGAGACGGGCAATTTCCAGCGCCGCCGGGTACATCGCTTTGCTCCCGTCGAGACGGCAAAGCTTCGGCTGACGGTCGAGGCGACCAACGGCGACCGCTCGGCGCGGGTCTTCGAGATCCGGGCTTACGAGGAATGAAAGGTGGCTGGCTCGTTTCCGATGTCTGCGGGGCGAGGGAGTGATTTCGCCAGCGTTGCAAGATGATTCCGCACTCAGCGTCTCGGCAAGGGAGACCATTTGTTCGTTGATAGCCTTGACCACATGCCGGCATGTCATCGAGAATTGGCAACGATGGCCCGTCAAGCCGCCTACGCCGGCTGCATTTCGACGACGACATTCGGCGGCAACCACTCAAGGACTTGAATCGCCACTTACTGGAGCCACGACACATCTGCACAGGAGAATGGAAAATGTTTCGTTTCCCACGTGAAACCATCCGACAATCCCCGCGGGTCCGTACGGCACGAGTGACCCGGCGGAAGCTGTTGACGACGGCCATCGCGGCCGGTGCGGGAGCGATCGCTGCGCCCCTGGTGCTTCCGTCGCGGCTGTTTGGCGCCAATGCGCCCAGCAACCGGCTCAACGTGGCCGCCGTGGGAACGGGCGGGCGTTGCCGTGCGCTGATGATGGAAATCCTCCACCAAGGCGAAAACCTGGTGGCGCTGTGCGACGTCGATCAGCGCCAATCCGCCAGTGCGCGCCAGGCCCTCGTCGGTACGGTCGAGGGCGGCGACCAGACCCTGGAAAAGGCCAAGTTGTACGAGGACTATCGGGAACTGCTGGACGCGGAGAAATCGCTCGATGCGGTGGTGATCGCCATCGGCTCGCGCTGGCATGCGCCGATCTCGGTGCGGGCGATGCAGGCGGGCAAGCACGTCTACTGCGAGAAACCGCTGGTACGCACGATTGCCGAGGCTCGCGAACTGACGGAACTGACGCCGCGGTGCCAAGTCGCCACGCAGATGGGTACCCAGGGCGTCAGCAGCAGAGCCTTCCGCCGCAGCGTGGAGGTCATTCAGGCGGGCGTGCTGGGCCAGATCGAACGGGTCTATCTGTGGTCGGACTACTGCGGCAAGTTTCCCGCCAGTCACGATCGTCCGGCGGGCGAAGATCCGGTTCCCGAGGGGCTGAACTGGGACTTCTGGCTGGGACCTTGTGAGTGGCGGCCGTTCAAGGCCGGGGTCTATCTGCCGGGTTGTATCGCGGCCCAGAACTGGCTCGATCTGTGCAACGGCATGTTGTCCGGCCAAGGCGCGCATACGTTCCAATTGCCGGTCCGCGCGCTGAAGCTGAACGCGCCGGTCCGCGTCACTGCCGAAGCGTCCGAGCCAGTCAAGGAAACCTACGTTTCTCAAGGGTGCTTTCGTTTCGAGTACGCCGCACGCGACGGCCTGGCGCCGGTCACGCTGTGGTGGGGTGATGGCGGCAAGTATCCGCCCGCCGAGATTACCGACGGCGTCAAGAGCGTTCGAGGACAACTACCGAACACGGGCTGTCTGTTTGTCGGGCAGCGGGGCCAGCTTTATACCGATGGCTGGGGTGTGGCCGGCATCATGAAACTCGACGGCGACAAGCAATGGCGCGGCGTGTTGAATCACGAAGCCGTCCAGGAATTGCCTCTGAGCGTGCCGCGACTCACCCACGACAATCACATGCAAGAGTGGTTCGACGCGTGCAAGGGCGGTCTGGCGACCTACAACGACTTCCAGGTGGGAGCCCGCGTTTCCGAGGCCTATTTGCCGGGTATCCTGGCGCTGCGTCTGGGGCGACCGATCGAATGGGACAGCGCCCGCATGCAGGTCTCCGGCGCGCCGGAAGCCGACCGTTGGATCCAAAACAACTATCGCACGAAGTGGCTGACTTGACCGTTCGCCCCGGTTCCGAAAAAAAGGTGTCAGGAACCGTTTTCGCGCTTTTTGGGGCGGCCTTGGGGGCGAAGCGTGCTTTCCAGTCCCAGTCGGCGGACGATCTGGTCGCACCAGATTCCCGCTTTATCGGGCGTCCTATCCGCTTCAATGGGGCCGCAGCTCGTTGGCTGCGGAAAGGAAGTGAATCAGCGGGCATTTCTCAAGCGGTTTGAGCTTCAATGGGGCCGCAGCTCGTTGGCTGCGGAAAGCGCCGCATCTCCTGCTCGTAGTGCTCGGCGGATAGGGCTTCAATGGGGCCGCAGCTCGTTGGCTGCGGAAAGCCCGTTGACGCGACACCGAACCTTCTTGCTTTCTAATGGCTTCAATGGGGCCGCAGCTCGTTGGCTGCGGAAAGGAAGGCGTGCGTCATCAGCCACGTCGAAGCAGCTGCGCTTCAATGGGGCCGCAGCTCGTTGGCTGCGGAAAGTAGACCAACGCTGGCTTGGTGGTATTGTCGATGTGTGCTTCAATGGGGCCGCAGCTCGTTGGCTGCGGAAAGCACCGGGTAGCCATGTACGGTGGCCCACGTCTCAAGCTTCAATGGGGCCGCAGCTCGTTGGCTGCGGAAAGCAACACGACCGGGTCGGCAGGGAATTCGCCAGAACGGCTTCAATGGGGCCGCAGCTCGTTGGCTGCGGAAAGTGCAATTGCCCGACCGGACCACGGAGATCCTGCGCGCTTCAATGGGGCCGCAGCTCGTTGGCTGCGGAAAGGCGCTTCGATGCCGATGCGCACTTTGCCAGCCGAGCGGCTTCAATGGGGCCGCAGCTCGTTGGCTGCGGAAAGGCCGTCAGCCATTGTTCGGCAAGCTCGGGCGCGTCGCTTCAATGGGGCCGCAGCTCGTTGGCTGCGGAAAGGACCCCATGTTCATCAACCTCTGCGGAGAATGCACGGCTTCAATGGGGCCGCAGCTCGTTGGCTGCGGAAAGAACGCGACATGGGACGAAACCGACGCCCTGGAAAGCGCTTCAATGGGGCCGCAGCTCGTTGGCTGCGGAAAGTGCCTACCTGGGTGACCTGGCTGGCGGCGTGATGATCGGCTTCAATGGGGCCGCAGCTCGTTGGCTGCGGAAAGCATCTGGAACCTCTTCCGATTTCGGTATGCTTGGTTGCTTCAATGGGGCCGCAGCTCGTTGGCTGCGGAAAGGACGTGCTCAGTCTGGCTTCCGCGGCTCCCAGCCGGGCTTCAATGGGGCCGCAGCTCGTTGGCTGCGGAAAGGGTACTTCGGCGTGTCACCGCAGAAAACCAGCGGCGCTTCAATGGGGCCGCAGCTCGTTGGCTGCGGAAAGCTGAAAAGCCGGATTTACAGCGGCCCCGGCACCCCACGCTTCAATGGGGCCGCAGCTCGTTGGCTGCGGAAAGACTGTAAGCCTAGTGAAGTACGGGGGAACTCTCCCCCGCTTCAATGGGGCCGCAGCTCGTTGGCTGCGGAAAGTCCATTGGTTATGCTCCTTTGAAGTTGTCGTAGTCAGCTTCAATGGGGCCGCAGCTCGTTGGCTGCGGAAAGGTTTTGAGGCCCCTAGCAGCCTCTAGGGCACGTTTGCTTCAATGGGGCCGCAGCTCGTTGGCTGCGGAAAGACCCATTTTCTGCGGCGATCGCGAAAGGCTCGGCACGGCTTCAATGGGGCCGCAGCTCGTTGGCTGCGGAAAGCAGAGACACGGACCACGCGGTTGTAGTGGCCGGGATCGCTTCAATGGGGCCGCAGCTCGTTGGCTGCGGAAAGCGTGGCTTCCGATTCGCTCGGGTCCGTTGACAAGTTGCTTCAATGGGGCCGCAGCTCGTTGGCTGCGGAAAGACCTGCGGACGCTGCAGCGCGAGCAAGAGCTGATGCGGGCTTCAATGGGGCCGCAGCTCGTTGGCTGCGGAAAGACGACCGAAGCGAAATTCCTAAAATTCGCCAGCTCGCTTCAATGGGGCCGCAGCTCGTTGGCTGCGGAAAGCTGTTGGCCGCCGTGGTGGCGAGTTTCCCCGAAAAGCTTCAATGGGGCCGCAGCTCGTTGGCTGCGGAAAGAGCGGAAGGTCGACGATTTCACGATCTTGGTGAAAGCTTCAATGGGGCCGCAGCTCGTTGGCTGCGGAAAGGCTGATTGATGAGGGGACGGACAATCAGGTCAGAGCGCTTCAATGGGGCCGCAGCTCGTTGGCTGCGGAAAGGCTGACGATGGAACCACCTACCAAGCCAATGCGAACTGCTTCAATGGGGCCGCAGCTCGTTGGCTGCGGAAAGTACTGACTGCCGTGCGAGACCGCCTGATACTCAAGGTGGCTTCAATGGGGCCGCAGCTCGTTGGCTGCGGAAAGTTTGACGCCGGGTTGCCCGGCAGGAGATGGCAAGATGGCTTCAATGGGGCCGCAGCTCGTTGGCTGCGGAAAGCTAACGCATACGCCGTCTCGAAACAGAGCGCAGCCGGCTTCAATGGGGCCGCAGCTCGTTGGCTGCGGAAAGTTCCGCATCCACAAACAAAATCTCCTGAACTCGCATTGCTTCAATGGGGCCGCAGCTCGTTGGCTGCGGAAAGACACGCGGCGGGTGGTGTGGTTTCCGGGTGCCGTGTTGCTTCAATGGGGCCGCAGCTCGTTGGCTGCGGAAAGATCACGACAGATGCGTGATGTGGTGCGGGAGCGGACGCTTCAATGGGGCCGCAGCTCGTTGGCTGCGGAAAGAGGCGGCCAACGCTTGCAGGTTCGGGTCTTGCGCAAAGCTTCAATGGGGCCGCAGCTCGTTGGCTGCGGAAAGGCGCCCGGTGGGGGGCTAGTCGTTGTCGATTCCGGTTTCGCTTCAATGGGGCCGCAGCTCGTTGGCTGCGGAAAGCGGGACGAACTGGCCTAGCGTTCGATCGGAGATTTAGCTTCAATGGGGCCGCAGCTCGTTGGCTGCGGAAAGTCGCTCGCGACTGGTCAGCACGGGCCACAGCGACGAGGCTTCAATGGGGCCGCAGCTCGTTGGCTGCGGAAAGTTGAAATTTTGCTTGGTCACGTAACTACCTCATTTCGCAGCTTCAATGGGGCCGCAGCTCGTTGGCTGCGGAAAGGCAATCGCAATTGTCCCTGCTTCGCTCATGTCGCCCGGCTTCAATGGGGCCGCAGCTCGTTGGCTGCGGAAAGCAGGTCGAACGCGGTCAGTTGGGCGAGGGCGCTCCCGCTTCAATGGGGCCGCAGCTCGTTGGCTGCGGAAAGCAGCCGACCGGCATGGTGCCATCAACGTCCAAGACGAGCTTCAATGGGGCCGCAGCTCGTTGGCTGCGGAAAGGGCAACACCAGCCCGTACTGTACCATTTTTGGCGACGCTTCAATGGGGCCGCAGCTCGTTGGCTGCGGAAAGGGCGCCGCATCCGGCCGCATGGCATCCATCGCCAGCGGCTTCAATGGGGCCGCAGCTCGTTGGCTGCGGAAAGGCCATCTGGGGCCGGGCGGATCACCTTCAGCCACAGCGCTTCAATGGGGCCGCAGCTCGTTGGCTGCGGAAAGGAAACCTGCCCAGAGGAAGTGACAACCGAAGCGATGGCTTCAATGGGGCCGCAGCTCGTTGGCTGCGGAAAGCGCCCAGCGCTCAAATTGGGAATCGGATTCGTCACCGCTTCAATGGGGCCGCAGCTCGTTGGCTGCGGAAAGTCACGCCGATCAGCACCAAGCAGACGCCGGCAAAACCGCTTCAATGGGGCCGCAGCTCGTTGGCTGCGGAAAGACGCTCGAAACACCGGACACCTCCTTTTTCTGCCACGCTTCAATGGGGCCGCAGCTCGTTGGCTGCGGAAAGGCGATTTGGACGCGACGCTCTGCCGGATGACGCTGAAGCTTCAATGGGGCCGCAGCTCGTTGGCTGCGGAAAGGATTTTTCCTTGCGGTGGGCAAATGACGATCTTAGACGCTTCAATGGGGCCGCAGCTCGTTGGCTGCGGAAAGGACTTGCATGAGGTAATAATGGACGTAGCTATAATTGCTTCAATGGGGCCGCAGCTCGTTGGCTGCGGAAAGCAGCAATAGCCGCCATTAGCGTCGTTGGCGAGATCGCTTCAATGGGGCCGCAGCTCGTTGGCTGCGGAAAGCCGCTGGTGCTGTTTTGGAGTACACATTGCCGGGGATTGCTTCAATGGGGCCGCAGCTCGTTGGCTGCGGAAAGGACTACAGTCACTTGAAAGAAGGTGACGAGTTCGACGCTTCAATGGGGCCGCAGCTCGTTGGCTGCGGAAAGTTACCGTTGTCCAAGGTTACAGGGTGACAGAGAAACCGCTTCAATGGGGCCGCAGCTCGTTGGCTGCGGAAAGCGTTCCAACTGTATAGGTATAGGGAGTATTGCAATGCTTCAATGGGGCCGCAGCTCGTTGGCTGCGGAAAGGCGTGGACACGCTTTACGCCAAGTCGTCCTGTGGCATGCTTCAATGGGGCCGCAGCTCGTTGGCTGCGGAAAGGCGCGGAGACGGACGGACGAATGAGTTCATCCTGTCCGGCTTCAATGGGGCCGCAGCTCGTTGGCTGCGGAAAGATACGGGCAACGCCAACCGCGGGGTCGGGGGATCAGGCTTCAATGGGGCCGCAGCTCGTTGGCTGCGGAAAGAGAATAAGGGACAACAAACAGCAATGAAAGGGACAAGCTTCAATGGGGCCGCAGCTCGTTGGCTGCGGAAAGGCGGGACGCGATACGTGACAGGCGAACCGTGCGGAGCTTCAATGGGGCCGCAGCTCGTTGGCTGCGGAAAGGCAGCCGCTCGATCTCGTCAATCGCACACGACGGGCAGCTTCAATGGGGCCGCAGCTCGTTGGCTGCGGAAAGTCTCCAAGGCAGTCAAGTTGGCATCTGGCTATCCGCGCTTCAATGGGGCCGCAGCTCGTTGGCTGCGGAAAGGAGGTAGCGCACGGGGCGCGGAGCGTTCGATCGGGGCTTCAATGGGGCCGCAGCTCGTTGGCTGCGGAAAGCAGTGCCACCGCCGCAACCGCGTCAGGCCAGATGCTGCTTCAATGGGGCCGCAGCTCGTTGGCTGCGGAAAGTTCGGTACATTGTCCTCGGTTACATTTAGGGGTCGCTTCAATGGGGCCGCAGCTCGTTGGCTGCGGAAAGCGTCCGCCTCGCCGTTGATCGCCGCCTTCAGAGACGTGCTTCAATGGGGCCGCAGCTCGTTGGCTGCGGAAAGCATCTCGCACATGGTGGACAACATCATCATCTCCGGGCTTCAATGGGGCCGCAGCTCGTTGGCTGCGGAAAGGTTCACCGCGTGGTCAATCGCATGAAAAACACGATGCTTCAATGGGGCCGCAGCTCGTTGGCTGCGGAAAGAGACCAAGCTACTTGAAACATTGACGGAGCAACAGAAGCTTCAATGGGGCCGCAGCTCGTTGGCTGCGGAAAGGAAGAGGATTTTGACGAAGACTTCCTTGATGAATCGCTTCAATGGGGCCGCAGCTCGTTGGCTGCGGAAAGAAGACCTGGCTGGCGGAGGATCCGGCGCGTTGGACTGCTTCAATGGGGCCGCAGCTCGTTGGCTGCGGAAAGTGGTACTTGTACCGCCCGATGTTCACGATGGATGCCGCTTCAATGGGGCCGCAGCTCGTTGGCTGCGGAAAGCATGGGTTCGATCCTTCCGACAAATCGCAGCACGATCGCTTCAATGGGGCCGCAGCTCGTTGGCTGCGGAAAGGCGGTTCCCAACAGCTGGTACTGGGTGGACATCTAGCTTCAATGGGGCCGCAGCTCGTTGGCTGCGGAAAGGCCGACCATGCCGAGGTAGTTTCTCCGGCTGGACACGGCTTCAATGGGGCCGCAGCTCGTTGGCTGCGGAAAGATCGAGACGGTGGGCGGCCGGCAACTCTGCCTGTCCGGCTTCAATGGGGCCGCAGCTCGTTGGCTGCGGAAAGTGCCGGACCGTACCTCAATCGAGACGGTTGGCGGCCGGGCTTCAATGGGGCCGCAGCTCGTTGGCTGCGGAAAGTATCGCACGGCCCTCCGTCACGTCGAACAGCTCATGCTTCAATGGGGCCGCAGCTCGTTGGCTGCGGAAAGATGGACGAGCGGTACGATCGAGCGATGGCCGAGCGGGCTTCAATGGGGCCGCAGCTCGTTGGCTGCGGAAAGGATGTGTGGGGGTGGGGCGATGAAACGGCCAATGATGCTTCAATGGGGCCGCAGCTCGTTGGCTGCGGAAAGCCGAAGGTAATAGACTGGGGCGCACGCCCCCGTCTCGCTGCTTCAATGGGGCCGCAGCTCGTTGGCTGCGGAAAGCGTCCCCGCCGAGTTATGCGTCCTGTTCTACGACGGTGCTTCAATGGGGCCGCAGCTCGTTGGCTGCGGAAAGCATTGTAGGACGTCATTATATCCGTCAGCTCATAGACGGCTTCAATGGGGCCGCAGCTCGTTGGCTGCGGAAAGATGCCGTTTGGGAGACTCAGGTTCTAGTTGCTGTGAAGCTTCAATGGGGCCGCAGCTCGTTGGCTGCGGAAAGTCCTGTCTGGATCAATACGCCGATCACGCCGGGGCTGCTTCAATGGGGCCGCAGCTCGTTGGCTGCGGAAAGCCAATCGTCACGTCACCACCAACTTCGAGAACCCAGCGCTTCAATGGGGCCGCAGCTCGTTGGCTGCGGAAAGCGGCGTCAAGGTCGTTTCACAGTCGTCTTGGCCGTCGCTTCAATGGGGCCGCAGCTCGTTGGCTGCGGAAAGTTCGCCGACGACGGGAACTATGTCTCGGAGGCCCTGCTTCAATGGGGCCGCAGCTCGTTGGCTGCGGAAAGATTCCGCTGACGAATTTTATCAGCTACCTGGACTCGCTTCAATGGGGCCGCAGCTCGTTGGCTGCGGAAAGCACCTTGCGCGCGTCAAAGCCGTCGCACAGCGCCTTGCTTCAATGGGGCCGCAGCTCGTTGGCTGCGGAAAGACGGGAAGCGGAATGGGCGCTACAAAGACGGTTCGGCTTCAATGGGGCCGCAGCTCGTTGGCTGCGGAAAGGGCGACCATCTGGAGTTGCTGCGGGGAGAGCGGGTAGCTTCAATGGGGCCGCAGCTCGTTGGCTGCGGAAAGGCGCAATCGCGTCCCTCCCCGTTCTCCCTTTTGAAGCTTCAATGGGGCCGCAGCTCGTTGGCTGCGGAAAGGCCCTGGACTGTAGCTCGCCGGGCGAGTGTGGAGATGCTTCAATGGGGCCGCAGCTCGTTGGCTGCGGAAAGCTGGAGAATGAGGGCATCGACGTGCGGGCCGTGGCGCTTCAATGGGGCCGCAGCTCGTTGGCTGCGGAAAGCACGCCGCGATCGAGCGGTACATCGAGGCTGAAATCGCTTCAATGGGGCCGCAGCTCGTTGGCTGCGGAAAGCGGCCGAGCGGACGTGTAAGTCTTGACGGTGACGGGGGCGCTTCAATGGGGCCGCAGCTCGTTGGCTGCGGAAAGAAATCTTTGCGCATCTTTTCCCCAACTCAAACAAAGCTTCAATGGGGCCGCAGCTCGTTGGCTGCGGAAAGTCAGATCGTCCCGCACGGCCACCGGGCGGACCTGGTGCTTCAATGGGGCCGCAGCTCGTTGGCTGCGGAAAGCTCACAGAAATTGACCGAGAGTATGCCGCTTGCGTCGCTTCAATGGGGCCGCAGCTCGTTGGCTGCGGAAAGTTCGCAAGCTATCGGACTCAATTTCTGGGCATACCAGCTTCAATGGGGCCGCAGCTCGTTGGCTGCGGAAAGGCTGCCTCATGTCGGCTGGGTGCATGGGTCGATATTGCTTCAATGGGGCCGCAGCTCGTTGGCTGCGGAAAGGGCGGGATCGGCAAAGATGCCCCAGCCCGTCGTGGTGGCTTCAATGGGGCCGCAGCTCGTTGGCTGCGGAAAGCACTCCTCCCCGCACCCGTTGCACTCGGGTCAAATGCTTCAATGGGGCCGCAGCTCGTTGGCTGCGGAAAGCTGCCGGTCATCACATCGGAGAAGGATAGTTTCGTGGCTTCAATGGGGCCGCAGCTCGTTGGCTGCGGAAAGGTCAAGCAAGGTGAAAGGGGGAAATCTTTGCCCCCGGCTTCAATGGGGCCGCAGCTCGTTGGCTGCGGAAAGACGCCAAGCATGGGGCGGACCAAGGCTATTCAGAAAGCTTCAATGGGGCCGCAGCTCGTTGGCTGCGGAAAGCGTTGACCCTGGAACGGTATGAGAGGCTTCAGAGGGCTTCAATGGGGCCGCAGCTCGTTGGCTGCGGAAAGCATTCCTTGCCGATGCTGTACGCCACCGCCGCCGTGCTTCAATGGGGCCGCAGCTCGTTGGCTGCGGAAAGACGAAACTTCCAAAATCACGTACATCACTAAGTTCCGCTTCAATGGGGCCGCAGCTCGTTGGCTGCGGAAAGGTGCTATGGCTTTCCCATGTGCCGCTTGTTTGCACCGCTTCAATGGGGCCGCAGCTCGTTGGCTGCGGAAAGCATTGTCTAGGGTGTGGCATACACAAGACAGAAGCGCTTCAATGGGGCCGCAGCTCGTTGGCTGCGGAAAGAACCTTTATCGCAGGCAACGCCACGTACCGCGACTAGCTTCAATGGGGCCGCAGCTCGTTGGCTGCGGAAAGTCCTCCAATCCTGCAGTGGGATACTCTGGAAGAGCGGCTTCAATGGGGCCGCAGCTCGTTGGCTGCGGAAAGTTTCCGTCGTCATGGCAGTTTCTCCCGGCAGTTGGGCTTCAATGGGGCCGCAGCTCGTTGGCTGCGGAAAGCAAGGGACTCGACCCGAAAACGTCAACCGTCCGCGATGCTTCAATGGGGCCGCAGCTCGTTGGCTGCGGAAAGAAAATGAAAATCGTTCCCCTCTCCGAGCCGGTCGACGCTTCAATGGGGCCGCAGCTCGTTGGCTGCGGAAAGACGGCCGCCGTCACTAGGCCGATGGGACTGACCAAAGCTTCAATGGGGCCGCAGCTCGTTGGCTGCGGAAAGGCCAACTCCGCCAACTCGGAGACGCGGAACAGTTCCGCTTCAATGGGGCCGCAGCTCGTTGGCTGCGGAAAGTAGCCCCCCCAAAAAGCACTTGCTTCTTTGCGCCATTGCTTCAATGGGGCCGCAGCTCGTTGGCTGCGGAAAGATGTCATTGGGACCGGCCACGTCTACAAGGTCAAGCGGCTTCAATGGGGCCGCAGCTCGTTGGCTGCGGAAAGGCGGGTCAAGCGCACGGATCCGGCGATTGCCCTTGGTCGCTTCAATGGGGCCGCAGCTCGTTGGCTGCGGAAAGGCCATGCCTGATGGACCTCATACGCATCCTGCTGGGGAGCTTCAATGGGGCCGCAGCTCGTTGGCTGCGGAAAGTTGGCCGCGGTGGCGGCCGCGGTGGCGACCTCGCAGCTTCAATGGGGCCGCAGCTCGTTGGCTGCGGAAAGTGCCGTTCCACGTCTGCCCACTCTTCCGCCCAGCGCTCGCTTCAATGGGGCCGCAGCTCGTTGGCTGCGGAAAGTCCGGATCCCGGCAGACGACGTTGTCGGCGTCCAGGCTTCAATGGGGCCGCAGCTCGTTGGCTGCGGAAAGTGGGGGCGGCCGAGCAGGGCGCGGAGATCGAAGCGGGCTTCAATGGGGCCGCAGCTCGTTGGCTGCGGAAAGCAACGAGACCGTAAAAAAGCGGCCGGTGCCATCGGGCTTCAATGGGGCCGCAGCTCGTTGGCTGCGGAAAGGACCGCTGTTGCCGTGACATCTCCCAAGGATTGGTAGCTTCAATGGGGCCGCAGCTCGTTGGCTGCGGAAAGGCCAACGGCCGCAAAATTCTTCTCTTTCAGGTTGCGGCTTCAATGGGGCCGCAGCTCGTTGGCTGCGGAAAGATCGAACCGGGGCCGGAGCGCACCGTGATGCTGAGGGCTTCAATGGGGCCGCAGCTCGTTGGCTGCGGAAAGTTGCTCCCTTATAGGTATTCCCGGATAGTAAAGATCGGCTTCAATGGGGCCGCAGCTCGTTGGCTGCGGAAAGGGATCGTCGGGATCGTCCGGCACAAACTGAAGATAGCTTCAATGGGGCCGCAGCTCGTTGGCTGCGGAAAGCCGCGGACAAGTAGCCACAGCCACCACGGTAGGACGGCTTCAATGGGGCCGCAGCTCGTTGGCTGCGGAAAGCGACCGTGGTACGGGGGATGCTGCCCACCGTATTGGGCTTCAATGGGGCCGCAGCTCGTTGGCTGCGGAAAGTACCAGCACGAGGCCGATTGACGTCCGAATCGACACGCTTCAATGGGGCCGCAGCTCGTTGGCTGCGGAAAGCTTAGTTCGAGTGTATGAACGGGAATTTTACCATGAGCTTCAATGGGGCCGCAGCTCGTTGGCTGCGGAAAGCTTGCCGACGGTTGCCGCATTCTCTGAGCAACTTCCGCTTCAATGGGGCCGCAGCTCGTTGGCTGCGGAAAGCCCAGCACATAGGGCGGCGGCATCGACTCGAAAGAGCTTCAATGGGGCCGCAGCTCGTTGGCTGCGGAAAGCCAGCGCGACCAGCAGGCTGTGACAAAGACATAGAGCTTCAATGGGGCCGCAGCTCGTTGGCTGCGGAAAGAGAACACTGCTGGCAGGCTTTGAGCCTGCTGCCGGGCTTCAATGGGGCCGCAGCTCGTTGGCTGCGGAAAGACCGGCGACTTCTCCGACCTGATTGCGGAGAACCAGCTTCAATGGGGCCGCAGCTCGTTGGCTGCGGAAAGTACTGCGCTCGAGTTGCCCCGCGGCGTCCATCGCTTCGCTTCAATGGGGCCGCAGCTCGTTGGCTGCGGAAAGCGACGGTGACCTAGCTGGCTACGTGATGGACCGCACGGCTTCAATGGGGCCGCAGCTCGTTGGCTGCGGAAAGGTCCGCAGCCGGTGGCCTTCCCGGTGGCGTCCTGAAACGCTTCAATGGGGCCGCAGCTCGTTGGCTGCGGAAAGTTCTTTTGTGGACTTTTGCCAGGGTGACCCCTACGGGCTTCAATGGGGCCGCAGCTCGTTGGCTGCGGAAAGCGTTCCTGCGGGCGGTGCTGTCGGATCGCTACTCCGGCTTCAATGGGGCCGCAGCTCGTTGGCTGCGGAAAGGTTGATCGGCCTGGAGGCGTTGACCGGCACCTACAAGCTTCAATGGGGCCGCAGCTCGTTGGCTGCGGAAAGAGGTGCAACGTCTGGATCGGCTTACCGGGTGCGTGGAGCTTCAATGGGGCCGCAGCTCGTTGGCTGCGGAAAGAGCAGAGTTTCGGGAGCTTGTAGATAAGTTGGAGGTGCTTCAATGGGGCCGCAGCTCGTTGGCTGCGGAAAGAATTATACGGCGGACGGCAGCTATGGCAAACGCGAACGCTTCAATGGGGCCGCAGCTCGTTGGCTGCGGAAAGTCTCTACCGTCGTGTTTAGTTGGCGATGCCAGTAGCGCTTCAATGGGGCCGCAGCTCGTTGGCTGCGGAAAGGATTTTGTCCACCTCGTCACCCACGGCGCCGAAGCGGCTTCAATGGGGCCGCAGCTCGTTGGCTGCGGAAAGGCGGACACTATCACTCCGGTCAGTTTTCCAAAGAGTAGCTTCAATGGGGCCGCAGCTCGTTGGCTGCGGAAAGATTCTGGTTCCTGGGCACAATGCTGTTTTCGAGATTGCTTCAATGGGGCCGCAGCTCGTTGGCTGCGGAAAGACTGTCTTCCTAACTCGTTTCGCCAGCAGGGCTCAGGTAGTATTTTGCGAGTGGTGGCACGTTTGTCAACAAGTACAGCCAATCGAAGGGGACTCCGTCTTTGTTAGTGTTTGCCGATTAAAGACTTACGGATTGCGAGCGGGGTCCGGTTTTTTGACGCCACGTGGCCGCTCGCAGCCGTCAGCGGGTCGTGAAAACGGGGTACGTACTCATCTCGCCGGTCAGGACGCGGGCCAACAGGCGAGCCTGGATCTCCAGCATCCGGCGATAGTTGACACGATATCCGAACAGCGGATGCGTGACCAGGGTGTCCATCCGCTGCTCGTAGGCCCGGAAGAATTTCTTTCGTCCATCCGTCGTGAGGACCACGGCGTTGCCCGTCCGCAAAAAGTCGGCGGGAGTTACCATGCGGGTGTTGATCGCCGACAGGACCGCCGAGTCGGCGATCAGCGGGCGAAAGGGTTCCATCAAATCCAACCCCAAGGACGCGCGGCCAAACCGCGGCTGATGGTAGAATCCCAGGTACGGATCGAAGCCGACGGCCTGCGTCACAATCGTCAGATCCTTGGCCAACAGGCTGTACGCCAACGATAACAACGCGTTGACCGGATCACGCGGCGGACGACGATTGCGGCCTGCAAAATCAAACGGGAACGCCACCGGTGACGCGGCAGAAGGATTTCCATCCTCGATCCCTGGTCCGCTCTCGCCGGGGATCTCCGCTCGCTCGTCCTTTCCCGCTTTCAACATGCCCGCGAAATGCTGGAAATAGACCCGCGCCGCACTGCCCTCGATTCCCAACAGCGACTCCATCGCCCCCGCCCGCTCGGCATCCTCCTGCAGGCATTTCATCAAGGCCAGCGCCTCCGTCGGCGGCTCGACGTGGTTCCGCTGCAACAGCGTTCGCTGGTTGCGGATCTTGCCGGCTACCAGGGCCCGGGCCAGCCGCAGGCAGAACCCCGGGACATCGGCCAGCCGGAATTGCTCTCGCCGCAGGAAGATGTTCTTGACGCCCAAGCCCTGAGTGATCCCGTAAAACCAGCCGCCCATCGAAAAGTAGGCGATCGGTACCTCGGCCTCGCACAACGCTTGAATGGCCTGCGTGGTCAATTGAATGTTGCCCATCAGTGATAATTGGCAGATCTCGTTCAGCCGCACTTCCTGGATGACTTTGTCCCGCTCCTTGACCTTCAGCACTTCGCCCGATTTGCCCACCGACAGTCCCTGGGTGTTCAAGTACAGCGGCCGGAGATCGTCGCGAGCCGGCACCAGGCGGCGAAGCTCGGAGGCAGCCGGATGAGCGAATGCGGATTCGGGATCGGCCACCGCCGTCCGCGGCGCGTCGATCGCGAACAGCGTCCGCTGCACCCAGCGTGACGATACGTCGGATTCCGCGGCGCACAAACGGGTTTCGTTGGGCAAGCAGATCCCGACCAGCGAACAGCGGGGACACTTGGGACTGTCCTCCAGCGGCGGCGGGATGCGGCCGGCGGCGGCCAACTCGCGGGCCTGCCGGATGGCGGCCAGCGTCCGCGCGACCAGCGGCCCGTCGATCGCGATCCGCACGCGCTGTTTGGTGGCCACGTAATACACGATCGCCTCGTCGCACCGATAGCCGTTGTCCCGCAACACCAGCGCTTGCACGGCCAATTGAATCTGGTCCGGCTCCCAGGCTTCGATCGAGCCGGCGGCGGCTTCCCGCGGCCGGCCTCGTTTGTAATCGACCGGCGTGACGCTCACACCGGGCGCGGGCAGTTCGTCGGAGCTGTCTCCCGACGCCGCCGTCGAGTCGGCAGAGCGCGCCGAGGCGGCTTGGACCTCGATCAAGTCCATTTTAGCGATCACGCCGTAGGCGTCGCTGGACAGCGTCACGCTGCGCGAGCGAACCGGCCGGCCGGTTTCCTCCGCCAGCTGCTCCGGCGGCGGCAGCGCGTCTTCGCGGCGATCCAAGCCGCTGTGCCGCAACGAACCTTCGACCGTCTCCTGGTTGTGAGCGAACAGGCCCTCGACGTGCTCGTAATAGTACAATCGCGGACAGTAAGTAAACTCGTTCAGCATCCGCGCCGGCAGATAATCGGGAGCGGCCGAGCTGCCGGTTCGAGAAGATCGCGAGAATTCATCGGTGCCTTCCACGCTGTCCGGCATAACCTCTGTTTTGGCGGTCGCAATCATGCTTGTCCCCCTCTCAACCGAATTCGACGGGTCAGGGAATCTTGGGCACGAGAATCCAGCCATGCCTCGAGCCTTGATGGGTTGCCCCTGTTCAGCCCAGTCCGCGCCCTAGACCACGATGCAGGGCGAGTTCAGTGGCGTGTAGGCGACGCCCAGGGCCGTGATGACGCGTTCGCCGCGACCTGCGGTGGGGCCGAGGTCGACGAACAGCACCTGGTCTTCGTTATATTTGATGATCTCGCCCAGTTCGTGGCGGCATTTGGCCAGGTCGATCGGCGTCAACTGGCATTCGAACACCGAGTACTGGAGATGATCGCCATAGTTGCGCATCGTCTTGAAGACTTGACGCAAGCGTTTGTCGTCGCAGATGTCGTAGCAGACCAGATAGGTATTTCGCATCGCGGCAGTTCCTCGCATCCGGGTCGGGTAAAGGAACGAACCTCCCTGCCGCAGGCTCCGATACCCCTTGACGGTAGTTGGCCGTCCTTGAAAGTCAACCCGTTTTTTTCCGCAAACGGGGGATCGCCGCCAGGCGGTCGAGGCTCCGGGCGCACACGGATCGAAGCACACGGATGCGAGGAAAGAGCCACACAAGGCACAGAACGCACAGGGCAGAGCAGTCATCGGTCCTATCGGGTTCTGCGGCACCCCGGCGACGTTCGCGCGCGCCTGCCCCCCTCGCCGGCTCACGGCGGAAAGAAGCGAACACCGAATTGTCAAAGAACGAGTGGCAGCCGGGGCCTTACGTCCACGGCTGCCATTTGCGTTTGATCAGCCACTGTTCCGCGCTGGCGATCGAGTCGCCGGCATTGGGTCGGATGGTGTACGCCGCCCAAGTCAGCAGGTCGGGTGTCTGCGGATCATCGGTCGGCAGCTCGATTGCATGGCAAGCTGATCCTTGTTCAGTTTGGTCACCGCCGGCCGCTTCGGCCGCGGCTCGTCGTCTGTCCAGCGTCCCGAACGCATGATCGTTGTCCTTTTGGGTTCCAAGTCCTTCGGTTCTGCATTTCCTGCGGGCCATCGCCCTATCTCCGGAACCTTTGCTGGTTCCCTGCCTCACCCGGAGAACGTACCGAGCTTTTTTCTCCCTGAGAGCGGCCACTCGAGTCTTCGAAGTTGCGCATTTCGCCCGACTGCGCCACCGCCGACCTTGCGTCGGTGGAGCGGTGATTATGCACTAAAAGACGAGCCCAAAGAACCGTCTCCGTCCTGGCCGCCGCCCCTGCCGCGAAGCGGCAGGGGCGGCGGCCAGGACGGAAGGGGAAGAGAGCTTGTCAGGGCGTAGGTAGTGCAAAATCATGGGCTCCACCGAGCAAGCTCGGAGGGGGCTAACGTGCCAATGGAAATCCAAGGGGTTGTTCAACAGGGCGTGGTTGCGGTCGACGACGCGATTTCGTTGCCCGAGGGAGCGTTCGTCGTCGTGACGTATCAGCAGGCTCCGGTGCTCCGGGTCGCCCGGAATCCGGTTCCAGTGATGCTGCCGATTTTTGACTGGGGCGAACCAGGTACGATCGATCTAACCAACGACCGCATTGCGGACATCCTGGACCGGGACGATACATCTTCTTATCAACGTCTGGCTTGGTCTGGCTTTCAAGCGACACAAGCACCACGCCTCGGCGGTCGCTTGGTTTCGTTCCGTTGGACAAGGCCGGTGTTATTCTGGCCGGGTGACGCAAATGGGGTTTCTGCGGCTCGCCTCGAATCCGCAAGCGATCGGATGTGACGCGGTCCCCCTGCTGCAAGCCTGGCAAACCTACGGCCCACTCTTCGGCGACCCGCACGTCGGTTATGTGGAAGAACCTGTGGCGTCCGCAGAAGCCGTTCAGCAGAGCGGACCACGACAAGGTGCTGTACGGAGCGGCGTGATGCTGTTTGTCGAGACCAGTGCGTGGTTCACGGGTTGCACCGGCTTCGTTGCCAGCCGAGCGATCAGAAGTCAGGGTGTTTTCCAGAACCGAGGAGCTGAACATCACCCGGTACTCGCTCGGGACCGAGATTGGTTTGCTATTCCCCACAGTGCAGTCGCCGGCGCAAAGTTGCGGACCTTTCCGACGGTGATCCGCTGACTCTTCATCGCAGCTGTCACGCCGCGCGGCAGTAGCGTCGCACCGATGGCGGACGGCGAGACAAGTTCTCGCGTCGTTAAAAGCGACTGAATGACCGGCAAAGCAAGAGGAACCTCCCACAGCGGCCAGTGAAAAAACGTATCGTCGCTGCGGAACCCGGAAAACGCCGTCGTCCGCAGACGCTTTGCGCCTGCCGCAGTGGGTAGAAGGGGGATGGCTTCGATGGCCAGCCGATTTGCTCCAAGCATGGAACCAGACAACCTACGGTCTGGATCGCCGCTTGGGTTCCGCCAACGCAACGCGTATCGATTGTCGTCGAGCGGATCGAACCGAAGCGAAAGCGTTTGCGTGGGATCACTGTAATCCCAGGTACAAAAAATAGCCTTCTGGAGATGCTCGAGATGGCATTGCTCGATCAAGTTCCGCATGGTTTCCAGAAAATGCTGATGTCCGGCTCCGGCCATAGTCCGCAAAGCCGTGTCCTGGATCGTCACGCCGTCATTCACGGAGACCAGGGCGTCTGACCCAAAGGCCGCGAAATAGTCCGCACTCGTTCGCTGATGCTGGGCGGACGAGCCGACTGCGTCGAGAAGGCACTGCCGGAAAGCGACACGAGGTACGTTGATGTTCTTTCCGAGCTTGACGAAATGGGCCTCGCCCTGTCGGTTCGCGAGCGCGGCTTGAAGGCCGGACAGAAGTTGTTCCGGAGACAAGACATGGTCCGTGACGAGCACCGGGTGCCACGTTCCGTCTGTCTCCCACCTCATGCGAACAGACGTGTTCGGAGTGGCGACAGTCACCGTCCGCAACACGCCAAGTGCCGCCAGAAACGCCAGCGGATTAGCTCCGTTCAAACCCGGCAGTGGAAGCGAATGCTCCGCGGCTTGCGTCGCAATCTGAGGGGCAGCACACAAGACGATCGTCTCTGCGCGTTTCCGTGGCTGCGCACTGGCGACCCAATCGGCCAGACGCAACGAGGATTCCAGCCAGGCGAGGCCCCACCACCCGTAGCGGCGAGTGAGTTTCCAAAAACGGTCTGAAATGCCAGAATCGAGTCGATAGGCCGGAAGCCGAAGACGCTGTTCGGGTGACAGCGTGAGTGACACATTCGTGGAGGATGGCGGAAACAGTTTTTCGAGGCTGACGGGTGGAGGATCTTCGTCGATCACGACCGGAGCAAACGGTCGAGCGTGTCCGTGATGGGCTGCGACCACATGAAGCATCACGTCGGCTACCACGTCGTCGAAGTCGTGCCGCAAGTGACCGGCGAAGTCGAGCGAAAGCATTTCGTGGCGAAAGCCGGTCGGAAGACTATCCGTCGCGGGGCGGCCCAAAAAACCGGTGGCTGCTGAGGTCGCTCCCCGTGCCGACTTTGCCCAGAGTTTGGGCTGCATGTAGGCCATGTCGAGCGATGAACCAAGGAGCATCGCCTGAAAACGCGGGTCGGCCTTGCCGAGATCGTGACGCCCGGCGGCGGCGATGAGAGCGTCTGCAAGGGTCGATTCGAGGCCGACATTTTCGACCACCCGCTTCGTTTCCGCCGTGACGTCGGCCAAGTGCTCGGCGAGGGACAGCCGTTCGTCCGCGTCGAGGTTGTGTTCGTCGAAGTCGTCGTCGAAGCTGGGGCGCGGCAATTCGGGGCGCGACGAAATGCGCGGACCGATCACCACGAACCCGCCGGGATAACGTACCATCGTGACTTGCTTCGCACGCTTCTTCGCCAGCGTCTCGCGGACTCGCCGTAGCTCCTCGGACCGGCTCGGCGATAGATCCGGGGTGGTCACATCTTCCGTGGGCTCGGCGCTCGCCGGGTTGTCCTCCTCCGGCGTCAACAGTTCACGATAGTGCCACGCGAGGTTCAAATTGCTGACGAAGTCCCACAGGCCCGCGAGCGATTGTCGATCGGCCGGGGCGGTCATGAGGTTTTCGTGAACTCGCAGGATGAGCCGATCGCGAGTTTGCGTGAAGGCTTCAGACGCTACGTCGATACGGGCGAGGTTGTGCCGCTCTTCGGCCGTCGGCGGCGCGTACTTGTCGCCGTTTGGTCGAACGGCGGGTTCCTTCGGTGCGTTGGGCACGTAGCCGAGCTGCGTCCAGCCACCGGCGGTCGCCGGGAGGATGACCACGGTGTTCGGGTATAAGGATTCAAGTTCGTCGTCAGCCCCTGACACAGCGCGGCACTCGCGGCCCTCCCAAATCACGCCGCGACGGTGCGTCACGGGTTTGGCCTTCGACTTCGACGAACCTGCTTCGAAGTCGCTGTCGTCGGTTGTGGCTTCGCCGACAACATCGCCGGAGTCATCGGACGCTTCGCCGTCCTTTCCCTGAATCCAGGCTTTGAATTGCGGCAGTGGTACGCTGAGACATTCAGCGGAGCACGGCGGGCAGATGGCCAGCGTCTGACGACACTCGTCCAACCAGTCCTCCCCGTCGCAGTCCTCCGGCAAATCGGCTCGCCAGCAGATGCGAACTTCGGGCACGCCGCGATTTGGGCCGTGAAGATACGGCGCGACCTCCGGTTCCACAGCCGGCCTTGGCGCCGTCTGGCACAGCAGGTCCAGATGAGCCGGCATGAGTACCGGCGCATCCAGCGATGGAGCGATCAGCTTCGCGACTGCATCCGCGTCGTTGCTTCGCGTTTCCGCGAGGCGGGCATCGAGCGAACGGATGCCGACGTCGATCACCTTGTCAGTCGCATGCCGCTCGAGCCACTGCCAAGTGGCGGGCAGCGATTCGCCGTAGATCGGATCGGGCTTTCGCGGAGCGAGATCGCCCTCGGCCATCACGATCACGCCGCGGGCATGGGGCAACTTGCCGAGTCGATTGAGCCGTCCGAACCGCTGCCGCAGGGCGTCGAGGCTGGCACACTGACAGACCATGCCGTCGAAATCAAAGTCGGCCCCGACTTCGAGACACTGGGTCGCGACGACGAAGTGCGGTTCGGTGAGCTGCTCCTGACTCTCGCATTGGAAGCGAGCTTGCAGCGTCTCCGTGAGCCGGTCGCGATCGAACGGCCGCATGCGTCCGATCATGAGTTCGACCCGGTCACCGTACTTGTTCTTCAACAATTCGAAAGCCCGACGAGCACACTCGACGCGATTCACCACGATCGCGATTCGCAGGCACGGAGCCTGCGCGTCGCTCCCTTCGGCGAGCGACTCGGCCTGAGCGACCAGGTCTTTGGCGAGCTGGGCGTTCTGCTTTCCACCCTTCGCATTCGACCGTTCGAGCCGGATCGGCTTGGCGCAGCCGTGACGTTCGTCGAGCGCCTTGTCGACTTCGTAGTCGGCTTCTTCCAACTGAAACACCGCATTGCCCGACGCATCGCGCGGCGTGGCGGTCATCTCGATGAAGCGAAACGGCGTGCGAATTGGCTGCGCGGCCCAACGCGGCGCCTCGTTCGGTCCCATGTACGCATCGCGATACCGAGCGATCGCTTCCATCGTCTGGCTGAACGGCTTCGAGCAGTGGGCTTCGTCGAGCAGAATCAGGGAATCGTTCGCGGTGAGCGCCGCGTGAATCGGCAGGTTGCGGTCGGAGACCCCGTAGCCGCGAAACAACAGTCGCGAGCCGATCTGATCGACGGTGCTGGTCACGATCGTCGGCTGCAAGAGCGATCGCACCCAGGCGTCGTCGCGATAAATCCCACCGCGGAGTTCGAAGCAGTCGAGTGGCGGTGCGTGGTCGTTGTCCGCCAGGGATCGCAGCCAGTACGCGACGGGAAAGAGCGGACTGTTGGGATTGTCGGCGGCTTCCTTCAGTTGCCTCTTCAATGCCCTAGCCCGATGGAACGCCTCGTTCACGATGATGCGACGATCGACGACGAAGTAGATGCGGCGTGGCGCGTCGATCGCGGCTCCACTTGCGTATCGACGCCAGGCCTGGTGAGCCAGCGCGAACACAGCGATGTCGAGGCAACTCGTCTTTCCGCTTGCCGTCGGCAGCTTGATGTATCGCGGCCAATCGCCGTGACACGCCTGTTCGGCCAAGCGAGCTTGCCAGCGAAACGGGGCGCGGCCGTGGATCGCCTCAAAGAACGCGAGGAACGATTCGTGTTGAAGTGTAGGACAATCGGTCACGTTGGAGCTCCCTTCTTGATGATCGGCTTGCACAGTCCGTATCCCTGAAAGCGACCGGCTCCGATCAACACCGGGCCGGAGACACGCCGATCGAACCGCAGCCAAACGTGAACCTGCGGCTTGGCCGGCCGCGTCTTCTTCGACGGCAGCGCGGGAAAGCCGTCGCCAAGCGGTGCCGGTGCCGGTTCACCACCCCGACCGGAAATGCGTCGCGTCTTGGCCCAGGCCCGTGGCACACCCACGTGCCACGCCGTCGAATCGATATCGACTTCGATTGGCTCAGGCAATCCGGCTCGCGTGCAGGACACTCGGATAATGTCTACGACCTCGGCGTGCCAGGCACGCCGATCGTCTCCCCGCGACGACTTGGGGAATCGGTCGAGAACGACGGGCGTCACCGAAGCCCACGTTGTCGACGGCTTGGTCCAAGTTTCGTTTTGCAGGATTAACGGCGGCGAAGGGCGCTCTTCGAGTTGCAGCGTCCAGTCCGGCAAATTCTGCCCCCAGAGCTTAAGCGGTGATGTGGCCGCTTCTCCGGTCTGCTGATCGACCAGCAACGGCCCGAGCCACCGGCCGCGCTCGGCGGCCGGAATCCCTTTCGGTAGCGCAATCGCCAGTCCCATCAAATGCCCGTCGGCGTGCAGATACCCTGCGAACGGCAGCGCCAGAAACGCTGCGTGCGGCAACGATGTCGCGCTCCCGTCAGCATCGTGACCGCACAACCACGCCGGAAGCGATGCATTGCCGTGAGTTGCGATCAATGCCGCCCGCAACGCCTGCGTCAATCCCAGCGTTCGTTCTACGTTGAGCGACGGGCCATCGAGCCTGGCGAGAATCAGCAGGTCGCGTTCAAAGTACGAGTTCTCGTGGACCGCCAGGTCGGCATGATCGGCCGAACTGCGACGGTAGCCCTGCCAGACTCCCAGTGACGCCGGTGTCGGCTCAGGGGGCCGCAGGCTCGATTTGAACGGCATGCCGAAGGCCGCTTCGAACCGCTTCTTCGCGGCCGTCTGAGCCTTGCCGCTGGACGATTCGATCTCCGTTTTCAGATCACCAAATAGGTTGATTCGATCTGCTCGGCAAGCGGCCGCCAGCCGGTCCAATTCGCCCGCGACTGCGATCCGGCAGGTCAGTTCAGCATCCGACGCAGCCGGCTCCCAAAAGTCGCCAGTTGGTGTCAACTCCGAAGCTTCGCAGCAAGCCATGACGAACGAAGACGAATGGCCGACACGAATAACCTGTCGACAGAGCCGCTCGAGCGTCGGCAAGTGCTCGGTCAGATCCGGGGCATTGGGCCACTCGAACGACACATCGGCATCGGCGCCGTCGAGTCCGTCCGGCCGATCGGGAATGACAGTCGGAAACGACCGCGCCTGGCGCGACCGCGGCATCCCTGGAGCAGACTGGAGCATCGCCTTATTCGGCTGTGGGGCGTCGTTGACCGGTACATAGCACGTAATCGGACTGCGCTCGGCCGCCTCGCGCGAATGAATCCGCGGGGCTGCCAGCGAGGCCAGCCAATCGAGCATTCGACGCTCGGCCGCTTTCTCTTCCTCGGTCCCGTCCGTTTCGAAATACGCCGCAGCCAAAGCCATGTATAGCCGTCCGGGATGCGGCGGCCATTCGGGCTGTTCGCGAGCGTCCACGCGAGTGGCCACGCAACGACTGGTCAGGAAACGGAGGTGAATCTTGAGGCTGAGTTGCTGAGCGACCTTGCCATCGAAAGCACCTTCGTGCGTCATGATTCACCTCCCTCGCCGCCGCTGACAATTGCCAGTTCCTGGCTCTTCCGAACCAGTTCGACCAGCTTCTTCGCGGGTTTGAGCTTCAATGGCCGTTCCATCCACGGCAGGCCCACCGCTTTCGCCTCAGCGACCGCGTCCGCAAGCAGTTTGATCGCGGTGTCCGCGTCAAGTTCGAACGGCTCCGATCGGTTACCCGGTCGATCAAGCAATTCCCACTTCAGCGGAGCAGTCGGCCAGAGCAAGCATCGCGACCGCAAGTCCAACCCACGATCCGCAGCAAGCACCGCTCCGCAGAGGCCCAACGCGGCCAGCACGGTTCGCCCCGCGTCGTTCACTTCCGCCGTGACCTTGCCGTCGATCGGAAACTGCAATCGCCGTAGCGCGGGCAGCGAGATCACGATCATCTGCTCGGCATACGCGATCGTGACGCCACCGGCGAGTGGTACACCGTCTCTCGATACATTCGACAAGGACGGAACGATATTTCCATGATTGGCCTCGGATGGCTTGCCATCTTTGCCTTTGAGGATTGGTTTCTTCTTGTCTTGAGCCGCCTCCGCCGCTGACAGCGTCCAGCCGCGATCCGGCGTCTCATAAATCAACGCTGCATCTTTCCGTATTGCCAACGGATCGATCCGACTACTGGTCTTAGTTCCGTAGCTCGCGTCGACACCGATGATCTCCGACACAAGAGCCCGCTGAAACTTCGTCCCCAGCCCGCCTTTCGGACCGGTAGAGTCCCATAGTCCCAGAAGCAAGGCCGTCGGGCAGATTTCGAACAGGGGCGTGGCGTTGCGAAGATTCGCGAAGCCGATCTTCTTCCCGGCGGGTGTCTCGCGAAACGCAACGCCACTCTGGTCCTCGCTGTCACGCAGAATTGCATCTGCTACTCGATGCGGGGCCTCAAGGCTCGTTACGCGCCCGATCGGTTCGAACAATCCTTCCGCACCTTGTCCCGGTTCGACGACGGGAATCTCTGAGAAGTCGACTTCGATCACCGGGATTGAAATCCGCCCTTCGTCGAAGGCGTCCTGCAGGGCTTCCTCGATCCGATTGGCCTGACTTTGCACCGAGTCCAGCAGCACGCAGTCGACCGCCTCCGCCCGTCCAGGCAGCCGCCGTTTCTCGGTCGCATAAACCGCCCCCGAGTACGTCGGCGGAAAAACCTTGTCTCCTTCGCCGCCTGCCGGCTGTAACTTCACTCGCGACCGAAACGCCGCTGCAGTCCCAGCGACCGCAGAACGCAGTTGAGCCAGTGTCAATGTCGAACCAGTCTTGTCACTCATGTCATTCGTCCTCCAGGTCAAGTTCTAAGCCTTCATAACAGTCAATCTGCAAGCAACGCCGCTATGCGCGGATCTTGTCGCACGCGCTGAACCGCACGACGGTATCGGCTCCGCTCAGTGCTGGAGCAGGTTCCATTGGAGCGAGCCAGAAGCGCTGAAGTGATCCCGCGATTATGTCGGTGGATCAGGATTTCCCGATCCGTGTTCGGCAGGCCGTTAATCGCATCGGCCACGGCTTGGCCGCGCTCGTTCTCCAATAGAACGGTGAGCCCGTCTGGGTCACGCGACGGGAACGCTTCATCACGCAGCGGCAAGTGACGCCGGTAGCCTTCCCTACGATGAAATGCACTCAGCAGGTTGCGTACAATTCCCCAAGTAACCTGTTCGGCGTTCGCTAACTCAACGAGGCCATTTTGGAGACGCTCCGCCCACGCTAGGCCGACTTCGCCGAACAGGTCTTCGTGGCCCGCACGATGGCCGCGGTTTTCTATCGCGGGCTTCATTCTCATTAGTAGTGAGCCAAGATCAGTTCTTGCGTCCATCGCCAAAGCCCTTCACCATCCTGGTCGTCCGATTCTCTAATTGCGCGAGATTGGAAAACGTTGCACTTTGTTACCTGTACTTGGGGATTAAAAGGGGCCTTGCGGGAAACACCCAAACAACATACTCTTCTCTTGTCTGCTGTCAACAGCCCGGACCTCATTGAAGCGTGACGTGGACTTGCGGCTGCGCATCAGTCCAAACATTTCCTGCGGTTCCCGCCGCAGGCCCCATTGCCAAATCGCGATCAGCCATGTGTCCGAAGCCCGCGTTTCTTTCTGGAGCCAGAATGGAGTGGGCCAATGTCGACAGTTCCCTCGGAGAATTACATCCGCATCGTCGCCGCCTTGGTCAGGCTTGGCTTTGTGGTCGTCCGCCAGCGCGGCAGCCATATCCGCCTGGAACGAACGATTGCAGGCCGGACGGTGAAGATTACCGTGCCGGCGCACCGGTCGGTCAAGCGATCGACGTTGAGTCGTCGGCTGAAACAAGCAGAAGTCGCACTCGATGACTTCCTCAATGCGCTGTAAAATGGCTTTGCAGGCAACGCAGCGCCCCGGCGTTGTTACGGTTTGTGTGCTCGATCTTAGGCCCAGCGAACGGCTGGCTTCGGCATGATCTCTCCACCCCAAGGAGCGGCAAGATGCGATTGCGAGTGGTTTTGGAACCGTCGGACGAAGGCGGGTACACCGTGTACGTGCCGTCCCTGCCCGGTTGCATTTCTGAAGGGGACTCGCGGGAAGCGGCCCTGGCGAATATCCGCGAGGCAATCGAACTGTATCTTGAACCGTCGGAGTTGCAGCCGGTGGGGGACCAGAGCCTGGTTGAGGAGTTGGTTGTCTGATCGCTCCTACAGCCGGTTCTGTCCGTTGGGAGACCGCCGAGACGCGAGTGTTGCCTGGTCGAGCAGCGGTTGTCGGGTTACTCATCGGCGCGCAGTAGAACTGCGATTTGCCGACGTACTCGGGCTTGAACTTGCCGATCTTCAAACCGATGGCCAACGGGCACTGCGGATGCCCCTCACCCCCGGCCCCTCTCCCCGGAGTACCGGGGCGAGGGGAGTGCGTTTGCTGAAAGAATAACAGGTCGATGTAGAACGTGTCGTTGCCGACGGTGATCGCAAATTCCTCGCCGACGAACGTGAGGTCGCGGCCGAATTCGAGAAAGAAATCGCGTAGGTTGGCGAGGATCGCCTGGCGGAGTTCGCGTTCCGAATACTCGTCGCTGAGCCCGAGGAACTCCAGGATGTAGTGGTCCTTGAACGGCAGCAGGTCGCCTTGCTCGGCGTCATCGGACAGGCACTTTTCGGGATCGCGCCGCACCGACATGTACCGCAGGTACAGGCCGGAATCGATTTGCCGGCGGAGTTCGCGGACCGACCAGCGTTCGCGGGCCGACATTTGCAGATAGAAGTAGCGTTCGGCGGGATCGGAGACGGCCCCGATCAGAACGTAATGATGCGTCCAAGAAAGGCGCGTGACCAACTCGGCGATGTTTGCATTCAGGTCCTGAGCGAGCATGGAGGGACTTTGTCGGGTCAGCGCCCCGACTTTTTCATCGCCATCGGAATACGTTGCGTTTCGCGGAGAGGCCGTGGCCGTTTGCGGCCGATCCCCACCTTTGGGAATTCGTCGGGGCGCTGGCCCGACTTTTTGGTCGCTGGCAAAAGCAGTGGCGAACCAGCGGTCGAGATCGCGGCAGCTCACGAAAAACTGCCGCATGCGGAAGACGTTGTCGCGGCTCAGTCCCTTCATGTCCGGGAACGCCAGTCGCAAGTCCTGGGCGAGCTGCTCGACCACCGCGTCGCCCCATTTCGCGTGCTCCTGCTGCTGGACGATAATGCGGCCGATGTGCCAGTAGAGGCAGACCAGCTCGCGATTCACGGTCGCCAAAGCGCGATGCCGCGAGTCGGCGATCAGCCGTTTCATATCCGCCAGTACGTCGACATAATCCGCCGGCGCGTTGCCACGCTTGGTTCGCGGTGATTTGGCCACCAGCGTCTTGGTTTTTGTCTTGCTCGCGTCCTTCGTCATGGCTGTGACTCCGAGATGTCCGAGACGCGTATTGGTCGGGGCTCAGGCATGACTCGCCTCCTTTTTGCTCGCCCGCACGTCCGCAGCTCGCCGCAGCGATTCCAAATAGGCCAAGCGAAACGGGCCGAGTTCCGCGAGCAACTTCAAGGCGTTGGCCGTCCAGCTTTGCTCGCCGCCCATCGCTCTTTGGAAAAACTCGTGAAACACGTTCATTGGTGATGGCCTCGGACCGTTTCATCAAACGTGAAGAACATTGCCTGCCTGTTTTCGCGCAATCGTCGCCCGCGCGATGCATCAACGCGGGGGCGGTGTTCCTTCCTCAATCGTCTCTTTGATTCCTTTGGGTACCAGTCGAAGTGGGCATGGATCAGTGACGCATCCGGCAGGGCGGTTTGTTAGTTGGCGACGCCGACATGGCGACGCCGATCTTGGCCGCAGTCCGCGACCCGGGCCGACAGCGATCAACGGGTTCCGCATCGGATGTCGCTCCTTCCCGGCCGAGAATATCGTCAGGCCCGTGACACGTTTGGTCACTCACGGGAAAATTTTTTTCTGAACCGGCGCCCGCACGACGGCCAATGGCACGATCTTGACCTGGTATACGGCCCAAAACCGCGGGTGAGAAACCCAGGTGGGACATACTGTTGTCCGACCAGTTCTGGGGGATGGGGGCATCAGGGCGTCTCCTGCGGGATCACGAACTGCGCCAAACGCCGCCGGATCAGGCCCAGTTCCGGCAGCGAGCTTCCAAATTAATCCATGCTCATTCGCCGTTCGTGGTTGCCAGGCGAGTTGCAAATGGTGAAACTCTTAGAGATAACACTAACTTGCATTCTTTGACGCCAATGACTATACTTAGCTTACATCGTACGTGTCAATCACCCTCTCACGGAAATTCGGGCTCGATCCTGGGATGCCGACAAGCCGTCCACCAGTCTTACCTGCCAGCGACGTTCCTCCCCGTCGATGGCGAGGAACACTTGCGCGTCGGCCGGAGGATGATCGATCGGATCGTCGAGGATCAAGTAGTCCGGACCGAGGTGGCCGATGCTCACGATGTGCCCATTGACCGACAGATGCATTTGCACGTCGGCCGAATGAGCCTGTTTTTTGCGGTTTACGGTGCCCATGATGGAAACAAACGCAGATCTGATTCATCGAGCCGGCCAGTACGCCCAACGCAATGGCCTGACGCTGTGCGAGCAACTTGGATGCGGTATTCATGGTATCGTTTTCGTAGCGGAAAGCCAGACCAGACCGGGGGCCTCGGCCATAAAAGTTCACGAACGCGAGACATCGTTTTGCCGGGAACGGGATGTGTATCTCCGATTGTTGGATCGGGGTGTGCTGGAAATCCGAGGCTGTCACGTCCCGCAATTGCTTCGATCCGACGATGAGCTTTGGGTGATTGAAATGGAAGTCGTGAAGCGCCCCTTCGTGCTGGATTTTGCCGGCGCGTATCTCGACACACCTCCCGACTATTCCGACGAAGTGATTGCCGAATGGCGAGCCGACAAACAGGAACAATTCGGCGACCGATGGCCGGAAGTGGAGGCCATCCTCGCGTCCCTGGAACGATACGGGATCTTTCTGGTCGACGTATCGCCGAGCAATATTGCGTTTCCGCCGTAACAAAACTCGAGAGCGATTTCCGCGACGGATCGTCGCGGCCCCATTGAAGCGTGTTGTCTCTGAGAGTGGCCGCACAGGCCGAACAACTTTCCGCGGCGAATCCAGCCGCGGCCCCATTGAAGCTATTGCGATGCACTCGCACGGAGTGAGCTGATATCCTTGCAGCCGCCGGTTGAAGAACAGCAGGGTGGATGTAGAACGTGTCGTTGCCGACGGTGATCGCAAACTGCTCGCCGACGAACGTCAGGTCGCGGCCGAATTCGAGGAAGAAATCGCGGAGGTTGGCGAGGATCGCCTGGCGGAGTTGCTGCTCGGTGTGCTCGTCGCTCAGCCCGAGGAACTCCAGGACGTAGTGGTCCTTGAACGGCAGCAGGTCGCCTTGCTCGGCGTCATCGGACAGGCACTTTTCTGGGTCGCGCCGGACCGACATGTACCGCAGGTACAGGCCGGAATCGATTTGCCGGCGAAGTTCGCGGACCGACCAACGCTCGCGCGCGGACATGGCCAAATAGAAGTAGCGTTCGTCCGGTCGATCGCGGATGGACATGATTTCCGTGTGGTGCGACCAGGACTGCGACGGCACCAATTGGATCAAGGCCGCCGACGCCAGTTCTCGGGACAGTGTCCCGAGAATTTCCGGGATGTCCGACACGCGTCTTGGTCGGGGCTCAGGCATGACTCGCCTCCTTTTTGCTCGCCCGCACGTCCGCAGCTCGCCGTAGCGATTCCAAATAGGCCAAGCGAAACGGGCCGAGTTCCGCGAGCAACTTCAAGACGTTGGCCGTCCAGCTTTGCTCGCCGCCCATCGCTCTTTGGAAGAACTCGTGAAACACGTTCATTGGTGATGGCCTCGGACCGTTTCATCAAACGTGAAGAACATTGCCTGCCTGTTTTCGCGCAATCGTCGCCCGCGCGATGCATCAACGCGGGGGCGGTGTTCCTTCCTCAATCGTCTCTTTGATTCCTTTGGGTACCAGTCGAAGTGGGCATGGATCAGTGACGCATCCGGCAGGGCGGTTTGTTAGTTGGCGACGCCGACATGGCGACGCCGATCTTGGCCGCAGTCCGCGACCCGGGCCGACAGCGATCAACGGGTTCCGCATCGGATGTCGCTCCTTCCCGGCCGAGAATATCGTCAGGCCCGTGACACGTTTGGTCACTCACGGGAAAATTTTTTTCTGAACCGGCGCCCGCACGACGGCCAATGGCACGATCTTGACCTGGTATACGGCCCAAAACCGCGGGTGAGAAGCCCAGGTGGGACATACTGTTGTCCGACCAGTTCTGGGGGATGGGGGCATCAGGGCGTCTCCTGCGGGATCACGAACTGTTCCAAACGCCGGCGGATCAGTCGCAGGTCCGGGAGCGCGGTTGATTTGATCGTGGCGTACGCTTCCAGCTTGCGAAATGGGCCACGGAAGCAAAATAGCAAATTGAACATGGGCAGCGTCGGCAAGCTGGAAGCTTACCCCACGTGCCGTCACCGGGTAAATCGACAGGCTGCTCGGCTAGGCAGGTCTGCCAGTCCCCGGGCGCGGCGTGCCCCGAGATCTGGCGAAACCAAGTCGCAAAGTCGCTGATGCTCATCCTTCGTCCTTCGGGAGGGACGGGGGTACTGTTCGAAGTGGGCACGGATCAGCTTCGCACACGGCAGGGGCGTTGGGTAGGTGGCCACGCCGGTTTTTTTGCGACGGCTAGGGCCAGGCCGATTCTGATCTGCTCGGCGGTCATGACGGCCCCGCCGGCAGAGCGGCGCGGGCCAGAAAGCCGCAAGCGTAGACGCAGGTGAAAAGGCGCTCCTGCCACGGGAACGGACGGCTTTTGTCCTCGTTCCCAGGCTCTGCCTGGGAACGCCCTGACCCGAGGCTCCGCCTCCGTTCGCCCTTCGCCCCCGGGCCCCGTTCAACGCCAGTCGGTCAGGACGTCGATGTAGTAGCGCAGCTCCTGGAGTAGTCCCAGATACGGCGTAACGACGACGCGATTGAACCAACAGGTCGCGCGCAATCGCAGTCGGTTCCCTGAAGATTTTGCGTATCAGCTTACCCAGCAAGAGTTTACAGCTTTGATGTTGCAAAATGTGATATCAAAGCCCGGCCGGGGCGGTCGCCGGAAGCTCCCGTGGGTGTTCACCGAACATGGCGTGGCCATGATCTCCAGCGTCCTCAACTCTCCCACGGCGGTGCGGGTGAACATCGAGATCATGCGGGCTTTCGTCCAACTCCGCCGCTTGATGGGCACGCCGGGCGAACTGGTCGAGCAACTTCGCCGGCTGGCCGAAACCGTCCAACTGCATGATCGTCACATCCGGGCCATTGAGGAAGTCCTCAACCGACTCATGGAGCCCCCGGAACCCCCGAGACGCCGAATCGGATTCCACGTGCGGGGCGATGAGGCGGACGACAAAGTGTGAATGGCAAGGAAAGAGACTTGTCTGGTGACAAGCGGATCGCGTGCCCGAATCTGGAATGGCAGGCGCTGTTCGCCCTCGCCCGCCACGGCGGTCTGCGGAATCCCAGCGAAACGCTGTTGGCCACCTGGGATGACAGGGATTTCGAGCGGGGCAGGATCACCGTACACAGCCCCAAGACGAAGCGATACGAGGGGAAGGACACGCGGGTTATCCCCATGTTCCCGGAACTGCGGCCGATCCTGGAAGCGTTATTCAACGAGCGGGAGAAGGAACTTGGCAGGCCACCATCGGCCGCCGATCACATCGTCAAGCGGTATCGCGTAAGGGGCATGAATCTGCGGACGCAGCTGGAGCGGATCATCAAGCGGGCAGGTCTGGAAGCGTGGCCGAAGCTCTGGCAGAACCTCCGGGCGTCACGGGCCATGGAACTGGCAGGCGAATTCCCCGCCCACGTGGCAGCGGCATGGCTGGGGCACAGCACCTTGGTTGCCCAGAAGCACTATTGGCAGGTGACAGATTCGGATTTTTCGAAAGCCGTATCCACGCCAACCGGAAAACCCGCAGCAGAAAGCGCAACAGACGTGGCCAATTTTCTGCGATCGGGCAGCGGGGAGGCGCAGCACGAAAGCCGCGAAAACCCCGTAAAACACTGCAAAAGCCTGATAAACAGGCTACCCGGCCAGGACTTGAACCTGGAATGAGGGAGCCAAAATCCCTAGTGTTGCCAATTACACCACCGGGTAGCAAATCAACACGCATATCTTAGAAACTTCTCCGCCGTTCACAATCGCAAATTGAGCGGCGAACCAGGTTTGTTTTCCGAATCCCGCCGAGTTCTGGAGTTATTTAGCCGCTAAGCCATTCGTTGCAGCGTCTCGGACAGGACTTCTTTCCAGTCGCGAAAGTCCTTCAGTTCGGCGGCGACGCGCCCGTGGCCAAAGATCCGGACCCGCTTGACGTAATCGTCGAACTGCTCTCGTGCCAGAGATTGGACGACGGGGGATACGTCGCCCAGCGGACGATAGACGCCTTCTTTCCGAAAGTGAATGTCGATCTGAAACTCGATTTCCAGCTTGGCGGGCGGAGCATCGAACAGGATTTCGGTGGGAGCGACGCGGCGGCCGACGTGCCGGCTGAGGACGGCTGCGAACTCTTCCGCGCACGTCGCCAGCCAGGGATACGGGCGTCGGGCCAGTTGTTGGTACAGTTCCCGTTGCTCGAAAAAACTGAACTGGGCCATTCGTTTGTACAACCGGCGAACCGGGCCGAACAGCCCGTCCAGCAGTTCCTGGGCCGGCCCCTCGTCCGCCACTCGCATCAGCGTGCGGATCAAGTCCCCTTCGGACTGGCGAAACAGCGCGTCCAAATCCAGCCGATGGTACAGCAAATAGAACGCGCGCTGAAACATCGCCGTCGCGGACCGCACCGCGTGGTGCCAATAGACTTCGCTGAACATCACGTACCGCGCGAAGACCATCATCTCGGCCGCCGTGCGACCTTTGTCCGAGATCGCCAGGCCGTCGCCGGCGCGGTTCAGGCACAGGCTGCCGATCAGCCGCTGCTGGTCAAAGTTACGGCCGTAGGGGACCCCGGCGTGCAAGCTGTCCCGCACCAGGTAGTCCATTTTGTCGACGTCGATCGGTCCCGACAGCAGGCTGTGCGCGATCCTCGCCACCGCATCCCGCGGCGGCTCGGACAACACGGCGACGACCTCGCGAGGCAACAGCCCCCAACTCTCGCGCAGCGCGTCCGCCAAGTCGCCCTCCAACAGAAAGCTGTTGGCGAACAGTTCATGCTCCGGGACTCCCGGCAATTCCATATCTTCGATCGCGTGACAGAACGGCCAGTGGCCCAAGTCGTGCAACAGGGCCGCCACAATCATCAACTCGGCGTCGTGAACCTGCACGGCCACCGCGAAGCGGGGATCGTGCGCCAGTTGTTTCAGGTACAACAGGGCCATCCGATACACGCCCAGCGAGTGCTCGAACCGCGTGTGATGAGCGGCCGGATAGACCAGCGAGACCAATCCCAATTGCGAGATCCTCGCCAGCCGCCGAAACTCGGCCGTATCGATGATCTGCTGGACGCGTTTCGTCAGCGGCACATCCAGCTGGTCGGGAATCCGCACCAGGTGACGCCGGGCGTCCAGATTCGAGATCTCCGGCAGGTCGTGAATCGTGGTCATGGCGCTAGATCCCGTCGGGCTTGAGCACGATCTTTCCCGCCAGGGTACCCGCTTGGTACAGCGTGTTCTGCTCCTGCAAGCGATGCGCTTCGACGGTTTGCGACAGGGGCAGCACGCAGCCGATCTGCGCCTGCAACCGGCCTTCGGCCAACCAGCGGTTCATGTCGCTGGCGCAGCGATCCAGGTCGTCAGGGCTGGCTTTGAACATGACGAAACCGTGCAGCGAGCATTCTTTCACGTAGAACGGGCCGACGGGAAACTGCGGTCGGGCGTCTCGGCCGGCCATCAGGACGATTCGACCTCGCTCCGCCAGAGACGACATGATTTTGTCAAAGTCGGGTTCGCGGCGGGTTTCCCAGAACACGTTGACGCCCGCCGGAGCGAACTGACGGACCGCGGCGTCTACATCTTGCGTATGGTAGTTGACGGCCGCATCCGCCCCCAATTCCAAGCACCGTGTCACTTTCTGGTCGGAACCGCCCGTGGCGAACACCCGCGCGCCGGCCGCTTTGGCCATCTGTACGACCATCGCCCCGACACCGCCCGTCCCGCCGGGTACGAACAGCGTCTCGCCCGGTTGGATCTTCGCCTCGCGAAACAAGCCCAGATGCGCGGTCATCCCCACCAAGGCCGAAGCGGCAACGGTCTCGTCGCTGACGCCCTCCGGCGTCGGATACAGCCAACACTGGTCGACAGCACAGTACTCGGCAAACGTGCCTTGGCGGCCCAACAGCCCTTGATTGCTGCCCCACACGCGGTCGCCGACTTGAAAGCGGGTCGCCCCCGGACCGAGTTCCTCGATCACGCCAGCCAGGTCGCAGCCGACAATGAATGGCTGGGGCAGCGGCCAGCCCGCAACCGCGCCGCTACGGATGTAAGTGTCGATGGGATTGACCGAAACTGCCGTCACTTTGACCAAGACTTCCGCGCCCTTCAGCGCCGGCGTGGGCAGTTCGCCGTAAACGATGGTCTCGGGAGGCCCGATACGTTCCAAATAAGCAGCTTTCATGGGATCCTCGCGGAGGGGAGAATGAAGATCGAAGGCGAGTCTTCTTTGTACCCGACCGAAGCGGCGGATTCCAGAGGCCGATCGTTGCTAGCATTTCGCAGCATTCGAATCGCAGCAAGCAGGATACATGGCCAGAACCGTCCCGCGACATCGTCGCCGTTTCGCAGCCGTTGGCCTTGTGCTCGCCAACCTTGACACAATCCCCGCGGGTGCTAGAATCCTAGCATTCTTATTAGTCCTTGTCGCGTAAGAACTTGCTCCAATATGAAATGTAACAAGTGCGAGAAATCCGCGACCTTCCACATCACCGAGCGCGTCGGTGACAAGGAGCAGTGGGAAGAACTGCACCTGTGCGAGGAATGCGCTCGCGAGTACCTCAGTCGTCCCGACGAGACGCAAGAGCCGGAAATGCTGGCCAATGCCCTGCTGCAGCATTTGCAGCTTGGGCAGACTGCGGACCAATTGGCCAAACTGGACAAACAGACGTGCCCCGTGTGCGGGATCACGTTTTACGAGTTCCGCCATCAGGGCCGGCTTGGTTGTCCCAATGACTACATCTGCTTCGAGGAGCAGTTGGAGCAGTTGGTGGCGAACATCCACGGGGCGACGGCCCACACCGGCAAGCGTCCACAGAAATCGGCAGGCAATCTTGACAAGCAGACGCAACTGATCCGTTTGCGACGCGATCTGCGGGACGCCGTCCATGCCGAGGACTACGAGCGGGCATCGGTGCTGCGGGACCGAATTCGCGAACTCGAAGACGACGATTCCTAGCTGGTTTGGCGAACGGAGCAATTCCGCTTGGAAACCTTAACGCACTGTGAGATTGGATCCTGGTCGTGAAACTTGAAGAATTCGCGGGGAAGTGTGGCGAGTGGTTGCGCGGGTCCGGTCCGGAGTCGGACATTGTCGTCAGCAGCCGCATCCGGCTGGCACGAAACTTGGCGGACTATCCGTTTATTCGCAAGTGTACGGGGCTGGATCGCGCCGCCGTCGAGAAGACGTTGCGGGACCGGTTCGCACAGATCGCCCTGTTTCGCGACGTTACGTATTTGGATGTCAACGGTCTGCCGGACGTCGACCGTCAATTCCTGGTCGAACGGCAACTGATCAGCCGCGAGCATGCAGAATCGGACGGCGCCCGGGGCGTGGCCATCGACCCGACCGAGCAGTTCAGCGTGATGGTCAACGAAGAAGACCACCTGCGGATCCAAGTGATGCACAGCGGGTTGGACCTGCAGGCCGCCTGGGACCAGATCAATCGCATCGACGATCTGCTGGAAGCTCAGGTCAACTATGCCTTCCACGAGCGTTTGGGCTATCTGACCGCGTGCCCCACCAACGTCGGCACGGGGATGCGAGTCAGCGTTATGCTGCACCTGCCGGCGCTGGTGCTGACCCGTCAGATCGACAAGGTCTTCCGCAGTTTGAACAAGATCAGCCTGGCGGTACGCGGTTTGTACGGCGAGGGCTCCCAGGCCATGGGGGATTTCTACCAGGTCAGCAACCAGATTACGCTGGGCAAGTCGGAAGCCGAATTGATTCAGCGGGTCGGGGATGTGACTCCCGCGCTGATCGAGTACGAGCGGAAGGCGCGCCAGTACTTGATCGACGAGAGCCGCCGGGAATTGCACGATCGGGTGAGCCGCGCCTATGGCCTGTTATGCACCGCGCAAACGATCAGCAGCGAAGAGACCATGCAGCTGCTGTCCAGCGTGCGGATGGGCGTCAACTTGGGTCTGATCCGCGACGTCGCGATCCCCACGGTCAACCAGCTGTTCATCCATACGCAGCCCGCGCATCTTCAGAAGCTGCGCGGCATGGAATTGGACACCGCGGACCGCAACATCGAACGAGCGAACTATCTGCAACTGCATCTCCGGGGCGGCTCGACCGACGACGGGACGGGAAAGAACTGACTCGCCGCCGCCGGGCTGCCAGCAAGGCTCCGCCGGCACGCCGGCGGATGGCCGGCATGACGTTCCGGAGGCCCCTCTTGGCGCAGGCCCGCGCTACTGCAGCTCGAACGTAAAGTCGTTCTTGTCCCCCTTCTTGACGCTTGCCGTCAGGGTTGTCTGTTGAGCGTTGGAATACTGCTCGGCGAGCAATTCGACTCGCGGAGGCACGATTTCCCGAGGGGCACCGTAGACGCCGCTCTCCCCGGCCTCTTTTTCGGCGTCGAGTTTCTGCTGATAGGCCGCCTCCGTCATGCCTTGCGGCGGAATGAGCTTCGAGATCGTCACGCGATGCTCGCCGGCCGCGGCCCCGTCCAGTGCTTCCGCGCGGCCGGCTTGTGAACGCAAGCGAAAACGCCCTTGGGCATCGGTGGTGCCGAAGGCGAGTTCGCCGGTGGCCAAATTGCCTTCGTTGGTGAAGAAGGTCACGGCAGCGCCTTCCAGCGGTTTTCCCTGGAAAGTCACGCTCCCCGTCACGGGAATCACCTCGGGCAAGCCGGAGTTGCGGCATCCGCCCAGGGCCGCAAGGAACAAGCTGCCGAAAACCACGCCTGATGCACTCAAAGAAAATCGTCGTCTTGTCATAAGTCTGACCCTGTTTGCGCGCCCCGCCTCGAATTTCTCGGAACGTTCGGAACCTGATTCGTTAGTAGCTGGAAATTGTCTCGCCGCCCGACCGAGTTCCCAAGGCGCCCCACACGCCATACGGACTGGGTCCGCTGCCGACCTCGGGCGCGGTCAGGTTGCCCGTATCGATCGTTTCGGCCACGAACCGTACCGAGGCGTCCGCCAGTAACGTCATCACGCCGCCCGGATGATACCCGCTGGCGCTGTAGACGCCCCAGCTGTCGCCCCAGTTGTCCACCAGACACGTTGGACCGTTGGGCGGCAAGACGGTATTGAAGCCCACAAAGGGGGCTAAGCCATTGTGCCACAGCGCTCCCAAGGTTCGAGCGGACTGTACCGAGACGCCGGGAAGATACGTGCCGCCCGCAGCCCTCGTCAGGCAGACGCTGGGATTCGTATTGGTCCCGCCGACGTTGTTGGCCCCCAGGCCGCGGACATCAAGGGCGTTCACCGCATTGGCCTTTTCGGCCATCAGGAGCGTATTGCTGGTGCCGTCGGTAATGTCGCGAAAGTTGGTTGCGGAGATGTAACCAAAAATCCCGCGATTGTTCGTGGCATTGTGGTTGTTCGCAATCATATCGCCCAGGCACAGGGCATAGTTGCGCCGGCCGAGCGCCGCGGCATTGTACGCAATGCCGGGCGGACAGGATGGACAGGTCAAGGCCGGAACCTCCGCACACCAGGGCGGATACCAGAAAAAGTCTCGTGGCGGACCGTAAGGATTCGTCAACGGAGGGCCGGCATAGGGGCTGGTGATTTGCTCCCACAGCGCGGTCACCTCCAGGAACGGCAGCAGATCGACCAACCCGTTGATGGTCCCCTCGTTGCCGACCGGAACCGTGTTTCTGGTGCCCCAGTAGGCGGCCCCACGCATCCAGGGGAGCGCTTTGTAGGTGTCGTGGTAATTGTGAAACGCGACGCCCAGTTGCTTCATTTTGTTGCTGCACTCCGCACGCCGTGCGGCTTCCCGCGCCGCTTGAATGGCGGGCAGCAGCAATGCGACCAAGATCCCGATAATGGCGATCACGACCAACAGTTCGACAAGCGTGAACGCTCGTCTTCGAGCAGCACGGACAGACATCGGTGTTCTCCTTGCCAACGATCCACGGAAGAAAAGAAATAAACGCAACCCTATCTGTTGCCAAGACGGCCTCGTGACAGAAAAGCGCCCCAAACCTTCTGGTTTTCGGAATATTTTCACCTGTCACCAAGAAGAATATGCTTTGCCCCGTGCGAATTCAACCCATACGCCACCATTTTTGCGGTTCGCGATGGCTTCGCCGGATCCACCCCGGGGCTTACGCCGCCGGGCTCGCCCAGGGCACCCCGGGGCTTACGCCGCCGGGCTCGCCCAGGGCACCCCGGGGCTTACGCCGCCGGGCTCGCCCAGGGCACCCCGGGGCTTACGCCGCTGGGTTCGCCCAGGGCAACATTTCTGCGGTTCGCGATGGCTTCTGCGGGGTTTCGAGGGAACCGGCGTCGCCCGTTGATATACTTCGGCTGCGGAGCGGATTCTTGTTGCCCCAAAGAGCGTGGATTCCCGTACCGCCGAAGCAATCGTCCCGGCGATTGCCATCGAATCCGTTGCTGGCGATGTTTGCGTTACAGCACGCGGTCGTGGTTGGTGGCAGGTTCACGTTCTGGCTGACGCCGGCGGTGTCCGGCGATATAATCGAATTCGCGGCTTAGAAGCGGGGACAATCCATGAGTAAAACGCGAGCGAAGACCAGGCAGCAGTTGCAGGACGAGAACGAGAACTTGCGAGCGCAGTTGGCGGCGGTCGCACTGTCGGACCGCTGGTTCCGCATCCAGGGCAGTCCGGTGTGCGACGGTTGCGGACGAATCATCCGCTGGGTAGGCACCTGCACCGACATGGACGATGCCAAGCGGGCCGCGGAAAGGCTCGCCGAGTTCGCCTCATTTCCCCTGATGAATCCTAACCCCATCGTCGAGGCAGACCTGGAAGGGAAGGTGTCGTTCGTCAACCCCGCCGCCAGCAGGACGTTCCCCGACATCGAGGACCTGGGGGCGTCGCATCCCTATCTGGCGAATTGGAGCGAACTGGCCGCTGCATGCGTCAACCAGAGCCTCGATCTGTCCGCCCGGGAGGTGAACGTCACAGACCGCTGGTACCATCAGACCTTGTTCTACTCGCAGGATACCCATCGCATCCGCATCTACGGATTGGACATCACCGAGCGGAAACGGGTCGAGTCAGCTTTGCACGAGGCGCATGAGAGCTTGGAGAGGAAAGTCTCCGAGCGGACCGCCGAACTGGCCCAAGCTCATGCCACCGTCCAGGCGGAACGGCAGCGACTGCATGACGTGCTGAACATGCTGCCGGCTTACGTGTTGCTCTTGTCGCCGGATCATCACGTGCCCTTTGCCAATCGCTTCTTCGAAGAACGCTTCGGCAAGTCTCACGGCCAACGCTGCTACGAGTATCTGTTCCAACGCACCGAGCCGTGCGAGGACTGCGAGAGTTTTCAGGCCCTGGAGACTCACGCGCCCCATCGCTGGGAGTGGACCGGCCCGGACGGACGCTGCTACGACATCTACGACTTTCCTTTCCCCAACGCCGATGGCTCTCCGCTTGTCATGGAGATGGGGATTGACATTACGGAACGGAAGCGGGCGGAAACGGCGCTGCAGGAAATCAACAAGACGCTGGAGCAACGTGTCGCCGAGCGGACCGGCGAACTGACCGCCCTCAAGGATCGCCTTGCGACCGACCTGGCCGCCATGACCCGGCTGCATGAGATCAGCACGCGGTTTGCCCAGGAGAGTGACGTGCCGTCGCTGCTGCAGCAGACCTTGGCCGCCGCCATCGAATTCACCAGCGCCGACATGGGGCACATCCAATTCCGGGACTCGGCGTCGGGCCGACTCCGAATCGTGGCCCACCGCGGTTTCGAACCGCCGTTTCTGGACTTTTTCAATCAAATCGAAGCGGATCCGGAGTCCTGCGGCACCGTAAGGATGTGGGCCGAACGCGTCGTCGTGGAAGACGTGACCCAGCATCCCGAGTTCGTCGGGAAACCCGCGCTGGACGTCTTGCTGGGCGCCGGGGTGCGGGCGGTTCAGTCCACGCCGCTGTGTGCCCGGTCGGGGCGGCTGCTGGGAATGCTCTCCACGCATTCTCGCACGCAGCGGCGGCCGCCGGAACGCGACCTGCGGCTGCTGGATCTGCTGGCGCGACAGTTGGCGGATTTGGTGGAACGGTCCGAGGCCGAGGAGGCGTTGCGCCGGGCCAAGGAGGAATGGGAACGGACGTTCGACACCGTCCCCGACCTGATCGCCATTCTGGACCGCGAGCATCGGATCGTACGATCCAACCGGGCCATGACGCAACGGCTGGGCGCGCCAGCCGAAGAATGCCTGGGCCAGGTCTGCCATCAATGCGTCCACGGAACAGACCGGCCATGGGAAGGATGCCCGCACGTCCTGACGATGGCCGACGGCCAGGAGCACACGGCCGAAATCCATGACAGCCATTTGGGCGGCGACTTTCTCGTCAGCACGACGCCGTTGCGGGACGCGCAGGGCAGGCAGGTCGGCTCCGTCCACGTGGCCCGCGACATCACCGAGCGAAAACTCGCCGAGGATCGCGGGCGGCTGCTGGCCGAAGTGACATCGCAGTTGCTGGCGAGCGACCAGCCGCAACAGGTCGTCGAGTCGCTGTGCCGCAAGGTCACGGACCATCTTGGCTGTCAAGTGTTCTTCAATTATCTGGTCGACGAGGCTTCAGGCCGGCTGCGTTTGAACGCCTGTGCGGGGATTCCGGACGAGACGGCTCGACGGATCGCATGGCTCGACTACGGGGGCAGTGTGTGCGGTTGCGTGGCCCAGGACGGATGCCGGATCGTGGCGGAGCATATCCAAACGACGCCGGACCCTCGCACGAAACTGGTCCGGTCCTTCGGCATCCAGGCCTACGCCTGCCACCCGTTGTTGAACCAGGGCCAGGTGATCGGCACGCTCTCGTTCGGCTCACGGACCAAGCTCACGTTTAGCCGGGACGAACTGGAGTTGATGAGAACCGTGGCGGACCAGGTGGCGATCGCCATGCAGCGGCTACGCCTGTTGGAAACGTTGCAGCAGCACGTCCGGTCGGCCGAAGCGGCCAACGCCGCCAAAGACCAGTTCCTGGCCAACGTTAGCCACGAGTTGCGGACGCCGATGTCGGCAATCCTCGGCATGACCGACTTGGCTCTCGCCGCGAATCTCCCCGCTACCGTCCGGGACTATCTGGAAACGGCCCGTGAGTCGGCCCAAGGCCTGATGCAGTTACTCAACGAGATCCTGGATTTCTCCCGCATCGAGGCCGGCGGGTTCCAATTAGAAGTCGCCCCGTTCCACTTGCGCACCGTCCTGAAGCAGACGCTCAAGACGCTGGGCATCCGGGCTGCCGAAAAGGGTCTGAAGCTGATCTGCGAGCTGCCGGAGCAGTTACCGGACCGGCTGTTGGGCGATTCCCTGCGACTCCGGCAGATTCTGACCAATCTGATTGGCAACGCGATCAAGTTCACGGCTTGCGGTGAAGTCGTGGTGTATGTGACGAAGCTTCCGCTGCCGGAGGAGGAATGCCGAGGCGACGCGGCCGAGGTGCATCTGCGATTCGAGGTGAGCGATACAGGAATGGGTATCTTGCCCGCCGATCAGGAGCGGATCTTTGCCCCTTTCACCCAGGTTGATCCATCCATGACCCGCCAGTTCGGCGGCACCGGACTGGGCCTGGCCATTGCATCCAACCTGGTGCAACTGATGGGCGGACAGACGGGGGTCGAAAGCGAATTAGGACGCGGCAGTACGTTCCATTTCACGGTGCGGTTCCAGACCGTCCCCTGCACTCTGGAGCCCGCCGCCCGGGACCAGCTGCCGGCTGCCGATGCAGCCACTCGCGACGCCGGCCAGCCCGCCTCTCGCCACCTCCGGGTACTGCTGGCGGAGGACACGATCGCGAACCAGAAACTGGTCCTGGCGATCCTGGGCGATCGCGGCCATACGGTCCAAATCGCTTCCAACGGCCGCGAGGCGATGGCGATGATCCAGCAGCAGGATTTTGATCTGGCGCTGATGGACGTTCAGATGCCGGTCATGGACGGCTTTCAAACCACGGTCGCCATCCGCGCGCTGTGCGATCCGGTCAAGGCGCGTTTGCCGATCGTGGCGATGACCGCCCACGCCATGGCCGGGGATCGGCAGCGGTGTCTGGCAGCCGGAATGGACGCCTACCTCACCAAACCCATCACCGGCCGGAAGTTGATCGAGGCGGTGGAACGTTTGGCGGGCCGGGCCAAGCCGCCGCAAGCCGCTCCGCCGCAAGCCGAGCCGCCGCAAGCCGCTCCGCCACCAGACACTCCGCCACCCGTCTCGCCCGAGCCGCCCGAATTGGCGATCGAGGTTTTCGATCGCGAGGCGGCGCGGGTCAGTCTGGGCGGCCGCGACAATCTCTTGCAGGAGATGACCGCGTTCTTTTTCGAGGATGCCCCCCGTCGCCTCGCGGAAATCCAGGCGGGTCTGCGGGACCAATCGCCATCCGCGATCGCCCGGGCGGCTCACCGGCTGAATGGGACCCTGGTGTACCTGGGCGCCAAACCCGCCTGGCAGGCCGCCCACCGCGTCGAGCAAGCCGGCAGCGCCGGCGATCTGACGCAAGCCGCCTCGGCGATCCAAATCCTGACCGGCCAGATCGCAAGGTTGGACGCAGCGCTGCGGTCGTGGTGCGAAGGCCAGATCTCCTGACATGGCGCGAGGTTTCCTGGGGATTGGGCGGATCGCCGTGTCAGCAGTTCTGGAAGGCCTTGCCGCGGCGTCGCGACCTCTCGTCAAATAGCCATCCGCGCCCTGTAGAACTCGAAGTCCACACGGCTGCCGGACCGGCCCGAATCGCCTACGGCTTTTCCTGATGTCTTAACCAGGGGGTTCCTGATCTGCTCCGGGCGTGGTGGCGCTACAATACCGTCGGCGTGAAAACGGAGCGCGAAAGGACGTTTGGCGGTATCCCCAGAACAGGAGGTCCGAAAATGAGCAACAGCCCCACTTTACCTCGACCACACGACGTCAGGCTTGCTTCTCGGCTGATTCGCGCCAACTGGACCAGTACCCGATGAACCTTGAGGCCACGAGGGCAGAATGAGCACTTTCACAAAAAGAGAATGGGGGGAGACTGTCATGCGTCGAACAATGCTCATTCCCTTATTTCCCGAACGTCGCAAGCGGGCTGTGGGACACGACACGTCAGGGGTCTCGGCCGAAGGCGGCACGACATGAAGGAGCTCGATCGTGAGAGCCTTGCTGCCTTAGGGGTGTTTGGCGTCGGCTAACAAGGGCGGCCGCGGGCAATCGGAGGCGGACGAATGAGCGACGATCGAACGCCTGGCCAGGGAATCCTGGGAACGTCGGCGGCGATTTCGGAACAGCTCGGCGAGTATCGGGTTCTGCGGGAGATCGGCCGCGGCGGCATGGGTGTCGTCTACGAGGCCGAACACCAGACATTGCAACGGCATGTCGCCCTAAAACTGCTGACGCACGAGCAGGCTCGCAACCCTTCCAGCTTGCAGCGATTCCTCCGCGAGGCCCAAGCCGCCGGGCGCCTGCATCACAGCAATATCGTGCCGGTTTTCGAGGTCGGCGTTCACGCCGGGCTGCATTACTACGCGATGCAATATATCCGTGGCCAGAATCTGGACACCGTGATCGACCAGCTGCGTTGCCGGAACGCGGTAGGCGCCGCCGAGACCTTGGACACGACGGGACCGCTCGGAGCGGACCAGGCGATTGTGGAGCAGGACCTGAGTCGCACGCTGGCACACGAACACCTGGCAGGAACCGTCTCGGAACCGGCACTCGACCGGCTGTCTCCGCTCCCACCAACCTCCCCACAGGCGGATCTCACAGCGGACGCGGCGAGCATCGCTGCCCACGATTTCCAGCAAATCGCCCGGGTAGGGCTGCAAGTTGCCGAGGCGTTGGATTACGCACACCGACAAGGCGTGTTGCATCGCGACATCAAACCGGCAAATCTGATCCTGGACTCCGCCGGCACCGTCTGGATTACCGATTTTGGACTGGCCAAGCACGAGGGAGATGACTTTACGCACACCGGAGATATCGTGGGCACGTTGCGTTACATGGCGCCGGAACGTTTGTGCGGCCGTGGCGACGCCCGGAGCGATGTCTACAGCCTGGGGCTGACCTTGTACGAGCTATGCACGCTGCAGCCCGCCGTGGCAGGCCACGATCGCGTCAGCCTCGTACGGCACATCGAGCAGTCTCAGCCGCCTGCTCCCAGCGAGGTCGTTCCCGAGATCCCCCTCGATCTGGAAACGATCATTCTCAAGTCGATCGATAAACTGCCGGAACACCGCTACCGGTCGGCGGCGGAGTTGGCGAAAGACCTGCGGCTGTTCCTGGCTGATCGTCCCATCCTCGCGCGGCGAAGTTCCTGGAGCGAACGCGTCTGGCGATGGTGCCGCCGCAACCCGGTGCCTGCGGTCCTGACGATGTGCGTGGCGGCGTTGCTGATCGCGCTCGCGATCGGCTCGCTGCTGTTTGCCATCTCCTCGGGCCAGCAGGCGAGGAAGCTCACCGTCGAAAAACGGCGGGCCGAGGCGGCGGAACAGGAAGCGATCCTGGCGAAAGAGCAGGCCATCCGGCGGCTGTATGAATCGTGTTTGGGCCAAGCGCGGGCAGAACGCTGGAGCGCCCGCCCCGGGCAGCACTATCAGACGATTGCTAGTCTGGCACAGGCGGCCGAGATTCTTCCCACGCTGGAACTGACGAAGGACGAAACGTGGCGCAGAAGGCTGGTGCTGCGCAACGAAGCCATTGCCGCCATGCCGCTGATCGATGTCCGCCAGGCCAGGTGGTGGGGGCTGGCCAGCGGCTGGACTTGTGCCGTCGCGTTTACGCCCGACTACGCCCGCTACGCTCAGAGCGATGCCAAAGGAAACGTCGTCATTCGCCAGGTACACGATGATTCGCCCATCGGCCGCTTCTCCAGCCCCGGTCAGCGGGCCTGGGTCTTGATGTTCAGCCCTGACGGGCGTTACTTGGCGGGCAAGTTTCATCGCGGGACACCGCAGCCAACCCCACCGATGATCCGCGTCTGGGATTGCTCGACGCGACGGCCGGTGCTGGCCCTGGACAATGTCCTCTTGTCGGCAACCATGACCTTTCGCCCCGACAGTGGCCAGCTGGCGTTGGCGGGACCCGGACGTCAGATTTCTCTGTACGATCTGCCCGGCGGAACTTTGAAGCAGCGTCTCGAAATCTCCAGGGAGCCTTCGGATCTGTGCTACGAGCCCTCCGGACGCCGGCTGGCCATTTCCTTTCTTGATTCGAGTCGGGTCGAACTGTGGGACGGCATTTCCGACCGTTTGGAGACCGTGGTCCAAGTCGGCGGCGTCAGCTCGTTGGCCTGGAGTCCTGATGGTCAGATCCTGGCCTTGGGAATCGCCAATGGCAATCTCCTGCTGTACCGCCTGGAATCGACGCCACGGCGTCTCCAATCGCTCGAAGGGCACCAAACCAAGGTAGTCCAGCTGATCTTCAATCACCGCGGAAACTTGTTGGTCTCCCGATCCTGGGACGGAACCACCCGGTTCTGGCAAGTCGCCACGGGGCTGCAGGCTTTACAGGTGGAGGCGTCGTTGCCGGTTCTCGGTGGATTCCGAGCGGACGACCAGCAACTGGTCTTTGTCCTCGGTGAAGTCGGCTTTGGGATCTGGGACGTGGCCACGGGGGGCCCCTTGCAGGTCCTGGCCGAGGATACCGATGTCCGTGGTCGTTGGAGCGTTCGATTCCACCCGACGCAGCCCCAGCTGTTGGCCTCCGCCACGGGACGAGGCGTCGAACTCTGGGACGCGCAGGCCGGGACGCGGGTGCATACAATGGCTGCCCCCGCAGCCATGTCCGCCGTGTTTCAGCCCGAGGGGCAAACGCTGTTGACCAGCAGTTCGCATGGACTTCAGCGCTGGCCTATCCAAGTTCCCGCCGAGGCCGGTCGGCCGCTTCGCGTCGGCGAGCCCGAGACGCTGCTGGCCTCGAACTGCGAACGGATCGACTTGGACGCCGGCGGCCGTTGGCTGGCCATCGACACTGGGCCTGAGCGCGCGTCGCTGCTGGCTCTGGCTCGCGCGGACAAGCCCATCCCGCTGGCCGAACATCAGCACCTGGACCGCGTGGCCATCAGTCCGGATGGCCGCTGGCTGGTCACGTCCACGTGGAAGGGCCTGGGAATCCGGCTGTGGGACGTCCAGCATCGCAAATACGTGTGCGACCTGGCCCCGGAGGTCGGCAGCGCAACACCGGCCTTCAGTCCGGACGGGCGCTGGCTGGCGGTGAGCGACGGAAGCTTCTACTTGCTATGGGAAGTGGATCGCTGGAAGCTGGTGCACAAGATCTTGCGCGAGCATCCGGACGGCTGGCCAGGCCCGGTTGCCTTTTCCCACGACAGCCGCCTCTTGGCCGTCCCGCACACGCGCTACGTTGCTCAACTGATCGACCCGCAGAGCGGCCGCACGCTGGGGGTCCTGGAGCCCACCACGTCGAAAAGCTTATCCGACCATGCCTTCAGCCCCGATGGTCGTTATCTGGCGACGTCCGAAGCTGAGAACATTCAGATTTGGGACTTGACCGCCATCCGTCAACGGTTGCAGCAGTTGAAGATCGGCTGGGATTTCGGAGACCGTGAACTCGCTGACTAGTCCGGGGGCGTGCTCTTCTTGGTGCCAGAGCTCTCATTCAGCTCTGGGATGCACTTCGCCAGCAACTCCCGGTGGGAACGGTGCAAGGCGAGCAAACCACCGCCAAAGTTACCCAGCAGGTGGCGTCGCCGCACCTTCTTCCAGTCGGACAAGCGTTTCACCTTCAGTTGCCGGCCCAGCCAGCGAAGATATCGCCGGCAGTTCTTCAGTTCGTCCCAGAACCCCGCCGGAACCCTGGCGAATTTCCATTCATCCCAGGTGTGCCTAGGAAAAACGTCCTGCAGCGCCGCGACGGGTGAGCCACCGTAGCGTTTTAGAAACTGGCAGCCGTAGTTGGCATTGAAGTCGTCCGTCGTCACGGCATACCAGTCATCCCGAGTTTGAAAGCCGAGCGCAGCGCCCAGCCACAGCATGTACCGCCGACGGTTCTTCCGCTGGCTCCAGAACCCCTTGGGGGTCTTGTCGAACATCCACTCCTTCCAGTCGTAGTCCGGCAGATAGCTCTTGACGGCGGCTGATACCGTGCTGTCGTAGTAAAGCAGGAAGGCACCTCCGCCGTGGTTCTGGAAATCCTGATTGGTGACGTGATACCAATCCGACGGTTCACGGATGCCCAGTTGATCGCCGAGCCACAGCATGTAGAGCCGGTGGTTTTTCGGATCTTTCCAGAAATGACGGGGCGTCGCCTTGAACAGCCAGGCCTTCCAGTCGTAGTCCCGGTACGTGTCCTCCACCGCGAAGATGGCCGAGTCATGCCAGTGATGCAGCAAGCCGCCGCCGCCATTTTGTTTGAAATCGGCTGTGGTGATATGATACCAATCCTCGCGGCGGCGAAAACCGAGCCTTTGCCCCAGCCAGCGCACATACCGTTGACGGTGTGCAGGCCGGTCCCAGTATCCGTTGGGAACCCGACCGTCGAGCCAAATGGCTTCGTCCCGCGTTACGTCTCGTGTCGTGCTCGTTCTCGCCTTGACCATCAGAAGCCTCCGTTACTCTCGATTCAACCGTCGGCCAACTTTGGGATTCTCGCCTCCCTGCCTGACTCGCAGGAACAGGCCTGGAAGCGAACGGCAGCCTCAAGGCCCGCTTCCACCCTATTATAGATCTCGACGGGGGACACGACGATCGGAAAAAGACCGGGTACCAACTCAGGGAATCCCCTACTCAAAACAAAACGATCCGCCCAACTGGTAGCGAAGCGTTCGCCGACATCAGGCATTTCCTGAGTCCGGTTTAAGATTCTTCCCGGTTTGCCAACTGGATGGCCGCAGTAAAGTGTGATGAGTACGCCGAGCACAGGAACCGCGGGTAATGCTGTCCGAGGGAAACGCGGTACAGCAGGGCGGCCATACCATCGATGACCGGCAATCGCGATTGTCCCCGAACCCATGAGGAGAACACTTTATGCAATCCTTCCCGACCACGGCCCCGCCATCTTACGCAGAGCCGACGTCTCTCACCCGCGTCGTCGTTGTTGCGGACCCGGACGGCCTGCATCTGCGGAATTGCCTGGCCGTCGTCAAAGCGGTCCAACAGCATCAAGCCCACGTGACGATCCATGGCAACGGTCAAGTCGTGGATGCCGCGAGCATCCTGGGGCTGATGTCCCTGGCAGCCATGTCGGGGACTGAACTCACCCTCTGGGCAAAAGGACCGGCAGCAGGCGAAGCCTTGGAGACCATCGCCCAGTTGCTGGCGGGCGAAGGTTCGGACGCCCACAGCGCTAATGGTTCTGCTGGACCCACTGGAAGGCCTGGCGGCTCAGTTGCGAACTGTTTGGCGAGTTCAGCTTTTGCTTGAGCACCATGCGGTGCGATTCTACCGTCTTCGGGCTGATCCCCAGCCGGCCGGCAATTTCCCGCGTGTTCAACCCTTCCCCGATCAACTGGAACACCTGGAGTTCCCGGTTGGACAGCGTTTGTACCGGATCGTGGTCCAAAGCCTGCCTTGCGGCGGCCCGTTGCAGCAGGCTCGTCGCCATGTGCGGGCTGAGGTAGACGTCCCCGCGAAGCACTTGACGTACCGCCGCGACGACCTGGGGTAGCGGCTCGCGCTTGGAGATGAACCCCAAGGCCCCCGCCCGCAACACGCGGCCGGCGAAGGTATTCTCGTCATGGGCCGAGGAGACCAGGATCTTCATCGACGGCCAACGCGATTTGATGTAGTCGATCAACTCGATCCCATCCTCGTCGCCCAAGGTGATGTCGACGATCACGACATGCGGGTGGGTCGCTTCGATCTGCCGCAGCGCCTCCGGAACATCGGCGGCCTCGCCGCAGACCATCAAGTCGACCGTCTCGTTGATCACGTCCATCAGACCGCGGCGAACGATCGGATGATCGTCGACGATCAAAACCGGATGCTTCATCAGGGATGGCGTCGGATGCGTCATCGCAGTCGCCTGGATAGAGAGTTACCGACCTGACGCGCACGGTCACGAGCCAACCCGGCAACCGACCGGAATTCGCTACGGTTTGCCTGGCCGCGGAAGCCCTCGATTCGACTCTGAACTCGGCCACCGAGCGTCCGCGCCGCACACGTTCATCGGCTGTCATTTTACGGTGCCGCGATACCGTCCACAAGATGGTTGGCGTTCGCCTTCAGGCATTCTTGCCTCACGGCCCATTGGGGGGTGGTTGACGGCACGGCACGCGTGATGCTTGGGATCGACGAGCCACTTGCGATTTCCTGTGTGTCGGGGACCCTTCTCGCTCGCCGGCGACGAGGCGCCTGTCAATCCGTGTTGGAGCCACAGGCCGAATCGGCACACCCGGTTCGACATCCCGAGACGGGTTCGCCGTACAGATCGAGCCGGGGTTGCCGAGCGAGCAACTCCTCGATGGGCTTGAACACGGTCAACAGCGCCTGGTAGTCGGCGTCGCCGGTCGACTCGAACACCGCCCGGCCGCAGGACTCGATACCGCCCGCTTCCTTGGCCAGCGGTGCGAGCATGAAGCGGTTGTTCTCCGGCCGCTCGACGCGCAGATACCATTTGCGTGGGACGGTGGGCAGACCCTTGTCATCCGGCTGGTGGCACTCGGCGCATCGCCGCGCGGCCACGTCCTGGAATACCTGGTCGAAATCGCTCGGCCACATCTGGCGGCAGCCTCGGCGATCCCGGTGGCTCGAATCGCTCGTGCCGTAGTACGGGACGTTCAGATCGATCCAGGCGAAGATACGGCGTTTTTCGGCCTCGTTCAGGTTCACGCGCGGGTTGCCCTCCGCATCGCGATGGCCGTCCAGCACCAGGTCGGCCAAGCGGCTGGCGGGCGATCCCCACGCTCCCGGTGTGATCTCCAGGATGTTCGATTCGGAACCGTTATAAGTAGAAATCCAGGAGGTGTATGGGTTGCGGAAATCCGCTTGCCGCGCGCCGCCGACGCCGGCGTTTTCCGCCGGGGTCCCCTGGCGGGCGAGCGTCTCGTACGAGACGTTGAAAAAGTCGGTCATGTCGCCGGACAGGTCCACGCCGCCGTCGGAGGTCTGCGCGTTATGACACTCGGCGCAATGCCGATCCAGCACCGGCTGGACAATGCGGCGATAACTGAATCCCTCCGGGCCCCATTCGGGCGGCGTCAGCGGCCGCGGCAATTGGCCAAACGCCGCCGGCAGAGCGGCCCCCGCCGGCGTCTGCGACCGGTGCTCGTGGCAGCCGACACAGCTCTGCGACTCGCCGGCCATGAACTGCGTAAAGCTGCGCATCCGCTGCACCGCTCGGCCGTGCCGGTCGAGCGCCATGAAATAGATGGGCCGCCCGACGGGCGCCTCGAAGGCGGCCGAGCCGTCCGGCTCGACCGGCACCTCGCCCCACACCCGCTTCGGCGCGTACGTGGCGCCGCACGAGACGACGGGAAACTGGAAACCGAACGCCCGCAGGTTCGGATGAATCTCCACCGGCTTGGCGATTTCTTCCACCACGCGGATGGCGACAATCTCGCCGCGAGCCACGTACGGTTCGAGCCCCTGGTACACGTCCTGCAAATACACCACGGCGGCTGTGGGCGGCGATTCCGACGCCCTGGCAACGCCTCCCGGCAACGACAGCACCGGCGGAACCGGCGTGGACCGGATCGGCTGCGGATTGAAGAAGCCCATGCCGCCCCGCGCCGCAACCAGGATGGCCTGCTCGCTGCCCGCATAGTCCCGCACGAGAATCGAGCCGTTGTGGGAGACAAGAAAGTGCTGCTCGTCCAGCGGGAACGGGTTCTCGTACGGTCCCCGCACGTGGTTGCCATCGCCTTGGTCGACGCGGCCGATGTTCACCTCGGGCGTGAGATTCAGGATCGCCTGCTGGGCGTTGACCCCCAGTCGCCGGTCGATGGTGGCCACCGCGCCGCGCGCCGGACCGTTGTGCGCGGTCAGCAGGCACAGCACTTTCTCGGTGCCGGGCAAGGAGCGCGCCTCCATGAACGTGGCCGGGCTCAGCACGCGGTTGCCATAGTACACTTGCAGCCCCGTTCCGTCGGGACGGATGGTCCACAGACTTTGAATCGGGATGGCCGGCCGATCCACATATTCCCAGCGGGCGAAGATAATGCGGCCGTCGCGGAGCACGGTCGGCGTGAAATCGTTCAGGTAATTCGCCGATAGGCGAACCTGGTTCGAGCCGTCGCGGTCCATCCGGTACAAGACGCCCACCGGCGAGTTCCAGCAGTAGGCGTAGGCGCTGTTCCGGGTCGAAAGAAAGGCGATTCCCCCATCGGGCAGCCAGCAGGGGTTAAAGTTGTAGTAGCTGCCCTCGGTCAACGGCACCACCCCGGTCCCGTCGACGTTCATCCGGTAGATCTGATAGGCTTCCGCACCGCTCCGCCGCCAACTGAAGAGTACTTCCGTGCCGTCGTACGAGACGGCCAGATCGAGCAACTGACCGCTCTGGGCGTCGAACAGTTTCTCCAGTTCTCCGCCGGCGTGCCAGCGGTACAGGGCGCCGCCGGGACGGAAGTCCTCGTTGTGATAGGTGTACACGTGCGAGGGCCGCAACGCCTGGCGTTCGATCAGCAACAGGCTGTCGAAGCCCAACTCGCCCGCCCGAATTCTGGCGGCGAGTTGTTCCGATTCTTCAATGCCCGTTTCCCCTTCCGGCGTCATGAATCGGCCCAGGGCGGCCTGCTCCGGCGGGGCGGCAAAGATGCGAATCTCCGAGGCGCCGGGGTTCGGCCCCGTATCGGCTCGCGGGAACTTCAGGGTCAGCGTCCGGGTCTGCACCGGCTGGGCCAAGGGGATGCGCTGGGGTCCATGGCCGGGCCGCAATCCGGCTTTTGCCACCGGCGCCTGCTCCGTGCTCGCGTAGACTTCGACTTCCAGGAAGTTCTCATCCCACAGCCACGCCGTGCGGCCGTAGTAGACGATCTCGCCGACGGTCACGGGTTCCGGCCAGGTGTAGGCCAGCGTGGCCCCGGCCGCCTGGGTCTGAGGCAGGCACCAAGCGCTGCCCAGATCGGCCCGCGACCCGGGTTCGGGAATCCGGCCGTTGGCGGTGAATCTCCCCAGATATTGATCGCTGTGCCGGCCGCTTTCGGTAATCTCCGCCTCCGGAGCCAGGTTCCGCAATTCCGCCCCGTTCGCGGCCAGCGACCAGAGGGCACACAGCGTCAGAGAATAGGCCACCGCGCACTTCGCCCCAGGGTTCCAACGGCTCATCGTTCTCACTCCTTCGCCAAGGTAGCAGGCACGCTCCGCCACGCCGTCTGCTGACTGGGCAAACGGTTTCTTTCCCGGCAGGCGGTTTGCCGCAAGAACCATAGTCTAAACCGTCTGGAATGCGGCGTCTATGCCACCCCCCGTGGCGCGACGAGTCTGCCTGGGGCTGACACCTGGCGATGTGTACCGCAGCGGCTTGTGTTTCGTTCGAACTTCCTGCACAGAACCCGTTCCCGCGGGGTGGACGAGAGGTTGAAATGTAACGCTCGACGCGATAGGCTTCAATCTGCCGTCAGGTTCCATGAGCAGGAGCAAGCGATGAGAAACGACCGTGGATTGCGACTTGTTGTTTACACCGCCGCCGTCGGGATCGCCTTCCTGGCAGGTCCGTTGGCAAGCCCGTTGGCTGCGGCCGAACCGCTTCGCAAGCCGGTGCGGCTGGTCTTCGAGACCGATCTCGGCAACGACGTCGACGACGGGATGGCCTTGTGCATGATCCATGCCCTGGCGGGTCGAGGCGAGTGCCAGTTGCCAGGAGTGTCACGAGCATGAAGACCCTAACACTTGAGTTGCCCGACGATGTGTACGACCGTGCGGAACGTCGCGCCAGCGACCGTGGTACATCCCTGCGGCAGGAAGCGGTGGAATGGTTGGCACGCTACAGTAGTGCCGCTGACGAACAAGCCCTGACCGCCGCACGCACGCGCATGCAAGAACTCTTCCAGACCGTAAAAGGATTTCGGATGACACCGAAGATTAGCCGAGAGGAACTGTATGAACGCGGAAGTCTTCGTTGACACCAACGTGCTGCTGTACACGATCGACGAAGAACCCGCGTCGAACGAGAAACGGGAACGGGCACAGCGGCTTCTCTTGACAGAACGCTGGGGCTGGTCGGTTCAGGTCGCGGCCGAGTTCTTCGCGAACGCCGTTTCGCCCAGACGCCCGTTTCGGCTGGCACCTGGCGATGCCGCGGCGCTCGTCGAGACTTGGCTGTTTTACCTGACGCTGCCGCTAACGCCGGACCTCGTTCGACGCGCAATCGCGTTCCACCAGCGGTTTCAATTGAGCTACTGGGATGCCGCCATTCTTGCCGCCGCGAGGACCAAGAGTATCACCAGCACGACGTTCGCGATCAGCAATGCGGGAATCACCGTGAAGACCCTCGAAAACACTCAAGCCGCCGTCCGCTGCCGCGTCGTTCCGTCCTGCAGGCTGGCCACCGCATGTAGGGTCTGCTGGACGAAAGCACGAGCGCTATCGGCCCAGGTGACCGGATGGTAGTCCCTCGCGGACGCTACGGGAGGCAAGGCTCCAGAACGCTCGAAATCGACAATGTGTCGAGCCAGTGACGCGGCATCTGAGAGATCAAAAAAGGTACAGAATTCTGTTCCGACTTCGCGATGGATCGGAATATCGCTGACCAGTGTCGGCAACCCGTACGACAATGCCTCGACGATCGGCAGGCCAAATCCTTCGGCCTTCGACGGGAACAGAAACGCCTTGGCATACCGGTAGCAGTAGTCCAACTCGCCGTCGGAAAGGTCGTTGTACATGAACAGGCTGCGTCCGTACCGGGGGTGGCTGCGAATGCGTCGCAGAATCCCGTCGCACAGCCAGCCGATTCGCCCGACGATGCATAATCTTACGTGGGGCTGATCGGCCCACACCTGCTCGAAGGCATCCAGCAGGAACGCGTGATTCTTCCGCGGTTCAATGGTCGCCACCGTCAGGTAGGTGGGAGCACCGTTTCCGCCCTCAAAAGCCTGCGCCAAGTCATGCCGAAAACGCCCGCCGATGGGTCGCGTGTCGAGCTTGGAGCCCAATTCGAATTGGGCGAACTGAGCTGGAGTCCAGGCCCGCTCGGGATGCTGCTGGACGGCGTACTGCCACAAGCGTTCGCGGGTCGTTCGCGAGATCGCCAACGAAAAATCCGTGACCCGCATCAGGCCGTCGATCCACTCGCCGAAGACGGCCGCTGCCCGAGGCGAGAAGAACTCCGGATGGTCGATGGGGATCAGGTCGTGGATAATGACGCCGATTGGCATGCCGTGCTGCTTGGCCAATTCGACGGCGGTACGAGCGGGCTTCCGCCAAGCCGAACCTCCGAGGATCAACACATCTTGGGACGTAACCTGCAGCTCCGGAACCAGGCAGCGTCGCCAGAGGCCGTTGACAAATCGCACGAACGTCCGCGGATAAAGGCTTTTGCTCAGTCGGCGATGGACGCGCCGGAGGGTCTCGGAAAATCGCCCGCCAATGCCAGCACCCAGCCACTGTTCGAGCTGTCGCTGGACGGACACGATCGCCGTGGGCTGGTTGTCGTAGCTGGCTGGCCGCACTTGCACGGGGTAGATTCGACGGCCCCGGATGATAATGGGCACCCATTCAATTCCGTACTCGCTGGCAGCCGCCGGCCCTGACTCGGCTAAGTTTCTGACGACGCGTGGAATTCCCGAAGTCCCCCTGCTTTCGTAGATTTGCGTGCATTCGAAGAGAATACGCTTCATTTCGCAGGCCATAAAAGCCTTTCGGGGGGAATCAGGCAACGAAAAGCAGAAACAGCCCCGGAGGAATCCAGGGTGAGGATAGAATAAGATCCCCGCTGGCGTAGGTCAAGATCAGGCGTACGCCCGGCTGAGCGCAACCCGGCTGAGCGCAACCCGGCGGAGCGCAGCCCAGGAGCCCGAATACCGTTTGATATCAGTTCGGCACTGGTGCTTCGATTTGCGGCTGCTCTTTCGCCTTCCGTTTGTCCAACTCCGCTTGAGCCGCCTGCATCTGGCTGCGGACACTCCGCGCCCGGGCGCTTGCCGGAGCCGCTTCGAGCGCTTTCTGACAGGCGTCCACGCTCTTTTCGAATTCCTCCTGGGCGGCATAGCACTTGGCTTTGGCCAGATGCAGTTCCAGCAGCGACTCGCCGGCAACCTCGGGGATCGCCAAGGCTTTGTCTAACGCCGCGTGCGCCTCGTCCAGCTTCTTGTCTCGCAACAACTGCTGGGCATCCGCCAACAGGACGCGAACCCCGTACTTGCCCTTCAATCCGGCTTCGTTCGCTGCGTCCAGCTCGACGATTTCCCGAGCCCATGTGTCGGCGTCCCGCACCAGTTCGGGATCCGGGTCAGACTGCGACAGCGTGGTCCGGGCATCCAGCAGCTGGTCCAAGATGCGGGCTCGGTCCAGTCCCTGGGCGGCGTCCAGTTGCCCCTTTAACTTGGCAACGGTCTCTTGCGCCTCGGCCGTCGGACCGAACCGCTCAAGCATCGCTTGGATGGTCGCCGACTTGGAGCTGGTCGGAGCCGCTTCCGCGGCCAGTTTCAACCGCGCAACGACGCCGACAAAGTCCTTGGCGTAAAAGAGGCACTCGCCTTGAGCAAAATAGGCGTCCTGCCGCAGTTCGCCGCTGATTCCGGACAGCTCCAGAGCTTTCTCGTACACCGCGTTGGCTTCGTCCAACTTTCGATTCTTCTTCAGCGCGTCCGCCTCGGACATAAGTTGCCGGAATTCATACTTCAGCTTCAGACCGGCCTTGTTCTCCGCATCCAGCGAGATGATCTCTGCGGTCCAAGTCTTGACGTCATCGGGCTCGACACCCAGTTTGGCATAGGCTTCGATCAGTTGGTCCAGCAGTTTGGCCCGCTCAAGTCCCTGGACGCCAGCCACTTCTCCACGCATTCGCACGATCGCTTCGTGCGCGGTGGCGAAATCGTCCAGGTGTTTGAGGTACGCGTCCGGGCCGCCCGGCCGGTAACCCGTGCGAGCGATCAACTGGCCTTCGGCGTCCAGTACGAGAATGGTCGGAAAGCCGGAAATCTTGAACCGATCGCGAAGCTGCTCGTTTTGCGTCTTGAGTTCTGCGGGCAGCTGCTTCTGCCGTGGAAAATCCAACTCGACCAAGACAAACCGCTGCGGAGCTTCCTTTTTGAACGCCTCCTGATCGAAGACCTCCTGCTTCAGTCTGATGCACCATCCACACCAGTCCGAACCGGTAAAGTCGACCAGCAGCAGCTTGTTGCCGGCCTGGGCTTTTGCCTTGGCTTCCTCGAAATTCGTCTGCCACAAGCCGTCGTCATCGCCGGCAAAGCCGACCAGCGTGCAGATGCAAACCAGAACCACGAGCGCCCCCGCCAAAGGCCAGTAACTCGATCTGAACATAGCGAACTCTCCAAGCGAGAAAATGTTTCACACGAGCCGGCAGCCGAACGCGGCCGCAAGCGGTAACCAGCGTCGGAGTCCACGCTTTCGCCTGTCCCAGCAGCCGAAAGTCTGAATCCCCCATGGACGCTGTTTGCGCGCATTGAATCTATGAAAGACTCTATCGCTAGCAGACGCAGACAACAAGCCGCTCGCCGCGAAAAACGGGCAGATTTACGGACGATTGGCCGGAAACCTGGCCAGCGGATTAGGCCCTGCGAAATGATCGCAACGCTTGCGTTTGCCGGCTCTTGCCTCCGATCCACTTGAGCCCCCGGCAAAAACCGGGTAAATTCTCGAATCGACCCATTTGCCGCTCTCCATTTATATCCCGTCTCTTCCTCGATTCTCATGAACCATTGGCCCGATTTGCCCGATCCCCCGTTGCCGCTGTTGATCACGGGCATTGCCGGCGTGGCGGGGTACAACGCGTTCGATTACTTTCACCGCCGGTATCCCGGTCAGGTGATCGGCACGCGCCGAGCGGACAACGTGCTGCTGTCTGGTCCGGCGATCGCGGCTTGCGACATCTACGACGCCGACACGATGCAACAGCTGTTCGATCGCTATCAGTTTGCATCGGTACTCAGTTGCGAAGGCACGTGCAAGCTGAAGTCGTGCGAGTTGGATCCCTGGCTGGCCTGGCGCGTGAATGTGTCCGGCGTGGACAACTTGTTGGAGGTCATCGGGTCGGCCGATGTTCGGCTGATTCACTTGTCCGTCGACCTGGTGTACTCCGGCATCGGTCGCGGCGGCTACCTGGAGCACGACCCGCCCGATCCGGTCACGATCTACGGAAAGACCATGTCACACGCCGAGCAATTGATCTTGTCCCGCCGTCCGGACGCGGCCGTGTTGCGCATCTCGCTGCCGATGGGTATCAGTTCCAACGGGCACGCCGGCGCGATCGATTGGATCCAGTCACGGTTCCGAAAATCGAAGCCGGCGACATTGTATTACGACGAGATTCGGACGCCGACGTACACGGATTGTATGAACCGGCTGTTCCGGACGCTGTTGTCCAGTCGTCTGTCAGGCCTGTACCACGCCGGCGGCCCGCGGCGATTGAGCCTGTTCGAGATCGCCCAGATCGTCAACCGCGTGGGCGGTTACGATCCGCAGCACGTGCGGACCTGTTCCCGTTTCGAAGCCGGACCGATGCCGCCTCGCGCCGGCGACGTGACGATGGATTCCAGCCGCCTGATTCGCGCCCTGGGCTACAATCCGTTCGATCCCTGGCCGCTGTACGACGAGCACGTCCCGACGCATCGGGACTGGCACCGCGAACGCCCACGCGGCGAGCAAGCTTCGCCCGAATTCCTAGCCGAAGTGCTGTATCGCAATCCGCGCATGGGTTAGCATTGTCCACGGAAGAAACGCCGTGGCTGAAATCGCGATGGGCCAGGCAAGGAGAGCGGCAGTTGGAAAACGTTCTTCGATAGCGTTTCGTCTTCTATACTTAGACGCGGCGGTGTGGACGGTGATCGCCCGCACTCGTTCGCGAAAATGCTAGTCTCGGCCTAAGGCCCTGTTCCGAAAATGGGACTGGCTCCGATCAGGACGACCGGCGCCTGTCGCATTTTCGGGCTTTGACGAAGGAAACGACAATGCCTGTACTGCGTTCTTGGTCGTTTTGTCTTTATCTACTGATTGGCGCGATTGCCACTGCGGCCGATCAGCCGCCACCGACGGAGACACCGGAAACGCCCGCAGCGCCGTCTGTCGAGCCGGACGAACGGCTTGTGCGCGAGCAGACGATTTACGTTCCGTATTCCAAGCTGCCCAAGGTCTTCGAGCAGCCGGGGCGGGGCGTGTTTCTGCCCTACGACGAGTTCCAGAAGCTGTGGGCCCAGGCTCGCGCGGCGCTGGCCAAGCCGCCCGAGGTCAAACCGCCGGTGGCGGCGCTGATCACGGAGGTGAACAGCGAAGCGACCGTTGGCGACGAGGTGGTCAACGTCACGGCGAACCTGAAAATCGAGTTGCTGACCGAGGGTTGGCACGAGGTGCCATTGCGGCTGGGCGATGCGGCGATCCTGTCCGCGCGGCAAGGCGACCAGCCCGCCCGCCTGACCGTTCGGCCCGATCTCGGCTATGTCCTGCTGTTGCAGAAAAAAACCTCGGAACCTGAACAGGTCGCCGTGACGCTCGAGTACTCCAAGGCTTTCACCAAGTCGCCGGGTCAGAACGTGGTTTCGTTCCAAGCTCCCCAGGCGGCGGTCAACCAGTGGCGAATCCGCGTTCCGCAAGCGGGCGTCAAGGTGAACGTCCAACCGCTGGTCGCAGCGACCGAAGAGCCGCCTGCGGCCGTTGCCGAGGGCGCACCGCCGCCGAAACCGGAAACCGTGGTCATGGCGTTTGTGGGCGCCGCCCCCAGCGTGCAAATCGACTGGACACCCAAAGCCGAAGGGGCCACCGGTTTGGCCGCGCTGGCCACGGTGCAAACGGAACAGCAGGTCAGTCTCGACGAAGGCGTGATCCGCACGCGGACGCAACTGGTGTACACGATCAGCCGAGCGGAACTGGCCGAATTGGTGATCGAGGTTCCCGCGGATCACAAGGTGCTGAACGTCTTCGACGCGAACGTCAAGGAATGGAAGGCGGAACAGGCCGAAGGTTCGAGCAGGATCGCCGTCCAGTTGTACCAGCCGGCGCGGGACACTCAGCGGTTGCTGGTCGAAATGGAACGGTTCAGCGAAACCCTGTTGCAGGAGCCGATCGCCGTTCCCGTCGTCCGAGCGGTGGATGTGGGCCGCCAGCAGGGCGTGGTCGTGGTGCAAGTGGCGGCGACGCTGCGGGCCGAACCGGCCGCGCGCGTCGGTTTGCTGCAACTGGATGCCGCCGAATTGCCGCCGTCGCTGGCGGGCACGCCGTGGAACTTTGCCTACCGCTTCCCCAGCGTGCCCTTCGAGCTGGCGTTGCGGGCCGAAAAGGTCCAGCCGCTGATTCACACCCACGAGTTGGTCGAAGCGTACTTGGAGCCGGAACGTTTGACGCTCGACCTGCTGGCCCTGTACCAGATCGAACGCGCCGGCGTGTTCCAGTTGGAACTGGACGTCCCGTTGGGATTCGAGGTGCGAACCGTGCGCGGGCACGCCGCCGCCGACGCCGAAGCTGCCGTGGTCGACACGCACCATGTGACGGCGGACGACAAGGGCCAACGTGTGGTGGTGAACCTGGCGCGCAAAGCGTTGGGCAAGGTGGGCTTGTTCGTCGAACTGCAGCGGCCCCTGGAAGATGCCAATTTACTCAGCCCGACGGGCCAGGCGTCGTCGATTCCGCTGCCCCTGCCGCGCGTCGCCGCGGCGGGCGTCGAACGCTCGGTCGGCCGGCTGTTGATCTACGCGCCGGAGAGCCTGCGGGTCAATCCGGTCAAGCAAGACGGGGTGCAGACGCTCTCGTTTGCCGAGGCGCTGCGCGACACGGCCTCGACTCGCGACGGACGATTCGGCGCGGCCCGCGAAGTGTTGGCCTACGCCTATACGCAAGCTCCCGTGGACTTGAATCTGACGGTCGAACGCCGCAAGCCGTACATCACCGTTGGCCAGCTGCTACAGGCCCGCGTCGAAGCGGGCGTGATCAAGTACGAAGCGACGCTGTTCTACGACATTCGTTACAGCAGCGTCAAATCGTTGCGGCTGGACGTGCCTGCCGCGCTGGCCGGCGAACTCCGCAACCAGACGCCGACAGTGGCTCGAGAAGCGCCCTTGGACCCGCAGCCCGACGACGTCGCGAAGGGGCACGATGGCGAGACCATCGCTTGGAGTCTGACCGGCCAGACCGAATTCTTGGGCGAGTTGGCCATCAAGTTCGCTTGGGAAAAGAAGATCGGCGAGTTGCCGGTCGGCCAGGCCGTGGACGAAACGCTGCCGGTCCTGCAGCCCAAGAACGTCGACCGGGCCTCGGGGCAGATTGTGGTGGCCAAGGCGGAGACGCTGGACGTGCGGCCTGCCGGCGATCCCCAGGGGCTGCGGCCGATCGATCCCCAACACGATCTGATGCCGGGCGTCGCGGTGGCCGATGCGGCACGAGCTTGGGAATTCTTCGGCGATTGGACCCTGACGCTGGCGATCACCCGCTACGAATTGGTCGAGGTCAAGCGAGGCAGCATCGAGCGGGCGGTCATCCGCCTGGAAAGCACGCGCAGCGGCGTGTTGTCGGTCCAGGCCCTGTATCGCATGCGGAGCGTGTTGCAGCGGCTGCCGGTCTCGCTGCCCGCGGAGGTCCGTTTCGACACCGATCCGCTGCGGATCAACGGGCGATCCGTCGCGTTGGAAAGCGAACAGCCCAGTGGCGGCGCGGACGGTGAAGCCGCGGCGGGTTCTGCCGGTGCGGCAGGGGGCTGGCGCGAGTACTATATCCCGCTGGCCGGCCACAGCGCCGACGAGCCGCTGGTAATCGAGCTGCGGTACACCGTGCCCGGCACGCATCGCCGACTGGACTTGCCGGTGTTCCCCAGCGATCCGGCGGTGCAAAAAGTCTACCTGTGCGCCTACGTACCGCAGGAACTCAAAGTACTCGGCTCGCGCGGACCTTGGACCGACGAGATGTCGTGGAGTTGGTACGAGACGCTGAGCGGGTTTCCGCGGCCGATCCAGCGAGACGATCAGCTGGTGGCCTGGGTGATCGAGGGCTTGAACGTCAATAATCCGTTCCAGGATTTCGCCACCGACGGACGCTTGCATACGTTTTCGACCTTACAGCCGGCAGCGCCGCCCGCCGGTTCGCTGCGATTGGTCGCGGTCCACAAGCACGTGCTGCACGCCGTGGTGTTTGTGCTCGTCCTGGCGATCGGCCTGCTGGTCCTCCGCCGACCGCTGCCGCAGAAGCTGGCGATCCTCGTCCTGTTCGTGATGGTCCTGTTGGGATGCGGCGTGTTCGCTCCGACCTTTGCTCGTCAAGTTCTGAATGGCGCCTTGCTGACGGCGATGTTGATCGTGGCCGCCGCCTGGCTGGCGTGGCAGGTGTCGCAGACCTGGACGTTGATGGCCGCTGCGTGGACGCGGCGGTGCGAGGCGCGAAAGCCGCCGAGGCCGCCCGCCGCGCCACCGCCGCCTGCCGCGCCACCGCCGCCCGCCGACTCGCCCTTCGGCAGCCAGCCCCCTGCCGACCCGAATCGCACCATTGCGGATGCGGGCGATGTCCGGGAAGGAGGCTCCAGCGATGCGTAAGCCATTCCAAACTTGCCGCCCAGCACGCCCGTCCTTGGTGACCGGGATTCGGCATCTGGCCACCGCGGCGACAAGTCGCCATACTCCAAGACTGGCTTGCCTGCTGCTCGTCTTCCTCGCCGCTGCCGTTTCCGCCGCCCAACCGGCTGCCGAGCCCAAGAAGATCCGCGAAATCTTCGTCCCCTACGAAGATCTCCAAACGCTGATCGAAGGCAACTCGCAGCAGGTGTTCCTGTCGCGGCAGGAATACGATGACCTGCTGGCCAAGGCCCGGCAGAAGCCGCCCGAAATCCCCGCTCCGGCGGGCGCCTTGCTGTTAGCCGCCGAGTATGACGGCACGGTCGAAGAAGGCCGCATCCGGCTGTCGGGCACGATCGATTTGGAAGTTCTGGAAGAGGGCCTGCACGCGCTGAGGCTGGATTTGGCCGGCGTCGGCCTCCGCCGCGCGGCCATCGGGGATACGTCCGCCGCCGTCGGACGCGACGCCCAAGGCCAGACGGTGCTGTTCGTCGAAGGCCGCGGCCGCCATCGGCTGCTGCTGGAGATGGTCGCGCCGTTGCAGACATCGGCCGCCCAGCAATCGCTCAGCGTGCGCCTGCCGACGCCGGCTGCGACCCGCTTGCACTTGACGGTGCCGGGCAACGTTGAAGTCAAGAGCGGAGCCAACGTCATCCGTCGGGCGTTGGACGAAGCGGCCGGCGTGACGCGATTCGAGCTGGTGTTGCCCAAGGACCAGATGTCGCTGGTCATGTCGCTGAACAACCGCATGTTGCGCCAGCAGCGGGTGGTCGTGGCCCGCAGCGTTCTGGTGGACGAGATCACGTCCGCCTACGAGCGGCTGCATACCACGGTTTCCTTTGATGTGCTGCACGGCGCGGCCGAACAGTTCCGGCTGGCCTTGCCCCCAGGCTTCGAGCCCACAGAAGTCATCAGCCCCTTGCTGTCGCGCTGGGCTGTCGTCACCGAGGACGACCAGCGGGTGCTGGAGGTCTTTCTTCGCGAGCCGGCCACCGAGACGGTGGTGCTGAACGTTTCCGCGACCCGGACGCCCGCCCGGCTGCAGGACTGGACCATGCCGCAACTGGTTCCGCTGGACATGGCCGGGCAAGTGGCCGTGGTGGGTTTGATCGTCGAGGACCAACTGGCGCCGGAAGGGATCGAGTTCCAGGGGCTGATCCCGGTGGATAACGGCGTGTTGACGGCGGCGTTGCCGGAAACCGTGTTTCGCGCCGAGCCCGGCGCACCTCGGGTACGGGCGGTGGCGACCTACTACGCTCCGCAAGCCTCGTTTGGTCTGCAAGCCACTTTTCGCCAGCCGCCGCCGCGATTACAGGTCACCAGCAACGTGCTGCTGGTGCTGGACGATCAAGGCCACCACGTCCGCGGCGGGTTTGCCTTGCTGCCCCAGATCGAAAAGCTGTTTGCGGTTCGCTTCGCCGCTCCGGCCGGCTGGAACGTCACCCAGGTTACCGCTGCCGACGGTCAAGCGTTGGCCGTCGAGCGTTACCGCCGGCCGCAGGGCGGCGCGGTGATCCACGTGCGGCTGCCGCAAGGCGTCCCGCCCGGCGAAGTCACCAGTATCACGTTCCAGGCAGAAAGCGTTCCGACGGATTGGCTGGGCCCGTGGCCGCAGCGCAGCGTTGCCTTGCCGGTGTTCGCCGTCGAAAATGCGACCCGCGATACCGGCGCGGTGGCCGTCCGCGCGGACGACGACCTGCTGGTCCGGCCCGGCGAGTTGACGGGCCTCGATCCGCTGGACGAAAACGAGAAAGAGAAATACGGCCTGGCCGGCGTCGAATCCAATCTGGCCTATCGTTACGAGACTCCGCCGTACGCTTTGCAGATGACCGTCACGCGGGCACAGCCAATGATCGCAGCCCGCAGCTTTTCCTTCCTGCGAATCGCGCCCGAAGGCCTGACGGCACACTATGAAATCCTGTACGACATCCGGCAGGCTCGTGTCCGCCAGTTGTCGCTGCGGCTGCCGAAGGATACCCCGTCGTCGCTGGCGATCCGCGGCGCGGAAGGGGCTGTCGTGAAAGAGTTTTCCAGCGAAGAAACGGACGACGGACGGCGTTGGACCGCGCTGCTGGCCGATCCCGTCATGGGGGTCGTGCGGCTGGCCGTCGATTTTCAACAGCCCCTGCCCGACAGCGATTTGCAGGATTTTCCCTTGCCCTTGGCCCGCGCCGACGAGGTGGCGTATCAGTCGGCCGTCGTGGCGGTCGAAGGCAGTGCGGATTTGGACATCGACGTCAACACGGACGCCCGGGCGGTGGACGTGGGCGAGTTGGTCGCCGCGCACTATCGGGTCGGCACGCGGCTGTTGGGCGCGTTCGAGTTCGTTGGTCCGTTACGGCCGTTCCGCGTGGACGTGACCCGCCGGCCTGGTTATGGACTGCCGCCGGCCATCGTCCAGCGGGCCGAATTGGTCACGGTGCTGTCGGCCAGCGGAGTCAGCCAGACGGCGGCTCGATATCTGTTGCGAACCCAAGCCGCGTTCTTGGAAGTGCGGCTGCCGGCTCGGTCGGTGTTGTGGTCCGCCCAGCTGGATGGCCAACCCATCGCCCCGCAGCGCGACGGCAACCGGCTGTTGTTGGATCTGCCGGCCAGCGGCCAACGTGCCCTGCGCGACCTGCAAGTCATCTACGAAACGCCGGTCACCTCCGTGGTCATGCTGAATCAGGTGGCCGCCGATGCGCCGACATTGTGGCTGCGCACGGATCGCGACGGGCAAGCGGGCGAAGTGCCCACGGCCGACGTGACTTGGAAATTGCTACTGCCCGAAGGGCATCGCCTGGTGCGGTCTGGCGGAACGGTCTACACCCAGGAACTAACGCCCCGACGCTCGCCCCTTGGACACGCGATGGTTGGAATGTACTTTGCCACAGGAGGCATCCCCGGCATCCTGGCGGCCAGGGAGAGTGCGATGCGGGCACAGACCAACGCTTCGCTGGCAGATGTCGGACTGGCACTCCAGGACCGTCATGACTCGTACCGGACGTTCCCCAAGAGCGCCCCGACATCGGAGACGATGCCTTCGCCCGCGGGCTGGGATCGGATGGAATCCGAGGTCGAGGAAGTCGAGGCACTCGACGAGTCACGTTCCGAGGCATACGGCATGATGGGGGCACCGATGGAGGAGCCACAAGCTGCGCCCGCGGAACCACCGGGGATCACTGCCGCGGCGGATCACGAGGCCCTGCGACGCCCGAGCCCCGCCGACCCCAAGCCCCAGACGCCTCTGCCCGCCGATTCCGGCCAGCCGCAACCTGTTTCACGTCGCCGAGACGCCAAGTACTGGGCCTTGGAAGGCGTTCGCAGCCTGCCGATCGCTTTGCAGCAGCAGGGCGACGAGATCACGTTCCGGAGCCTGGGCGAGCGCCCGCAAATGTCCGTCACGATCGCCAACGGACGCCGTCTCGATCTACTGGCTTGGGCGGTCGGATTGGCCGTTTTCGCCGGCGGCCTGATGCTGTCGCGACATGGTGCCCGCACGCAGACCAAGTACGTGGTCCTCGTCGCCGTCGTGGCGCTGGCGTTGCCGCTAGCGACGGGCTTGACGCACGAACTGGGCAGCACGTTCGAGGCCGCGTTCTGCGCGGCCGGGTGTCTGGCCGTGTGGTACGTTCTGGCCGCCGCCCTGCACTGGTTGTTCCCCCACGTGGGCGCGTCTCTCCGAGACTCGCACCCGGTCTCGGACAGGCCGCACCACGTGTCCGCCAAGCTGCCGTCCCTATGGCTCGCCCTCGCGTTGGCAGCCGCAACCGCGGCCTCCGCCGTGGCCCAAGCCCCCAAACCGCCCGCGTTCGACCCCAGCGCGTTGATCGAGTTGCTGGCGCCGTCCAAACCGATCCGCTTGCCGGCGGATGCCGTGATCATCCCCTACGATGCCGATCAGGGCAACGACGGCTTGAAGAACGCCGACCGGGTGCTGGTGCCGTACCGAACGTACGTCGAATTGTGGAACCGGGCGTTTCCGGACAAGAGGCTGCAAGCCAAGCCGCCGATCGCCGCCTGGTCGCTGGCCGGTGCGGCCTACGAAGCGACGCTGGCGGGCGATGATTTCCTGCTGGTCACCGGCCGCCTGGAAATCGACGTGTTCGCCGAACAACCGGTTCAAGTGCCGTTGCGGCTCGCCGGCGGCGTGCTGGCATCGGCCACGATGGACGGCAAACCGGCGCGGCTGCAATTGATCCAGCCGGCGGCTGAGCCCGCTGCGCAACAGCAGCAAGTCGCCCAGGCTGCCCCGGCGCCAGCGCCGGATGCGGATTTTGCCCTGCTGCAGTTGACGGGCTCGGGTCGGCGGCAACTGACGCTGCAAATCCGCTTGACACTCCAACGTCGCGGCGGCTGGCGTGTGGCCGCGGGACGGCTGCCGGCGGCTCCTGCGACGAGCCTGACGCTGACCGTGCCCTGGGCGCGGACCGAAGTCCGCTTGGCGGGCTTGGCCGACCGCAGCCAGTACGAAACGACCGCCGACAACGAACCGCTGGTCACCGCCTTGGCCGCCGACGGGACGTTCAACCTGCAATGGCGGCCCAAGGTTGCCGAGGGCCAAGTCGATCGCAGCTTGACCGTTGCTTCGGAGGCCGTGTTGGACGTGCAGGAAGACGGTTTGCGGTTGATCTGGCAGCTGAACCTGCAGTTCCCTCGCAGTCGCCGCGATCGCTTCGAAGTGTTCGTCCCGGCCGGGTTCCTGGTGGAACGGGTCCTGGGCGACAACGTCCGGGCGTGGGATTTGAAGGCCGTGGATGACCTCCAGCGGTTAAGCGTCACGCTGCTCAAGGAAGCCGTGGATCAGGAGCGGGTGACACTAGCCCTGTCCCGTCGCGGCGCCGTGACCCCGGACGGACCGACGCAAATCCCCGCGCCCGCAATTTCGGTGGACGGCGCGATCTTGCACAAAGGCCGCCTGACGATCCGCCGCAGCCCGCTGTTGGAGCTGCGCGCGACTCGTGTGGTGGGCCTGTCGCGGACCGACGTTGCGGCCGAGGCGGCCAACGCACTGGTGGCGGCCGGCGCGGCGGAGGAAAGTCCGCTTGGCCTGCGACCCTATCAAGCGTTCGAGTTCGGCACGATCGCGTTCGCACTGGATCTGGAAGCAGCGCCCGTGCCTGCCGACGCGGCGGCGACGCTGCACAGCCTGGTGCGGATCGCCGATCGCGAGATACACTTGGAGACGCAAGTCAAGATCGACGTGCGGACCAAGCCGGTGTACCGCGTGCGGTTGATCGTTCCCGCCGCGTTGGACGTCGAACAGGTCGCCGCGCCCGGCGAGTTCACTTGGGCGATGACCGACGCAGACGGCCGCCGATGGTTGTGCGTCTATCTGGGTGCCGGCCAGTCGCAACCGTTTTCCGTCGTGATCCGCGGGTCGCTCGGCCGCCGTGGGTCCACTGATTCGGTATCCGCCCCGGAGCTGGAAGTGCTGGACGTCGTCCGCCAACAAGGCGACTTGGTCGTCCAGGTGGACCCCGCCTTCGACGTCCGCGCCGCCGGCCTGCAGAACTGTGAGACCATCCTGCTGAGCCACGTCTTCGATTGGCTGCAAGCAGAACAGCGGCCCTTGGCCCGCCTGGCCCTCCGCCATCAGAATCCGCCGTATGCCGCCCGCTTCGAAGTACAGCCTCGGCCGCCGCGCGTCAGCGGGTACACCATCACCAACGTCAAGGTGACCGACGTGGCCGTCGAGGAAACCGTCAGCATCGACCTCACGATCCACGACGCCGGAATCCGCGAGCTGCGGTTTACGCTGCCGGCCGGGATGGAGCAGGCTCGAGTCAGCGCACCCATGCTGCGGCAGAAAACGATCGAGGATGCCGCCGAGGGGCGCAAGCAATTCCGCCTGGAACTGCAAGACGACATCCTGGGGCAATACCGCATCCTGATCGAAAACGATCGCGTCTTGCTGGCCGCCAATCGGCAGGAATCCGAACTGCAAGCCGCGCCGATTCCGGAACTGCTGACCGGCCGCACCGACCAGCGCTACGTGACGCTGGAGAACGCGGGCCGCGACGAAGTGCTGGTCGTCGACCAGCTCGAACTGGCGCCGTTGGGCCGCCCGCAGGCCGAATGGCGCCGCCTGGCCGCCGTCCTGGGCGATAATCTGACGTCCGCGTACATCGTCCAGGCCGAGGCGCAGAACCCCCAGCTGACCTTCAAGACCCACCAGCGGACCACGGTCGAGACGGCGCGGGCGTCCATCGGCTTGGGGGAAACGCTGTTGGTCGTCGACGCCAGCGGCGCGTACCGCGGCCAGCAGACCTATCAAGTCCATAACACGACCGAACAATTCCTGGTCATCCGCCTGCCGGCCGGCGCGCAATTGTGGACGGCCACGGTGGCCGGCCAGCCCGTCAAGCCGACGGAAGTTCCCGGCGGCACGTCGCCGGATCAGGTCCGCATCCCGCTGATCAAGACGGCCGAGGGTGATCGGGACTACGCGGTGGTGCTCAAGTACGGCGGCCGACTGCAGCCGGTAGCCACCGTCGATCGGTTGTCGTTTCCGCTGCTCCGCACGGTGAATATCCAAGTCGAGCTGAGCCGTGTGCGGCTGCGACTGCCGGAGACGCACGCCTGGTTCGATTTCGGCGGAACCCTGCGTCAGGTGTTCGATGAGGGCTCGTTCGAGGCCGATTTCTTCTCCTACAACGCCAAACAGGCCAAACGGTTATTGCAGGCCATGAATACCGATAATCCCTACGCTCGGGCGCGTTCGATGAGCAACCTGAAACAGCTGGGATTGGGTTTGCAGAGCGATCGGGGCGTGTACGGCAACCTGATGCGGAACGAAGCGTTCAAACGCAACTTTGAGGCGAATGCGGACTTGCTCCGACAGGCCGAGCAACAGACCCAGGAGTACCTGGTTCAGGAGGGCCAGACGATCGTGACCGACAATCGCGGCCGGCTGAACGCGTTTTTCCTGGGCCAGAAGAACGATTCGGCCCGCAACGTGGTCACCGAGTTGGGCGGCAACTTTCAGATCTTGGCAGAAAGTGAGGAAGCCCAAGCGGCCTCGGCCAAGGAAACGTTCAACTACCGATGGCTGGAGAGCAACCAGCTGAAGAATCGCTTGCAGATCTCGTCGGATGGTGTCGAACTGCGGTTTGGCAGACAGGCTCAAGCCCAAGGCGTCGACAAACTGAAAATCTATGCCCAAAACCAATCGCTGCTGGGTGACGTCAGCGACGATTCGACGGTGCAACTCCGCAGCCGACGCAGCGGTGCGGCGGGTGATTCTCCCTCGCAGGCGGTTGGGCAAAGCCAACAAGCGCTGGCCCAGCAGTACCAGCAGAAGTTGCAGGACGAACAGCAGGCGGAGCAAGCACGACTGGTACGAGAGTCCGAACCAAGTGGAGGCGACTTGCAGGGACCGCGTTCGAGCCTGGAACGTAAATCGCTGAACGGCCTAGCCGATATCCCCCCGCCCGTTTCGTCCCCAATGCCGGGGATGGGTGGCTATGGCGAGATGGACGCTGGCTATGGTTCGGCAGGCATGGGCGGAGGCATGGGCGGAGGCATGGGCGGAGGCATGATGGGCGGCTATTCCGGTTCGGGACAGGCGGACCACAGCGGATACGCGATACCCGGACTGGGCAGCCAATCGGTCGACGACTTCGCGCGGCAGCAACCCGCCGCGGGTGAGCCCTTCGCCGTCGAGACGCATCTGGCCAGCTTGGATGTCGACTTGCCACTGCGCGGCCGCGAGTACCTGTTCACCACGCCCCGCGGCGACATCGAGATCACGGCACGAGCGGTGTCCGAGCCGCTCGTGGGCCGCCTGTTGCGTCTGCTGGCCTTGGCCGTCGGCACGGTCGTACTGATCGTCGTGCTCCGCGTGCTGGCCCGCCTCTTGCCCGTCCTGCACCGCAACCGTTCGGTTGTCGCCATCGTGCTGCTGGTCGGCTTGCTGAGCTTGCTGCTGGGGATCTTCCCAATCCTTGGTTTGGTGGCCCTGATCTACGGCCTGGTCCAGCTGATCCGTTTGGAAATCGCCCGGCGGCGTGCTCTCGCGTTGGCGTGACTTTCTTCCCCGTTGCGGCAATAATGTGCGGAACAGGAGACAGGCTGATGACGGTACACGATGGGACGCGCGTCTCGCAGGGGACGTTTCACGATTTCCACGGCCGCTGGATCACGCCTTTGACCGAGTCGCTCAATGCGGGACGGCTGCCATCCAATTGGTATGTTCCCGTGCCGCTCGATTCGACCTATAACGCCGCTTGGCGCGGCGTCCGGGAGCGATGGCGAAAGGTCATCGAGCCCTCCTCGTGAGCGTCATGCCTCGCCGCCCCACCTCGTCTTCCGACTCGTCGCCCGCGGCCACGCTGCTGGGGCTGCTGGCCATCTGCTTGTGGAGCACGACGATCGCCTGTTCCCGAAGCCTGGCCGAACAGCTCGGGGCGCTGACCAGCGCGGCGGTGGTGTATCTGGCTGCGGGAGCGATCGGCTGCACCTTGCTGGTGGCCAGCGGTCGATGGCGGTCCACCCTGCGACACGCCGACCGGCGCTACCTGTTCGGCTGCGGGGGGCTGATGGTCGCTTACACCGTGCTGTTGTTCGTCGCCGTAGGATTTGCCCGGACGCGAACGGAAGTGATTACCGTCACGGTCTGCAATTATCTTTGGCCGAGCCTCACGCTGCTGTTCGCCGTGCCGATCCTCGGCTGGCGCACGCGACCGTGGGTCCTGGGCATGGGAACCCTGATCGCCATAACGGGTGTCGCGCTGGCAGTTGGCGCGGACGGATTCCACGCGCGGTCCGGCTGGTCCTGGCCAACGCACGCCGTCTCGACCCTGCCGGCGCTGTTGGCCGCGGTGGCCTGGGGGCTGTACTCGAACCTCAGCCGCCGTTGGGGCGGAGCGCAGGCCGCCAACGCCATGCCGATCTTCCTGTTGGCCGCCGGCGTGATGCTTGTGGCTCTGCGCGCGTGCCGAGTCGAGCACTCGGTGTGGACCGCGCGGGTGGTTGGGGAAGCGGCCTACATGGCAATTTTCCCCACGCTGCTAGCTTACGTCTGCTGGGACTCCGCCGCGCGGCGCGGCAACCTGCCGCTCGTAGCGTCGCTCAGTTACATGACGCCCCTGCTCTCCGTACTGGTCAGCAGCCTGTATCTCGATCTGCCCATACGGCCGCAGCAATGGCTGGCCGGAGCCCTGGTCGTCGTGGGGGCCATCGTCTGCAGGCTTTCCCAGCGGGACAAGCCCCCGAACAAAAATCCCTGACGGAGTTGCCCTGCGCAAACATGCCTACATGTTTTCTGCTATACTAATACGCCAGTGGAAGACAGGCGGCAACGACGTTCGCGTCTTCCCGGCGGCGAGCTTCCGCCGCCGGTCGGTCTCAACCTCAAGGAGATTTGTCCATGTCAGATGCAAGCAGCAGTCGGCGCGACTTTCTCAAGGCATCTTCGGCGGCAGCGGCGGGGGCGGCGTTCGTCCCGCTGGCCGCGTCGCAGGCGGCGCCCGAGGACACGTCCAAGATCCTCAACCACAACGCCAAGATGACGTACCGTCCGTTGGGGAAGACCGGGTTCATGATCTCCGAAATCGCGTTGGGCGGTCATGGCGGGAAATCCGTCGAGGACCGCGTGCCGGTGTTGGAAAAGGCGGTCGAACTGGGGTTGAATTACGTCGACAACAATATCGACGGCGAGTGCGATTTGTATGGCGCGGCGATGGCCCAAACGAAAACGGCCGGACGCGACAAGTGGTTCATCGGCTTCGCTTCCTGGCCGGAAAAAATCACGCCGGATTACGAAGACCAGCTGACGCCCGAAGGGATGATGAAGAATATCGAAGCGCGGCTCAAGTCGTACCGGACGGACATGTTGGACATGTGGCGGCCGGTCGGCGCCACGTGGGGCGCCGGCCAGAACCAACTTGGCACGCTGCTGCCGGTGAACGACAAGGCGTTGGACATGGTGGTGAGCGTCTTTGAGAAGGCCAAGCAACAGGGCAAGGTGCGGTTCCTGGGCGTCTCGGCTCACAATCCGGCCGTATTTCGCAAGGTGCTGCAGAAGTATCCGCAGTTCGACGTGATCATCTTCCCGTACCTGTTCTTGACCAAGGAACTCGGCGGCGACAGCCTCTTGAAACTGGCTCAAGAGAAGAACGTCGGCGTGGTCGGACTGAAGCCCTTCGGCGCCGGCACGACGTTCGGCATCAAACCGCGCGAGATTCAAGACCGGATCGACGCGCGAGCCCATGTCCTGATCAAGGAAATGCTGCAGGAACCGCGACTGTCGGCGGTCATTCCCGGTGTGAACATCCCCGAACAATTGGAAGAGAACGTCAAAGGTTCCTACGAGAAGGACCAACCCGCCACGCCCGAGGAAAAGGCGGCCTTCCAACAATGCCTGCGGAACTTCTACGCCCATCTCACCCCGGACTATCGCTGGTTGCACAAATGGCACTACGTTTGATCTCGACGACCGCCCTGCTGGTTCTGGCCGCAGCCGCCATGCTGTGGGCCGCCGAAAACTCGGTCGCCCCCGGACATCCAACGGCGCCGGCCGATGCCGCGCCGGCCGACCCCGCGCCGGCCGACCCCGCGCCGGCCGCCCCCGCGCCGGCCGCCCCCGCGCCGGCCGACGAAGAGCCGCCGGAGTTGGATCCGCTAGGCATGAACGGCGCCTGCTACGTGTGCCACATCCCGTTCGTCAAGGAGGAACTGGCCAAGACGCATCTGGCCGAGGGCATCAGTTGTGCGAAGTGCCACGGGCTGAGCGACAAGCATGCCAACGACGAAGATGTCGGGGCCACGAAGCCTGACATCACCTTTCGCCGCGAGCAGGTGGACGCTAGCTGTCAGAAATGCCACACCACGCACGACGCGCCGGCCACGAAAGTCCTGGCCCGCTTCGCCGAACGGAAATTGAGCCTGCAGACCGAGGCCATTTGCACCGACTGCCACGGACAGCATCGGATCGACCACTCGGCGGAAGAATAGCGGGGGCGGGCAAGAAGATGCCCTCGATCTTTTCGCTCGCTTGGCCTCTGGCCCCTCGTCCGTTCCCCCTCTTTGTAAGGAACCGCGACTGAAACCTGCTCTCGGCAAAACAGCGTTCAGACGTTAGAATCTCCAGCGGTTCTGCTCGCCGTGCAAGCTGCGCGTCCTGCGGACCGCTACCTCCACAAACACGATTTGACAATGTCTGAAACAGTTCCCGCAACGTCGTCGGCCAGGAAAAAGGCCGCCATGAACACCTATCCTGCCTGGTCTCCACGGTTCTGGCACGGGATGTTGATGGGCGATTGGCTGCGTCTGCTGGCCCGAAATCGTTTCCGCGTTCATCCAACCCGCTGGGTCTTGGTGGCCACCGTCTCGTTCGCCACGGTCATCAATTCGGTGATGCGTTTGGTCCAGTCGGTGGCTTACGGCAAGAAAGTCGCCCAGACCGAGATCACTCAGCCGCCGATCTTCATCATCGGACATTGGCGGAGCGGCACGACGTATCTGCACGAGTTGCTGGTCCAGGACCAGCGTTACGCCTATCCGACGACTTTCGAGTGCTTTACCCCCAACCACTTCTTGGTCAGCCGGCGGATCCTGCCCTGGCTCATTCACCTGTTGCTGCCCAAACAGCGACCGATGGACAACATGTTGGCCGGGGCCTACTACCCGCAGGAAGACGAATTCGCGCTGGGCAACCTCGGCTGTCCGACGCCGTACTGGCGGATGGTCTTTCCCAACGAACCGCCGTGTTTCATGGAACTGCTGGACATGCAGGACGTTGCGCCCGCGCTGCTGGAACGGTGGAAGCGGGACATGGACTGGTTTGTGCGGGCGTTGACGTACTACAAACAGAAGCCGCTGATCCTCAAGTCGCCTCCGCACACCGGCCGAGTTGCGGTCTTAGCGGAATTGTTTCCCCACGCGAGGTTCATTCACATCACCCGGAATCCCGAAACGTTATTCGCCTCGACGCGCCGCTTGTGGCCTACGCTCGACTTGGCCCAAGGACTGCAGATTCCCAAGAACGAGTATCTGGACGAGTACATTTTCGAGGCGTTCGAGCGGATGTATCGCGGCTTCGAATCGCAGCGTGCGTGCCTCGCCCCCAACCAGATCATCGACGTCCGTTATGAAGATCTGGTCGCCGACCCGATCGGCCAGGTCGATCGCATCTATCGCCAGTTGGAAATCGGCGGGCTGGAGACGGTCCGCGAGCGGCTGGTCGCCTTCCTCGGCGAACGCAAAAACTACCAGCCGAACCGGCACGAGGAACTCGAGCCGGAAATCCGCGAGGCGATCCGCCGCCGCTGGGCGGGATATATCGACAAGTACGGCTACACAGCGGAATTAGGGTAAGCATCGTTCGAGAAACAACCTTACCAACGTCCCAGCAACCGGTCCACCGCCGCGCCGATATCGGGACTGGCCATCAGCGATTCGCCGACCAGGATCGCGTCGACCCCGGCGGCCTGCAGCATGCGGACGTCGTCCGCCGTGTGGATGCCGCTCTCGCCGACCAGCAGCCGATCGCGAGGCACTTGACGCCGCATCCGCACGGTGTGCTGCAGATCGACCTCAAAGGTGCGCAGGTCGCGATTGTTCACGCCGATCAGCCGCGCTCCGCAGGCCAGTACCCGAGGCAGATTGGCGGGCTCGTATAATTCCACCAGCGGGGTCATGCCGAGTTGCAGGGTTTCCTCATGCAGACGATGCAGCGACTCGTCGTCCAAGCATTCGGCGATCAGCAGTACCGCATCGGCGCCCGCCGCCCGAGCCTCCAGCAACTGGTAGCAGTCCAGAATAAAGTCCTTGCGCAACAGAGGAATCTCGACCGCTGCCCGGATCTCGGTCAAGTACTGCAAGCAGCCTTGGAAATACGGCTGATCGGTCAGCACGCTGATCGCGGCGGCCCCGTGTTGCTGGTAGATCGTCGCGATCTCCACCGGCTGAAAATCTTCGCGGATCATGCCCTTCGAGGGGCTGGCTTTCTTGACTTCGGCGATCAAGCGGATGCTGCCGGTGCCCGTCAGAGCGGCCAGAAAGTCGCGCACCGGCGGAGCGTCCAGCAAAGCCGCTCGCAATTCGGATTCCGGTTTCGCTTGGCGAGCCGCCGCGATTTCCTGCCGTTTCGTGTCGACGATTCTTTCGAGGATATTGGTCACGTGTTTCGCCTCGGGTTGCTTTTCACTGCCTGTAGTCTAGCGGAAACGCCCGCGATAAGCAAAATGGGTATCCACCCCCCGTTCTTCCTCGCGAATATCCCATGATCGAGAAGCAAACGCCCCCGCACGACGAGTCCCCGCGACGGCGGCGGACCCAGTTCAGTATCGGCGGCCTGCTGATGCTGATGGTGGTCTGCAGCGTCATGGCCGCGGCCGGATCCTATCTGGTGCGGAGCCTGCAGCAGCCGACGGGCGCCAGTCGCCTCGTCTTCATCCTGTTCACGCTGGTTGCCCCGGTTGTGCTGCTCGTCGTGGTCAGCCTGCTCCGCCAAGCGGCCCGGTGGTGGCAGCGGCGGGGGAGGAACTAACTTCCTCGCGCTTTATTGTCTTGGCCGCGTAGCGGTCGTTGAACAATCGCCGTGGGTTGTGAGCGGCAAGGCGCTAGCCGCCGGTTCTGCACGTCACCGGCGGCTAGCGCCTTGCCGCTCACCCAGCGCGATCCCAATATTTAGATTGGACAATGCACTAGCGCCTTGCCGCTTACTCAGTACCGGACAGTGATTTCTCGAACGGTGTTAAGCTGTGCCGACTGTACTTGTCGAGCGATTCGTGCTCGCGGAACGATTTTCAACCCTGGTGACGATTGTCAAGCGGCGCGCAGAAGCCAGACGACAAGACCAACAGCAAGCCATACGTCATGGTCCGCGACAGGGGCTCGAATCCGATGTGTTCCGCCATACAATCCGCACAATCCGTGAATCCGTTGCAACTCGATCGCACCACCGCGTCAGGATGCCTGCGCCCGCGTGAGCCGAGATTTCGTTTTCGCCTCGGCGCAGGATTGTACCTGGCCTTGCTGATGTTCGGCGGGCCGCTGCCCGCGTGCGCCGCGGCCGATTCGTCCGAGGAAGCCGAAATCGAGTCGGACGGACTGCGCTCGATCGGCGGACTGTCCGTCGACATCCGGCCCGCAGACGGAGAGCTGCCGGACGACCCGGCCGCCGTCAAATTCGCTGCCCTGGGCGAAGTCCGTCATCCGCTTGGCACGAATCGGCCCTGGGGCTCATCCTGCTTCAACTGGGAAGCGCCCGCCGTGTGCCATCGGCCGCTGTATTTCGAACAGGTCAACCTGGAGCGTTACGGCTATTCGCACGGCGTCGCCCAGCCGCTGGTTTCCGCCGCCCACTTTTTCGGAACGGTTCCCGCGTTGCCGTACCTGATCGCCGCCGAACCAAGCCGGCGGTGCGTGTACACGTTGGGCCATTACCGGCCGGGATCCTGCGCGCCGTACCACATCCATCGCCCGCCGCTCAGCCTCCGCGGCGCAGCCGCGGAAGCCGCGGTCGTCACGGGCTTGATCTTCGCGATGCCGTGAGCAGTGCTCGTTGGTAGTGCCGCCTTCAGCCGGTCTCGTCCCACGAAAGCCGACACGACGAGCGTTCGGCTGACGCTCGCAACCCGACGCTACTCGTCAATCGATTCATCCGCCCCGACGGCCGTCTGTGCGGCGCGCGGCTGACGATCGACATCGTCCGAGACGTCATCCCGGCGCGCTACCAGCGGAACCTCGTGCCGGACCTCCGGTCTCAGATGCAGGTTTCCCCATTCGGCACTTACGAACCAATCGGCAGCGTCTCGCGTGATGTTGCCCTCGACCTGGACGAGACTGGCCGTCTCGATCCGCATCGCCGGGCCGCTCAGCAGATTGTGGGCGACCACCAGGCCGTCGTTGTCATGCACCAGCCGGATCAGCCGTTTGAGCGGCGAGCTGGGATCGTGGATCGTGTTGTGCAGGATGCGGCAGTCGCGCGTATAGTCGGCCAGGATGCCGTTTTCCGTACAGCGGGTGACGAAATTGTTGCGGACGACGCAGCCTGTGCAGTGCGTGATGGTCCCCGGAGCACGGTGCGAGTTGCCCAGGCAAATCCCGCTGTCACAGTCGATCAGGACATTCCGCTCGACCAGGCAATCCCGCGCATCGACCCACAGAAAGATCGCTCCGCGGCCTTCCCCCGAGCGGCCGCGAATGCCGACGAATACGTTGTCGCTGATCGTCCAGCGCTGCGCGTACATAATGTCCATCCCGCCGATGTAATTGCCGCGGAAATTGTCGGGCCGGTCGGCTTCGTCGTCTTCGTACCGCTTGGGCCGATCGTTGTAGAACAAGCAGTATTGCACGCGGCAGTCTGCAGGCCGCAGTTGCTCGCGGTTCTGTTCCGGCACCATCACCCCTTTGATGCCCCGCTGCCAAACGTTGTGGATCACACAGTTGTAGATCGTGACGCGGCGGACCCCGCGGTCACAGTTCAGTTTAATCCCGTTCCACTTGACGTTTTGCACGGTCAGATCGGCGATCGTCACCCCGGAGCAAGCGGTGATGCCGAGCAGTTCGCCCAAGCGGCCTTCGCCGTCGAGGATCACCTGGTCGCGTTGGCCGGATTCGCTGCGGAGCGTCACGTCGTCCGTCCGCAGTTCCAGATATCGCGGCAGCCGGTAATGCCCGTCCGCCACCAAAATCGTACCGCCGGGTGGAACTTGTGCCGCCGCCGTGTACAGCTCGGTCACGCTGGCCACACGCAGCACCGGTCCAGCCGGTTCAGGCCACGGGGGAGCCACAGGAAACCACGGCTGCAGCGGCGGTTGACCGCCGTCGGCCGCCCCAACCGTGGGCGAAAGAATGACGATGACCACAAGTGCTTGAACGTAACAGATTCGCATGGGAGGGTACCATCACCCTATTCACGTTGTTTCGCCGTCAGCAAGTTCAATCGCTCGAAGCCGATCACCCGCCCACGGCGGTCCGTACCGGAACCACGTCGCCGTCGGACTCGTCACCGACACGTTCATCATGGCTTCACGCGCGAACGAATTGCGATGTTTATGCTACAATAACAACACCTTCAAGACAACATGGAAGGTTCAAGGCAACGAAGTGGCAGAGCATCAAGACAAGCACAACTCGTAGTCCAGCAACCGCGTCAACAGCGGGTGCCACCACGTGCGGGTCTTCCGAACTCAGCAGGGGGTTGGCGTCGATGCGGTTTGCAAGCGTTCCCACAATTCGAGGGCCGCCGCGCGGCCCGAGACCGGCGTTTGACAGGCGAAGTTCTCGCAGACATAGACTATGGGCTGGTCGCCGACAAGTTCCTTGCCTTGAAACAACGGCGCCAGGTGCGGCGTGCCGGCTTGGCTTCCCGGCACACGGCAGGCCAGCACGCAATTGGGCAGGTATCGCTGCCGCAAGTCGGCCAGCGTCGCGGCCGTTTCCGGCTGTGTCGGATCTCCGACGATCACGATTTCCGGCATCGGCCCCCGCCGCATATCCGCCGCCGACAGCATCTGCCCCAGGCCGGACGCGGCGCGTTCCATCAATCCGGCGGCCGCTTGGATGATGCCGTGCGCCGCCTGCAGGTAATCGCCGCGTCCGCACAATTTCCCCAGCCGCAACAGCGCCGTCGCGGCCACCGCGTTTCCGCTGGGCACGCTGCTCTCGAGGAAGTCTTTGTTTCTGGCGATCAATCGTTCGTGATCGTCAGCCGTGTAGAACAACCCGGCGGCATGCGGGTCGGCAAAGTGCTGCAGGACGAGATCCGCCAATCGCACCGCCTGGTCGATCCACCGCTCGTCGAAACTCGATTCGTACAGCGTGACCAGCGCTTGCAGGAAGAATGCATAATCGTCCAGGTAGGCGTCCAGTTTCGCCTGGCCGCCGCGCCAACTGTGCAACAGCCGCCCATCCGGTCGCGTCATATGTTGCAGGATAAAATCTGCCGCGTTTGTGGCGGCCTGCAAGTAACGAGGTTCGTCGAACACGCCGGCGGCCCGGGCCAGGGGAGCGATCATCAGAGCGTTCCAACTGAGCAGCACCTTGTCATCCTTGCCGGGCCGCACCCGCCGATCGCGGACGGCTCGCAACTGCTGTCGCGAGGCGTCCAGTTCCGCCCGTAATTCGTCCGGATTCCAGCCCTTGCGTTGTGCGTACTGTTCAATCGTCTGGGGCAGATTCAGGATGTTGCGGCCCTCGAAATTCCCGGCCTCGCTCACGTCGTACACGTCGCAGAACCGTGCGCCGCCTTCGGGGCCCAGAACCTGGTGGACCTCGGCGAACGTCCAGAGGTAGAATTTTCCCTCCTCGCCTTCGCTGTCCGCGTCCTCGCTACTGTGAAAGCCGCCTGCCGCATCGGTCATGTCGTGCAGCACATAGTCCAGCGTCTCGCGAACCACACGGCCGTACGACGCATCGCCCGTCGTTTGGTACGCATCCAGGTACACGCCGGACAACAGGGCGTTGTCGTACAGCATTTTCTCAAAGTGCGGAACCAGCCAACGCTCGTCCACCGAATAACGCGCGAATCCACCCGCGAGATGATCGTAGATTCCGCCGTGAGCCATCTTGTCGAGGTTCAGCCGCACGAGATCCAGCAGACGGTCCCGTCCGGACCTCCGCCACATCCTCAGCATGAACTGCAAGGCCATTGCGTGCGGGAACTTGGGCTTGAAGCCAAAGCCTCCGTGGACGGTGTCGAAATCCTGCTGCAACCGAACCGCCGCCGCTTGCAGCAGAGACTCGTCGACGGGCGGCTGCGCCGATTCGGTCAACTCCGATTGCTGCAGGTATTCGGTCAGCTGAGCCGCCTGCTCGACCGCTTGCTCCCGCCGCGTTCGCCACAACTCGTCGATCGCCTGGATCACCTGGAGGAACCCCGGCATGCCCATCCGGGGGTATGCGGGCCAGTAGGTCCCGCCATAAAACGGCTGCAAATCCGGCGTCAAGAACACCGACATCGGCCAGCCGCCGTGCCGCGTCATGATCTGGACCGCGCTCATGTAAATCTGATCGAGATCGGGCCGCTCCTCGCGATCGACTTTGATGCAGACAAAACGAGCGTTCAAAAAGGCCCCGATCTCTGGGTTTTCGAAACTCTCGCGCTCCATCACGTGGCACCAGTGGCAAGCGGAGTAGCCAATCGATAAAAAGATTGGTTTCTGTTCCTCCTGGGCCCGCGTCAAGGCCTCCGGGCCCCACGGATACCAATCGACGGCGTTGTCCTTGTGTTGCAGCAGGTAGGGACTGGTTTCAAGGGCGAGGCGATTGGACATAGCTGGCTCAATCATCAAAGAAAGATCCGCGGAAAGACGGCACGATAGCAGATTGTAGCGCCGACCGAACGCCTGTGGAGGGGCAAAACTGATCGCGGGGATGGGAATGCGACGCGGGTCCGAGTCCTTGCGTTGCGGACCAGCGTTCAGGCAAACACGGTCAGCGCCCCGGGAACCATGTCCACCGACACGGGCGAACACGACTTGAGTTCCCCGTCCAGATTCAATAGTTCGGGCAGCTCGGTTTCGATGCGAAACGAACGGACTTGCCGGTATTCGACGCTGGGCAGCGTCACGAACGATCCGTCGGAAACGCCTCGGAACAGCTGCAGCATTTGGCTTCGGGACGCGCGCCGCACGAAGACCACGTCGATCTTGCCATCCGCCAGATCCGCACGCGGTGCGACATGCATCGCTTTGCCCGTGAATTTCGTGTTACAGCCTAACACGAACAAGAATTCATCCTCCACGGCCTCGCCGTCCAGGACCAAACAAGCCCGGCGTCGCCGCGGCCAGAGGATGTGCCAAAGCGTGGCCAAGCTATAGCGGGGCTGGCCGAGCCATCGCCACCGCTCCGCCGTCCGGTTGATATCCACCACGGCGCCCCAACCGACGATATTCAAGCAGTACACGGTCTGGCCACCGCAAGTCAGCCGGGCGACGTCTACCCGCTGCGTCGCGCCGGCCAGAATTCGCTCCGTTGCGTCCTGCTGCGTGGTACAGCCCAGGTGCAACAGCACCGAGTTGCCGGTTCCGCCGGGAATCAGTCCCAGCGGGATCGCCACGCTTTCCCCGCGTTGCAACAGCCCGTTGGCCACCTCGTGAATCGTCCCGTCGCCGCCGATCAGGCAGAATCCGTCGTAGCCCCGCAGATCCAGCGTCCGGGCAAGCTCCGCGGCGTGCCCGCGATGCTGGGACACATGCACGTCCAACATGGCGCCCGCCGCCGCAAACCGAGCTTGCACCTGTTCCAAGACCGCCAACCCTCGCCGCAACCCGCCCTGGGGATTTACGACCAGCACAAACCGCTTGGATGTCATGGTTTTGTCTACGGGGCAAACGGTATCATCCAGCTCACTCGGGTTTCGCCTTGCCAAAGATTAGCAGGAAGCGATCCTCGGCCGGACGCGGGCCTTCGGACAGCAGGACGAACCCCGCGGCGGCCAGTTCCTGCTTGATGGTCTCGGGAGCGATTTGGCGACAGTGACTGGCATCGCGCCGCGATACCGCCTGCTTCGCTTCGCGGTCCAACACGTAGACGCAGCCGCCGGGAGCGAGCTGCTGGTGCAGCCGGCTCAGCAACGCCGGACCGTGAAACAGCAGGTGGTACGTGTCCAGGAAGAACACGGCGTCGATCGGCTCCGAGCCCAAGTCGGCCACGCCCAGGTCGGTCAGCACGGCGGGCAGCGACAGTCCTGCCGGCAGCGGCGGCCGCTCGTCCTTCTGCGTCGCCCATTCCTCGAGAACGATCTCGACTCCGGCGCCGGACGAACGTTCCAAGATCGACGGGATCAACTCGCGCGACTGTCCCAGCGCGATGATCGCCGGGCGCTGAAGTCGCTTGTCCGCGGGCAGCAGCGTTTCGGCAACGGAGCTGACCGCCAGCGGCAGGAAGGTATCCGGATCGCGGCCGGGCTCCGCCTGGCCTTCGGGACGCTGGAAGATCAGCACAAAGGGGTTGTCTTTCGATTCGCACAGTTCGTCGGCACAGGCGACGAAGCGAAATCCTTCTTCGCGGGCCTCGCGCACGACCGTCGTCTCGGCCAGCCAGAAGTGCTTGCTCGCCCGCTGCTCGCGTGGCACCCAGTCGCGAAGCGTGCCGGGCAGCCGGTCAACCACGACGAAATGGCCGCCGGGTTTCAAGGACCGCCAGATTTCCCGCAACATCTCGCGAGGCTTGGACACGTGGTGGTACACGTAGCGCATATAAGCCATGTCAACCGAGTCTCGGGGCAAATTCGGACTGTCGTCGCTTCCCAGCACCGGGCGGACTTGCGCCAGTTTGCGTTTCTCGACTTCCGCCCGCAACGTTTTCAGATTGCCCTCGGTGATCTCCTCGGCATACACCATGCCGGAGGGGCCGACGATGTCGGCGAACACCCATGTGTCCACGCCTTTGCCGGCGCCGATATCGGCGACGGCGCTCCCCGGGCCGATGCCCACGCGCGCCGCGATAGCGCGGATCGACGCGGGACGGTCCTGGGGCCGCGACGCCGAGTCGGTCTGGGCTTCGGCTGCTGCCGCACGCGGTGCAACCGCCGTGGAAACGGCCTCTGTCCCGACCAGCCACACCGTCAAGACACCCAGCGCCACGGGTATCAGAAAACGCACCATCCGCTCCCGACGAAGCCGCAATTGCAATCTCAGGCAAGTCACTTCACAGGTCTCCCTCAAGGCTAAGAATCAAATCTTTTCCAGCACCGCAGCTCGGCTCAGCCGCACGCGCGGCCGCTCCAATTGTCGGAATCCGACTTGCCGTGCGAGTTCCATCATATGCGCAAAGTCGTCCGCCGTCACGTGCCCCACCGGCTCGACAACCAGGAATCGGCCGCCGGGGCAGAGGCAATGGTGAAGCTCCGCAAGCAGACGCGGCAGATCCAGCGCCTCGTGGGCCGAGTAAAAGGCGAGAGCAAACTGGACGGACTGGATCGACGGATCGAGCCCCATCGAGTCGCTCTGACACCGGTGCGGACGAATCCGCTCGGCGACCCCTGCCCGCTGGGCTCGCCGCTGCAACACGTCCAGCATCTGCGGCTGCAGATCCGCGGCAATCACCTGGCCCTGCGAGCCGACCAGGTTCGCCAGGGCAATCGAGAACATCCCCATCCCGCAGCCGAAATCGAGCACCGTCATGCCCGGCTGGATGTAAGACGCCAGAATCCGCTCCGGGTTGTGCAGCCAGCGTCGAAGTCGGTTGTCGATGAAGTAGCCACCCCACCAGGGGCAAACATGGGGACCCACGGTAAACTCCTGGGGAACACGCTCGTCAGAATTCTAACTGTTCGAGGAACCGCAAGCTCTGCGGAATCTGCTCCATGACCGTGGGCGACTCGTCCTCGATGAAATAGTACTTGACGCCAACTTTCTGGGACGCGCGAAACAGGGCCGGCCAGTCGACCTGGCCGCTGCCCAGGGGCACGTCGTTGGTCAGTTCGGTGTGACCGGCCAGGCTGCCCGTGGGGACCCCTTTCTTGATGTCTTTCAAATGCACCAGCAACCAACGGTCGGGGTATTTTTCCAACAGCTTCGCCGGATCCTGACCCGGAAACACGGTCCACAGCACATCCATCTGGAAGGCCACGTAGCGGGGGTCGGTTTCGGCCACGAGCAGGTCGAACAGCGTGCCTTGCTCGTGGGGGTAGAATTCGTAGCCGTGATTGTGATAGAAGAATTTCATGCCCTGCTCGGCTACCGCTTTGCCGGCCCGGTTGAACACCTCGGCGGTCGCGCGGCATTGCTTCTCGTCGAACGGCGATTGGTGGTTGATCCAGGCGCAGCCCACGTAACGCAACCCCAAGGCCTGGGCATCGCGGATCACGCCGTCGATATCGTCCCGCAAGCGATCATAAGGAAAGTGGCTGCCGATCGGTACCAAGGAACGTTTGTCCAGTTCCGCCTTGAATTCGGCCGGCGTCATGCCGTAGGTACCGGCGACTTCGACGTACTTGAAGCCCCAATCGCGAACTTGATCGAGCACGGGGGCCACACCCTGCTGCTTGAACTGGTCGCGCAAGCTGTACAACTGCAACCCGGTCGGGCCATGAAAACTCTTCCCCTGGCCGACCTCCGCGGCCTCTGCACCGCTGCCAACCATGGCCAACGCGAATAACACCCCCATGCCTAACGACAAAATCTTACGCATTTGCGAATCTCCCTTGCAGAACAAAGAACAAACGTTGCCGTTGTTGTACCGGATCTGGGCGCGGGTTTCCAGGCATCGGGGGCGAGGATTGGCGAATTGAGGCAAAGATTGCCGATTGGGAGTCCCGTGGCACTTCCACCGCGTGAAACGATTCCGACAAAGATGCTCATCCGGCCGGTCGCTATGGAACGATGGAAAAAAGGGGCGGATGCCGCAAGCGGCTTGTGGATTCGCTTCGAGAATTTGCCGACAAGTTCCCTCCGAATCGCCAGCCTCACGGACGTCTTCGCGACGCATCCAACGATGGACATGAACATCAACCGCCGTTCCGCGTTGCAACGCATTTTGGCGATGACTGCCGCGTGCTGTGGGTCTGGTTGCCGCTCGGCCCCCGTGACCCAGCGTAAGCAACTGTTGCTATTGCCGGAAAAGCAGGAACTTGTCCTCGGGCAAGCAGCGTACAGGGAAGTGACAAGCCAGACGCCGCATTCGACCAAGGTGCATTTCATCGAGATGGTCAATCGCGTGGGCTTGCGGATTGCCGAAGCCACCGACAAACCGGACTACGCCTGGGAGTTCCGCGTGCTTGCCACGCCCGCCCAAAACGCCCTCTGCCTGCCGGGCGGCAAAGTCGCGGTGTATGAGGGTATCCTGCCGGCCTGCGTCCATGAAGCCGGTTTGGCAGTCGTGATGTCGCACCAGATCGCCCACGTCTTGGCTCGTCATGGAGGCGAGCGAGTGAGCCAGCACGACGCCGTCGAAGGCGTGCGGCAGACGGTTCAATACATGGCCCACAAGCAGGATGTCCGAAACAGAGAATCCGTGCTGCATGCCTATGGGGTTGCTTCGACGGCCGGCGAGATTCTGCCGTACAGCCGCCAGCACGAGTCGGAAGCCGATCAACTGGGTCTGCGGTTGATGGGTCAAGCCGGCTATGATCCCGCCGAGGCGCCGCGGTTTTGGAGACGTTTGGCCAGCGCCGATCCGAGAACCCAACCGTCCGAATTCCTCGCGACGCACCCGTTGTACGAGGGCCGCGACAAGGAGTTGGACCAGTTGGTGCCGCTGGCCGCCCAGCTGTATGCACAAGCACCGGATAAACGGGGGCTTGGTGTCCCGGTCATGAACGGCCCCTCGATCGACGGCGCGGAACTGACGGCCGCTCGCAGCCGCTTGGCAGACGAACGGCCGTCTGCCCCAGCGGAGGCTGATTTCGCGGCCCTTCCCGAACCGATCGAACTGCCGTTGATTCCCCGCCACGAATCCCACGAGCACGTGGGGGCGCCGCGCTGGGTGCGCTGATATCTGCGGGCCGACCGCGCGTCGAAATCTGGCGCTCGTCTTGTCTGCTGCTCGGCCCCGCCGGATTCCTCCTGTTCGTTCGCCTGTCACAAACGATCGTCGGTCACAGTTAGCATGACGGCGGGAGGGAATCCTCGGGATCCTTGCTCCGAGCCACGGCTCTCTCACCGCTGAAACGTGGCACAAACCAAGCCGAACCAAACGCAGCCAACGGCTCCAAGAGGATCGTCGGCACCGACGACGTCTGTAATCCCGAAACCGAGGTGCGTATGAACTTCGTCCCGCCTGTTATGGGCTATGTGGGGCCCGAGTCCTTTCTTCCGCTGGCTTCCGTGATGTCGGCCGTCGTCGGAGTAGCCCTGCTGTTCGGCAAGCGACTGCAGCTGTTGAGTGCGGCGGCATGGCAGCGGATTCGGAACGATCGCAGCCGCTTCTAACGCCAGCGGATAGAGAAGAGACACGATGCGGATGGTCGTTGTGCCGGCCGCCTTGCTGGGCGGCGGTTTTTTCTATTTCTGGCTTGTCGTCGCTTGGGGCGACCGCAGCACTGCCGGGTTGAAATACTACGGCCGCACGCCACCACAGCGCAGACGGTATCGCCGCTTGCTATCGTTCCAGCGCGTGCTGCTCGCACCGCTGGTCTGGTTCCTGCCCCGCGTGCTGCCCTTCCGATTCGCTTCCGCCAGTTTCCATTTCCGCGGCGTGGCCGCCCCTCAAGGGACGTGCAGTCCGCACAGTTTCGCCCGCGCCGCTAGCTTCCAGCCGTCGCCCGCCGACGTCTTCGTCGCGACCCCGATGCGATGCGGCACGACCTGGATGCAGCAACTGCTGTACGAAGTGCTGACTCGGGGGCAACAGGATCTGGCCGCCCTCGGTCGGACGCTGTGTGAAGTGTCGCCGTGGTTGGAATCCCTGCGGGGGGTGCCGATCGAAGTCGCACCCCGAGTTGGCCGCGATCCGCCGCGACGCATCATCAAGACGCATCTGCCGGCGCGTTTGTGTCCCTACGCGCTCGCGGCGTCCCAGATCTACGTCGTTCGGCATCCCGTGTCCTGTTTTGCCAGCTGCGTGAGTTTCTTGAGGATGAATCTGCAGGGTTTCGCACCCCGCCTGGAAGACGCAGAAGCCTGGTTCTGCTCGCCGCAGTCGATGTGGTGGGGAACCTGGCCAGAACATGTGCGGGGCTGGTGGGAACGGGCCCGGGACAACGACAACGTCGAGTTCGTATTCTTTGAAGACATCAAACGCGATCTGCCCGGCACCATCCGGCGACTTGCCCAGGTGCTTGCCATCCCGCCGCTGACGCCCCTCGAATTGGCACAGGTTCTCGATCATGGCAGCTATGCCTGGATGCAAACACACGCCGATTTGTTCGAGGTACAGCCGCCGCACCTGCTCCAGCCCCATCCGACATGCTTTGTGAGCGGTCGTATGAACCGCTACGAAGATGTGCCCGCCGACATGGGCCAGCGGATCCTTGATTGGTGCCACGCGGAACTGGCCGACATCGACTTTCCCTGGGAGCGATTCGGCGACGGTGACTCGCTGCGGCTGGGACCGACGGGCGATGTCCGGTAGCGCTCTGTCTGCCAATTCCGAAAAGGTCAACATGCACTCAGACGAGAACGATCGCAGGTACAAGGCGACGCCCCACCGCCTGGGTTGGGCGACGTTGGCCGGCGTGGTCCTGTGGTTCGGCCTGGTGACGGGATTGGGCGAGGTGGCGTTTCGCCTGCTCACCTACGCAAGCGGTTCCGAGCATCTGTTCTACAACGAGCATTTCATGTGGCTGACGCCGGTCGCCGAAGCGATCTTGTTCGTGGGCTTCGGCGTGCCCTTGATGTCGCCGCTACGGCGGTTGCCCTCCCCCACCGCCCTGGGCCTGGTTGTCGGGGCGTCGAGTCTCGCCGCCACGCTGGGAATCGTCGTTTCGTCGGGCTACGTCTATGCTTGGGTCGCCTTGATTCTGGCCGCCGGCGTCGCTTGGCGGCTCGGCCATTGGGTGCGACGACGACCGACATGGACCGCCACGTCCTGCCATCGGACGTTGCCGTTCCTGCTCGGCACCGTGGCGGTGCTGGCGGGACTGGTGTTCGCGCGTCAGGCCGATCAGGACGCGGCGGCTCGCACGCAAGCCGCCGCGGCGGATCCTCGCGTCCCCAACGTGATCCTGGTGGTCCTGGATACGGTTCGGGCAGACAGCTTGAGAATGTACCGCGAGGACGGCGTTGGGCTGCCGTTCTTGGAACGACTGGCGACCCGCGGCTTGGTCTACGAGTCGGCTATCGCGCCCGCTCCCTGGACGCTGCCCAGCCATGCCAGCATGTTCACGGGACGTTACCCCAACGAGTTGTCCACAGGCTGGTTTCAGCCGTTGGACGACCGGCAGCCGACGTTGGCGGAGGTCTTGGGACAAGCGGGCTATGCGACGTCCGGGTTCGTCGGGAACACCCTGTATTGCCCTCGCACCACCGGACTGCGCAGGGGCTTTGGGCATTACGAGGATTTTGGCTTTGGCTGGGGGGAGGTGTTCCGGCACTCGGTCTTCGTTCGGAACCTGCAGCGCAAGCTGGATCCTCTGGCCTGGTTCGGCTTCCACGACGAACTGGGCCGAAAACCCGCCCCATCGGTGACGAATGGCTTTCTGCGCTGGCTGGACCGGCCTGGTTCGCGGCCCTTTTTCGCCTTTCTGAATTACTTCGACGCGCACTCGCCGTACCTGCCGGCTCGGCTGGCCAACGACGGACGCCGCCTGACCGACCGAGAGCAGGCCCTGTCGAAAAGGCTCGCGGAGGCGGAGCACGCCGAGTTGCAGCAGCACGCGGACTTTTTGCGGCAGTGCTACGAATCGACGCTGGTCGAACTCGATGCGGAATTGCGGCGGCTGGCAGACGAACTGGCGCAACGTCAGCTGCTCGACAATACCATTCTTGTCGTGACTTCCGATCACGGCGAACTCTTTGGCGAGCATGGCGTGTTCTACCATGGGAACAGCCTGTATCGTCCCGCGGTCCACGTTCCTCTGCTGGTCAGTTGGCCGTCCGGCATCCGGCAAGCCCAACGCATCCAGGCCGGGGTATCGCTGAAAGATCTGCCCGCCACGATTTTGGATTTTCTCGACCTGTCGTCCCAAACTGCCTTGCCGGGCACGTCGTTTCGGCCTCGCTCCGGCCCTTCCTCGCCCCAACAACCGCGACCCGTCTTGAGCATGGTGGATCCGGGCCCGAAAGCTGACCGATTCAGCCGCGCGCCGGTGGCCAAGGGGCCGATGTGGGCTTGCCTGGACGACGGCATTTTTCTGATTCGCGAGGGTGATGGTACCGAGCGGGCCTTCGACTTTGCCGCCGATCCTCGCGAGGCAGCCGATCTGACGCTTGTCCCCGAGTACGCCGAACGGCTGAACGCGGTTCGCGAGGCGGCAAGGTCAGAGTCCAGCCGTTAGGCGACTCGAACAAAACCCCCGTCATACTCCCGTCCCCTTGCTTTGCATTGCCCGCAGACGCGGTAGAATACGAATCGTTGCGGCAGCGCGCGCTGCCGAGCAAACATGCAGACAAGGAGAGACATCATGAAACGAATGTTGGGAATCATCGTCGTGTTGTGTTGGGCCAACCTGTCGGCTGCGGCCGCCGAACCCAAGTTGGTATTCGAGGACGGCTTTGACGGAAAACCGGGGGACGGCTGGAGCTGGCTCCGCGAGGATCCGACCGCTTGGCGAATCAAGGACGGTGCTTTGGAAATCCGCATCCAGCCGGGCGTGGCGGGCACGGTCAAAAATGCGCTGGTTCGCCAGGCGCCGGATCGCCGCGAGGGCTCGTTCGCCATCGACGTGACCGTCCGGTTCCTGCAGCCGCCCACGCAGCAGTACGAGCAGGGCGGCATCACCTGGTACCACAGCGGCAAGCCGGTGTTCAAGCTGGTCTATGAACGGATCGACGGCGAGACGTTCATCATTCCGGGTCGCAAACCGATGACGGCGGAATCGGTCCAGTTGCGGCTGGTCGTGACCGCCGCCAGCTGGACCGCCCAGTACCGCGCCGGCGGTCAAGGCGAGTTTGAAACGGCGGGAACCGGCCCGCTGCCCGAACCCGGCGACGACCAGGTCAGCATCCAATGCTACCAGGGCCCACCGGACGCAGAGCATTGGATGCGGTTCGACGATTTTCGCATTTGGAGGCTAGCGGAATAGGGCGAACGGAAGCGGAAAACTGGCACGTGGCAGGCGCTTTCCGAGACGCGATTCATCGGTCTCGGAGCGCCCGGTCTACCTGCTGCGGCTCAGCCGCTGTTCGGTGATCTCGATCGAGCGGAGCAGCCCGCGGGCCTTGTTGAGCGTCTCGTGGTATTCCTGCTCCGGCTGGCTGTCGGCCACGATGCCCGCTCCGGCTTGGATATAGGCTTTATCGCCCTGAATGACGATCGTGCGCAGGGCGATGCAGGTGTCCATGTTGCCGTGATAGTCGAAGTGCCCGACGGCGCCGGCATAGGGACCGCGGCGGTGCGGCTCCAATTCGTCGATGATCTCCATCGCCCGGACCTTGGGCGCGCCGGAGACGGTGCCGGCCGGCAGGCAAGCGGTCAGGGCGTCGAAGGCGTCTTTGCCCTCGGCCAATTCCCCCGTGACGTTGGACGTGATGTGCATCACGTGGCTGTACCGCTCGATGACCATCACGTCGGACAGTTCGACGGAACCGAAGCGGGCCACCCGGCCCACGTCGTTGCGTCCCAAATCGACCAGCATCACGTGTTCCGCCCGTTCCTTGGGATCGGCCAGCAGTTCCGCCGCAAGGCGCCGATCATCTTCTTCCGTCGCCCCGCGTCGCCGGGTGCCCGCCAGAGGCCGCACTGTGACTTTGCCGCCGACCACCCGGCACATGATCTCCGGGGAACTGCCGACCAGCGTGACGTCCGCCGTGCGCAGGAAGAACATGAACGGGCTGGGATTGACGACGCGCAGGGTGCGATAGATCTCGAACGGGTCCACACGCAATTCCAGTTCCAGTCGCTGGCTGATCACCACCTGGAAAATATCGCCGGCTTCGATGTAGCGGACGCATTGCCGCACCGCGTCTTCGAATTGCTCCTGACGAAAGTTCGAGCGGTACGGGATCGTCGGCTCGCCGATCGGATGGATGTCGGTGCTCTGCAGCGTCACCGGCGTGGCCACCAATTCGGCGACCGTTTCATCGACCCGCTGCTGGGCCTTGGCATACGCCTGGTCCGCTTCCTCCGGGCTGTCGACACGAGCCGTGACCACCACGTACATCGTCTTGTCGATATTGTCAAAGACGACCATGCGATCGTAGAAACCAAACGCCAAATCGGGCAGGCCGCGATCATCCTGCGGCGCGTCGGGTAGGTGCTCGGCATAGCGGACGACGTCGTAGCCCGCGTATCCGACGGCGCCGCCGCCAAAGGGCGGCAACTCCGGCAGCAAAGCCGCCTTGGGCTCGCTCAAGAACTGCCGCAATACCTGCAACGGGTCGGCGACCGTCGACCGTCGCGTCACCCCGCCTTGACGGATCGCCACCTCCGTACCCCGGGCCGTCATCTCCAGAAACGGATCGGCGGCCAAAAAGCTGTAACGCCCCACCCGCTCGCCGCCAATCACGCTCTCGAACAGGCACGCACTGCCGCCTGTGTCGATCTTGTGAAAAGCGGTGACCGGGGTCAGCGTATCGCTGACCAGACGGCGATAAACCGGGATCAGTTGATGGTCCTGAGCCAGGCGGCGAAAGGTGTTCGGATCTGGATGGTGCATGGGGGCAGGTTCCTACTTTGCCAAATCCTTCAGGTAGATATTCCGCCAACGGACTTCGTAGGGGCCGGTTCCTTTGGCGATGCCGTGGACTTGCAAGCCGATGAAGCCAGATGATTTGCCGGACTTTTCATCGACCAGATCGGCCACGGGGACGTCATTGACCCATGTTTTGATCGACTTGCCGACGCACCGCACGCGGTACTTGTTACATTGGCCCCTCTTAAAGGCCGCTTGGGCGGCGGGGTCGGAACGGTCTTCGCACAGCCATCCCGTGTCCAATGCTTCGCCATAGATAAAACCGGCTGTGCCGTTGGTGGCGATCTCGACCTGCGGACCGTGGACGCGACCCTTGTTGTATTCTTCCTTGCTCTCCGAGCGAATCTGGACGCCGGAATTCAGCTGGTCATCCACCTTGACCTCGAATACCAACTCGAAGTCGCTGTAGTCTTTTTCGGTGCAGAGGAACGAATTGGGGCTGCCTTCGTTGGTCTTGCCGAGAACGCAGCCGTCCTCGACGCGAAAGATCGCCGTCCCATTCCGCAGAACCCACCCCTCCAGTGTCTTGCCGTCGAACAGCGTCACAAATCCTTCCGGCGGCTCATCCGCGGCCGCCGACTGCAGGATTCCCGTCGCCACGAACGCGACAATCGCCAACATCCCACTCCGCAAAAACGTTGTCATCACACGCGCTCCTGTCCAGTTTTCCAGTTTGCCTTGCTTGTCAAACCCCACGCGCAGCTTGCGGGCTGCAACTTTATACCATTGTGCCAAGACGTTTGGCAGTTGCAAGAAGTCGAACCGGGTGGGTAGAGTAAAGGCGTAACGAGAGCAACGATCTTCCGAGCACCGAATCGAACATGGACATCGTCGACCACCCATTTCACGTTCCGCTGGTCCACCGGCTGCGTTTTACCCACGATGTTTTCGGTCCCGACCAGCAGATACTGGCGGACGTACTGGAACCATCGGGCGGCGGACCCGCTCGCGTCCAATTCTGGATTGACGCCAATGTCGAGGCCGGCAACCCGCAATTGCGGCCGCAAATCGAGCGGTTTTTTTCCACCTACCGGCAACGCATCCAGCCGGGAGGCGACATTCAAATCGTTCCCGGCGGCGAGGAGATCAAGAACGACGTCCAGGTGCTGGAGCGGATGCTGAAGGTGTTTCACGCCGGCGACTTGGATCGGCGCAGCTACGTCGTGGTGATCGGCGGCGGCGCGGTCCTGGACGCCGTCGGCTTTGCCGCCGCGATTGCCCATCGCGGTTTGAGGCTCGTCCGGCTGCCGACTTCGACGCTGGCCCAAGGCGATTCGGGCGTGGGCGTCAAGAACGGCGTCAACTTGTTTCAGAAAAAAAATTGGCTGGGCTGCTTTGCGGCGCCGTGGGCAGTGATTAACGATGCTCGGCTGCTGGTGACGCTGAGCGACCGCGATTTCCTGTGCGGATTCTCGGAAGCCGTCAAAGTGGCCTTGCTCAAGGATGCCACGCTGTTCGACGAATTGTGCCAGTCGGCCGAGCGGATTCGTCAGCGGGACATGACCGCCGCCTTGCCGGTGATCCGCCGCGCAGCCCTGCTGCACCTGGAGCACATCACGCAAGGCGGCGATCCGTTTGAAATGCTCGAAGCCCGCCCGCTGGATTTCGGGCACTGGTCAGCTCACAAACTGGAGAGCATGAGCGGTTTTCAGTTGCGGCATGGCGAAGCCGTCGCCATCGGGGTGGCCGTCGACACGATGTACTCGTCGCTGGTCCACGGCTTGCCCAGCCAATCGGCCGATCGCGTGCTGCACTGCCTGCAACGGCTGGGCATCCCGCTGCAAGCCCCGAATCTGCATGAAACCGAGACCCTGTTTCGCGGACTGGAAGAGTTTCGCCAGCACCTGGGCGGCCAACTGACGCTGACCATGCTGCGGGACGTCGGCGATCCTGTCGAGGTCCATCAGGTGGACGCGGACCGAATGCGGCAATCCGTCCGGTTCGTGCTCGCCTTTGCGCACGGCTGGTCGCTCGAATTCCCCTAACCGCTTGTTGTGCAAGCTATGATTTCCTATCGTTTCACGAACCCGTTCCTCGCACGGCGCGGTGGCAACGGATTCGAGGATTCTTCTGGACGACGATAACACGATGGCCGAAACAAAACGCTTATCCGGCATATTCACCCCGAACGTTGTTCCGTTGGACGGGCGCGGCGAAATCGACGAAGCGGAACTCCGCCGCTACGTCGATTGGCTGATCGCTCGCGGCGTCCACGGTCTGTATCCCAACGGATCGACGGGCGAATTCACGCGCTTTACCGCGGACGAACGGCGGCGGATCATCGAGATCATCGCCGACCAAACCGCGGGACGGGTGCCGATTCTGGCAGGGGCGGCGGAAGCCAACACGCGGGAAACGATCAAGGCGTGCGAACGCTACCACGAATTAGGGGCGCGCGCCGTCGCGATCGTTTCGCCGTTCTACTACCGCCTCAGTTCGGCCGGCGTCTACGCCTATTTCAAAGAAATCGCCGATCACTCGCCGATCGACGTGACGCTGTACAACATTCCCATGTTTGCCTCGCCGATCGACGTCCCGACCGTGACACGGCTGGCCGCCGAGTGTCCCAAGGTGGTCGGGATCAAGGATTCGTCCGGAGATTTGCCGCAGATGATGCGGATGATTGCCGCCATCCGACCGCAGCGGTCCGATTTCTGTTTCCTGACCGGCTGGGACGCGGCCCTGATGCCGATGCTGCTGATCGGCTGCGACGGTGGCACCAATGCGACCAGCGGCGTGGTGCCGGAAATCACCCGCAAACTGTACGACTTGACGCTCGCCGGACGCTTGGACCAAGCCCGCGATTTGCAGTACCGCTTGCTGACTCTGTTCGACGCCATGCTGTATTCGGCCGAATTCCCGGAAGGCTTCCGAGCGGCGTTGAACCTGCGCGGGATCCGCGCCGGTGCCGGGCGGCAGCCCAAGTCGGAGGTTCAGAAGATCGAGTTGGACAAGTTGAGCCGGGAACTTCAGTGCTTGCTGGCGGCCGAGGGGTTTGCCGACCAGCCCGTCGGCGGCTGTCCCGTCAAAGAGCCGATCGACCCGGAACAAGTGGCCCGCATCGTCCGCGACGTGGTCGGCCAATTGCGCAAGCAAGGGGCATCCGGCGGCGGAGCGTAACCGACGCACGTCCCAGCGCTGCCCTTGCCGCGGCCGTCCAGGGCCGTCGGCGCACACCGTTCCGCGACACCGCCGACGCCGCATTCGCCAACCTCGCGGGGCCGCGGGCTTGACGCTTGACGCGGGGCTGGCATAATGGACCCGCGATCGCCGGAAAGCCCGGCCGAGACGTGTACACCGTAACCCGATACACCGTAACTCGATCCAAGGAACCGTGGGCCATGAACTATCCCGACCATGTCGTCAGCATCCATCCCTACTTCAAAGTTCATCCGGGCAAGATGGACGAATTCAAGGCGGCGCTGCCCGCGTTCATCGAAAAGACGGCGACCGAAAAGAACAATCTGTACTACGATTTCACAATCCATGGCGACGAGGTCTTCTGCCGCGAAGCGTACATCGGCGCGGACGGTCTGCTGGAACACCTCGACAACGTGGGAGCGCTGTTGGAACCGTTAATGAAACTGGCCGACTTGACGCGCGTCGAAGTCCATGGCCCGGCTGCGGAACTTGACAAGCTCAAGGGTCCGCTGGAACAACTCAAACCGGTTTGGTTCACCTACATGTTCGGCGTGAAACGATAACCGTGGCCATGATCGCCCTCATGGGAAACTCGGTTTCGAATTGCATCGAGGGACTGTACGGCCCGCGATGATAGGGGGTGCCCCCGGAAATGTGCCCCCGGAAATGGGTTGTCAGAGGCCTCCGTATTTGTTACGATGGGCGCGCCGGCACCGACGTCGGCGGAAGGTTCCAACAAACCGCGTTAAGCCAACGGAGGATGAAGCGGCGAAATGGCCGACCTGCACAGCGAATGGAAACTTCCTGTCCTGCTGATCTATGACATCGACCCGTCATGGACCGAGGCGGAACAGGAGGAAACGAAACGCGTGAGCCAACGATTGGGTCATGCCCTGCGGCGACAGGGACATTCGGTGCGATTTCTGCCTGTGAGCGATCCTGATCTGCCGAGTGTCTTGGCGGCGCATGACCCCCGCGACGTGATCGTGTTCAACTGGTGTGAAGCGTTGCCGGGGATCGAGCGGAGCGAAGTTTGGGTGGTGGAAACGTTGGAGCGGCTTCGTTTCACGTACACCGGAGCAACGCCCGACGTGATCAAACGCAGTTACGACAAGCCGCAGGTCAAGCGGCTGTTGCAGGCGCAGGGCGTTCCGACGCCCAAGTGGAAACTGTTCCGCTCGGCGGCGGGAAGCGACTGGAATTGCTTTCCGGCGATCGTCAAACCGGCTTGCGAGCACTGCAGTTTCGGGATCGATTCCGGCGCCGTGGTCTGCGATCCGGCGGAGTTGAACCAACGCGTGACCTACGTGCTGGACACCTTCCAGCAGCCGGCGATCGTCGAGGATTTCGTGGACGGCCGCGAGTTCCACGTGCCGATTTGGGGCAACGACCAGGTCGAGATGCTGCCGCCGGTCGAGATCGACTTCTCGGCGTTGGACAACTTCGCCGACCGCCTGTGTTCCTACGACGCGAAATTCGCTCCCGACTCGATCGCGTATCGCAAGATCAAGAGCTGGGCTCCGGCCCGCTTGTCGCCGGAGGAAATGGCCCAGCTGGAAGCGGCCTCGAAGGCGGCCTACCAGACCCTGGACTGCCGGGACTATGGGCGAATCGATGTGCGTTTGCGGGACGGCGTGTTCTATGTCCTGGACGTCAACCCAAACGCCGATCTCAGTTTTGACGCCAGCCTGGCCTTGGCGGCGGAGAAAGCCGGCTATTGTTACGGCGCGCTGGGCAGCCGCGTCGTGGAATTCGCGCTGGAACGGCATCCGTCAAAATCGAGCGCCCCACCAGTAGCTACTTAGAATCGCCGTCAGCTGCGCCACCAGCGAGACGCGATCTGCGTTCGGGGCGATCCGAATCCCGGAAGAACTGGCCACCGTCGTATAGTCCCGGTACAGCGTCCGCAAATCGCCCCGCGTTCGATCGCCGTTGCCGCTGGCCCAGTGCGTGATCCCGTCGAGGATCAATTCTTCGTTTTCTTCCAGGAATTCAGCCAGATACAGACCTTCTTCGATGTCTTGATCATCGGGGCTGCTAAGGGTTGCGATTTCTGTCAGATCGTTGGCCATGCCTTCGGCGGTGTCCGCCGAACCGCGCTCGCACAATCGCAACCAGGATTCGGTGATCTTCCAGCGTGGCGGCTCGCCGTCTCGGCGGCTGAGCAGAATCGCAAAGTACTGACTGGGTTCGTAACAGTCCGATTCACTCGCCTCGTTCCAGGCATTTCGCACCAAGCGGGTTTCGGACCACCGAAAGAAAACCATGTGCTTTTCCTTGGGGTCGACAATGATGAACTTCCGCTGCTGGGCCAAGTACCCGATGACGGCGACCCAGTGGTCGAAATCCTTGGACAGGAGAATGGCCGGATTGCCGTGGCGGAGGTGAACGCGCAGCCGCCTCGCGAATTCCTTGCCTTGGCTCTGCTCCCGGCTGAGGACGAATTCCGATTTGACGCCAAAGGCGCGAGCGGCGCGGCGCAGCCCCCTTTCGTCCACACCGTGAATGAACACACTGACGGGACGACCCGCCGCTGCCGCCAACTGCCGCTGGGTGGCCGCGATACCAAGAATGAACAGACAACCGGACAGGCTACACGGGCCGCAGTGACTCGGCAGTTGCAGCTCGCACAACGGAGCAAAGGCTCGTTTTTTCTTCGATTTCATCGGAGCGTATCAGCAACGACACCACGGGGGTTGGGTCGCTCGCGGTCAGCGGGGGAGTTATCCGTCGAACCAGGCGGGGGAGCGTCGGCGCGGTTTCGTGCATAGAACCTTTGGGCCGGCACAGGAAACCTGCTCCCGCCTCACGAATCATCCGAACCAGCGTGGGAAGTCACCTGTCTGCTTCCCTCATTCCCGAGCCATTCTGTAGCTGGGCTGAGGAAGTGTCAAGGGTTTGTTGCTCAGATGGCGCTGCAAGGAGGGGTGGCCGCCAAGCCGGAACCCCTTACGCCGATGGCACTTCCGCACAGAACACAAATCCATCAAACGGTTGTTTCCATAACGAAAAAGCCCGGCCGCTTTGAAACGGCCGGGCTTGTTTCGTGAGGAACCTCGGGACCGCTTAAGCGATGCCCGCCAGCACGGCATCGACAGATGCCTCGTAAGTCCCCGCGTCGCCGACGGCTGCCAACAGCTCCGCGTCCGACAGATCAGACCACGACTCGCCTTCGCCCGCGGCGGCCAACGGGTACATGGGCAGGCCGAAATCTTCCGCATCGCCCGAGATACGGGTCATCCAGGACCCCGACTTGTACATGCTGCGGATCGCATCGTCGGTCGCGTCGATCTCGCGCACCGTCGACGTGCGTCGGTCCGTCAGCGGCAACTTGCCGTTCTGGACGGTACACTGGAAGTTGTTGGAGTTGGCCGGTGATTCGCGGCCGGGGGTATAATCGCTCCAGCCGCCGATATCGACATACCAAAGCAGATTGCCGAAGGCATCCGTCCCGTACAGCAAGCCGCCGCCATTCGGGCCGGAATGGACCAGGTCGTGCAGTCCCAGTCCGATGAATTCCGCACGGAAAGCCATTTCGCCGAAATTGTTGTTGCTGCCCAGGATCCCGGGGGCGTGGCCGAACAGTGGCAGGGCGATGCTCATCTGATCGTTCGCAGCCATCGTGCCGCCCTGATCGCCGATCGTGTCCCTGCCATCGATAAAGGCGATCGGTTGGTGTTGGCTCAACGCGTAAACCGTTCCCGCCTGGCTGGGCATTACATTGCTGAACTTGTACCAGCCCGTGGCGTCGGTCCAGGCGGACAGGTTGACCGGATTACCCTGGACATCCGTTCCCATCAAGCTCATCCGAACGCCGCCGATTCCCCATTCACCGGGGTCTTTGACGCCATCGTTATCCGCGTCAAAGTAGACGTACCCGGACACGTCGCTGGGGACAAAGTCGACCACCACCACGTAAACCGTGGCCGTGTCGGTCAATCCCGAACCATCCGGGCGATCGTTGATGGTGTAGACGATCTCGACGTTGCCCGTGAACCCTGGCGTCGGCGTGAACAGCAGACGGTTGCCGCTCTGAATGGTAACTGTGCCAGCGGTCGCGTTGGCCTGGGTGATCGTCAGCGTCTCGCCGACATCGGGCCCGGTATTGTCATTGACCAACACGTCGAAGGGGTTGCTGGTGCTGTTCCAGAGGACCATAAACCGGTTCGTAGGACTGCCGTCGTCGTTGGCCACCGGCGGATCGTTGACCGGATTGACCGTGATCGCCAGGGTGTCCGTATCGGTCTGAGGACCGCCGAGCCCCGTGTGCCCGTTGTCGTTGGTCGTGATGACCAACTGCGCCGGTCCGTTGTAATCCTGGCTCGGCCGGAACTTCAGACCATTCAGGGCCGCGTTGATGTTCGCGATCGAACCTTCCAGCTTGACGGATCCCGTCCCCATGGGCGTCACGGTGACGTTGGGAACGGCCACGGGGGTCAGCGTCCCATTGGTGGCCGACAAGGTGACTGCCACAACGCCTAGCCCGGCATCCGGATCGCTCACCCGCAGGTTTCCCGGGAAGATCAGGTCGGAGTCCTCGTTTACCGTCACCGGGCCTGTCGGCAGATGGTTTTGCGGCGGATCGTTAATCCCGCTGACGATGATGGCCACAGTAGCGGTCGGGACGGGGACGAATTCGCCGTCCGACGCCGTAATCCGTAACGCCGGCGAGCCCTCGTAACCGATGGTTGGGGCGAAGACCAGACCGTTCAGGGCCGCGTTGACGGCGACCAGGGAACCGGAAAACGTCACGCTGCCCGAATTATTGGCGCCAGCGGTGATGGTCACGCCTTGGGTCGTCCCCAGGGTCAGCGCGCCGGGATTCACTGCGGGACTCAGCGGATCGGGCTGCAGCGTGAGTCCAACCGTCAATTGGGCGCTGTCGATGTCATTCACCGAGATCTCGCTGACCGTGCCCGCCGTGAATACAAAGTCGTCGTCCTGTAGCATGGCCGCTTGCGCCGGAGCCTTGATCGTCGGGGCATCATTCACCGGCGTCACGGTCACGTTAAAGGACCGAGAAACCAGCCCGTCGTCCGCCGTTCCGAGGACGCCGTCCAGGCCGGCGTCCCTGACCGTGACCGTGATGATCGCGGTCCCAAACTGGTTCGCCACGGGCGTGTACGCCAGCGTGCCGGTCGTATTCGGCGAAGTGTAGGTGACCGTCGGATTCGGGATCAGGCCGAGATTGCTGCTGGCCGCCGTCACCTGCAGGGCTTGCGTTTCCAGGGGACCCGCGGTGATCCCCGTCAAGTTCACCGTTTGCTGCGGGGCGTCTTCCGGAATGGGCGCCGGATTGGCAATGGGATCCAGCGTCGGCGGGTCATTGACGGCGATGACATTGATCGTCACGGTCGCGATCGAATCCTCACCCGCGCCGGACGTGTCGTTGATCGTGTACGTGAAGACATCGCTTCCGAAATAGTTGGGATTGGGAACGTACCGGAGCTTGTCGTCCGTCAAGTCATTCAGGGTGCCGTTGTCCAGCAACGTCACCACGCCGTGGGCGGGCTGCGTGAAGCTGAGCAAGGTGACTTTGGTCCCCGGCGGATCGATGTTCGCCAAGTCGTTGGCCAGCACATCCAGCGCGGGCGCCGTGGCCGCTGTGGCGTCTTCCAGGACGTCAAAACGGTCCGCGCGAGCGCGGGGCCGGACGACGGGGACGACGTCGACCGTAACCGTCGCCGTGTCCTCCAATCCACTGTTGTCCCGAATGGTGTAGGTAAAGGTGTCCGTGCCGAAGAAATCGCCAGCGGGGGTGTACACCACATGCGTTCCGCCGACGCCGATGGCCACACTGCCGTTGGCCGGGTTGGTGACGGCCACGACTCGAATGTCGTCGACAGACGCTTCGAACGGTCCCGGGCTGTCGTTGGCCAGGACGTCCAGGATGTTATCCGTGCTCATCTCGTCGACTTCCAAGGCGTCGTCAGCGGCCTCCGGCGGGTCATTCACGTTGACCACGGTGACCGAAACCGTCGCCGTGGCCTCCAGTCCGCCGCTGTCCCGGATCGTGTAGGTGAATGTTTCCGAACCGAAGTAATTGGCCGCGGGCCTGTAGCTGACGTTCGCGGCCGTGAAAGTCACCGTGCCGCCTTGATTTCCTTGGGTTACCGCCACGACCGCAATGGTATCGATCGACTGTTCCAGCGGCCCCGGGCTGTCATTCGCCAGCACGTTGAACACGACGGGAGCACTGTCTTCCAGAATGCCGGTGAAGGTGTCGTTCACGGCAACCGGAGGATCATTGACCGGGGTCACCGTCACCGTGACGGTGCCCACAGCGGTGGCTCCTTCCGAGTCCCGCGCCGTGTACGTGAACTTCTCCGTGCCAAAGAAATTCGCTCGAGGGCGGTACACCACGTTGGCTGCTCCCGCGCCGATTTGCACGGTCCCGCCTTGGTCAGGAGTGCCGACGGCCGAGACAGTCAGCGCCTGGGGCTCGTTAGCCGGGCCAGCCGTGTCGTTCGCCAAGACGTGGATGATCGTGTCTCCGGCATCTTCCAGCACCGTGACCGCATCGTTGACGACCACCGGCGGATCGTTCACCGGGGTCACCGTGACAGTCACCGTACCGGTGGCGGTATTCGGGGTCGGCGTCTTGGCATCCCGGACTTGATAGGTGAACGTTACCTGCCCGTTGAAGTTGGCTGCGGGCGTAAAGTTGACGTTAGTGCCCGAAATAATGACCGTCGCCGAACCGGCAGGGCTGACGACGCTTAGGCCGCCGGCAACCAGCGACAGCGGCGCCACGCCGCCCGCCGCGGTGTTCACCGAGTCGTTGGCCAAAACGCTGATGGAGGTGGTCCCCGAGTCTTCCAGCACGGTGCGCGTGTCATTGACCACGGTGATGGGCGCCAGAATCGTCAGGGGAGCCGGGTCGATGAACCCGATGTTCGCCGGGTTGACTTCTGTGTTCGAGCCACCGCCGCCCGGCAGGGAGAACACGAGCGTCTTGCTCTGCTCGGCGGCATTCCCGGAGAACTGGAGCGTTCCACCTTGGTCCGCGCGGACGTCCACCGTGAAGAAATGGTATTCCAATCTCGGCGTGTATGTGGGCGGGCTGTTCAAATTGAACCGATTGATGAAGGCCCCAATTTCGCCGAGGTTGCGGCTGCCAGCAGGCTGACCAACTTCCAGCGGCTCGTTCAACGCAATAGGACCGTTGACGTAGGGATCGATGAAAACGAAGGAACTGCGGAACAACGCTGCTTGCAATTCCGGGGTCGTGGGATTGATCGGAATGTAATTGTCGACAACCGTTGGAGCAGGGGTAAACGGCAGGAATTCCGTCGTATCCCCGTCGCCGTCGGTATCGTTGACGTCCTGGTACGAACCCATTAACCCCGTGCCCTGGACCGTCATCCCGGGAACGTCCCGCTCGCCCAAACTGCGAACGAAACGGATGAAATAGCGTCCGTCGAAATCCGCACCTTCTAACGTCGTTACTTCGACATTGCCCACGCCCACCGCCGGCAGGGCTTCCAACGCGGCTTTGATTGTCGGTGCGTCCTCGCCGCGAGACGCGAAGTACGGAATGGGCGCCGTCTGTTGTCCCGCGTAGGTCAAGCGAAAGCTGCCTGTCCCCCAGACGCCGCCGGGACGCGTGGCATCCAACCGCAACTCCTGGGTCTCTCCGTATCGAATCGTCGCCAGATTGGCGTTCGTCATCAGGACGTCCATGTACGCGGCGAAAACGCCCGTCGGATTTCCGAACGTCGTGCTGCCGGGATCCGGATCCCCCTTCAGACGCACGTCCTGGACGAAGCCTCGCACTTGAAACGTCTGCCCCACGCTGATCGAGTTGCCGGACAACGGCACGCCATTCACGTCCGTCAGCGCCAGACGATATCGCACCACGTCGCTGGGCGCGATTTCGCCCTCGCCGTTGTTGATCGTGTTCACGATTCGCAGCGCGTCTATGGCCGTCAGCGCCCCGTCCCCGGACACGTCCATATAGTACGGGACATCCGCCATCTCCGGCAGGGAATCGCCCGTGTTGAGCAGATCGCGACTGCCATACTGGTTCATCGAGTTGATCACGACCAACGCGTCTCGGGCATCGACGCGGAGGTCATTGTTCACATCCTCCGGCCAGAAGCCGTTGTGGAAGGGGTTGGCACTCAACATCGTCCGCGATTCCAATTGTTCGGTCTGCAACCATCGGCGTTGCGTGCGGACGTGACGGCTTTTTCCATGCTGTCGCTCGCGGCGACTGTGCGAATTGCGGCGTGTTTGAATCATTGCTTGTGTCCCGCTTTGAAAATGACCCGAAGTGCCAACCGCTCTCGGCTGGCGCGACCGTGCCAACGAACGAACGTAAACTTTTCTGCTTTTGACAAGTGAAAATCCCGCAGATGGAACCAAAATGCGGAACGCTGCCCGTGCCAACGGTCTCTGCCCGACAGCTATGGACGCGGAAAAATCCAAAAAGTTCCTACAACGCGCCCTTCGCTCGATTCCGGAATCAAAAACGTCGGCAAGCAGTTCCTTTGTCAAAAGTCTCTAAATTGAAAAACTCTGTGTACGTTATCCACAGTACCCAGCATACCCTTTTTGATCGGTGGTTTTCGGAGCCGATTCGAGTGTCCCAGCGGACATTTGCAATCGTTTTCCTTCCTAGCGCCGTTCCAATCGAAAAACTCTGTCCAATCGGTGCGATCACCACCGGTCCCAACGGCAATCGAAAGTGCAGTTAATAGCTTTACATTAGCGTGACAGGACAGCCTGCCTAATCGTCTTCCTTATCTTGAGAAAAAATCGTAGAATGGCCGTTTTTCCGGGCGATCCCCCATGAATGGAGTGTTCCAGGCGATGGGGAGGCCGTTTGTTTCGGCCTGGATGGGAAATGGCCACCGCTTTCGGTGAGATCGAGGAATGGATCGACAACATCAGTTGATGCTCTACCGAGCGATGGTGACCGCCAGGCGGATCGATCAGCTCGAACAGGAGATCACCAACCGCGGCGAGGCCTTTTTTACCGTTGCGGGCAGCGGTCACGAGGCGTCTGCGGCCCTGGCGATGCATCTCACGCCGGACGACTGGCTGCACTGTCATTATCGCGACAAGGCATTGCTGCTGGCGCGGGGCGTCACGCCGCGTGCCTTCTTCGACAATCTGTACTGCAAAGACAGATCAAGTTCCCGCGGGCGGCAGATGTACGGCTTTCTCAGCGATCCGGACCTGCATGTGCTCAGCATGGTCGTCCCGGTGGGAAATAACGGCTTGCAAGCGGTAGGGGTAGCGGCTGCGGTTCGCGACCAAGATAGCGCACCGATCGTGTACTGTGGTTCGGGCGACGGTGCGACTCAGGAAGGCGAGTTCCTGGAGGCCTGTGCCGAAGCGGTGCGCAGCCGGCTGCCGGTGTTGTTTGTCGTCCAAAACAATCACTACGCCATTTCGACGCCCACCGCAGGGCAGACGTTCTACTCGTTGCCGAACGGCGCGAACGACCAGTTCCTGGGGATGCCCATCCGATTTGTGGACGGTCGGCAAGCCGTTCAGGCGTACCACGCTTTTGGCGAAGTGGTCGGCGAAATGCGTCGGGACCGCGGCCCCGCGTTGATCGTGCTGGACGTGGAACGTCTGAGCAGCCACACGAATGCCGACGACCATTCGATTTATCGCAGCGCCGACGATCTCGCCCGCTGCCGCCAAACGGGTGACCCGATCCCGATTTTCGAGCGGTGGCTGTTGGAACACGGCTGGAGTGAATCGGAGCTGGCCCAGGTGCGGCAAGAAATCGAGTTGGCTATCGCGCAGGCCGACGAGGAGTCCATTTTCGGCGCCGATCCGGAGCCGGTGTTCGAGGCCAAGCGGCCGCTCAACGTTGAATTGACCCATCCATCGCGCGAGCGCCGGGGTTCCGGCGACGGGCTGCAGTTGATCATGCGGGATGCGATCCGCGAGGTTCTGCGGGACCATCTGTGCAAAGACGAACGGGTGTTCCTGCTGGGCGAAGACATCGAAGACCCCAAAGGGGACGTGTTCGGCGTAACGCGGGGACTCAGTACGGCGTTTCCCGGACGAGTGGTGAATGCGGCCTTGACCGAGTCGACGATCATCGGCGCTTCGATCGGCCGCGCGCTGGTCGGTCAGCGGCCGGTGGCGTTCATCCAATTTGCGGACTTCCTACCGCCGGGTTACAACCAATTGGTCTCCGAACTGGCCATGCTGTATTGGCGGTCGGGAGGCCAGTGGAACGTGCCGGTCATCCTGATGATTGCCTGTGGTGGATATCGGCCCGGCCTGGGGCCCTACCATGCGCAAACGCTCGAATCGGTGATCGCACACACGCCCGGCCTGGACGTCTTTATGCCGTCCACCGCCAGCGACGCTGCCGGGCTGTTGAATGCGGCCTTCGAGTCGGAGCGGCCGACGGTGTTCTTTTATCCGAAGAGCATGCTGAACAACCCCGATTTAACCACCTCGGCCGACGTGGACCGCCAATTCGTCCCGATCGGCACGGCTCGCCGCGTTCGGGCGGGTCGCGATCTGACGTTGGTCGGCTGGGGAAACACCGTCTCGTTATGTGCCCGAACTGCCGCGGCTCTGGAGACGGCGGGCTTGGAAGCCGAAGTTCTGGACTTGCGCTGCCTGTCGCCCTGGGACCAGCCCACCGTCCTGGCCTCGGCCGAAAAGACGGCTCGGCTGATCGTGGTCCATGAAGACAATCAAACCTGCGGCCTGGGCGGCGAGATCTTGGCCACCGTGGCTCAGCGGACCCGCGTTCCGGTGGCGATGCGGCGGGTCGCGCGGCACGATACCCACATCCCCTGCAATTTTGCCAATCAGATCGAAGTCATGCCGTCGTTCCAGCGCGTGCTGACCACGGCCGCGGAACTGCTGAATCTGGAAATCAGCTGGATCGCGCCCGCCAAAGGGGAGGAGGGCGTGCATGTTGTCGAAGCGATCGGTTCGGGACCGTCCGACGATACCGTGACGGTTGTGGAATTGGCAGTCCAACTCGGCGCGCGCGTCGAACGAGGCGACTTGCTGGCTTCGTTAGAGGCCACCAAGAGCGTATTCGAACTGACGTCGCCTGTTTCCGGCGAGATCGAAACGCTGCTGGTCGCGCCCGGCGACGTGGTCGATGTCGGCACGCCGATGATGCGCATCCGCACGGGCCGGCAGACGTTGCGTCCGAAACCGATCACCCACGAACAATGCGGCACACCCGTGCTGACGCGGAAGGTCGCCACCGGCACGCTGCATCTGCCGCACGAGTTCAAGGAACGCCGCCCGTTCGACGTCGGGGTCTCGTCGGTGACCACTGTCACGGGCAGTCGCGTCGTGACCAACTTGGAACTGCTGGACCGCGGCGCGATCAAGCACGTGCCGGCCATGTCGGCCGACGACATCGTGCGACGGACGGGGATCGAGAGCCGGATGTGGGCGCAAAACGGCGAAAATGCGGTCACCATGGCGGCTCAGGCCTGCTGGAAAGTGTTGGACCGGGAAAAGCTGATCCCGGAAGATATCGACCTGGTGATTTGCAGCACCACCAGCCCCACCACCGTCACGCCGTCCATGGCTTGCCAGGTCCTCGCCGCCCTGTGCCGGGACAAAACCGAACTGATGGCACAGGCCTACGATATCAACGCCGCCTGTTCCGGCTATTTGTACGCCCTGCAAGCCGGCTACGATTACCTGCAGAGCACGCCGCTGGGCCGGGTGCTGGTCGTCACCGCCGAGGTGCTGTCGCCCCTGCTGGACCCCGAGGACTTTGACACGACGATCCTGTTCGGCGACGCCACGTCGGCCACGGTGCTGTATGGCGAGGCGCATTTCGAAAAAGCCAAGGCCCGGCTGCATCGCCCGGAACTGTCGGCCAAAGGCGAGGACGGCAGCACGCTGTCCGTGCCGCTGCTGCACGACGGCTACATCCAGATGAAAGGACGCCGGGTGTTCAGCGAGGCCGTCCGCCTGATGGTCACCAGTCTGAATCGGGCCTGCGATCGCGAGGGACTTCGCGTCCAGGATTTGAGCATGGTCATCCCGCATCAGGCCAATCAGCGAATTATCGACGCCATCCAAAGCCGCATCGGCGTGCGGGTGTACAGCAATATCCGCAAGTACGGCAACACGTCATCGTCCAGCATCCCGCTGTGCCTGTCGGACATCCTGCCGGCGATCCAGAAAGGCGACCGTATGGGCCTATGCGCCTTCGGCGGCGGGTTCACCTTTGGGGCTTGCATCCTGGAAGCCAGCTGAGCGTCCCACCGCTCATTCCTTGGGGGACGGCGGTGTGGGGCCAGGCTCCGCTTGGCCCGCTTCCTTCTTCTCCTCCAGCCGAGGAATCAGCACCAGTCGAACTTTGGTCCCCAGCGGCGGGATACGTTCCGTCCAAGCGGCGAACAGCAGGTCCTGATTGTCTTGGGTGCTGGCGACGGGCAAGTCGAGCGTTGCCGTGGGAAAATTCGAGACGCAGATAAAATCGCCGCCATCCGCCTGATAGAACCGCTGGCCCGTCGTTTCGTCGGTCCAGAAGCCGCTGCCCGCGAAGACCCAGGAGTGACTCATCGCGCGATCCGTCTTCAGTTCCTTGATCCATTCCTGAGCCCGGACGCGGTTCCTCTTGCCGTCCTTGTCTTCCCACAGCACGTAGACGTCCACAATCGGTCCGCTGGCCGGACGATAGGACGGGTCGAAGCTGACCGGCTTGCCCGGCTGCGCCCCGATGGCCATCAGCGCGGCATGAACGTATTGCGCCTTGCTGTTCACCGAGACGATCGATTCGTGCTCCTTGCTGCCTCGCGGACAGGCGAACATCTCCAACTGGCCTTCGCGCAGACAGACTTGGCCGTCGACGATGACCAGCTTGCGCTTGGGGTCGATCCACAGGTCGTAATCCTTCGTCATCCGGACGATTCCCGACGCGCCGCCACTGCCGTCGCCGGCAGCCGGGGCCGCCGCCGGGGCCTCCGCCGCCGGGGCCACCGCCGCCGGAGCCACCGCCGCCGGAGCCACCGCCGCGGTCGAGGCGGCGGGTTGGACCGGCTCGGCCAGAGCCGGCGTTTCGGCTGCCTGCACTGGCATTGCACATACCGCACCCAGCACGGCGAGCATAGCGACCCAAAGTCGTGGAACGTAAACCATCTTGAATCCTCCTCAACAGTATGGCGGTGGACGCTAAGCGAATTTCTTGTCAGCCCGACTCCCCCCTGACAAGCCGGCGTCTTTCGCCTAACCTAATAGGTTCGAAATTCTTGTCACGAGTTTTTTTCCATTATAGGCTCAGGAGCGTTGCCCGCTATGCCCATTGCGACTCGGATCAAGAAGACTGCCTCGCCGATCGCCGGACCGGATCGGTGGGACGAGTGGTCGGCCCATCTGGGATCGCGTTCCGCGCCGTCCCCCCCTTGGAAAATCCTGCCGGGGAGCCGCCGTTCGCCATTATCCTGGTCTCGCCCGCTCGCCGTCGCGGGAGCAGCCCTGGAAGGCGGCTTGCTGAACTGTATGGAAACCTGGCTGCGGGCTCCGACGACGCCATTCACGGAGGTCGTGCGACACCTCGAACCGTGGCTCCGCGGCGCCGCCGGGCGGGTGTTGGACGAGGAATTCGCGCTGGAATGCCTCGGCTGGAGCTACCTGCTGCCGAACCTGGCCGGCGAGTTGCCCGCGGCGACGTGGCGCCACGTCCTGGACACGTTGACCGGTTTGATCGCTGGTCCTCATGATCCGCGGCCTTCGCTCCAGCCGCTGGTAGACCAACTGCTGGGCGGCGAACTGCCGTGGACGCTGGCCTATCAGTTTCCGGAGTTGCCACGTTGCCGAGCCTTGGCCCGCTCCGCTCGGCGTCGGCTGAGCGGCGGCATCCTCCAAGAGCTCGACGAGCAGGGCTTGCCGCACTTCAGGCGTCTGGACGCGGTGCGCCCGCTGTTGGCCTGCTGGACCCGTTGCCGCAGCCTGGTTGGTGCCGACGGCGCGACCTGCTTCACCGTCGCCGCTCAATCGCGTTACGAACGGTTCGTGCGTCAGGCGTTGCAGTTGTCGCGTCAGAACGGCCAGCCGGTGTTGGGGCCCCACAGCGCGGGCGCGCACGACTCGGAATGGATGGACGCGGCGTTGGCACAAACCGGTCGCGAAGAAGACCTGGCGATCGCCGACCAGCTGTTGCCCTGGCGGGCCGCTTCGCGTGCGGCTAGCGCTCAGCAAGTCTTCTTTCCCAACTCGTCCGTCAACTCCGAATCCTCCCAGTTGGCCAGCCTACGGCCGACGTGGCTGCGGGGCGGCGAGCACCTGGTCATTGGCCATGACCAAGGCGTCCTGTGCACCGAATTGAACTGTGGCTCCACAACGGTCTGGTCGGGCACGTGGTCGGTCGAGGTCTGCGTCGGAGATCGGCGGCTGCGGCCTGCGGCCTGGAAGGATGTCTGCTGGCACTCGGATGACGACGTGGACTACTTGGAGTTAGAAACGAATTGGAGCGGCGCGTGGCGGCTGGAACGTCAGATCCTGTTGGCCCGCGAGGATCGTTTCTTGTGGATTGCCGACGCCGTCATCGGGCCGGATGTCCAGTCGCTGGAGTACCGCAGCGTGTTGCCGTTGGCCGGCGGCGTCGAGTTTCGGCCCGAGCGGCAGAGTCGCGAGGGATTCTTGACGAACCGACGGCGCGTGGCGAGGGTGTTGCCGTTGGCGCTGCCAGAGTGGCGGACGGCCGCCGGGGCGGGCAGCTTGGAAAGCGTTTCCGACGGGCTGCAGCTGCGGCAACAGGCCCGAGGGCGGGGACTGTACGCGCCGTTGTTCATCGATTTGAGTCCCCATCGGCTGAAATGGCCGGTCACTTGGCGGCAGCTGACCGTGGCGGAAAGGCTGGAGATTCAGAGTCCCGACGTCGCCGTGGGCTATCGGGTCCAGACCGGCGGCGACCAGTGGCTGTTCTATCGCTCGCTGTCCGCGCCGGCCAGTCGCACGCTGTTGGGACAGAACTTGCTGCACGAATTCCTGGCGGCGCGATTCGACACCGAAGGTGACGTAGACGAGTTGCTGGCGATCGATCCGGTGGAGACCTCGTAGGGCTCACTTGCCTCGAACCACCATGCCGGTATCGGGCCGCAGTGTCGGCGGATCTTGTGCCGCGCTGACAGCGTTCCGGCAGGCCTCGTGAAGTTTCTTGAGTTCTTCGCGCAAGCGGTCCAAGTCGGCGCAGATCATCGGTAACGGGCGGCTGCCATCCATGCGGTGGGTCTCCAGTGGACGCGTGGCTCGAAGCGACGAGGAATAAATCGGCCCGCACGTCCGCAGACTTCGCTCGTTGGCCCTGGGCTCCGCACGAAACGCAAGATCCGCACATTTTACCAGCCAAGCCCTTGAAGAATTCTGCTTTGAACCGCAGATTTTCTCTGAACCATTTGTCTTTCCAGTTGCGGAAAAACGATATAATACGGTTCAAATTCCGTTTCTTTCACCTGGGAGTATCCAACATGCGCAATTTCATGGATCGTCGCGGTTTTCTGCAAACGGCCGGTGCGGCTGCGGGGCTGACGTTGGTCAGCTTGCACGGTTCGCGGGCCTTTGGTTCTGCGCCGGCCGCAGGCGCCCCGCACGCCGAGAAGCTCGGCTGGCGCCTGGGCTGTCAAGCGTACAGCTTTAATCATTACACGTTTTACGAAGCCATCGACAAGACCGCGTCGCTGGGCTTGCATTACATCGAGGCGTATCCGGGCCAGAAGTTGAGCCCAGACAAGCCGGACGCGAGGACGGACGAGTCCTTGACGCCGGAACTCCGCCGCGAGATCAAAGCCAAGCTGGCCGACAGCGGCGTCAAGCTGGTCAACTACGGCGTGTGCGGATTGTCCAAGGACCTGGACGCCTGCCGCAGGACATTCGCGTTTGCCAAGGACATGGGCATCGAGACGATTGTTTCCGAACCCGCGCCCGACGCCTTTGACACGATCGAGAAATTGTGCGACGAGTACCAGATCAACGTGGCGCTGCACAATCATCCGAAGCCCTCGCGTTACTGGAACCCCGAGACGGTGCTGGAACTGTGCCAAGGCCGCAGCAAGCGGATCGGCGCTTGTGCCGACACGGGCCACTGGATGCGTTCGGAACTCGACCCCGTCGAGCAGATCAAAAAGCTCGAAGGCCGCATCATCAGCTTCCATTTCAAGGATCTGAACAAGTTCGGCGGCGGCGCCCACGACGTGCCGTGGGGGACCGGCAAAGGCAACGTCAAGGCCATTCTGACGGAGATTCACCGCCAAGGCATCCAAGCCGTGTTCTCGATCGAGTACGAACACAACTGGACCAGTTCTCTGCCGGAAATCGCGCAGGGAGTCGCCTACTTTGACAAGGTGGCGGCCGAGTTGGCAGGCTAGACGGGCGGATTCTTTCGTTGAACCCCGAGGCCACGGCGGCGGCGCGTGCGCCGATAGCAACGCCAGCCAAATAACGCCCTCGCCCCGGTACGCCGGGGAGAGGGCTGGGGAGAGGGGCGAAAGGGAAAATGGAAAGGCCATTTCGTGAGCGTTGCGACGCCGTCGCCGGCGGCTCTCGGGTCACCGAGCGATCGGTCACTGCCAGCGATGGGAATCCCGTTGCCAAACACGGTATCCCCCTCCCGAAGTTTCGCAGGAATTGTTATCTTGGGGCGGTCGTCGAACCCATATCGAGGAAACCACTTGGGAGTTCATCATGAGAAACGTCGTATCGTTCGTGCTCGGTGGTGGTCGGGGGACACGCTTGTATCCGTTGACCAAGTATCGCGCCAAGCCCGCGGTGCCCTTGGCAGGCAAGTACCGTTTGATCGATATTCCGCTCTCGAATTGCCTGAACAGCGGTATCAACCGCATCTATGTCTTGACCCAGTTCCTGTCCGTTAGCTTGCACCGCCACATTCGCCAGACCTATCAGTTCGACCACTTCAGCGGTGGTTTCGTCGAGTTGTTGGCCGCGCAGCAAACCATGGACGAAGGCACCGATTGGTATCAAGGCACCGCCGACGCCGTCCGCAAGAACGTGCGTTACCTGCAGCAACCCGGCGTGGACTATGTCCTGATCCTGTCCGGCGACCAACTGTACCGCATGGATTACCGCGAGCTGCTCCAAACGCATCTCGACACCAAGGCCGATGTAACCATCGGCGGCTTTCCCGTCTCCAGCAGCGCGGCCAGCGGATTGGGGATTATGCGTACGGACGCGACGGGACGCGTGACCGGATTCGTCGAGAAACCAAAGACGGAAGAGCTGCTGCAAACGGTTCGCTTGGAACCCGAGTGGTTCCAGAGTCGAGGCATGACGCCCGACGGACGCGATTGCCTGGCCAACATGGGGATCTACCTGTTCAACCGCGATCTGCTCGTCGATCTGATGGTGAACACCGGTTACGAGGACTTTGGCAAGGAGATCTTCCCCAAGTCGATCAACACCCGACATGTCCACGTCCACATGTTTGACGGGTACTGGGAAGACATTGGCACGATCAAAGCCTTTTATGATTCCAATCTGAGCCTGGTACGTTCCGATTCGCTTTTCCAGTTGAATTGCCCGGAAGCGCCGATCTTCTCGCGAGCCCGCTACCTGCCGCCGTCTCAGATTGATAACGCCACGATCCGGTCCAGTTTCATCGCCGATGGTTGCCAGATCGGCGAGGGCGCCGTGATCGAGAACAGTATTATCGGCTTGCGCAGCATGATCGGCCCGCGAGTCACCGTTCGCAATTCCATTCTCATGGGGGCCGATTTCTACGAACGAACCGCCGATTTAGAGCAAGACCGAATTGCCGGGAATCCGGCTATCGGCATCGGCGCCGGCTCGGTGATCGAAGGGGCGATTTTGGACAAGAACTGCCGCATCGGACGCAATGTGCGGATCGTGAACGAACGCCAAATCGAGAACAGCGACGGCGACAACGAAATCTGCATGATCCGCGACGGCATTCCGATGGTGCTCAAAGACGCCGCGCTCCCGGATGGCTGGACGCTGCAGACGTAACGCGGTCTACGGTTTCTTCAGGATCTCGACCACGTCGGCTTCCGCCTTGTCGGCGTGGTCAAAGGGCAGTTTTCGTCCCAGCATGCCCAACACCTCTTGGAACCCCTCGGGCGCGCTACAGCATTCGACGCGGCCGCCCTGAGCCTTGACGGTCTTGACCAGCACCAGCAACGTGCCCACGACCAACGACGACAAATGACGGACCGCCCGAAAACTGATCAACAGCCGGGCGGGCTTGTTGTGTTGGGCAAATCGGAGGAGTTCCCGGCCCGCTTCGGCGACCGTCTCCCGGTCCGATCCCATGTCGGACAGGTACAGGATCTGCACGCCGTCTTGTTCCCGGATCTCGAAGTAGTGGTAGTCCGTCATCGTTTCCGTCATCGTTGTTGCTTCCCCTTGGCCGTTAACAGTCTACCGCGTATGCTGTTGCAAGTGAAGCGCGAGATTCAAGAACGTGGGAGTTCGCCATGAAAGATAGGTCGGCCGCTGGTCTTTCGGGCTGGTTTGCTGCCACGATCTTGTTGGGGTCTTTCCTGCTGTTCCAAGTCCAGCCGATGTTCGGCAAACTGGTTTTGCCTTGGTTTGGCGGCAGCCCTGCCGTCTGGACGACGTGCTTGATGTTCTTTCAGACGGTCCTGCTGGCAGGATACGCTTACGCGCACGGACTGTCTCGGCTGCAACCGGTATCGCGGCAATTGATCGTGCATCTGACGCTCTGTGCGCTAGCCCTGTTGCTGCTGCCCATCACGCCCGGTGAATCCTGGCAGCCCGCGGACGGAACGCACCCCATCGCGCGGATCCTGCTGTTATTGGCTCGGCATGTCGGATTGCCGTACCTGCTGCTGGCGGCGACGTCGCCCCTGGTCCAGAGTTGGTTTTCGGCCGTGTATGCCCAGGGGGCTCCCTACCGCTTGTACGCCCTGTCGAATCTGGGCTCGCTGGTCGGGTTGCTCAGCTATCCGTTTGTGGTCGAGCCGCACTTGACGACCAACCGTCAGGGGGCGTTGTGGTCGGTGGCTTTTGGCGTCTATGCGGTGCTGTGCGCCGTGCTGGCCTTGCGAATGCGGCGGTTGCCGGGGCTGGGCGCCGAAGCAATTCGCGGAACTCCGACCCGCCAAGAGCAGGCAGCCCCAGCGGTTGACAGGCATGCTTGGGTTTGGTGGATCCTCCTGTCCGCCTTGGGTTCGGTCCTGCTGATGTCGATCACCTGCCACGTCTGCCAGAACGTGGCGGTCATTCCGCTGCTGTGGATCGTGCCCCTGGCGCTGTACCTGGTGACCTTTATCATCTGCTTCGAGAAAGAACGCTGGTACGTGCGGCGCTGGTTTGCCGCTGCCGCAATGCTGGCCGTACTGGCCGCCAGCTACCTGGTGCTGTTGCGTTATCTGGATCAGACTTTCCTGTCGTTCGGACTGGACGTGCTGTGGTTCCATCTGACCCACAACGTGATCGTCGAGGCCACGATTTATCTGCTCGTGCTGTTCCTGTTATGCATGGTCTGCCACGGGGAGCTGGTCCAGCGAAAACCTCCTCCACGGCGGCTGACCGCGTTCTACTTGGCCGTTTCCGCGGGCGGTGCGTTGGGCGGGATCCTGGTGGCCGTGGTCAGCCCGCTGGTGTTCTCGTCGTACTTGGAGTTGAACCTGAGTCTGCTGGCCGGCTTCGGCTTGGCCCTGTTCGTGTTTGCGGACGAGGCACGGAGGCATTGGTTTCCCAAGGTCTCCCGGTTGTTGCAACCCGCGGCCCTCGCGCTGGCCTTGGCCGTGTCCGCCATCGTCGCCTGGGGCCAGTGGGAAGCTTGGGACCGCGAAGGCGGCTTGCTGCGAGTGCGAAATTTCTACGGCGTCATGTCCGTCAAGGAACGCTATCCGCAAAATCCCCAGTGGCGAGGGCTCGCCCTGTATCACGCACGTACGCTGCATGGTTTCGAACTGCTGCAGCCGGAACTGCGCGGCAAGCCGACGACCTACTATACGGAAGATAGCGGCGTGGGCCGAACGTTGACCGCCGTGGGGGAAACAGGGCCGCTGCGCGTCGGCGTGGTCGGACTGGGCGTCGGCACCGTGGCGGCCTACGGCCGGTCGGGCGACTATTTCCGTTTCTACGAAATCGACGAGGACGTTATCCGGCTGGCGCGGCGGTACTTCAGTTTCCTGCCGCAATCGGCTGCCGACATCGACGTCGTGCCCGGCGATGCGCGGGTCTCGCTGGAACGCGAGCCCTCCCAGCAGTTTGATGTTTTGGTGCTGGACGCTTTCAGCGGAGATTCGATTCCCGTCCACCTGTTGACGGCCGAGGCGTTTGCCGTGTACCTGCGGCATCTGCGCAAGGACGGAGTCATCGCCGCGCACATCAGCAGCCGCTACGTCGACTTGGTTCCGGTCGTCACGGCACTGGCGCGGCATTTCGAACTGGCCGAGGCGTATGTCATCTGGCCGCCCGTCGGCGTCGGCGTGAAATGGGCGGACGAACACGGGTTATCCCTGACACAGTCCCAGTGGATGCTACTCGCCCGAGACCGGCAAGTCCTGGAGCGTTCGCTGATTCGCGAGGCCACGCAAGATCCGCTCGGGAGTATCCCCCTGCAGTTGTGGACGGACCAATCCAATAATCTGCTGGAGGTGCTGCGCTAGCGCTGCGGCGGTCGTCTCGCGCCGGCTATCAAAACTGCCTTGGCGAGCGGGAGGGCGTAAGCCCCCCGTTAGCGCTGCGGCGGTCGTCTCGCGCCGGCTATCAAAACGTAGGGAAATCGGGTAGAAAAAGTCGAGTTGAAAGACGTTCTAGCCCCAGGAGGTTCTTGCGATGCGTTGTTGTTGGTTTTCTTCGTTGGCGATGATCTGGCTGTTCGCTCCTTGCGCCCTCGGCGATGACTGGCCGCAATGGCTCGGCCCGCAACGAGACGGCGTGTGGCGGGAGCAAGGGATTGTGGACCGCTTTCCGGAATCGGGACTTCGCGTCTCCTGGCGAACGCCGTTGGGACTGGGCTATGCCGGGCCTGCGGTGGCCGACGGCAAAGTCTTCGTGATGGACTACCTGCCCCGCTCGGGCAGAGTGACCAACAATCCCGGCGGTCTCGACCAGCTGGAGGGCAGCGAGCGGGTGCTATGCCTGGATGCCGGGACCGGCAAACCGATCTGGAAGTACGAATACGATCGCCCCTATGCCATGTCCTTCGGCGGCGGACCGCGCTGTACGCCCACGGTCGACGGGCCGCGGGTGTACGCGCTGGGTGCGGAGGGCAACTTGTCCTGCTTGAATACAGAAACCGGAACGCTCGTCTGGAGCAAGGACTTTGTCAAGGATTACGATGCCAAGACGCCGTTTTGGGGCGTGGCCGCGCATCCGCTGGTCGATGGGGACTTGCTGTTCTGCGTCGTCGGCGGCGAGGGCAGCGTGGCCGTCGCCTTTGACAAGCACACGGGCCGCGAGGTGTGGCGGGCGCTGACCGCCGAACAGCAGGGCTATTGCCCGCCGACGATGATCGAGTACGGCGGCCGAAAGCAGCTGCTCATCTGGCACGGCGACGCGCTGAACAGCCTCGATCCGGCGACCGGGCGGGTCTTCTGGTCGGTACCCCTAAAACCGAGCTACGGCATGGCGATCACCACGCCACGCCAGCTCGGCCCGTACCTGTTGGCCAGCGGCTACGGCGACGTGGGCGTGCTGCTGAAACTGGACGACGCCGGCCCAGCGGCCGAAATCGTCTGGCGAGGCAAGGCCAGCAACGCGGTCTATTGCGCCAACAGCACCCCGTTCCTCGAAGACGGGATGATCTACGGCTGCGATGTTGGCACAGGTGCCCTGATGGGAGTACGGTTGCAAGATGGCGAGCGTCTGTGGCAGACCTTCGAACCGACGACCGGCGGCACCCGCCGCGAACGCTACGGAACGGCGTTCTTGGTCAAGCACGAAGATCGTTTCCTCTTGTTCAGCGAGACCGGCCACCTGATCCTGGCCCGCCTGACGCCGCAGGGATACCGCGAAATCAGCCGCTTTCCACTGCTGGAGCCCACCAGTGCCGTGTTCGGCCGCAACGTCGTCTGGAGCCACCCGGCGTTTGCACAGCGATCGGTGTTCGCCCGCAACGACAAGGAATTGGTCCGCGTCAGCCTGGCGGCGAACAGTCCTTAGCACCGGTTCAAGATTTACTCCACCATTCATTCGTAGAACGGACTTCACTCCGTTGAGACGGAATGAATTCCGTTCTACGAAGTTGTTCTTGGATGTTCCTTCGGCTGGATTCCTTTGCCGTCGCCAGGGAACGCGGCGGCGTGCAAGCAGCTGGCGGCACCTACCGCGAGGCGTCCAGCTGCGCGGCCAGACGGCGGTGCTCGCCCGCCAAAACCGCATCGCCCAGCTGTTCGTAGACGTCCCCCAGCGTGCGGTGGAGATCGGCCCGTGGGGGCAGAACACGCAGTGCGGTTTCCAGTTGCGATACGGCCTCTCGCGGCCTTCCTAATTTGGCCAGGATGGTGCCCGTCGTGTCGTAGGTCTCCGGGTGCTTCGAGAGCCGTTGAGCCGCTTCGGCCAACTGCAGCGCCCGCTCCAGATCCGGCTCGTCCTGGTGAGCCAGGCCCCAAGCCAGGTTGTTCAGCAACTCGGGCATCTGGGGATTGCCTTGCAGGGACTGCTCCAGATGCTTCAAGCCCTGGTCCACGTCCCCCCGGTGCAACGCTTGCGTCCCCAGGATCAAGTCCACCATCGCGGGCGCTTGCTCGCTGGACAAAACCTGTTGCAGAATCTCCGTGGCCTGATCGGTCGTTTGCTCTTCCCGGATCGCCAATTCGGCGAGCATCGTCAGCGCTCGTTCGTTGTCGGGATCGTAGTGGAGCACACGCTCCAGGAACCTCAGTTTCTGGACGGGCTGCGGTTTGTCCCGGACGGTGCTCGCGTCGAACCAACTCAGATACGTGGCAGCCAAAGCTTGCCGAAAGGGCTGGGGATCGGTCAGCGTCAAACCGGCCGCAAGCACGTCGACGGCATCCTGGTAGCGATCCTGCAGGACCAGGCTGGAAGCCCAGCGCAAGCGGTGCTGCGGCTGGTCCGGCTCTGTCTGCACACGGGCCTGGAAGAACTCGCCCGCCCGAGTCGCTGCGCGGACCGCCTCGGGACGGCGACCGACCAGCGCGTACAGCCGGGACAGCTCCAGTTGGAATTCGGGCCGAGCGGCCACCACTCGCTCCAGTTCTCCGATCGCTCTCTGCGGCTCGCCGCCTGCCGCGTACAGCTGAGCCAGGATGACCCGCGACTCGGACTGGTACGCCGTAACCCGCAAGGCTTGCCGCAGATGATGCTCCAACTCCCTGACTACCTGAGGCGTGGCAAGCACCTTCTGACGGATCAGATCCTGGGCCAACCAGTAGTGAGCCTCCGGATAGCCGGCCTTGTTCTCGGGCGCGATCCGCCGCAGCAACTCGCGGGCTCGCGGCAGGTCATCCTGCCGCTCGGCGGTCAGAGCCAAGCCATACCAGGCGGACGGCGACGTTTGGTCCAAGACAGCCATCCGCCGGAAGTACACGTCCGCCGCAGCCAGCTCCCCCGCCCGCAACGCCGCCGTGCCGGCGGCGCCATACGTCCGCGCCCAATCGGCCGGCGATACGCGGCCGTACATCCATCCGCCGGCCCCCACCGTCAAGCCAATAAGAATGGGGGGTAAACCCCACGCGCACGAACGCCAGTAGCGTGTGGACCACCAATCGGCCACAAAACGAACCGCCACCTGCGGCCGCCGCCATACGCGTTGGGCCATCGTCCGCCACCGGTTTCGAACAGATTCGCCGCTCACGGTTCGCGCTCCGCCTCCTCGGCCTCTGGCAGATCTGCCGACAACACTTCCGCCCGCGCCGCCACCAACAGGCGGCGGACCTCGGCTTGCTGCTGCGGCGACAGTCGCACGGTGCTGGAAACAAAGGCCTGCAGCTGATAGGCCGTTTCCGTTGCCCGCCCCTGGCCTCGCCCCAGCAAGCGACTCCCCAACGGGCTGCGCGCCAGTTCCGCGGTCACGCTCGGCCAACGGGCCGCAGATGGCGGCAGGAGGTTTCCCCCCGCCGGATCAAATAACCCGAACCGCAACCAACCGTATTCGCCCGTCGGTTTAGCCAACTCCATTTCCACCCACAAACCTCCGCGACCTTGTTCCCCTTCGCCGGCTGCCACGTCAGTCGCCACGCGCCGAGCGGTCTGCTGCCAGCCGTTGGCCGCATAGCAATTCATCGGATCATGCCAGTCGGGAACCGGGTGGTTGACCGAAATCTGACAGGCCAGCGGCTCGCGACGATACCACCACTGATGCGAAAACCGCCCCGCTTGATCGTTGTGCTTCCGCTCGACCCGTTCCTGTTCGGCCAAAGTCCACTCGCCTAGCTCTGCCGGCAGGGGCCCGTCCCAGCGAGGTGCGGAGGCCGAGGGCGCATCGGCCCAGACAGCGGGCACCAGCAGACAGGCGATTTGCAGGAAGCCGCACAGTCCAAACGCGGACAACCACCCCACGTCGCGAAGCCCGCCGGCATGGCGCGGCGACACAGCGTCAGACGCAGCACGCGGTGCCCCGCCGCGCCGACGGCGGCCCTTGCGCCGGCCGCTGCTCGTCTGCGGTGCCACCCCAGCCTGCGGTTCGCCGTTCGTCTGGCGTCTTGCGCCCACCAACCAGTTCCAGGCTCGATTCATCGGGTTCTGCACGCTTGTCAACGGCAACGGCAGTTGGCCATCCCGCGCGGCAATTGCCCGCAACAGAAACGCCAGCCAGCGATCCGTACTGGCCAACAGCGCCAACCCCAGCAGGATGGCAGCATGCCCCAGCAACTCGTATCCCGGCCCCGATGCTAGATCGAATTGGTCCCAGGCCTGCGACAAGGCGCTGGTCACGACGCGAGCGACGTTTACCAACCATGCCGAAGCAACGCTGGCGGCCACCAGCACGGCCGCCCACAGCAGCGGCCGCCGAGACGCCACAACGAACAACGCCGCGACCGTCAGCAGCACCGGCATCGCGTGAACGCCGTGGTAAGCCTCGTCGGCCAACATCCGCTGGCCGGGCAGCACCAGCACATTGCCGTCCAGCAAATGCCGCACGCCGGCGACGTCCAACAACCGGCTCGCCATCTGCACCGAAGACGACTGCAGCCAGGCCACCAGTTGAAAATCCCAGCCCAAGGGCGGCGGCACGATCAGCCACATCGCCAGCCATACCGGTACCCAATCCCGCCCCTGCCCCGGAACGGCATAGCGACCGATCAACCCGCCGATGGATAACACGGCCGCCAACGCCGCCAGAGACGGCGAGAAAAACAAGACGCCGGCCGCCAACACCAGCAGACCGCTGAAGAGCAATCCGCTGGACCACCACGGCGCCCGCGCGCCGCTGGAGAACCGAGGCCAGCGTAACCACATCAGCCAAGCGATCCCCGCCAGCAACAGCGGAAAGAAGAAGTAGTGCGGGCGAAACCGCCACAGACTGTGCAAATGCAACAGAAACAGCGGCAGATGGGCCAAGAGGACCACGGCCGCCAACACCGCCACTCGTCGCCCCGACCGCTGCAGTCCCTCGTCTACATCCTGAGGTGCGGATCGTTCGTCTTCCCTGGTTGCGACCTCGACCATGACAGCCCGATTTCCAATCTGCCAGACTTGCCCATCGTAACCCGAAGCGTCAGCGAGGAACGATCCAGCTATCCTCTTGCCGCATAGCGGCTGCCGAACCTAGCCGTGGGTTTCAACCCACGGAGAGCCAACGCCAGAATCGAAACAAGTCGCGTAGCGACGATTGAACCATCCGGCACGATGATCGTTCCTGATTCAGCCGTCGCTACGCGACTCGTCTCTGCGTTTGTTGGAGTTCACGCGTTAGCGTGCTCGGCGGGCCAAGCTCGCCGCACCAGACACGCTGAAGCGTGAACTCCAGCGGGGTCACAAGGTCGCTCCTCCCGCCGGACATGCCTCCCCCGCCTCCTGCACGCTCCGCCTCCGCCGGCGACGATAGGTTGTCACCACCGACGCCGCACCGATCATCAACAGCGACAGCGCTATCGACCCGGGCTCCGGCGTCACCGTCAGCGTCGCGGAGCCAGGCGTGATCAGAGCATCAAGAGGATTAAGAGAGCCGGTGATAATCTCGTCGGCAAACTCTGTGGGGTCCAAGTCGGTCACGCTAATCGTCGTCGATCCCAACGCCAAGCCGGTAAAGGTAAATGTGCCCAGCCAGATGCGATCCGGATCGCTCACGGTGGGGAAGACAGTCGGGCTAGACAAATCGACCGCCCCATCCAGCTCCGCCGTGGTGCCCGTCACTGCCTTCGCGAAAAGCTCCGAATCATCGAACAAGGGATTCTCTTGAATGTCGCCAGTCGTCAAGACAGCCGCCACCGCCGGATTGTCAAAAGTCACTTTGATACCAGCCGTCAACAACCCCTCGTTGGTGAGTATTGTTTCGCCATCCGTCTGCCGCAAATACACCTGAATATCCACCGTCTGCCCGACTCCGGCGATATTGATCGACGATTGAGCCACTCCTCCCACGGCGAATTCGAAGACAAGCCCCGCGTGACTTAACGTAACGGGAACGAGCCAAACAAAAAACAAAACGCCGAGCCCAGCAAGGTAACGGAACATCAGGGACGTCCTCCAGCTTTCACGAAATCTTCGACAATCCCAGTATCGTCAATAGATGTAAATCTTAGCCAGTCTTCCTGATTTGTCAATTCTGCGAATTCTGCGATCTCCAGCTATTTCCTGCATTTCAGGCGGTCCAAGCGAGTTTTTTCCCATATCTGGCTTGGAATTGAGCCATATCGCCAGAATCGACATCCGCATCCAGGTCATAGTCGAAGTGCCACAGGTACTTCGCAGGCTGGTTCAATACCCCACGAATGCGGAGGTAATCCAAGCTGTCCACATCGCGGTCGCCGTCGCTGTCGCCGAAGAAACGGAAGAACTTGTCCGCCTCGTCCGCTCCAAACTGGTAATCGTCAACTGTGTCGAAGCCGTCCTGTTTCAGGTCGATGATCAACAAGTAATTCCCATCAGCCAGCGAACTGCCCACGATTCCTGCTCCAGTGAACGTCAGCGTGACCACGCTCTTGCCTGTCGCGTCGCTCGCGGCGAACACCAGCCCCACTTCCGCTCCCGTGTCCTTGTTGATCAACCTAAAGTGGCTGGCCGCCAACGGCACCACGGAGGCGAACGTCACGGTCAGACTGTTGACCATCGACCGTTGAGCGGCCCCGTCGTTGATAACCACACTCTCGACCACCGGCGTGGCTTGAGGCGCAGTGACTTCGATCGTGATTTTCGCGGTCGAGTAGGTGAGTTCGTCCCAGGCTTCGTACTCAAAACGCGCCGTTCCGGTGAAGCCACCTGGATTGTAGGTGAAGGAGCCGTCGGCTTGCACATCCAATGTCCCTCCGCCCGAAACCACGCTCACATTCCTCACCGTCAGCACGCTGTCCACGTCCGTATCGTTGGCCAGCAAGCCGCCCGCGGCGGATATCGTCAACGTCTCCCCTTGCACCACGGAATACATATCATCCCGCGCCACCGGCGGGTCGTTCATTGGTTTGACCGTAATCGTCACCGTGACCGCCTCGGAAACCGCCCCGCCGCTGACCGCGCGATAAACGAACTTGTCTCCACCAAAGTAGTTGTCAAACGGTCGGTAGCTGAACGCGCCCGTAGCCGGATTGAACGCCAGCTGACCGAACGACGTCGTCGTCAGCAGCTCGGCCGTGAGTGGCTCGTTTTCGGGATGCTCATCATTTACCAGGACACCTGGCGCCGGGACAATCAACTGCACGTCCTCGTCCGTCTCGTAAGTGTCAGCATTCCCCGTGATCTCCGCCGCCGTCACCTGCACATGGATCGTGTTATCCGTGCTCGTGCTGGCCACGCTCTGATTCCCCGCCGCATCCATCGCCGCACACGCCGCTACCCGCGCCCTGACGGTCCCATTCCCGGTCATCCCGCTGACCGCCACGGTGTACGTCGTCCCGCTGCCCGTCACCTCGACCGTCAATACCCCCGGCGCCGTGCCAAACAACACCACATCTTCCGCTCCAAACCCCGTCACGGGTTCGTTGAACACCACCGTAAAGCGGATCGGCAAAGTAGTGGCTGGATCCGCCTGATCTGCCGCCTGATCAATCGTCACCGTGGGAGCGGTGGTGTCGGCATCGCTGTCTCGGATCTCAAGGGTCGATCCAGTAAAGGCGATGGCATAGTTGCCAGCGATGGCAGTCAACGTTCCCTGTCGAATTGCATAGGCACCGACTGCTTCTCCTGGGTCCCGAGTGAGTCCTCCGGTCAAAGCCGTCGCCGCGGTCTCTCCCCCGACAAACCCGAGAGCCACATATGTCAACGCGGGATCCGCCGTGCCGACGAGCTTGCTCTGGGCGTCTGCGGTCACCGTTAACGCCTTGGCCGTGATGTCCGCGGTCGCCGTGCCTGCCGAGCCGACCGCGTAGTTCCCAGAATCCGCGCCGGACAACGCCACCGTTCCGATCGTCACCGTCTTGTCCGTCCCGACGTTCTTCGTGTCGAACGTGCCCGAGGCCGCGCCTGTGACCGTGTCGCCGCTGAACACACCGACCAGGCTGATCGTGACCGTCGCCGCCGTCGTAGCGTCGTACACCTTATCGGCCGCCGTGCCGCTGGCCGTCAGCGCCGCTGGCGTGATGTCCGCGGTCGCCGTGCCTGCCGAGCCGACCGCGTAGTTCCCAGAATCCGCGCCGGACAACGCCACCGTTCCGATCGTCACCGTCTTGTCCGTCCCGACGTTCTTCGTGTCGAACGTGCCCGAGGCCGCGCCTGTGACCGTGTCGCCGCTGAACACACCGACCAGGCTGATCGTGACCGTCGCCGCCGTCGTAGCGTCGTACACCTTATCGGCCGCCGTGCCGCTGGC